>Ga0193716_1001920_pt1 | contig 11921 bp, 7 predicted proteins | sample U2c1metaG_FD_145901 | JGI IMG/M metagenome (GOLD analysis project Ga0193716, IMG submission 145901) | Soil microbial communities from a riparian zone of the East river system, Colorado, United States - U2c1 | ecosystem: Environmental > Terrestrial > Soil > Riparian zone | place: USA: East River...
CCAACCCGGCGGAACCGGGAATCATCGGTGTCACCGGCGGTGCGGGACTCGGCGCGGTCGCGCTGATCACGCTGGTGCCTGGGGTGGGTTTCTGGACACAGGCCGGTTTCGCCGGGTTGGGCGCCGCCGTCGCGATGGCGGTGGTGTTCACGCTGGCGGCCCGAGGTGGTTTCGCGAGCGAACGGCTGGTGCTGATCGGCTTCGGCATCGACGCCGCCGCGACGGCGCTGATCACCGTGCTGATCACCGTGTCCGACCCGTGGAACGAGACGAAGGCGCTGACGTGGCTCGGCGGTTCAACGTACGGCCGGTCGTTCGAACACCTGGTGCCGATGATGCTCGCGGTGCTCGTCGTCGTCCCGGTGCTCGTCCGTGCCAGGGGTGAGCTGGACCTGCTGTCGGTGGACGACGAGACCCCGCGCGTGCTCGGCGTGCACGTGCCGAGGTCGCGGCTGCTGCTACTGACGTGTGCCGTGCTGCTGACCAGCGCCGCGGTGGCCGGCGTCGGCGTCATCGCGTTCGTCGGACTCGTCGCCCCACACGCGGCTCGCGCGATCGTCGGCCGCCGCCACGCCCGCGCGCTGCCGGTGGCCGCCCTGCTGGGCGGAATCCTGGTGTGCGCGGCGGACACGTTGGGGCGCACCATCATCGCGCCGGGACAGCTCCCGGCCGGCCTGATGACGGCGCTCATCGGCGCCCCGTACTTCGTGTGGCTGCTGTACCGCAGCCGACTCCGCACGGCATAACCGTTCCCTGAAGGTGGCCTTTGGGGCGTGCCTAGAACCCTTCTGGCTGGTGTGGCACGTAGTTCTCCTCGAGCCGGGACAGCTCCGACTCCGACAGCGTCAGCTCGACCGCCGCGACCGCGTCGTCGAGGTGGCTCGCCTTCGTGACGCCGACGATCGGTGCCGTGACCGTCCTCTGGTGCAGCAGCCAGGCGAGCGCCACCTGCGCCCTGGACACCCCGCGCTCGCTCGCCACCGTGGCGACCATGTCGACCACGCGGCGGTCGGCCTCCTCCGCCTGCCGGTACAGCGTGCCGCCGAAGCGGTCGGACTCGGTGCGCGCGGTGGTGGCCGCCCAGTCCCGCGTGAGGCGGCCGCGGGCGAGCGGGCTCCACGGCAGCACGCCGACGCCCTGGTCGAGGCAGTACGGGAGCATCTCCCGCTCCTCCTCGCGCATGATGAGGTTGTACTGGTCCTGCATGGACACGAAGCGGGTCCACCCGTTGAGGTCGGCGGCGTGCTGGAGCTGCGCGAACTGCCACGTCCACATCGACGACGCGCCGAGGTAGCGGGCCTTGCCGGCGCGGACCACGTCGTCGAGCGCCTCCATGGTCTCCTCGACCGGGACGTTCTGGTCGAACCGATGGATCTGGTACAGGTCGACGTAGTCCGTGTCCAGGCGGCGCAGGCTGTCGTCGATCTGCGCGAGGATGGCGGCGCGGGACAGTCCGGCCCCCTTCGGCCCCGGCCCCATACGACCGTTGACCTTGGTGGCGATCACGACCTCGTCCCGCTTGGCCAGCTCGCCGAGCACCTTGCCGGTGATCTCCTCGCTGCTGCCGTCCGAGTACACGTTCGCGGTGTCGTAGGTGGTGATCCCGGCCTCGAACGCCTGCCGGACCAACGGCCGCGACGCGTCAAGATCGAGCGACCATTCATGGTTGCCGCGGTTCGGGTCCCCGAAGCTCATGCAGCCGAGGACCACTGTGGACACTTCCAGCCCGGACCGGCCGAGTCGCCTGTATTCCATGCGCACAACGTTAGCCCCTCACTCCGTTGTCCTCTCGGCTCTTGTCTCCCGTTCCCTTGCCTCGTTTCCTTCGCACTCAGTCCCTCATGGCGCCATCCCTCTTCGGGTGTACTCGATTGGGTGATTGTTGTTGGTTTGTGAACATGAACGTGAGAGGACGGTCGTGTGTGATCGGCTGATTGCGGTGCTGTATGAGTAGATGGAGGCGTTCTGATCCTCCGGAGTCGCCTACGAGGAGGAGGCTTCAAATCACCCACCGGTGCCTTAGCTGAAGACTGTGGTGTTGAACGGCGTGGGAAAAGGCGTGGCGTGACTGCGTCAGATGTGGACCGGGAAGATGAGCGATGGGTGCGAGTCCTCTGCCGTTCGAAGCGTCGAAAACAATATTAGATGACATCAAAACCGGGATCTGTCAACTATCTCGGGATGAGTCTGGGAGGAAACCCGTTTACTGCCCAGGCGGTGTCCGGCGTACAGGCAGCATGAGTCCGGTCCGGGCTCTCGTATGGAACATGTGAAGGCGCGTTCCCGAAGCTGACGCCCGTGAGCGGGCGGCGAGATGGAGATCTCCAAGCGGAGAACCCGTGAGGAGTTGAGTACGTGTCGCGGGGCGCGCTGGCGGACTCGCCTGTAGTAGCTGAGAAGTCTCTGCGTATCGCAGTGGAGGTGGAGCCAAGGGGCGGGGTCGTCGAGGCGAAATGAGTGTGATCAACCGAAAGGGAGGAGTCGCATGAGTGAGCCACTGCTGAAAGGTAAGTCGCATCACATTCCGAAGCGGTTGGTATGGGATGCATGGCTGAAGGTGAGAAGAAACGGAGGTGCGGCCGGGGTAGATGGTGTGACGGTTGAGCAGTTCGGTGATGCTGAGAGGTTGAAGGATAATCTCTTTAAGCTGTGGAATCGCATGTCGTCGGGCTCATACTTCCCTGGACCGGTCCGCGCGGTGGAGATCCCCAAGAAAGGGGGAACGCGAGTTCTGGGCATACCTAATGTCGTTGATCGGGTGGCGCAGTCGGTGGCGGTTCTCGTGTTGGAACCTGAGGTGGAGCAGGTGTTTCACCCAGATTCCTACGGGTACCGGCCCGGCAGGTCTCCGCTGGACGCGATCAAGGTGTGCCGGAAGCGGTGTTGGGAGAAGGACTGGGTCGTTGACCTCGATGTGTCGAAATTCTTCGACTCAGTCCGCTGGGATCTCGCATTGAAGGCGGTCGAGCGCCACACGGATCAGAAATGGATCCTGCTGTATGTGGAACGCTGGCTGAGAGCCTCGATGCGGATACCTGATGGTTCCTTCGTCGAACGGACTCAAGGGACCCCGCAAGGTGGGCCGATCTCGCCGTTGCTCGCAAATCTGTTCCTGCATTACGGGATGGATATCTGGCTGTCGAAAGAGTATCCAGGATGCCATTTCGAAAGGTTTGCAGATGACGCGGTAATCCATTGTGCGACCGAACGTCAGGCGTTGGAGGTGAAAGATGCGCTCGGTGCCAGGTTCGCTGATATCGGGTTGCTCTTGCACCCGGACAAGACGAAGATCGTTTACTGCAAGGACGGGAGACGGCGGCGGGACCACCCGGTGACGTCGTTCACGTTCTGTGGATACGAGTTCCGTCCCCGGAAAGCCTTCGACGTCCGCAAAAGGGAGGCGTTCACGGGCTTCATGCCGGCCCCATCCCCGGAGAAGATTACCGAGATGGGGCGGAAAGTCAGTTCGTGGAAGCTTTCGCGGTGCACAAATCTGACACTGGACGACATTTCAAGGAAGGTGAACCAGGTTCTTCGGGGCTGGCTCGCCTACTTCACTGTGTTCTATCCGAGCATGGTGATCCCGCTGTGCAAGCGCATCGATCGCATCTTGATGCGTTGGGCAAGGAACAAGTTCAAGCGACTGAAACGCAGTGACCTGCGCGCACAGGAATGGCTGCGGAGAGTGCGGAAGTGCTCACCGGAGTTGTTCGCGCATTGGGCATTGCGGTACTGACCCGACAGGAGAGACGGCACGAGCCGGATGACACGAGAGTGTCACGTCCGGATCTGTGAGGGCCGGGGGCTGAGATGCCCCCGGCTACTCGGCGGGTAAGGGAATTGTCGGGGGTGGCAGGTAGTGTGAACGTATGTACGAAACAGGTCGTGAGTTGCTTACCGGCGGGCAGGGCAACATTCGTCGTGCCGCTCAGGAGACTGCGGGGTTGTTGGATCGGATCGCGCGGTTCGTGGCGTTGAACGCTGACGAGTTCGCGTATTTGGAGGTTGCGGCGGTGTATGGGTGGACGGTGCCGTTCGCGCAGCGCCGGATCGCGTTAGCGGTCGCGCTGTCGACTCGGTTCCCGGCAACCTTTGCTGTGTTCCGTGCGGGGGAGATTGAGGAGTTCACGGCGCGCCGGATCGTGGAGGCGGTGGAGGTGTTGTCGGATGCGGATGTGGCGCGGGTGGAGGCGGCGATCGCGGCGCAGGCGAGTGAGTTGAGTAGTCAGCAGTTGGGTCGTCGGTTGCGTCGGGTGGTGATGGCGGCGGAACCGGAGGCGGCGGCACGGCGTGCGGCGATGCGGTCGGCGGCGCGTCACATGTCGAGTGAGCAGTTGGATGACGCGGCGGGGGTGTTGTCGTTTATGGCTGATGTGGAGCGGATTGATCTGGCTCGTGATCGGGTGCGGGCGATAGCGCAGCAGATCAAAACGGCTGGCGATGACCGCAGCCTGGATCAGATCGCTGTCGATGTGGGCATGGATCTTTTGGCGGGTAAGGGTTTCGAGAACGCCAAGATCCACGTCTATCTCACCCTGCCGGCGTCGACGGCGTTGGGGGTGGACTCGAAACCTGGCTATCTCGCCGGCTACGGATGGCTACCGGCGCAGCGAGCGTTGGAGATGGCCGGGCAGGAAGACGCCGTGTGGCAACGGATCCTCACCGACCCGCTCACCGGGCACGCGGTGGATGTAGGTCGGCGCAAGTACCGGCCGCCAGCCGCGTTGCGGGATCACATCAGGGCTGTGTATCCGACCTGTACCGGTCCTGGCTGTGTCAGGCCGGCCCATGTGTGCGACTTGGATCATGTGACGCCGTTCCCGCAGGGCGCAACAGATCAGTTCAGTGTCCGTCCGGCGTGTCGTTCGCACCACGGGGCGAAGACGCGTGGTGGGTGGCGGGTGGCGGGTGGAACTGTCGACCAATGGCCGCGACCTGACGTGGATCACGAAACACGGGTTCCGGTTCACCCACGAACCGGAACCGATCGCCGATCCCGACCCGGCACCATTCTAAGGGGTTGTTTGCTGCTTAACACAGGGGACGATCGCCTACGGGGATACGCGGTCCGATGGCTGGGGCGATCGAAGCCGCGCCTTCGCCGAGCTTTGTCGACGGTGTGCGCGGGTACGGCGAAGACACGGCAACGAGCCATGGGGCGCTGGCAACGGGGTTGCGTGGAGTGGCTGCGGCACGCCTTGATGCATCCACGCCTGGGTGGACCCACGCCCGGTGGTTACTCGGCCTGGTGGTTTCGCCTAATCCTGTTTGCTTCCAAAACAGAAAAGATTGGCATGGACGGGAATGGTGTGCGCGGGAGAGGGCTGCTTCAACCAAATAGATTGGCATGGAAGGAAAGTGCGTGCGGGGCAGGCCCAGCCACCTCGATCACCGCCGCCGGACTGCATGTCTTCCTGGCCCAGTCTCATCCTTGGTGCGCAACCCACTGCCCGTTGCCGTGCCTCGCCGTGCCCGACGCACCCCGTCGGGAAGGGTCGGCGAGGTGCGGCTCCGATCGCCCCAGCCATCGGACCCCGCGACAACGGCGCGATCGTCCCCGTGCAACCAGCGGTAAGAAGCCGAACAGCGAACCGAGCCAGCGGCAGGGGATGACGCCTCAGCGAAACCGGTCCGCGTTCGCCGTCGCCCACTGCTCGAAGGTCGCGGGCTCGCGGCCGACAACCTCGCGCACAGTCGGAAAGACGACGGACTCGTCGAGCTTTCCTTCCGAGAAGAAGCCGAAGAACGCGTCGACGTACTCGACCGGCATCTGTGCGCTCATCTCCTCGCGCGCCTCCTCGTCCGACTGCGCCTCGAACCGCAGCGGACGGTCCAGCACCGCTGCCAACATCGCCACCCGGTCGGCCGGGCGCAGCGCCGCGGGCCCCGTCACCGGGTACACGCGCTCCTCGTGCCCCGGCTCGGTCAACGCCCGCGCCGCCACCGCCGCGATGTCCGCGGGGTCGACCGCGGCCACGGCGACCGACGCCCACGGCGCGCGCACCACGTCACCGGCCGCGAGCTGCGAAACCCACTGCAGCGTGTTCGACATGAACGTACGAGGCCGCAGGATCGTCCACGCCACACCGGACTCCCGCACCGCCCGCTCCGACGTGATCATGTACCGCGCGACCGCGTTGTCCAGGTCGCCGGTCTCGGCCGAGCTGCCCGACATCAGCACGACCCGCTCGACCCCGGCGCGCCGGGCCTCCGCGAACACGCCCGGCATGTCCGCGTACCCGCTGAGCACGAACAACCCGGTGGCGCCATCGAGCGCCGGCCGCAGCGACGCCGGGTCGTTGAGGTCGCCGGCGACACCGTCCTGGCCAGGCGTGCGACTCAACGCTCGCACGGGGGTGCCGGCCAGCGCGCGCACCAGTTCCCCACCAACGTTGCCGGTCGCTCCAGCCACCACGATCATGAGCCCTCCAATGTTAGGGATCGTTCCCTAACATGTAGACTAGCAAGATGCGACGGACGGCCGCGGAGACCCGCGAGCACATCCTCGAGGTGGCGCACGACCTCTTCTACTGGCACAGCATCAAGGGCACCGGCGTCGACACCGTCGCCGCGGCGGCCGGCGTCGCGCCGACCACGCTCTACCGGCTGTTCGCCTCGAAGGACGACCTGGTCGCCGCGTACGTCGAGCGCGCGAGCCTGCTGTACAAGGGCTGGTTCACCGCCGCGGTCGAGAAGGGCGGGCTGCTCGGCCTGTTCGACGCGCTCATCGAACAGGTCCAGCCGGACCACTGCCGCGGCTGCCCCTTCCTGATGGCGATGGCCGAGCTACCGGACGCGTCGGCCGCCGCGCACCGCCACGCCGTCGCGACGAAGAGGTGGGTGCGTGAGCGGATCGGCGAGCTGGCCGGCGACGAGACGCTCGCCGACCACCTCACCCTCGTGCTCGAAGGCGTCTACGCCTCGGTGCAGTCACTCGGCGCCGACGGGCCCGCGAGACAGGCTCGCGGGCTCGCCGAGGCCATGATCAGGGCAGCCCGTTGAGGAACGGCTCGTGGCTGTTCTGGAACTCCCAGTTATAGTACCGATCCCAGTTGATCGACCACGTCATCAGCCCGCGGAAGGCCGGCGACGCACCGCCGCGCAGCGTGTAACCACCGCAACTCTGGTTACGCACCAAGCAGTTCACGGCCTGCTGCACGACACCCGGCGCCGTGTAACCGTTGCCGGCGCTGACCGCGGCCGGCAGCCCGACCGCGATCTGGTCCTCCCGCAGCCCCGGGAACGTCTGACCGGTGTTGGCGACGGGGAAACCCGCCTTCACCATGTCGGTCATCGCGATGTGGAAGTCCGCGCCACCCATGTTGTGGTACTGGTTGTCCAGCCCCATCACGGGTCCTGAGTTGTAGTCCTGGACGTGCAGCACGGTCAGCGCGTCCCGCAGCGCGTGGATCACCGGCAGGTACGAGCCGGTCCGGTTGTCCCCGCCGCCCCCGCCGCCGTAGAACTGGTAGCCCACCTGGACGAAGAACGTCTCCGGCGCCATGGTCAGCACGAAGTCACCGCCATACCTGGACTTCAGCGACCGCAGCGCCGAGATCAGGTTCACGATCACCGGCGTGGTCGGGTTGCGGAAGTCCGTGTCACCGGCGTTGAGGTACAGCGAGTGGCCCTCGAAGTCGATGTCCAGCCCGTCAAGGCCGTACTTGTCGATGATCGCCGCCACGGACTGGACGAACTTGTCGCGTGCGGCGGTCGTGGTCAGCTGCACCTGGCCGTTCGCGCCGCCGATCGAGATCAGGACCTTCTTGCCCTGCGCCTGTTTCGCGCGGATCGCGGCGATGAAGTCCGCCTCCGACTCGACGTTCGGGCACTCGGCGACCGGGCACTGCGTGAACCGGATGTCCCCGGACGTCACCGAGGTCGGTTCGCCGAACGCCAGGTTGACGATGTCCCACGCGGCCGGCACGTCGGCCATCCGCACGTAGCCGGAACCGTTGGCGAAGCTGGCGTGCAGGTACCCGATCAACGCGTGCCGGGGCAGATCGGCCTGCTGGCAGCCGGCCGTCGTGGCGGACACCGGCGTGCTGCGGGCCGACTCCCCCGCCGCGTTGTACGCGGCCACCGTGTAGGTGTGGGTCGAGCACGCGGCCAGGCCAGAGATCGTGGCCGACGTGCCGGACACCGTGGCACGCAACGAGGTTCCCTCGTACACGCGGTACCCGGTCGCGCCGCTGACCGCGGGCCACGACAGCGTGATGGCTGACGCCGTCGCCGTGGCGGTGGGGTTTCCCGGCGCGGCCGGGGCTCCCGGCGTGCCGCCACCGGGACCGTCGAGCACGACGTCATCGGCGTTGTAGGTGCCCGCGCCGTACCAGCCGTGCAGGTACAGCTCCGCGGACGTCTGGTTCGCGCCGCTGGTGAAGGTCAGCGACAGCTGCTGGTACGCCGACGGCGCGGCCCAGGTGGACGGTCCGCCGGTCACGCCGAGGTAGACCGGGTTGCCGCGCACCCACGCCGACACCGTGTACGTCGTGCTCGGCTGCACCGCCACGGTCTGCGCGCACTTGCCATAGTCCGACGCGGCCAGCGCGTGGCTGCCGGAGTGGACCGGCGACGACACGACCGACCCGCCGGCGCAGGACCAGCCGGACAGCGAGCCGGACTCGAAACCCGCGTTGGTCAACAGGTTCGCGGCCGACGCGGGCTGCGCACCGACGAAGACCAGCACCAGAGCGGCCACCGCCGCCAGCAGCCTCATGGCAGCGTGTCCAGGTGCGGTGCGACCGTGCGGGCAAAGTTGTTGCCGTTACTGACATCCCAGTTGATCGACCACGTCATCGCGCCGCGTATCTCCGGATACGTTCGTGGCGGCCGGAACGAGCCGCAGTTCGTGCCGCGTGCGAGGCAGTCCAACGCGTTGTTGACCACCGACGGCGCGACCACGCCGCCGCCCGCGGCGCCAGGACCGGCCGGGAGGCCGACCGCCACCTGGTCTGGCCGCAGCCCGTTCTCAAGCTGGATGCACGCGAGCGCGGTGATGAAGTTGACCGTGCCCTGGGAGTACGCGGCCGACTGGTCGCAGCCGAGCATCGAGCCGGAGTTGTAGAACTGCGTGTGGACGACCGTGAGGATGTCCTTGATGTTCAGCGCCAGCGCGAAGTACGCGCCGCCGGTCGACTGCATGTCGATGGTCTGCGGGGCCATCGTGATGATCAGGTTCGAGCCGACCTGGTTGCGCAGGTTCCGCAGCGCCTGGCCCATGTAGGTCGGGTTGAGCCCGTTCTCCAGGTCGATGTCGACGCCGTCGAAGCCGTACTGGGTCATGATCGACCGCACGCTGTCGGCGAAGTTCGTCGCCGACGTCGCGTCGTTGACCGACACCCGGCCCGCCTCGCCGCCGACCGAAAGGATCACCCTCGTGCCACGCGACTTCAGCGTCGCCACGTCGGCCTTGAACTGGTCGTTCGTGTAGCCGCCGAGGGCGGTGGCGAGTCCAGGGTCGACACCGAACGTGACCGCGCCCGGGGTGCTTGACGCTTCGGCGAACGCCACCGCGACGAGGTCGTACTCGGCCGGCACGGCGGAGAGCCGCAGCTCGGTCGCCGGGTTGACGAAGTTGTGCCAGTAGCCGGTGAGGAAGTGGCGCGGCAGGTCGGCCTGCTGACAGCCGGCCGTGGTCCCGGTGACCGGCGCGCTGCGGGCCGACTCGCCGACCGTGTTGTACGCCGCGACCGTGTAGGTGCGCGACGTGCACGCGGGGAGGCCGCTGAACGTGGTCGAGGTGCCGGTGACCGTGGTGCGCAGCGTCGCGCCCTCGTACACGCGGTAGCCGGTGACCGTGCCGGACGCCGCGTTCCAGCCGAGGGTGATGCTCGACGCCGTGGTGGCGGTGACGCGTGCGTTGGCCGGCGAGCCGGGGACGCCCGGCTGCGGGTTGCCACCGCCGCCGCAGTCGGCGCCGTTGATCCGGCAGTTCAGCGGGCTGCCGGACCCGTTGCCGAGGAAGCCGAACGTCGCCGACGCACCGGGCGCGAGCGCGCCGTTGTACTCGCGGTTCGCGAACGTGTGGTGGTTGCCGCTCGACGTGAGCAGCGCGTCCCAGTAGCTCCCGACGGTCGTGCCGGCGGGCAGGTCGAACTCGACGCGCCAGCTCGAGATCGGCGTCGAACCCGCGTTGGTGATCGTGTACTTGCCCTCCCAACCGGAACCCCAGTCGGAGGTCTTGACGAAGGTGGCGCTCTCACCAGCGGCGAGCGCGGGGGTCGCGGGCAGGAGTATCCCGGCGAGGCCGAGGGTGAGCGCGGAAAAGATCGTGGACATGCGGCGTCGCATGACAACCTCCGAAACACGCGGCGAGCAGGGGGTGGCCGCGAGGTACCTATTTGTCTAGACCAATACCGCCCGCTTTGTCCAGCCCCAAACAGCGGGTTGCGCGCAGAATGGGCCGCATGGATCCACTGTTCGAACGGGACCAGGCCGCCCGCGTGCTGGCCGACGTGGCCGCCGCGGCGCCCAAGTACCTCGCCGACCTCGACACGCGGCTCGTCCGGGACGTCGCGAGCCACGCGTTGCTCGACGAGCTCGACGGCCCACTCCCCGACCGCGGGGTCGGCGCGCGGGATGCCGTCGCGGAGCTGCTGCGGGTCGGCACGGCCGCCGCCACCCACTCGTCCGGTCCGCGGTTCTTCCACTTCGTCGTCGGCGGCTCGACGCCGGCCGCCATGGCGGGCGACTGGGTGACGTCGCTGCTCGACCAGATGGGGGGCCTGTGGACCGCGTCGTCGCTCGCGACCACCGCCGAGACCGTCGCGCTGCGCTGGCTCAGGGACCTGTTCGGCCTCCCCGCCGGCTGGGGCGGTGTGCTGACCCCGAGCGCCACGTTCGCGAACCTGACCGGGCTCGCCTGCGCGCGACAGTGGTGGGCCGAGAAGCACGGCGTGGACGTGACCGCCGACGGCCTCACCGGACTGCCGGCGATGCCCGTGTTCGCGAGCGGATATGTGCATCCGAGCGTGCGGAAGTCGTTGCAGATACTGGGCTGCGGCCGTGACACGGTCCGCGTGCACGCGCGCGACGACGCCGGCCGGGTCGACCTCGCCGGCCTCGAACGCGCACTGTCCGAACTGGACGGTCCGGCGATCGTCGTGGCCTGCGCGGGCGAGGTGAACACCGGCGACTTCGACCCGATCGACGCGATGGCCGACCTCGCGGCACGGTACGGCGCCTGGCTGCACGTCGACGGCGCGTTCGGCCTGTTCGCCGCGCTGTCGCCGAGGACGGCGCACCTCGTCGACGGCGTGGCACGCGCCGACTCGGTCGCCGCCGACGGGCACAAGTGGCTGAACGTCCCGTACGAGAGCGGGTTCGCGTTCGTGCGGGAGCCGCACCGGCTCGGCGAGACGTTCGGCTCGTGGAACGCGCCCTACCTCGCGCCGGCGGACGACACCACGATCGACTACAACCGCCTCGGCCCCGAGTCGTCGCGGCGGGCCCGCGCGCTGCCGATCTGGGCGACACTGCGCGCGTACGGCCGCGACGGCCATCGCGAGATGGTCGAGCGGCACCTGGACCTGACCGAACGCCTCGAGTTCCTCGTCGACCAGGCGCCGGACCTCGAACTGCTCGCACCGACCCAGCTTTGCGTCGCGTGCTTCCGTCTCACCGCCCCCGGCGCCGACCTCGACGCACTGAACGCCGCGCTGGGCAAGGCGATCCTCGACGACGGTCGCGTGTACGTCGGCACCACCGTCTACAGAGGAATGACCGCGCTGCGCCCGGCGATCGTCAACTGGCGCACCACCGAGAGCGACATCGACCTCCTGGTCGAGGTCGTACGCGAACTCGGCGCGAGGCTAGCTAGCCCGAATCCGGCGTGATACCGCGACCGCTAGATCGGCCACCAGCCTGCGCAGGCGGTCCGCGGTCGCGTCGCACGACACCGGGCCCTTGGTCCGCAGGGT
>Ga0193716_1001921_pt1 | contig 11913 bp, 12 predicted proteins | sample U2c1metaG_FD_145901 | JGI IMG/M metagenome (GOLD analysis project Ga0193716, IMG submission 145901) | Soil microbial communities from a riparian zone of the East river system, Colorado, United States - U2c1 | ecosystem: Environmental > Terrestrial > Soil > Riparian zone | place: USA: East River...
CGCACGCCATCGATCATGATGATGGACTGGTTGCTGTTGGCGCCTCGGATAAAGAGCGACAGCGGCTGGCCGGGGCCGCCGCTGCGGCCGATGTCGAGGCCGGCGTGAAAGCGCAGCACGTCGCCGACGTCGGTGGCCACCGAATCCTCGAGCGAACTGCGATCGATGAGAATGATCGGCTCCAGCGCCTGACTTGCCGGCTGCGGACTGCGCGTCGCGGTCACGACGATCTCCTTCAAAGGATCATCGGGATCGGTGCTCGATAAGGGTGATTGAGCCTTCGCGACCGGCAGACACAGAAAAACCCAGGCGGCAAGTGCGCCTGATCGGACAAGACGGGTCATCGGCAATTCTCCCGGTCATGCTCGCCCGCATGACGCAACGTTCAGATCGACTAGCGGCGGGTGGAGAACTGTAGGGCGTGGCCCTTGCGCGGAAAGGCACGGGCGCCGCCCGATGCCCTCCGCACCGCGGTAATATCGCCAGGCCGGTCTCCGGACTCGTGAGTGGGTTGACCCCGTGGGGCTACCCCGTTGGGTCCCGTTGGGCTATCCCTGTTGGGTTATCCCGTTGGGTTACCCCGTCCGCGTCGCCTTCCCGTGCCCATGCACAGTGGCCTCATGACTCGGTTTCTCTCACTTACCGTTGCGGGGGCAGTACCGGGATCGCCTATGGGGGCACCCATGGGCTTCACCGGTTTCCCGTTTCACTCGCCGACGCCGCCGTCGTTCGAGCACCTGAGCAACGGCATAGTTTGCCGATCGAACATCCCCCCAGTCAAGCCTGAGGCTGCCGGGGAGCAGTCAATCTTGAGGATCGCGCTTAGGGCGGCGCTCGCGGCACCTAGCGTCGGCCGGCCCGACCGACGGGTTTCATATTGCAGTCACTTCCTCGCGGTCATTTAGTCGCAGTCAATTCGTTGAAGTCATTTCCTCGCGATTATCTCCTCAAGATCTTCGCGTGATGCTGAAGATGATCGGCCATGAACGTTTGAATGAAATAGTAGCCGTGATCGTACCCTGGCTGCATGCGCAGCGTGAGCTTCTGGCCCGACTTCGCTGCGGCGGCCGAAAATTTCTCGGGCAATAGCTGCCCCTCCGCCAGAAACTGGTCGGCAGTACCTTGGTCGATGAGGATGGGGGCCGGAAGCGCTTTTCGCGCCACCAGTTCGCTCGCATCATGTTCGCGCCATTTTTCCTGGTCGGACCCGAGGTAGTTGGTAAAGGCCTTCTGTCCCCACGGGCATTGCATCGGCGCGCCGATCGGGGCGAAGGCCGACACCGACTTGTAGCGCGAGGGATTGCGCAGCGCGATGGTCAACGCACCGTGACCGCCCATCGAATGGCCGAAAATGCCGGTGGCATCGGACAGCGCCGGTAGATTCGCCGCCACCACGTCCGGCAATTCCTGCGCGACGTAGCTGTACATCCGGTAGTTGTCCGACCACGGCGCTAGAGTTGCGTCGACGTAAAACCCTGCACCTTGGCCGAAATCCCATTTATCGGCGTCGCCCGGAATGCGCGGCGTGCGCGGGCTGGTGTCGGGCGCGATCAGCATCAGCCCCAATTCCGCGGCGGCGGCCTGCGCATGCGCCTTGGTGGGAAAGGTCTCGTCCGTGCAGGTCAGCCCCGCCAAGTAGTACAGCGCCGGAACGTTCCCCGCCTTCGCCTGCGGCGGCTGATACACGGAGAACTTCATCGGTCCGCGCGTTTCACGCGAATCGTGCTTGTAGAATTGCTGGACGCCGCCAAAGCAGGCGTGTTCGGACACCAGTTGAATCGTGCTCATAAGTATAAATACACCGTCGGGCGGCGAAGGGGTTTAAAGGATATCCTTGGGTTACAACCCTACCCTAAAGCAACCCGAGCCGACTTGGAAGCCGCCCTATGAACATCGAGTTTTCCGCCACCGAGGCGCGCGTGATCGGCTGTCTGATCGAGAAGGAAATCACGACCCCGGATCAGTATCCGCTGTCGCTGAATGCGCTCACCAACGCATGCAATCAGAAAACCAATCGGGAACCGGTACTCGAACTCGCCGAAGCCGTCGTGCAGCAGACGGTCGATGCGCTCATGAGAAAGCACATGGTGAGCGACAAATCGGCGGGCTACGGCGGCCGCGTCACGAAGTACAAACATCGGTTCTGCAACACGGAATTCGGCTCGCTCAAGTTCTCGAAGCAGGAACTTGGTATTCTTTGCGTAATGCTGCTGCGCGGACCCCAGACCCCGGGCGAACTACGCTCCAGAACCAACCGCTTGTGTGAATTCGCCGATGCCGGTGAGGTCGAATCCGCGCTCAAGGGCTTGATGGAGCGTGCCGACGGTCCCTTCATCGCACGCCTGCCGCGAGCCGCGGGAGCCCGTGAATCGCGCTACGCGCATCTGTTCTCCGGTGCCATCGAGTCGGTAGCGGAAACAGCGGATCCGGTCGATTCCGCGGCGGTGGGAATGACCGCAACTTTGAGTCAGCGTCTCGCCCTTCTCGAGGACAAAGTCGCAGAAATGCGTTCCGAACTCGATGCGCTGAAGAGCCTCTCACCGACCCCAACCCCGCGCAGCCCCGGTTAGGAATAGCCGGCGCGGTCGAGCCGGCATCGTCGCGCCGCGCATCGGTGTACCACGCATCTACGTACCGCGCATCGGTGTACCGGCATCGGCGTGCAGCGCATCGACGCACCACGCATCGTCGCGCCGCGCATCGGTGTACCACGCATCTACGTACCGCGCATCGGTGTAATGGCTTCGTCGCGCCGCGCATCGACGTACTGCGCATCGGTGAAATGGCATCGTCGCGCCGCATCGGCGTGCAGCGCGACGGCGTACCGCGCATCCGATGCGCGGCAGTGCCACCCGTATCAGTGCGGCAGGGCCGCCGTCTGCTTGGCGATACCGTCCCGCTCTTGCAGCCACTTGTCGAAAGCATCGACATCCGAGGCGCGCATGCCGTTGCTATTGGCGCGATGGTCCGTCAACCAGCGCTGCATCGCCGGCATCAATTGATCGGCAAGTGGGCGCGAGTGATTGAAGAGATCCATGTAGGCACTTTTGGCGTCGTCCAATCGATCGACCGCGAGGTACGCCTCGGCGCGATGTTCGATGGCCTCGAGCAGATCCGGCTTCAGCGCGAGCGCATGATTGTAGTCATCCACCGATTCGCCATAGGCACCGAGACGCAGATGGATGTAGCCCACTTTGTTCCAGGCATCATACATGTCGCCCTTGTTGCGCAGCGCCTCGGTGAACTGGTCCAATGCTCGCCCATAGGCGTCGTTCACCTTTTCCAAGGCGGCGTTCTTCTTATCCTCGTTCGGCGCATTCGCGGCCACCGCCTCCTGATCTCTCGCCTTCGCTAACGATTTCATGCCGGCCGTGTAGGCCTTGGTTGCCGCGGCGTCCGGCTTGTCCACGGCCGGTGTGGAGGGTATTTCCTCGTGCGGCTGATTCATGCCCGAAGACCGGCCCATGCCGCCTTGGCCACCCATACCGCCTTGGCCGCCCATACCGCCCATCTGGGCCAGCGCGGCGCTCGAGGCCATGGTCGCCACGACGACCGCCGCTGCGCAGCAATAAAAGAAATTCGAATGCATTCTGCCCTCCGAGCGGCATGTTTCCGATGTGTGCAATACTGATCTCATGATCCGCAATCTTAAGTTCTTACCGCTGTTTGCGTTGGTTTTTTTGAGCGGAGGCGCCGGCGCGCACCCTCCTCCCAGCATGGCGACGGTTTTGAGCACATCGCAGCCCGAGGATTGGCGGCCTTTGGATCCCAACAACACCCTCTACGTCGAATTGCCCGCGGGGCGCGTCATCATCGAACTGGCACCCGCCTTCGCACCGCTTCATGTCCGCAACATCGAAACCCTGGCACGCGCCAAGTACTTCGACGGCTTGGCGGTGCTGCGCGTTCAGGAAAACTACGTCGCCCAGTGGGGAGACCCGGACAATCGGCATCCGATCCCGCCCGGCGTCGGCAAGCTTGCGCCGGAATTCGATTCACCGCTGCCGCCGCGCATGGCCTTCACCCGATTGCCGGACGGCGATGTGTATGCACCGGAAGTGGGTTTTTCCGACGGATTTCCGGTGGCGCGCTCGCCGAAACTTCACTTGAAATGGCTTGCGCATTGCTACGGCATGGTCGGGGTCGGACGCGACACCGATGTGCAAAGCGGCAGCGGTGCTGAAATGTACGTCGTGATCGGCCATTCGCCCCGCCACCTGGACCGCAACGTGGCGTTGGTCGGGCGCGTCGTCAAAGGAATGGAGCTGCTTTCCAGCCTCCCGCGCGGCAGCGCGGAAATGGGCTTCTATGCAAAGAACGAAGCAGCCACGCAGATCAAGTCGATTCGAGTCGCGGCCGATCTGCCGCTGTCTGAACGAACTTCTCTCGAGGTCATGCGCACGGATACGCCGGCCTTCACCGCGCTGATCGAATCGCGCCGCAATCGGCCGGAAGAATTCTTCAAGGTCCAGGCGGGACGCATCGAGATGTGCAATGTTCCCATCGCAGTCCGCGAACGGAAATAGCGCCCGTCGGCACCGCGCAGGCGTGCAATTCCCGACGTGTAGCGCGCAGCGTGCAACGCACGGGCGTCTGGCGCACGGCGCATGCAGCGCCGCTATTTCTGTTGGCGGGAGGCCTCTTCCATGCCGATGCGCAGCGTCGTCGTCGCAATGCGCACTTCGATCAGGAACGCAAGCAGTGCCGCCGCGAGCGTCAGCATGGACATGATGAACATGCAGGCGATGAACACCGACAGGTCCCAGCGCAAAAACGCATTCACGAACAGCATGACCACGACCAACGCGATGAACAATGCGGACAGCGTGATGAGGGTGATCGCGGCATTGATCCAGCGGGAGCGGCGCGCCAGGATTTTCAGCTGACCATGGAGGTCACGGCCGTCTTGCACGGCGTCCGAATGGGGCAGTCGATCTTCGAGGGTGCGGGCTCGATCGACGATGCGCGCCAAGCGGCTCGTGAGCACGTTGAGCGTCACCCCGATCGCCGAAATTAGAAATATCGGCGTCAGCGCCACCTGTATCAGGTGCGCGACATCAACCGACTGAGTGACAAACGGCGCGGCGCTGATGGGACTACTACTTGGGACTACAACTTGACCCAGCCTGAGTACCGGGCAGCAAGACCATAACCGCCACCCCTAAATAGAGACGCCTCGGCCGCCGCGAAGCCGCCGAGGCGCATAACCAAATCGAGTTTACTTGGTTGTCGTGGGGGCAGCAGTCTTCTTCTTCTTGCTGTGTTTCTTCTTGGCAGGCTTCGTCGTATCCGCCGTCTTCATGGCGGCGGCAGGAGCATCGGCCGCCATCGGGGCGGCGGTCTTCGGCGCATCGGCAGCCATCGCACCAGCGGCGAGGCCCAATGTCATCAAGGCAGAGGCGATCAAGGTTCCGGACTTATTCATAGCGACTCCAAACGGTGGGTATTGACAAACGCATGGAAGAATACGCCGGATCGGCAATATTCAGCCGAGATGAAGATCATTTCACAAACCTTCACAAATCCAGGAGCCGAAGCGGAGCCGGCACTCAGACAGGCTCCTTACCCGACGCGCGCTCGCCTTTGAGGGGTTCGCCCGACTGGCGCAATCCCTTTTTGCGCACGTGCCAAACCAGGTACGCGACGATCGCGGCATTGGCAATCACCACCGCGGCCTTGCCGAGATTCGGTCTGTGAGCGAACTCCCAGATTTCGAGCGGAATCAACGATCCGGTGATGATCGTGGTCAGCCACTCCGCCCAGCGCTTCTGCATCCATAGTCCGACGCCCTCGACGGCAAAAATGGCCGCATAAGTGAACGTCAGCAATCGCAGCGCGTGGACTTTCGATTCGGTCATACCGCTCAACCACTCGAGCACCCAGGTCACTACCTCGCGCTCGAGTCCTAGAGGCCGTGCCTCCACCCAGGTCAGGAGTTTGGCGGACAGGGACGCGTCATGCAGCCGCAACTCGCCATACGCCGCAGCCAACAACAGCAGCACTTTCAAAAGCTTGTACACCGCGATCATACGCAGCATCCCGAAGCGCGGCGCAGGCGCTTTGCAGTCGGCGGGCGTCATGGAGCCTAAGCCTGACCCGCGGGCGGCTGAAACTCGAGGGTGGCATCGAGCAATGCTGGAATGTCGAACACCGCCCGTTCATTGTCGATGACCAACGGCGCTACTCCGGCGGCCGCCACCAGGGCGGCGGGAACCTGAATGCGGTCCCGTTCGCGCGTCACCGTCCATGTCTCCAGGCGCTTATCCTGAAAGGCGAGGTTGAGCGCGCCCCATCGCAGCAGCGCGGCTCTCGCCAGAGGCGTATCCCCGCCCCACTGGCGCTGCGCGAGGGTCATTGCGGAACTGGCAGCAATTTCACCATGCGGCAGTGTCATGAGGTCCTGAATGTACTTCACCATTTCATCCGGAGGGACGTGCAGGTTCAAGTAAGCTGAGGCCGAATCGCTCATAGCCGCTATTTTAAGTCGGATTCTCTAGACTGAACATGGCATTCTCGTCATCGTAGGCAAACGCCTCTGCGTAACGGGCCCAGCGCACGACGGCGCGCAGGGTCTGATCGGCCGCCTCTTCGCTCATGAAATCCTCGAGTTCGTCGATGAAACGGCTCTTTCGCGCCGAATGGGAAGCCCGTTCATCCAATACCCTACGAATATGCGCGGCGAGCGGCACGTAGGTCAGCAGATGACGTAGGAAAATATGCTTGCGCTGGTCCAAATCGGCCTGCACGAACGCCAAACCGTCTTCCGCCAGTTTGAGGTCGCCGCCCTCCAGTTCGGCGAAACGGAGCAGTTGCAGCGTTTCGGCCACCGGAAACAGTTCATCGATTTCCATCTGCAGGTCCGAAGCGATCTTCGGCAAATCCGCCGTGCCGTTGAAAGGCGGGGCCGCCACCGCTTCCATCAAGCCCGAGAGCAGGTTGGTCGATACCTGCGGTAAAATGCTGCCTATACCTAGGCCGGGAAAGCGCTCCTGACGCCCGGCGGCGGCCGTGCCCTTGGGGCGTGCCGTCATCTCCACATAGATGCGTTCCACCAATTCACGAAAGCTAGGGTCGAGCCTGTTGCGCGGCTGCGGCAAGGACACCTTGATTTCGCTGAGGATTCTTCCCGGATTACTGCCGAATACCAAAATGCGATCGCACATGAGGACCGCTTCTTCGATATTGTGCGTCACGAGGATGACGCCCTTGATGGGCATCCGCCCCTCAGACCACAGATCCAGAAAATCCGTGCGCAGAGTCTCGGCGGTCAACACGTCGAGCGCCGAAAACGGCTCATCCATCAGCAGGATATTCGGCTGGACCACCAGCGCTCGCGCGAAGCCGACGCGCTGCCGCATGCCGCCCGACAGCTCGCGCGGATAGGCCGACTCGAAACCGTCCAAGCCGATCAGATCGATGGCCGCAAGCGAGCGTTTGCGAATCTCCGCCCGAGGCATGCGTTGCGCCTCCAATCCCAAGGCGACGTTTTCGAATACGGTGAGCCAGGGAAACAGCGCAAAGCTCTGGAAGACCATCGCAATTCCAGGCGCCGGCCCGGCTATGGGTTGGCCCATATAAGTCACTTTGCCGGCCGTCGGCTCCGAGAGGCCTGCGATCAAGCGCAATAACGTGGACTTGCCCGAGCCTGAGCGCCCCAAGAGCCCCACGATCTGCCCTTCGTTCAGCTCCAGGTTCATGCCCTCGAGCACCAGCAACTCGGCCCCATCCGGCTTGGGGAACGCTTTGCGGACATCGGTGCACTGAAGTATGGGAGAGTCATTCATCGCTGGAATCCGTCAGGTGAGCCGATATTTGCGCTCGGCGTAGTAGTACAAGGGCCGCCAGAAAAGCCGATTGATGATCACGACGAACAGGCTCATGGTACCGATGCCCAATACGATACGGTGAAAATCCCCGGCGGTCGTAGCTTCCGCGATATACGCGCCGAGTCCGCGTGCCTGCACCTGGGTATCGCCCCACGTGGCAAGCTCGGCGACGATGGCCGCATTCCATGACCCGCCGGAAGCGGTGATCGCGCCGGTGACGTAGAAAGGCAAAACGGCGGGTAATGCGACCTTCCGCCACCAGAGCCATCCGGTTACCCTGAAATTGGCGGCGACATAGCGCATTTCGGCGGGAATCGCGGATGCCCCGGCAATGACGTTGAACAAAATGTACCACTGCGTACCCAAGATCATCAGCGGACTCAGATAGATGTCCGGATTGAGTTTCCAGGCAACGATGCCGTACACCGCGATCGGAAACAGCAGATTGGCTGGAAATGCGGCCATGAATTGAGCAATGGGCTGGACGATCTGTGCGGCACGCGGCCGCATACCCACCCAGACGCCGACCGGCACCCAGATGAGGCTTGCGAACGCGATCAATATGAAGACGCGCAGCATGGTCAAGGTCGCCAGCGCGCAAACCTGCAAGGCTTCGCGCGCCGAGGTATTCACGATCAGCACGGCGACGATGTGCCAGAGACCGAGCACGACCGCGAAGACGACCAGCGACACCCAGAACAAGTCCAGGTTTCGCCTCGGCCGGACCTCAGCCTCGACCTTTGGCACGTCGGTGCGCTTGACGGCTCGGCTGGTCCAGAGCACCGCTGCGTGAAACGCAACCGTCGCCGCCTGGACCAAACGCGACCGGCGCATCATGGTGAGCGCCCAGGAGTCCGGAACGCGTACCCCGGGCTCCTGTTCGACCCGGAAGCGGTCCACCCACGCCACCAGGGGGCGGAACAGCAGTTGGTCGTACAAGAGAATCACGATCAGCATCGTGAAGATCGCCCAGAAAATCGCCACCAGATTTTTCTGCGCGATGGCAAGGGCAATGTAAGAGCCGACACCCGGCAAAGCCACGGTGGTATGCCCGACGCTGATCGATTCCGAGGCAACCACGAAAAACCATCCGCCCGACATGGACATCATCATGTTCCAGATGAGGGCCGGCATGCCGAACGGCACTTCCAACTGCCAAAAGCGCATCCAGGGCGACAATCGAAAAGATTCGGCGGCCTCCGTCAACTCGGTGGGTATGGTTCGCAGCGATTGATAGAAACTGAACGCCATGTTCCAGGCCTGACTGGTGAATATGGCGAAAATGGAGGCGAATTCCGCCCCGAGCACCCGGCCGGGCGCCAACGACAAGAAAAACACCACCGTAATGGAAATGAAACCTAAAATGGGAACCGACTGTAAAATATCGAGTATCGGAACCAAGAGCTTGCCGGCGCGCTCGCTTTTCGCCGCCCAGGTTGCATAGGTCAAGGTGAAGATCAGCGACAGCACGAGGCCGGCCAGCATGCGAAAAGTGGTGCGTGCCGCATATTCAGGCAAATGGGCCGGATCGAGCGACAGCGGCGTGGAACTGAGCTGCGATAATGGGGCGAACAGTCCTCGCGACGTTTCACCCAAAAACACGATGAGGCCGATGACGACGATGAAGGCCAGAACGTCCCAACGAGTTGCGAGTTCGCGCAGAAATACATAGGGCTCGAATCGTTTCATCGGCGCATTCTCGCAGGACAGACGATGCAGTAGCTAGTAGGGTGCGCTGCCCGAGGCGACCCGCATCTATCGGAGCACGGTATGGAAGACAGCATCAGCACTCGTTCAGGCGCCGCAAGCCACACCGAAACGACCCGTTTCAAAGTGCTCGGAGCGATCAGCTTTTCGCACTTTCTCAATGACATGATCCAGTCATTGATCATTGCCATCTATCCGCTTCTGAAGGGCGAGTTCACGTTGAGTTTCATGCAGATCGGCGCGATCACGCTGACTTACCAGGTCTGCGCGTCGGTGCTGCAACCGATCATCGGGATCTATACGGACAAGCACCCGAAGCCTTACTCGCTGAGCGTCGGCATGGGTTGCACGCTCATCGGCCTCGTCACATTGTCGTTGGCACCGAACTATGCGAGCGTACTGGTCGCGGCCGCGCTGGTCGGGGCGGGGTCGTCGATTTTTCATCCCGAGTCCTCGCGGATCGCGCGTCTGGCGTCGGGGGGGCGCCATGGGCTCGCTCAATCGATATTCCAGGTCGGCGGCAACGCGGGCAGCGCCATGGGCCCGCTGCTCGCTGCCTGGATCATCATCCCTCACGGGCGGACGAGCGTCGGTTGGTTCGGCCTCGCCGCAATCCTCGCGATCCTCGTGCTCTGGAACGTGGGCACCTGGTACCGGCGCCGGCATCTGGGCGGTTCGGCTCGATCGATGTCGCGGGCGATACACCCAAATCCCGTCCCTCGGCGACAGGTCATCGGGTCGGTGGGAATCCTGCTAACCCTGATCTTTTCCAAGTACTTCTATTTGGCCAGCATTACGAACTATTACAGTTTCTACCTCATCGAGAAATTTCATTTATCCATACAATCGGCGCAGTTGTATCTGTTCTTGTTTCTTCTCGCAGTCGCTCTCGGCACGCTCTTCGGTGGACCGATCGGAGACCGTTTGGGCCGCAAGCGCGTCATCTGGTTCTCAATTCTCGGCGTCGCACCGTTCACCCTGATGTTGCCCTACGTCAACCTGATGTGGACCGCGACCTTGAGCTTCATCATCGGACTGATATTGGCTTCCGCTTTTTCCGCCATCGTGGTGTTCGCACAGGAGCTGATGCCCGGTAAAGTCGGTGCGGTCTCCGGGTTGTTTTTCGGTTTCGCGTTCGGCATGGGCGGAATCGCCGCGGCCGTCCTGGGTGTCCTCGCCGACCGGCACGGCATCGAATTCGTCTATCGACTGTGCGCGTTTCTGCCGCTGCTCGGCATGATCGCCGCATTCCTGCCGAACATCCAACGCCGCTCGGTGCTCCAGAACCCCACACCGGCTCAATCGGACTCCCGACTTTGACGCAGCAGCTCTTCTTGGACGTTGGTCAGTACGGGCTCCTCATCGTATTTATCAACGTTCTCGCCTCACAGATCGGGCTTCCCGTGCCGGTGGTTCCGACGTTGATCGTCGCGGGAGCGATCGCAACGGACGGGAAAATGCCGCTTGCCCCGCTTTTTGGTGGGTCGGTGCTCGCCTGTCTCATCGCGGATTGCGGTTGGTTCGCCGTCGGCCAGATCTACGGAATTCGTGTGCTCAAGTTGCTGTGCCGCATTTCGCTGGAACCCGATTCGTGCGTCAATCAGACCCAGACGAGCTTCGAGCGCTGGGGGGTGAACTCATTGGTGATCGCGAAGTTCATACCCGGGCTAGCGACCATTGCACCGCCTCTGGCCGGTGCAATGCGAATCGGGTGGCTGCGATTCGTGGGTTTGAGTACCGCAAGCGCGATGTTGTGGGTAGGAACCGCACTCCTGATAGGAATGCTGTTCAAAGATCAGATTGCCCTGCTGCTGATTCACCTGGGCGACATCGGGAGCGTCGCGGCCGTCATTATCGTGGCAGCTCTCGCCCTGTATATCGCCTACAAGTGGTGGGAGCGATTCCGATTTTACAAATCGCTGCGCATGGCGCGTATCAGCGTCGCCGAACTCTACGATCTCGTTCTGGCCGGCGCCCGGCCCGTCATCGTGGATGTGCGCTCGTCCACCGCGCGGGCCCTCGAGCCGCACTGGATTCCCGGCGCGCTCCACGTGCCGATCGAGGATGTGGCCAAGCACATGGTGGGCTTGCCGCGCGATCGAGACATCATTCTGTATTGCGCCTGTCCCAGCGAGGCTTCCGCGGCGCGCGTCGCCCGAATCCTGATGAACCATGGCTTCCGCAAGGTGCGGCCACTGCAGGGTGGACTGGAAGCCTGGGTCGCGGCAGGATATGCGGTCGTCGGGGTTACTGATCCATGGCCATTGGAGGGGAGTGCTACAAAATGAAAAACAACTTGTTGCGTCTTTTTTGCCGGTTGACTGCCGTGCTTGCGACGTGTACGGCGACCGTGCAGGCCGACGTCACGATCCAACAGAAA
>Ga0193716_1001923_pt1 | contig 11910 bp, 12 predicted proteins | sample U2c1metaG_FD_145901 | JGI IMG/M metagenome (GOLD analysis project Ga0193716, IMG submission 145901) | Soil microbial communities from a riparian zone of the East river system, Colorado, United States - U2c1 | ecosystem: Environmental > Terrestrial > Soil > Riparian zone | place: USA: East River...
CATTTGACCGCAATGAAGGCTACGACGGCCGAAACGACAAAAGCCGTTGCGAAGGCGTTCCAGTTCTCGTGCACCGGCTCCGTGCCGCGCAGCTTGAGAAATTCGTAGGCCGTTGCTGCGAACATCGTCGGAATACCCACCAGGAACGCAAACTCGGTGGCAGCCTGGCGCGAAGTAAGGCCCGCCAGCATCGCGGCGAAAATAGTAGCCGCCGATCGCGAGGTTCCGGGAAATACGGCGGCGAGTATTTGGCAGAGCCCGACCCAGAACGCGACCGACCAGGTGACCTCGCGGACTTCCGGGCGGCGGGCAACTGCCCACTCCACCGCCAGAATGACCACACCGCCGACTATGAATGCAATAGCGATCGGCAGCACGGTCACCGGCAGCGTCGCGCCCAATTTCTTCGCTACAAATCCACCCACTGCAGTGATAGCGAAGGCAAAAGTCAGCTTGCCCAGATAGTCGCGGTTTTCCTTCTGTCCCAGCCCAAACACCAACTGCATCAGCCGCGGCCAGAAGACCACGACCGCCGCTAGAATCGCGCCGGCCTGGATACCCACGTTGAATAGTTCGGAGCGGCTGCCCAGCCATTGCTCGGCGACAAGCAGGTGGCCCGTGCTCGAGATGGGCAGGAATTCGGTGAGGCCTTCGATAATGCCGAGCAGTGCGGCGGAGAGCAAATCGTTCATTGAGTTTCCTTTGTTCGCGTGCAGGCCGGCGTCGCCATCATGGTCGCCGCCATCGTGGTCGCCGCGGCCCGCCCTTCGCCAGGATGGTACCAGAGCGTTTCCGCCGATTGATGTCCGCTTTGCAGGAATCACGACACAATGTGCGAATCCAACCGCACAATCCATATCAAAGAACTGAAGCGGCCGGCAACACTACACGCCGCTCTACGAGGGTGTGCCGATGACGAGGGCAGGTTCGGCGTCGAGCAGGTGCGTGTTGGTCAGTGCCCCGCGCGAGGCATTTCTAGGGAGCGTGTTGCCGCGCTGCGGGACTCGCCGGTCGGCTCATCTGTGGCTTCATCTCGCGCATGTAATTTCTCTTCGAGTTTTTGAATCACGCTGGCCGCGCGGATCGAGGCAATATCCGCGGATACCGCCGCCTCGTATGGATACGGGCCGTCGCCCATGCGCCTTCTCCTGCGGGTAAACACCTCAGGATAGAGGGTCGCCACATTCCCTATGCCGGCGCTGTCGTACTCCGTGAATCGAAAATAATTCACGCCATTCGCAATGATTACGGTGGGCCGATTGCACGAGACACTCAGGTGGGCCGCCATCGTGTCATTCGTGACCACCGCCTCCGCGCCGTTGACCCGGTGAAGGAATTCCGGCAATGACACTTTGCCGACTATGCTCTGCGCATCCGTACGATTCTGGATGGTCTGTGCCATGTGCAGTTCCGCCACGCCGGCTCCCGCCAGGACGACGTTGCTCGAATGGGATTGGCGATAGGCATCGATAAATTCGATCCAGCGTCCAGCCGGCCAGCGCTTACTGCGCGTATTGGCCCCTATGAAGCAAATGATGTAGGGGTCGGCCGGAGCGGCCCGAAAGCGGTAGTCGATGAGCGGCCGGCGACCTGCGTAGTGGATACCGCAAGCCCAAGAGGCGAACTCCGCATTGAAATTGAATTCGTGGATCATGGCATTTTGCGGCCGGAACAAGTTGCCGTACAGACGATCCGACTCGCGGTTCCAGGAAGCATGCACGTAGGTATTCACGGATCCGATCGCCTGACGGGGCGCAGCGGCCAACATGCAAAGATCGTCGATCAGCAGCGGACGGGTGCGCGACGGAGCTATCGCGATCTCGAATCCCTTCTCTCTCAATTGTGTCCAGAGTTCCAGTTGGTAAGGCGCCGACTCCAAATACTCGTTCTTGTTGATCCAGATCGTCTCATCGACGGTCTCCCCGTCCAGCATCGCGAATAAGTCCTTCCACGCAGCATTCCCCAGCAGCGTGATCGAATAGTCCCTCCAGCGCGACGATTGCTTGTACATCCCCAGCTGGTTCCTGAACAGAAGATAGTCCCCGATATCGTCCGGACGAACGATCAGCAGTTTCTTTTGTTTCGGCCGAGCGGGGGCAGGCAATTGGCGAAGGATCTCCTTCGACAGCATCCATCGCTGCAATATCCGCCGGCCTTCCTTTGCCGAACGGATTCTACGAACAAGCAGGGAAAAGCGACGAGTTCCGGCCAGCATGGGCGCTCATATTGTCAGACGCCGCACGAACCGACCACCAGAATGCGCAAAGTTCCCGGCGTTTGCGTAAAACCGGCAGGACCCAGTCGTACGGCGCATTGTGTCTTGCCCCAATCATGCCGCGTCACGCTATTTCGTGGATCCGGTTTTTGCGCTTTCGGCACGCTGTTTTAGCCGTTCGACAAGGTCGGCGAGCATCTGGTCGGCCATTGCAGGCCATTGACCGAAGCCACCCTTCATGAATCCGCCGGTATTGTTCTGCAGGATGAGCTCGGTACCGCCATCCTTCGGAGAAAGAGTGAAAGTCAACACGCCTTCGACCCCCTGATTTTGGAACGGTCCCAACGCACCTTTGAGGCGTAATACGGTGCCGGGTGCGGCATAGATGACTGTCAGGTGCTGCACCGAGCCCCCGTCTGGCAATTTTTCGCATAGGCACCCGCCGGCGTGCGCATCCAAGGTAAGGTTGGCCGCGCTTCCCGAAAAGGTGTGCTGCGAATTCCACCATTTCGCCGGCTCGAGCAGCGCGGCGTACACGCGACTCGGTGATTCTCCGATATGGGTTTTTTCCTCAATTGAAAATCCTGCCGGCGTGGATTCCACGACCGCGGCGCGCGCATTACCGGCGGCATAGACGCAAACGCCGGCAAAGATGAGGTGTTTCAGCATTTCGTTCTCCGGAGGTCCGCCATACGTCGATTCATTGGGGTCGCCCCGTACGGCGCCGATCAGTACCATACCTGGAATGGCGGCCGCCTTGATAGATAGTCCCTGCTTTGCTTTGATAAATAGTTTCTGCTTTGATAGATAGTCCCTGCTTTGGCTTGATAAATAGTTTCTGCTTTGATAGATAGTTCCTGCTTTGCTTTGATAGATGGCGCCGCCGGCCGTCTGCGGTCCGGACGGCGCCTCACGCTGGGACCATCTTCCATGATAATGCTCTGAGTCCGGTCGGCTCGCTGCCGCAATGACGACGCGCGTCGTTCAGTCCGGCAGAGAGGGCTTCGCCGACGTGGGCGGAGGGTGCGCGAGAGAATCCATCGCCTTGGGCTGACCGCGCTTCGCAGCTTCTGCGATCCATTGAGCGCCGAGTTCCGGATTCTTCGGCATCCCGCCCTCACCCTTGTTGTAATAGAGACCCAAATAGTATTCCGCGTCCCGGTCACCGTTTTCCGCAGCTTGTTTGAACATGGGCGCGGCGGCGTACTTGTCGACATGCCCGACCGGCGGACTGCCGGTCTCAAACATCAATGCGGCTTCATAATTCGATCTGGCGTCGCCGGCGGTGGCCGCACGCATCAGCCATCCATAGGCCTCGCCTGCGTCTCGGGGAAAGCCGTTCAGGCCATGCAAATAGTTTTGACCGAGCCGGCCCATGCCGGCGGCCGAACTCTGATTGGCCTCGACGAAGGCCTCCACGTAGCTGGGCGCGGCTTTGGGTTTTTTTGACGGCGGCGGAGCAAGCTCCGCTCCGGCGACGGCGGCACGGAGACGCAAGTCCATCGCCTTGATGGGATCCTTGACGGCCGCGGCGGCCTCGAGCAAACAGGTCTCGGTACCGCAAGCGACGGCCTGGTCGAAGGCGGCCTGGTCCGGTGGCTCGGCCAGCGCGCCGCTTTGATCGACGCGCAGCTTCCATCGCGCGGACGCGCTCGATCCGGAGTACCAAGGCACTTGCTCGCCGCCCGTGGCCTGGTCCAATGCCAAGGAGATGCCGCTCATGGACCGCGTCACTGACAGGTTCGGCCGATCGATGGCCTTGACCAGTTGCGGAACGAACAGCCCCTCGCGCGCCAGCCTGCCCGGCGCCGCGGGAAAGACGATAAAGGCATTGTTGAGCAGTGAATTGGTGGGCTCAGCCAGCCCCGGGGCTACGGACCACCGTGCCTCGAGGGTGTTGGCCCGCGCCGCGTCGATAATCAGGACAATGACGGGGACGCCATTGAGGGCCGAGCCAACTACCGCCAAGGGAATTCCGGCGCTCACGAGTGCGGCAGGCGTGCCGGCCTTCGCGTCCACCCCCAAGAGGACATTCTCGATACCTTCCGCGCCGTTGGTTCCCGGTCCCTTCGCGGACAGTCCGGAAAAATAAATCAAAGCGGCCTCGCCGCTCTTCAGCGAGCCGGCGAATCGGATGACAGCGCCGCGTAACTGGACCGCCGTCAGATCGAACTGTGCATCGACGCGCCATCCGGCACGCTTGAGCGCCGCGGCCACTTCCACAGCATCGGCACGCGAAGACCAGTCCTGGCCGGCATCGCTATACGCCTGTTGTCCAATCACGAGGGCGGCGCCGCGTTCCGCGATGGGCGCACCAACGGCGACCCCAACGGGCGCCCCAACGGGTACCCCATCCGCCCGCACTTGAAAGACCGCAAAGCCGAGAGCCAAGACCGCGCTGACGTGTCGCCATGACGCTGCGTTCACAGGTATGAATCGCACTTGGGGGCGACGCTGAAAAGCTCCAGCAAGGCAAAGTAACTTCCTGCGACTTGGGCGCGCCGCAACCAGCGGCCCGCCTGATGACAGTCCCGTCCCAGGCCGTAGTCGCCCTTCGCATACCCTTCCCCAATCAATTCCATCGCCTGTTCGGATCCGCGCTCCGCTGCGCGCAACAGCCACTGCAATGATTGGACTTGATCCTTCGCGATGTTTTGGCCGAGATGGTAGTCCAAGGAGAGTTGGCCATACGCGGGAAGGTAGCCCAGCTCGGCGGACTTCCTCAACCAAGCCATCGCATCAGCGCTGTCGCCTCGTAGCACCTGATCCCGACGTCCGAGGGTAAAGAGCATGAACATACTCACCCGAAGCATCGCCTCCGGATCGCCGAGCTTGGCGGCTTCGAGGTAGAGTTGCTGGGCGGCGGCCGGATTCTTCCCCAAGCCCTCAGCCCCGCTGAAAGTCAGGTCGGCGAGCCGTCGTGCTGAGACGCCGTCTCCGTGATCCAACCCCTTGCGGAACCAAGACACCGCCTCCGCTTCGCTCTTCGCCTGCATGGCGAGACCCTCGGCGTAAATCTGGCCGAGCATCCCATAGGCTTGCGGATAGCCCGCGTCCGCCGCCCGCCGGAACCAGCGCAGCGCCTCCACGGGTTGCGAGGGAACACCGCCGACGCCGTGGTAATAGGCCGACCCGACACTGAAGGCTGCCTCTCCGGAGCCGGCAAGGGCAGCGGCGCGATACCAGCGCAACGCCGATGTCTCGTCCTTGAGAAAGCCACCCTTCCCGGACATGAAATGATCGGCGATCTCCACCCATCCGGCGAGCGAATCGCGATGGGCATCAATGAAATCCCTGGCCGCAGGCGGTTGCGAAGATGAATTCGCCGGTGGGGCCGGCAACTGCGCGAGCCGGCTTGGCTCGCTGCTGCGTGCTGCCGCGCGAGCCGATGCGGCGCGAAGCAGAAGTTGCTGTTGCAAAGTGGGTGAGCGTACATCCGCAGCCGCACTCTCGAAACAGACGGGTAGTCCGCAGTCCAGGGCCTCGCGAACCAATCTCAAATCGAGCGTCATGGTGTCCGCTACCGGCGCGTGGCCGCCGGGATTGGAACGCATCACGAGGTTCGCCGCCTCGCCGCCGCCTGCCGCGAACCACGGCTTCTGTTGACCTTTCGACAGGAATTCGACTGAGGCTGACGCCTGTTCCATCAATGCCGTGACCGTCAAGCCGGGGATGGCGAGGCCCTTAAGCACCTCCTGAGTGAAGAGGCCATTCTTACCTTCGGTGTTGTCGCTGGCAGTGCCGCCCGGAGCCGTCGCAAAGGCGATGTAGACATTCCTGAGCGCCGATGATGTCGGCTGCACCAGCCCTCGCAGGTTGCCGCGAGCGGCCGTGCTCGGCCACTCGTCCCCGAAGGGATTGTCGCGGCAGGCGTCGAGGATCACGATCCTCGGTCCCGCACCGGCACTGTCGAGCATACTGAGAATTCGCTGCAGGCCGACGGTTTCGACAGGTACCCTTTCGGGAGCCGCCAACCTTGCATCCACCGGTATCAGAAAGTTGTCGAAGGCCTCCGATGAGGCCGAGGCCAAGCCCATCACGCCGTGTCCCGCGTAGAACACCACGATGATGTCGCCCGGCTTGATTTGCGCACCGAATGACTTCAGAGAATCATTGAGCGTCGGCAGACCGGCATCCAGAACATCCACGACCGCAAAGTCGAGTCCATGTAAGGTCTTCGCCATATCCCGACCATCATTGGCTGCGTTGTCCAGTACCGGCGCGTGCTGGTACTTGGCGTTGCCGACGATCAACGCAAGCCGCCGAGGATCCGCTGACACCGGCAGCATCGCGAGTACGCCCAACAGAAGAGCCGCGATGCCAGCCAACCGCACTTCAACCTCCGGGTTATGACAGCGCGATTCGCCTGGCGCAATGAACAATCACCATACACCCTATCCGGAGGCTCACGACGATTCTTATGTGAGCGGCCAGCGGATCGCTTGTGCATCGCGGTGTCCGAATGCGGAGCGGTCAGCCGATGGCTTGTGCATCGCGGTGTCCAAATCTGTGACGGGGGTCGGCCCCGCATCTTATTTGTTGAGCAGTGGCCACCACTATGCGATCGCTCCTTCCGCTACAACAAGGCAGGCCAGTGCTGATCACGCCGAGACAGGAGGACCGTTGAGAAAATACACTGTTTTGTTCATGGAACAGCGGATCGGCCGCACTTACCTATCGCAGGTTCCCGGTGCAGAGGGTGTTGCCTCATTCGATGCGGCTGACGACGATGCAGCCTTGGCGTACCTCCCCGACCATCTGACTCGCCAAATGACGAATTGCGTGCGGGCCGAACTCTCGAGCATGGCGATCATATCGGACACGACCTCGAGCGGCGGCACACGGATTGTGGACGATTCTCTGAAGAACCCGTACTTTCAGGAAATGTACGTCAAATACGACGCGAAAACGAAGCAAGTCGAGGTCGATTTCGAATCCACCAAAACCGCATTGATAGCGGACGCGGCGGTACTTCGAAAGTAATTTCGCCCGATTGAGCCGACCAGAGTAGCGATCGTTTTTCCGAGCCTGTGAATTCTCGGGCACTGAATGAGCCAAAGCGGCCATGACCGCGTGCTAATGTAGGCCCAGTCGCGGCGACCTGGGGTTCGAGGATCTGATATTTCACGGCTTCACGCCGATCGCCGCTGCTCCCTGGAGTGCGCCGCGTGCGACGCGGTCACGGATCTTGTCGAGTTCGAGCCTGGTCGCCTGCCGTAATCCGCAGCTCGCGAAGCTCAGAGCACATAAACGCCAAGCGCTCTTGGAGTGTCCGTGATGGTCAACTCGAAGTGCTTGCCGACTTTGTATTTGTCGAGCACTCGCCCGAGTTGCTCGATCATCGAAAGATCGTGACGAAGGCTAAAGTCAACATCAGAGTGATTGGAATTGCGTGTACTCATGCGGCAGCGTCCTCTTGAATGGTTTGCGAAGCCCACCGCCATCATTTCGCCCGCATTTGTCGCGCGCCGACAGGAATCGACACAGGCTGACAAGAAACGAGCGACGGAATCGGGGGGGGGCTCGCAAACATCCGCTTACGGGTCGGCGCCGTCATCCCTTCTCTCGCCCCTGTAGTTCGGCTACTCTCGCCGTCCCTCCGCGCGCCGCCGGCATCTCCTCGCCGACATTCAACAGCTGTAATATCTCTTTACCGGTCTTGGCAATGTGGCTCGCCAAAATATTCTGCGCGCCCTTTACAGGTACGGCTCGAAGGCGAGCCGCAGCTTGTCCAATAGTGCCAATGTGCGCGGCCTTCCCGCCTTTGCGTAGAGACGGGCATGAAAATCGAGGTTGAGGGCAAGCTGCTCATCCATCGTTCGAGTCTTGTCCAATTTTCGGACGATCCTATCGGTCGCTACGAAATCCTCCTCGACCAAACGAGGGATGGCCCGTGCGAGGAGCATTGTCTCGAGCGCGGTGCGCAGCTCGATAATTTCATCGACGTCGTCCGGTGAAAGCGACGCGACTACCGCCCCCCGACGCGGCACGATTTCCACGACCCCCTCGTCCGCGAGTATGCGAAAAGCCTCCCTCACGGTGACCTGACTCACGGCAAATTGCTTTGCAATTGCGTCTTGTCTAAGGGGTTCTCCGCGCTTCAGCACCCCGCGGAAAATCGCCTCTCGCAGGGCGTCAGCCACGACGCCGGAGATCGGCTGCCGCTTCTCCTGAAATGACTGAGCGAGGGACGTGAGCTGTTCCATAAAGCCTTCCCCAAGAATAGAGCCGGTCCTATCTTGACAGATCCCGCAAATAACTCTAGTTTACTGATTATCGATAATCGTTTATCTAATGGACAACAAAGAGTGACGCTAGACCTGCGCAACTTCAAGGCCTTGACGTTTGATGTCTACGGCACGCTGATCGATTGGGAGCCGTCGATTATTTCGATGTTTCAAAGCGTCGCGGATCAGTACTACGGCGTCGATCTGTCTCGCGAGCAATTGCTGCTCGAGTTCGACCGGGCCCGAGCGCAACTGCAACGCGTGCGCCCTGCCTTGCTCTATCCGGAGGTGTTGAGGCGTGCCTACAACGAATTCTGCGAGCGCTATGCCATCCCCGCCAACGACGCCGAGCGAGAACTGTTTGCCAATGCGGTGATGCTATGGCCCGCCTTTCCGGACGCCCGGGAAGCACTGTCCTATCTGCATCGCCATTTCAAGATCGGCCTGTTGAGCAACATTGACGACAAATCGCTTTCGTTCTCCACTCGAAAGCTGGGTCTCACCGCCGACGTCATCGCCACCGCAGAGGGTGTTGCCGCTTACAAACCCGACCACGACCATTTTCTCGCCGCGTTCGAGAGTTTTGCGGCCATCGGCGTCTCGAAGGATCAGATCCTGCACGTTGGGCAAAGTCTGCGTGCGGATGTCATCCCGGCCAATGCGCTGGGGATCAAAGTCGCGTGGATCAAGCGCCCCGGCCGCAGCCTCGGATCCCGTGTCGAAGACGCGAAGGGTGCGCAGCCGAATATCGCCTTCGACACGCTGGAGCAGCTTGCCGCGCTTCATCGTGCCCAGTCCAAGCAATGAACCACTGAGGAGACCCGCGCCATGTACAGCTGCTTCCACCGAATATCACGGCGTGAGTGCGCTTTCACGGGGGCCTGCTGTTTGCGTATGGCGGAATCCCTGCCGAAGCCCAGACCGCCGATGCTGCAATGTCTCGCATCAGGGCGCACGGCGAGGTCGTCATTGGCTACCGCCAATCAAGCATTCCCTTCTCCTACCTGGACGCGCGCCAAAAGCCTGTCGGCTACACGATTGACCTGTGCATGGCCGTGGTGGATGCGCTCAAGCAGCAGATTTCCCGTCCGGATCTCAAAGTCCGGTTCGTGCCGGTCGATCTTTCCACCATCATTCCGCTGCTGCAAAACGGAAGTATCGACATGGAATGTGGCTCCACGGTGCATACATTGAAGCGTTCGGCTCAAGTGGACTTCTCCTTCGTTACTGCCGCTGCGTCCGATCACCTTCTCGTCAAGACTGGCTCGAAGATCAAGGAAATCGAAGACCTCGCGGGAAAGTCTCTCGCTGTCCCTGCCGGATCGACGAACGCCGCTCTTGCGCAGTCGATCAACGCTCAAAAGACACTGAATATCCGCTTCATCTTCGTCAAAGACCAGGCGGAAGGGTTTCTGACCATGAGTACCGGTCGGGCCGACGCCTACATGTCGGACAACGTGATCTTGAATGGCCTGAAGCAGCGTTCGAGCAATCCTGCCGCCTTTCGTGTTACCGGTAGAAGCCTTTCATATCTTCCGTACGGAATCGTCGTCGCACCGAACAACTCAGCGCTATCCAACGCGATCAATAGCACGCTGGCCGAGAGCTTCAAGTCCGGAAGGGCGACCCAACTGTATGAAAAATGGTTTTCTCAGCTCGGAATGCCGGTTGATCAAACGATGCAGGAAATCTTTCGCGTGGATTCCATCCCCGGTTAGCTCCGGCCACCCACCCACGCGGAGACTCGATGAATTACCAGTGGAATTGGCGCGTTTTTTACGACATCTCCGGTGACGGAGCTTCGACCTATGCCCACAACCTGCTGGCAGGGGTCGGCTGGACCATCGCCACTGCCCTGTTTTCAACCTGCATCGCCCTGCTCGTCGGTGTGGCGATTGGATTGCTGCGCGTATCGCCCAATCGACTGAAGCGAGGCTTGGGGTCGACCTACGTCGGGGTATTCCGGGACATTCCGCTGTTGGTGCAAATGTTCATTTGGTATTTCGTGGTGCCGGAGCTTCTGCCTGAATCTCTCGGCAATTGGATCAAAGGTCTGGCGAGCGGACCTTTTCTCACCGCCTCGATTGCGCTTGGCCTGTACGCGGCGGCGAGAGTGGGCGAACAGACGCGTGCAGCGATCACGGCACTGCCCAAGTGGCAGCTCATGGCGGGAATCGCCTTGGGGCTGAGCAGAAGTCAGGTCCTTCGCTTGATCGTGATGCCGCAGGCGCTGAGGCTGCTCATTCCGTCGCTGACATCCGAGATGGTGAACATCGTCAAGAATACGTCCGTCGGAATGACTATTGGTCTCATGGAGTTGACGGCTCGAGCAAGAGAAATGCAAGAGGCGACGTTTCACACCTTTGAAACGTTCGCCGCAGCGACAGCCGGATACCTCGCGATCAACCTCTGCATCATCACGGCGATCCGGGCATTCGAAGCGCACGCGCCTTCTATCAAGCAGCGGGCGGCGACAACGCGCATGGCTGAGGGCCTTCCGGCATGAACCTCACACCCATCACCTCCAATCTGTCGTACCTCCTCATCGAGGGCCTCGGTCTCACCGTGAAGCTCACGATCCTCTGCGCCGGCGCGGGTCTTGCTCTTGGACTTCTCCTGGCTGCGGTTCGGCTCTATGGACCGCGATGGGCGCAAACGCTGGTGGCATGGTATGTGAACATCCTGCGCTCGATTCCTCTGATCCTGGTCCTCTTTTGGTTTTACTTTCTGAGTCCCTACGTTATCGCGTGGGTCATTCGATCGCCGAACGCAGTGCAAGTCAATGCCTACATCTCGGCGCTCATCACGTTCAGTCTCTTTGAGGCTTGCTATTACTGCGAAATTATCCGTGCGGGTGTACTGGGCGTTGCCCGGGGCCAAGAATTCGCAGCAAGAGCGCTCGGCTTGACCGGCATGCAGGTAATGAGGTCTGTAGTGCTCCCTCAGGCAATGCGCAATACCGGTCCGATCCTTATACTGCAAGCGATCGTGCTATTCCAAGATGTCTCGCTGGTGTACGTCTTGTCGCTGACGGATTTCGTCGGTGCCGCTACCCAAATAGCACAACAGCAAAACGACATGGTGCCGATGTACCTGTTTGTCGCGCTGGTCTACCTCCTCGTCTGTTTCGTTTCCACGCAAGGCGTGCGCAGGCTCCAGATGCGTCTTGCGCCATGATCCGAATCGAAGGCGTGACGAAATACTTTGGACAATTCAAGGTACTCGACGACTGCACCACGAACATCGATGACGGCGAAGTGGTCGTGATATGCGGCCCCTCCGGTTCGGGAAAATCGACTCTAATCAAGTGCATCAATGCGCTCGAACCCTATCGCGACGGGCGAATTTTCGTCGGAGACGTGGAGGTGGGGGCGAAAGGGACTCCACTCGCGCAGCTCCGGGCGCAGATTGGAATGGTATTCCAACACTTCGAGCTCTTTCCGCACCTCTCCATTCTCGAAAACCTCA
>Ga0193716_1001924_pt1 | contig 11908 bp, 9 predicted proteins | sample U2c1metaG_FD_145901 | JGI IMG/M metagenome (GOLD analysis project Ga0193716, IMG submission 145901) | Soil microbial communities from a riparian zone of the East river system, Colorado, United States - U2c1 | ecosystem: Environmental > Terrestrial > Soil > Riparian zone | place: USA: East River...
CCCTGGGGCAGCGGACATTCGTTCACGCCCATCTGCGTCGCCGAGTCGGACGCCGTCGACCTGACGAATTGGACGGGTGTCGCTTCCGCCGATGTCACCACCGGCTTAGTGACCGTTCGGTCGGGAACCACGCTCAAAGTTCTCAACGCAGAGCTCGACCACCTCGGCCTCGGTCTCATCAATCTGGGTGACATCGACGCGCAGACCGTCGCCGGCGCGATCTCGACCGGCACCCACGGCACCGGCGCCCGACTCGGCGGCCTCGCGACGCAGGTCGCCGCGCTCGAAATCGTCCTCGCCGACGGCTCTGTCGTGCACTGCTCGGCCGACCACCGCCCCGACCTTTTCGCCGCCGCCCGCGTCGGCCTCGGCGCGCTCGGCGTCATCTCGACGGTGACGCTGCAGTGCGAAAAGGCGTTTTGCCTCTCCGCTCAGGAACGGCCGGAACCGCTGGAGCAGGTGCTCGAAAGCTTCGACGAGCTCGCCGCGTCGAACGACCACTACGAGTTCTACTGGTTCCCGTACGGCAGCAACGCGCTGGTCAAGCAGAACAATCGACTGCCGGCGGGCACCGAATGTCAGCCGCTGAGCAAGGCTCGGCAGTTCCTCGACTACGAGATCATGGAGAACGTGGCGTTCGGTAGTTTCTGCCGAATCGGGCGCGCGATGCCGCGCCTGGTGCAGCCACTGGGACGCATCGCGTCGTCGAGCCTCTCGTCTCGCGAGTACAGCGACGTGTCGCACCGCGTGTTCGTGACGCACCGAGCGGTCAAGTTCGTCGAGTCGGAATTCGCTGTTCCACGTGAATCACTGCACGACGTACTCGCCGAGCTGCGCGCGCTGGTGCCGACGCTGGAAAACCCGGTGATGTTCCCGGTCGAGGTACGCGTCGCCGCGGCCGACGACATCTGGCTTTCGACAGCGAACGGGCGGGACTCGGCGTACATCGCGATCCACCAGTACGTCGGCATGCCGTACCGCGAGTACTTCGCGAGCTTCGCGTCGATCGTCGGCCAAGTCGGCGGGCGGCCGCACTGGGGCAAGATGCACGACCTCGACGCGTCAACCCTGCGCGAGCGCTACCCGCACTTCGACGACTTCCTGCAAATCCGCAAGGAAGTCGACCCGGCGGGCGTTTTCACCAACGCCTACCTGGACCAGGTACTGGGCCCGGTCGCGTAGTGACTGACGCTGTGGAGGAGGCCTTCACGGCGTTGCGGGGGATCCTGTCGGGCGTTTTTACTGGTCAGAGGTCGTGAGTGGCAACAAGTGTTAGAACACTCGTAGCCACTCACGACCCCACCGCGGCAGCCGATCGACGATGCCCTGAACGACGCGTTCGTGTCACTCAACGCCCGCAACGCGTCGTTCAGGACATCCCGCGACACGCCACATTTGCCTTACCCATCAATAGAACCCCGCGAAACACTCACGAGAAGGTGACCATAGGCAGTGCCGCGCGGGATCTAGAGCTGCTGGGTGGCTTCTTCGATGGAAGAGTCGCCCGAGATGAGCTCGATGGTCCGCTTGATCGACTTCGGTTCGTTCAGCAGCGCGACGACTACGGCCGCCACGTCGTCGCGGGGCACGGGGCCGCGGCCGGTCTTGTCGGCAATCAGGACCTTGCCGGTGCCGGGGTCGTTCGTCAGGGCACCCGGCCGGAGGATCGTCCACTCCAGATCCCGCTCGCGCAGGTCGTCCTCGGCGGCCTTCTTTGCCTTGAGGTAGACCGCGAAAGTCGGGTCGAGGCCCGGGGCGTCCGGATTGTCCGCACCCATCGAACCGATCTGGATGTGCCGCTTGACTCCGGCCCGCTCGGCGGCCGCGGCGAAGAGTGCGGCGGCGGCGCGGTCCACAGTGTCCTTGCGTTCCGTTCCGCTGCCCGGGCCGGCGCCGGCGGCGAAGACCGCGGCATCCGCTCCCGAAAGGACAGCGGCGACTGTGTCCACATCGGACTTCTCGAGGTCGAGCACCACCGGCTCGGCCTTCAACGCCTGGAGCTTGCCCGTCTGCTCGGGCTTCCGGATGATGCCGACCGCCTGATCACCGCGCTCGGCGAGCAACTTCTCCAGCCGAAGCGCGATCTGACCATGTCCACCCGCAATAACGACTCGCATACGGACCAGGGTAGTCCGACTAGTCGACGTCGGCAGGGACCTCGGTGACGGCGAGCAGGTGCTCGTAGACCATTTCGTTCATCCAGCGCGAAATCGGGTCCTCGTCGAGGAGGACGCGCTCGGTGCGACCCTCGAGGTCGAGGTCGATCATGGCGTTCGGGTCGGCGGTCACCACGGCGAGGCCGTACGCACGGGCGCGCGGCAGACAGTTGACGACGTAGTCCTCTGTCAGTACGGCGGGCGACGGCAGCACCATCGCGGCCTCCCCGTACCGGGCGAACGGAACCGCGGAGGCCATCGCGGTGCGCCAGTGCCGGCCGACCGCGATGACGCCGATGATCTCGGCGGCAGCCGCGGGTGCGGTTCCAGCGAACTCTGGCCAAGTCCAGGTGTCGACGGTGGCGCGATCGGCGACCGGGCCGAAGCCCATCGCGATGCGCTCCGCGTGCACGTCGGTACGGAGCCTCGCGACCACGCAGACCTTGCGGCCGAGCATGGTCATCTCCGGCAGCACGACGCCGTCCCACCCGAGAAGGGCGGCGGCTTCGCGAGCCAGCTCGTCGACGGACGCGGGCAGCTCGAGTGGCGGCACCACACGACTCGGCAGCGACCGGCTGCTCTTGGTTCCGCCGGTCACCGCGATGTTGTGAGGTGTTGGTGTAGCCGCCACGAGTCCGCCTCCTTCAAATTCCTGAACCACTGTGTTGAAGCTGTGTGCTCTCCAAAGCTGTGTGCTCTGTAAAGCGTGTGCTCCTTGATCCCCCTGGAAAGGGGCACATGACTTTGGTACCAGTGCGACAAGGCGTGGTCGCCGGGTAACGAGAGTGGCTGCGATCGGCGGACGTCCTCGGTCGGTGACCGGTCGACGAACGGTTAGGGACTTCAGCCCGACCGTGCCGCCGTACGGGTGAGACGAAGCCGAACGGTCCGCCGCAGGTCGGCGCGGGTGGCCTCGATCACGTCCGTGGCAAAGGAACCAAGTGGTTGAGCCGAACAGCCTAATATCGACGTGAATCCACAGTGGACGTCACCGGTCCGGGGTGACGTTCGCCGCAGCGTGTGTCGTCCTGCCGGGTTTAGGGTTACTGACCAGTCACATGTCGCTCGCGATGGAGGATCGATGCGCTCGCCGAAGGACTTCTTCGCCCCGCTGGCCCTCGGGGCACCGGAACCGCTCCGCGAAATTCCCGTGCCGCCGTCGCGGATGATCCACTTCTTCGACCCGAGCAACGAGAAGATGGCGGCGAAGGCACCGGACATCGCGAAGAAGGTCGACGTCCTGCTCGGGAACCTCGAGGACGCCGTGCGCGCCGACCGCAAGGAAGCCGCGCGCGACGGGCTGGTGGCGATCGCCAAGGCCAACGACTTCGGCAAGACGCAGCTGTGGACCCGTATCAACAGTCTCGACTCGCCGTGGGCGCTCGACGACCTGATCACGCTCGTCACGGAGATCGGCGACAAGCTCGACGTCATCATGGTGCCGAAGGTCGAAGGCGCCCAGGACATCCACTACGTCGACCGGCTGCTGGCCCAGCTCGAAGCGCGCGCCGGGCTCACGAAACCATTGCTGGTGCACGCGATCCTGGAGACCGCGAGCGGCGTCGCGAACGTCGAGGAGATCGCCGGCGCGAGCCCGCGGATGCAGGGAATTTCGCTCGGCCCGGCCGACCTCGCCGCGAGCCGCCGGATGAAGACCACCCGCGTGGGTGGCGGCCACCCGGGCTATCTGGTGCGCACCGACCCCGTCGGCGAAGACATCAACGAAGGCCGCACGACCTACCAGCAGGACCTGTGGCACTACACCGTCGCGCGCATGGTCGACGCCTGCGCCGCGCACGGAATCCTGCCGTACTACGGGCCGTTCGGGGACATCCGCGACGTCGTCGGCTGTGAGGACCAGTTCCGCAACGCGTTCATCCTCGGCTGCGTCGGCGCGTGGAGCCTGCACCCGGTGCAGATCGACATCGCGAAGCGGGTTTTCTCACCCGCACCCGAAGAAGTCGCGTGGGCCCGCAGGGTGATCAAGGCCATGGGCGACGGCACCGGTGCGGTGATGCTCGACGGCAAGATGCAGGATGACGCTTCCTATAAGCAATGTCTCGTCGTGGCCGAGCTGGCCGACGCGCTCGCCGAGGACGACCCCGAACTTGCCAAGGCGTACGCCGACGCGTCCACGGAGGACTGATCATGCCCGAGTTGAGACCACGCCGTTCCGTCCTCTACATGCCCGGCGCGAACGAACGCGCGTTGGAGAAGGCCAAAACCCTCGACGCCGACGCGCTGATCTTCGACCTCGAAGACGCCGTCTCCCCGGACGCCAAGGAAGCCGCCCGCGAACGCGTCTGCGCCGCCGCGGCCTCCGGCGCCTACGGCCGTCGCGAGGTGACCATCCGCGTCAACGGCATCGACACCGACTGGCACGACGCCGACCTCCGCGCCGCCGCCCAAGCCGGCCCGGCCGCCGTCGTGGTGCCCAAGGTGAACTCGGCGCGCGAGGTGAACAACATCGAGCGCGCACTGGAACTCGGCGGCGCGCCGGACAGCCTGAAGATCTGGGCGATGCTCGAAACCCCGGTCGCGATGCTGCACGCGGAGGAAATCGCCGCCGCCAGCGAACGGCTGACGGTGTTGGTGATGGGGACGAACGACCTCGCGAAGGAGCTGTACGCGGAGTTCGTGCCAGGACGCGCGCCGTTGATGGGCGGGTTGTCGCTGGCGCTGCTGGCCGCGCGGGCGACCGGGAAGGTGATCCTCGATGGCGTGTACAACGACGTCAAGGATCTTGCGGGGTTCGAGGCGGAATGCTTGCAGGGCAGGCAATACGGCTTCGACGGGAAGACGTTGATCCATCCTGGGCAGCTCGAGGCGTGCAACCGGCTGTTCGCGCCTTCGGCGGAGGAGATCGAGCGGTCGCGTCGGATCATCGAGGCGTTCACCCAGGCTCAGGTGGAGGGCCGCGGAGTGGTCACTGTGGACGGTCGGATGATCGAGAATCTCCACGTCGACAATGCCAAGAGGATCCTGGCCCTTGCCGAGGCGATCGGCAAAGCCTCGGACTGATCGCCATCTGTCGACAGATGGCGACCCGCTGACCCTGGATTGCACTCGGGTGTGCACAGATCGCGCTCACGCGTGCACAGACTGCGATCAGGGGCGGGTGCTTAGGCGGACTAGGGCGTTTCGGGCGGCGGTGGCGACGACTTGGGCTTCGTGGCCGGTGGCGATGGATTCGAGGACTTTGGCGGCGCGGGGGTGGCCGGCCGAGGGGATTTCCTCGAGGAGTTCGAGTTGGGCTTCGCGGGATTGGAGGGCGAACTCGGCGACGGTTTCGTCCGGGACGGCGGCGAGGGCGTCGAGCATGCCGAAGACGACTTCGCGGCGGCTGAGTTCGTCGCCCCCGAGGACGCCCGCGCTGACCAGCCACCCAGCAGCCGACGGGCCTGCCATGGAGTGGTTTCGCAGGTCGAGCATCGCGGCGATGCCTTCCTCGCCGCAGGTGCTCAGCAGGCGGAGCGCGACCATGCGGTGGCCGGAGTCGTCGGTGCGGGCGGCGAGCGCGCGCAGTTCGGCGCAGGCCTGGGTGACGCTGCGGGCGGCGAGCCAGCCCGCGACGCCCTTGTCGAAGGTCTCCTGCGCCATCTCGGCGAGCCGCGCGACGAGGACTTCGGCGGTCTCTTCGACCAGCTGCTCGACGGTCGTGACGGAGGCGCCGCTTTCGGCGAACAGGTCCCGCACCGCGCGCTGGCCCAGCGGCAGGAGCGCGAAGATCTGCCGGGTGAAGTTGTTGACGCTGAGGCTCTCCTCCAGCATGAACTCTTCGAGGTCGAGCAGCTCTTCACCGGTCGCCTCACGCAGTTCCAGCAGGCCGAAGTCGGCCAGCAGCTGTGCTTCCCGATCGAGGCTCGAATCGGTGACCGGATTGAGCGAGGTCTCCTGCAGCATGGTGAGCAGGATCGGCGCGGGCAGCGGAATCGGGGACGTGAACAGGCCCGCGAGAATCGGGAACACCATGTCGTCGTCGACCGGGTACAAGCTGTAGAGCGGCGCTTCAAGCAGGTCCATCCGGTCGAACGCGGCTTCCCACAGTTTCAGCGGGTCGGCCAGCAGTTTGGCCGCGCTCTTCACCTTCAGCAGCCGTCCTTTCGCGACCCGTGCGATCCGGATCGTCTTGGCCAGCTCGAAAATCCCAGAGACGCCCATCAGCCGTTCGCTCGTCCGGGTGTGGTTGCGGTTGAACACATCGCGCGTACCCAGCAAGGTGATGAGCTCGCGGGCGTCAGCGAGCTTGAGGTTGCCCTTGGTCGTGAGCGCCCGGCCTTCGCCGATCCAGTCCACGAAATCACGCAGCTGGGTACTGATTTTGGTGTCGGCGGCCAGCTCGCGCTGTTCTTCCTCGGGCGGCAGGTCGAACACCGCCGACGGCGCCTGGGGCGGAAGGTCCGGATCGCCCTCTTGGTGCCGCTCGGCGATCACCGCGAGGACGGCGTCGTCGACCGGGATGCGCCCGCCGCGGACCTCGTCGATGAATGCGCTCGCGGCGTCCTGATCCTCCGGGTCGACGCCGCTTTCCAGCATCTTGGTGGCCCAGAACTTGGCCATGCCGTAGTTCTCGGGCTGCCGCATCGCGGCGAAGAAATCAGGGCCGATCTCGCGCAGGTGTTCCCGGAGCGTGCCGATCGGCTCGCTGCGGTCGTCGAGCAGGTCGCTGTCGTCGAGGAAGTCGAGGAACGCCTCGACGGTCTCCATCACGGTGGCGTGCTCGGCCTCGGCCAGCGTCACGCGTCGCGGGAACCAGGTCAGCAGCAGGCTGCGCAGCGCGGGCGCGGTCCAGCGCCCCAGCAGCCCGTCGGTTTCGAAGCGCTGGTTGAGCACCGCGTCCACGACGAACAGGTGCACGGTCCGTTCGCGCGTCTCCGACCACGCTTCGAACTCCGCCAGCACCCGCTGGGCGACTTCGGCGAACTCCTCGGGGTCCGCGCCCGTGAACACCATCCGCATGGGCCCACCCTTCCACGGGTCCGGGTCTCAACACGCTCAAGGCCAGGGAAGTTGGGCCGGTCGTACCCGTTCGAATGCCGCCGCAAGGCGGAGTACACCAAGATCATCAAAGCGTCGACCAGCTATTTGTAGCCCGACCGGCTGATTTTCACCCGTATAGCCGCAGTTCACCGACACCGCCGGCTGGCCGGACATGTTGTAGGGCACGGTGAACGCGATGTGCTCGAACGGGCGTTGCGGGTCGTTTGTCGGCGATGGGTGTTCCGCTGGGGGCGCGGACACCGGACACACGGGTGAGAGCACGAAATCGAACGGTCCGGTGGCCTTCAACGCGGCCACGCTGATGGCGTCGATCTGCGCGAAACCGGTGTACGTGTCGAGGCCCGAGATCTCGGCGCCGCTGGTGGCCCACTCGGCGATGTACGGGAGGACCTGTCGACGTCGCTCTTCCGGCACCTGCGACAGGTCCGACCACGCGCGGACACGCCAGAACCGGTCGAGACCATCGAGCATTTCCCTGCTCAGGAACGGTTCGACTGGCTCAATCACCGCACCGGCGGCTTCGAGCAGCCGAGCCGCTTCGACGACGGCCGCGCGGATCTCCGGCTCGACGTCCAGGCCCACGCCCGGATCGAGCTGCAGTCCAATTCGGAGCCCGGCCAGGTCGACGTCGAGCGCGTCCCACGTGATGTCCGCGGGCGGCAGGCTCAGCTGGTCGCGCGAGTCGGGGCGCGAAAGCACGCTCATGAACAGCGCGGCGTCGGCGACCGTGCGGGTCATCGGCCCGGCGGCGCGGCCGAGGAACGGCGGGTCGACCGGTACGCGGCCGAAACTGGGCTTGAGGCCGACCAGTCCGCACCACCCGGCGGGCAGCCGGATCGAGCCGCCGATATCGGTGCCGACGTGCAGCGGGCCGTATCCGACGGCGGCGGCAACCGCGGCGCCCGCGCTGGAACCGCCGGGCGTGCGCGCGGTGTCCCACGGGTTGCGGGCGGCGGTGTGGAAGCTCGACAGGCCGGAGGTGAGCATGCCGTAGTCGGGCATCGTCGTCTTGGCCAGCAGAACGCCGCCGGACTCGTGGACGCGAGCCGCGGCGGGAGCATCGGCGTCGGCCGGGATCAGTTCGGTGCCCGCGGTGCCGAGCGGGACGGGCGTGCCGCGGGTGGCGATGTTCTCCTTCAGCGTCAACGGGATTCCGTCGATCGGGCCCAGCGGTTCGTCGCTCCGCCAGCGTGCTTCGGACGCCTTCGCTTCCGCGCGCGCAGTTGCCGGGTCGAACGCGTACAGCGCGTGCAGCGTCGGTTCGAGCGCTTCGATGCGCGTGATCGCGTCCTCGGTCGCCTCGACCGGCGAGAGCGTGCCCGCCCGGTATGCGGCGATCAGTTCGACGGCGCTCAAATCCGGCATCTCGACTTCCCTCACTTTCGCCACTTCGTTCACATCAGCCTCAAAACGGGCCCAAAAACTTCAGAACATGTCGACATATTCGGAAGTTTGGGCTCACGGGGGTGGGGTGAAGCGGCCGTCGACGGCGGTCCAGCCGCCGTCGACGGGGAGGACGGCGCCGGTCACGAAACTCGCGGCCTCGGAGGCGAGGAACACGACCGCCCCGGCCAGTTCGTCGGCGCGCGCCCAGCGGCCGAGCGCGCCCTTGGTGGCGTAGGCCTGGTACCACTCGGGATTCGCCTTGATCTGCGCTGTCAACGGCGTCTCGACGACTCCGGGCGCGATGGCGTTGACCCGCACACCGGCCGGGCCGAACTCGGCGGCCGCGGTGCGGAACAGCTGGACCAGGCCCGCTTTTGTGGCCGCGTAAGGGCCCTGACCTGGCTCCACAGTGGTCCCGCGGATCGAGGAGAAGCCGATGATGCTGCCGCGACGGCGTTCGACCATGCCCGCGCCGAACGCGCGCACGACCTCGAAGGTGGCGCCGAGGTTCAGCGCGATCACGCGGTCGAATTCCTCGCGCGTGTAGTCGAGCAAACGCTTGCGGACGTTGGTCGCGGCGGTGAGCACGACGACGTCGATCTCACCGAGTTCGGCCGCCGCGCGCTGGGCGGCGCCGGTTTCGAGGAGGTCGATCTCGTAGACCTCGCCGCCGATCTGCGCGGCTGTTTCCTTGGCGGACTCGAGGTTCCGGTCCGCGCAGACCACCGAAGCGCCGTGCGCGGCCAAAGCGAGCGCCGACTCACGACCGATGCCGCTGCCAGCTCCGAGCACTACCGCTCGTTTGCCGTCGAGCCGGAAGAGGTTCTCGTAGTTCATGGACACGCTTTTCATGGACGCAGCACCGCCATCCTGGTCACCGTGAGTTCTTCGACCGCGAACCGCGGCCCTTCCCGCCCGACCCCGGAGTCCTTCACACCGCCGTAAGGCATGGTGTCGGACCGGAACCCGGGCACCTCGTTGACCACCACGCCACCGACGTCGAGCCGGTCGAGCGCGCGGAACGCGGTCTTGAGCGACTTGCTGAACACGCTGGCGTGCAAGCCGTAGCGAGAGGCGTTGACCTGGTCGAACGCCGTGTCCACATCGGACACCGTGCGTACGCAGACGACCGGTCCGAAGATCTCCTCGTCCCAGCAGTCGACGCCGTCGGGCACGTCGAGGAGCGGACCGTCCACACCCCCGCCGACCAGGCGAGCACCGGCGGATATCGCTTTGTCGACCCAGTCGAGCACGCGCTTAGTGGACCGTTCGTCGATCAACGCCGACACACGAGTGGTCTCCTCGCGCGGGTCGCCAACGGCCACCTCGTCGAGCCTGGCCAGCAACCGCTCGGTGAACTCCACCGCCACCGACTCGACGACGAGCACGCGCTGCACCGAAATACAGGCCTGCCCGGACGCGTAGAACCCGCCGCGCAGCACGGCGTCGGCGGCGGCATCCAGATCGGCGTCTTCGGCGACGACGAGCGCCGCGTTCGACCCCAGCTCCAGCAACGTCTTGGTGGGCGCGGCATCGCGGGCGATCCGGTGCCCGACCGCGGCCGAGCCGGTGAACGACACCGCGCCGATCCGGCGATCGGTGACCAAAGTGGACCCGACCTCGGCGTCCCCGGTGACGAGCTGGACCATCGCGGCCGGCGCGCCGAGTTCCGTAGCGGCCTCCCGCACGAGGTGCACCAGCCACAAGGTCGCGAGCGGGGTCTGTGGTGCGGGTTTGCACACCACCGGGCAGCCCGCGGCGATCGCGGGCGCGATCTTGTGCGACGCGAGCAGCAGCGGGTAGTTGAACCCGGCGATGCCGACGACCACGCCGATCGGCTTGCGCGTCCAGAACCCGACGAGCCCGTCGCCGGACGGCAGCAAGTCGAGCGGGACGGTTTCGCCGTGCAGCCGCGAGACCTCTTCGGCCGCGGCTTCCCAGGTGACGATCGTGCGCGCGACCTCGACGCGGCAGTCGACCAGCGGCTTACCAGTCTCCGCGACCAACAGCTTTTCGAGCTCGTCTTGGTGCTTCCGGATCGCGAGGCTCACGTTGTTAAGCAACGTCCGGCGCGTGCGGGACGGCAGGTCCGCGGCCTCGCGGGCAACAGCGACAGCTTCGTCGAGTGCTCGACGCGCGAGCTCTGGTGTCCCGACGGGCGCGTCCGCGACGAGCGTGCCGTCGAAGGGAAAGGTGACCGGCTGGGTGTCCTCAGTGGCCATCCAACCCGGACCGATCGGCAATCCAGCGGGGTACATCAGGTGCCTTCCGTCAGCTTGGCGAGCGCGGCGCGAAGGCTCGGCGCGGCCGCGATCAGCTCTCGGGTGTACTCGTGCGCGGGCTGGTCGTAGACCTGATCGACGGCACCGAGCTCGACGATCTCGCCCCGCCGCATCACGGCGACGGTGTCGCAGACATGCCGCACCACACCGAGGTCATGCGACACGAACACCATCGTCAGCTCGAACCGGTCGACCAGATCCGCCAACAGGTCCAGGATCTGCGCACGCACGGAGACGTCCAGCGCGCTGACCGGCTCGTCCGCCACCAGCACACTCGGCCGCGGCGCCAGCGCACGCGCGATCGAAATGCGTTGCCGCTGGCCGCCGGAGAACTGGTGCGGGTACCGGTTGATGTACTCCGGGTTGAGCCCGACCACGTCCAGCAGGTCCTGCACCCGCCTGCGCCGGTCGCCCTTGGGCGCGACCTCCGGGTGGATGTCGAACGGCTCCCCGATGATGTCGCCGACCGTCATCCGCGGGTTGAGCGAGGTGTACGGGTCCTGGAACACCATCTGGATGTTGCGCCGGACCACCTTGAGCGCCCGGCCGGACAGCTTGGTGATGTCCTGGCCCTTGTAGAACACCTCGCCCGCGGTGGCGTCCTCCAGCCGCATCAGCAGCTTGGCGACGGTGGACTTGCCGCAGCCGGACTCGCCGACGATGCCCAGCGTCTCGCCCGGGTAGAGGTCGAAGGAGATGCCGTCCACCGCTTTGACGGCGCCGATCTGCTTCTTGAAGACGATGCCCTGGGTGAGCGGGAAGTGCTTGACCAGGTTGCGCACCTGGAGCAGCGGCTCCCGCTCGGCGGCGGGCGCCGCGGCCGGCTTCGCCAGGCTGGTGACCGGCTGGTCCGCGGTCTCGGCGGGCGTACGGTCCTCGGGCTGCTTGGAGGGGTTCAGCTCACTCACCGAGGGTCTCCTTCCAGAAGTGGCAGGCGCTGCCGCGCTCCGTGCTGACCTTGTGCAGCGGCGGAATGTCGGTGCGGCAGATGTCCTGCGCCATCGGGCAGCGCGGGTTGAACGCGCAGCCCGGCGGTATGTGCAGCAGGTTCGGCGGCAGGCCCTTGATCGCGTACAGCTCCTG
>Ga0193716_1001925_pt1 | contig 11902 bp, 7 predicted proteins | sample U2c1metaG_FD_145901 | JGI IMG/M metagenome (GOLD analysis project Ga0193716, IMG submission 145901) | Soil microbial communities from a riparian zone of the East river system, Colorado, United States - U2c1 | ecosystem: Environmental > Terrestrial > Soil > Riparian zone | place: USA: East River...
AGAAAACTAGACTCTCCCTGAGGGTGGGAGTACTGACAGATGCTTTACGTTTTGTACCGGAGACCGGGTTTACAAGCTCCTTGCGGCGAAGAAGCCCCTCACAGATTGCGAGCACCGCCTCAAAACCGCCGAAGATTCTCGCAATATGTCGAAGCTTGACGAGAGCCGGGCTGCGTTATGCAGCCCGGCTCGCTATTGTCTGCCTCCTATCCGTCACGCCGGTCTTGGATGGGCTTAGACGGAATAGGGCCTTCCGTTGACGATGACGTTTTCGAGCCTGAGGTCGGTAACGCCGGAGGTACTTAGCTTGTCGTTCTTGATGGTGACGTCGAAATCTTTCAAAAGAACGTTGCTAATGTCGGTTTGGCCGACGTTGGGCTTTATGGTGCCGAAGGAGGTGAACGTGCCCTTGATGCCGGCGATGTTCAGGTTCTTGACGACGGACTTGGGCGGCTCCATGCCTTGAAGATCAAAATACTGCGACCACGGCGCCATGTTGATGATGCCGCTGGAGGGGCCTTCCGAGGTGATGTTGCGGAAGGTGATGTCCTCGTAATGCTGGGGAGTGTCGGGGCGCAACTTGAGAGTTGCTATACGGACACCGCCAGTGATCTTACAGTCTTCAGCGACGACGTCGCGAACAATAGTGGCCTCGCTGCCGCAGGTGAGAACGCCGCCGCCGCGCTTGAAGGTGCAGTTGCGGACGCGGATGTGCTCAACGGCCGGACTGTCCTTGTCCTGCATGGCGCGCGGCCCCTTGGAGCCTTTGCAGGCAATACAGTCGTCGGTGACGGAGAAGACGCAGCTATCGACGGTGACGTTGCGGGAGCTGTCGATGTCGATGCCGTCGGTGCTGGGCGCCTGTCTGTAGTCGTCGGGCACCCGGAAGTGGACGTTATGCACAAGAACACCATCGTTGTTGTAGAGATGGCAGTTCCAAAACTGTGAATCCTTGAAGGTAATGCCTTCGATCTTGATGTCCTTCGAGCTTTCGATGAGCGCGAGCCGGGCACGCGGCATGCCGGTATTCGCAAAGCCTTTGTTTTCGGCTCGGTTCTTCCAGAAGAGCTCCCAAATGGGCATGCCGGCACCGTCGAGGATCCCATCGCCGGTGAGCTGGAATCCGTCGCAGTTCTTCGCGTTGATGAAGGCGGGGGTGAAGTTGTCCATGAAGTGGCCTTCGATGCGGGTGCGCTGCGGGGGGAAATTCGAGAGATCGGTGGAACATTTGAGGACGGCGCCTTCGGTGAGGTGCAAATTGACCTTCGGTTTGAAGAAGAGAGCGCCGGAGACGAAGACGCCCTTGGGGACGACAACGGTACCTCCGCCCTTGGCGGCAAGCTGATTGATGGCGGCCTGGATGGCCTTGGTGTTGACTGTGGAGTCGTCGGCGACCGCGCCGGACTTGGTAATGAGGAGCTCTCGAGTGGGCGCGGCGAAGGCTTTCGCGGCGAGCGGCCAGAGAGGGGCCGAGGCGATGAGGGAGTTGAAGCGGCGGCGGGAGTAGCGCTCGATAGACATCAGCAGATCCTTAGGAGGGTTTCAGGGCCGAGTGATCACAGGCCCGATTTCTGATGATCCGCTGTCGAGAGGTTTGTTGTCCAATATTTGTTATCTCTGAGAACTCTACCGCTCCTTACCGCGAGACCTTCATCGGCCACCGCCAAGCGTGAAGGCCGGCTACAGTCGCTAATTTCCAACTCTTCTCAAGACCTGACTAGTTCAAAGTGGCTACTCATCTTCAAGAATAGATCTTCTCCAGTGGGAAACCAACGCGCACTGGTAGGCACTGACTATTTAGTTAGTGGTCGCTGTTGAGAGCGGCATTCCCGGAGTTCCCGAATAGAAAACTATAATCACCAAAGGTTCCGCGCCTGAGATGCCCCGATGGATGCTGTCGACCGTCTCGGAGACGGCTTGCCCTGCAACGAAATGCTTTTCGGTGCCGTCCTTTTTCTCAATTGTGAGCTCGCCCGACAGAATGTAGCCGGCGTTTGGCATCGGATGCGAGTGCCACTTCATCGTGGTATGTGGCGGGATCGTGATTTTGAGAACCGTAATCTGGGGCTGCCCGGCAGGGTAGGCCTTATACGGCGTGCCATCCCATGAGGAGGTGCTCTGAATAAGAGTTTCGACCTGAATTGGGGAGGATGCGTTCTCTGCTGCAGCGAAGCAACGGAGAGACGAAGCAAACAGTACAACAGCAATCATGAATTTCAAGCGTTCTCCTGTATGAAACTGATTTGTGAGCCTACGAGATCGCAGATGATGTACTCTCTCTCGCATTGCAGCTCCCATCTTCAATAACACTCAGCTGGCCGATGTATTCCCTAGAGGAATCGGTATGGAGTTGCGAAATCTGCGGGCACTGGTGGAGCTCGTCGTCGGACACTTTCGTGGGGCAATAGAGTTGTTTGCCACGCAGTCGGTAGTGAGCAAAGCCGTAAAGCAGTTAGAGTTAGCCTTCAGCAGGTTCAGGTCGCAGTCATTTCGCGCTTTAGCCGCACCGTCGAAGCTACCGAATCTCTTTCAACTTTGGCTGATTGGCAGACTGTAGTTTTTGCGCCAAATCAGTCTGACGGGTCGCATCTTCAGTCCTCCCCAAGAGACGATAGGCCTGTCCAAGCAGGCTATGTGTCATGGAATTACCGGGATCCATCTTCGCTGCGCGTTCGAGGTACATCGCAGCGTTTACGCCATCCTGACGTTTCAACAGCACCTTTCCTAGCAGGATGTAGGGTCCCGTCGAATTCGGCTCCAGGAGCAGAGCCTGCTGCAGGGCCTGCTGTGCTCGGGTGTAGTCCCCCGCTCTCGTATATGCATCACCTAATCTGTCATAGCTGCTTGCTTCCAATGGATTCTGAACGCGCTCTTTCTCGAACTCTGCGATTGCATCGTCAAGATGCTCCCCAGCTAGCGCAATTTCTCCTAGCAACACGTGCGCCATCGGCAGTTTTGGATCCAAGTCAAGCGCTTTTATTGCAGACTCCTTCGCGACCGGAACATACTCACGACGCAGAAACATGCGGGCTGCCAATAGATAGGCGGCCGCGGAATCTGGAGGGAATCCATACTGGCTCGCGAAGGCGTGGCGGGCATCGTCGTAACGACGAGTATCGATGTAACAAAGTGCTAAAACATAACTCGGATCTGTTCTCGTCTCCTGAGTCCAGTTGTGCGCCTCCTCGAGCAGCGGAATCGCTTCAGCCGGCTTGCCCAAACGAAAAAGCGTTAAGCCGCGCATCTGTGTTGCTTCTTCATCGCGCGCATCCAACTTGAGCGCCGCAGCGAACGCAGTGTCCGCCTCCGTAAAACGATTCTGTGTATAGAAAGCAACTCCCCGCAACCTGTCAACGCCAGCAACATTCGAAGACTGCGATTTCAATTGATCGAGCTGTTGTAAAGCCTCCGCGGCGCGGCCGCGATCGATCATCTGACGCAATTGAGTGAGGTTAGCAATTGAATGTGAGGGCGCATTCACCATGTTCGCGCCAGATTGCTGTCCTCTCGCAGAGGACACAACCGCAGTCACCGCGAACAGAGTCACTACCCTCCTAAGCGACTTTAGAAGATCCATGGTGAGCATGAGTTTACAGACGAGGGGCCCTTGCGGCCCCCTTATTGACATTCGTTTGAAGGAGTTCAGAATTGCACTCTGAACACGAACTGCAACTGGCGCGGGTTCGTGGACCCATCGACTCCAGGACCAGCATTGATAGAGCCTGCCTGTTCGATATTGCCGTTCGGATTTCCGTAGTTGATGTGATTGAAGACATTGAAGGCATCCATCCGGAACTGGAGAACGAGATTTTCACGAATGGGGAAATTCTTCCGAACAGCTAGATCGGTGTTGAAGAAGCGAGGCCCAAAAACGCTGTTCCTTCCGATAGTTCCGATCTGATCAAGACCTGGCGCAGTAAATGTCCCCCCCAGCGTCTGCTTGTCATAGAAGGAGAGGTTGTTGCCCGGGAACCCAGTGACACGAGACCGGAACGACTCAGGACGGCCGTTGACCAGGCACGGCGCGGAAGTGGGTATGCTTGCGTTGCACGATCCATAGGACAGCGTGAACGGCAGGCCGCTCGAATAGGTAAGCACCGGACTGAGCTGCCACCCTCCTATAATCTGATTCATCCAGCCACTCGCCCCGCTCAGGAACGGCTTGTTTCTTCCGAACGGAAGTTCGTACAGGCCATAGATGATGATCTGCTGCTGACGAAGGGCGCTGTCTCGGCCTTTCACAGCACGCTTATCCCAAGTTGAAAAGTTGGTTGCATAGCTTACGGCGCGCTGCCATGCATAATTTGCATTGAGCTGAAGTCCGTGACTGAATTGCTTCGCGAGCGACACCTGCAGCGCATTGTAATGGGTGTCAAAGTTATTGGCGTAATACGTTATCCCGTTGGTCCACAGACATGGCCCATTGCAAGCAGGAAGAGTTCCGCCGTAATACCGTCCAAGGTAGACCTGATTCGAGACTGCGCCGCTGGCCGTAATCAGCTTACTTCCCGAAGCCCCGTTCAACGTGCAGTTGGGACCTGCCGGGTAGCAGTCGCCGCCATTCGGGTCGTAGTGCAGTGCCTGCCCCGTGATGCTGTATTGAGCAGGAAGGAAGATCGCAGCCTCGTTCGGATTCGTGGTATTGCCGCTGGTATCTCCGAGGGTATGGGTTCCCTTGTTGCCGACGTAGGCGACGGTCAGCGAAAGTGTGGGCGTAAACGACTGCTGCAGACTCAGGTTCCACGCATCGAGTGTCGGCAGCCTCAGGCTATTGGGACGAGCTCTGGAATTAACCTGGGCACCGGGATTTGGAAGCAGCCCATTTGCCGGAACCGCGATCGGAGTTGGAGCCGGCGGCCCCTGCGTGAGTGTAAACGCGGAGCTGGTGAGGCCCCCCGTCGCCGTAACCTGCTGGCTGGAAAGCACGGGAAGGTTCTGGGTTGCGGCGTGTCCGAAGATCGAGCCGAAGACGCCGATATCGAAGCTGCGGCCGTATCCGCCTCGAATCACTAAATCAGGACGAACCTGGTAGGCAACTCCGATCCTCGGGCTATACGTATTGGTGGCCCTTCCCCAGTTCATGTTGCTTGCCACTGTTCCGACACCGGCGACGTTCAGATAGCCGGTGTTCAAATCGAGCAGAGCACCGTTGCCCGGTGCGTTGATGGTCTCCGGGAAGTAGAACTCATAGCGCAGTCCGTAGTTGACCGTCAGCTTCGGAGTGGCACGCCATGTGTCCTGAACGTAGAAGAAGGTTCGTTTCTGAAACTCCTTTGCGTTGGTCGAGGTGCTGACAAACCGCTGGAAGTTGGTGACCTGGCCCAGTGCAAAGGTCGCGAACCCAAGACCTCCCTGCTGCCCCAAGGCCGGGTTCGAGGTAGGGCCGGACCCGAACTGCAGGATTCCTGTGCGGTCGTTGTCGCTCGGTACGCGCAGATTTCTGGCGTAGCGAAGGTCTGCGCCGAACTTAACCGAGTGATTGCCTAGAATTTTGGTCCAGTTATTGACGATCTGGTATTGATCTTCGCGCTGCGTGAGTGGGCAGTTGCAACGGTCGACGTTCAGGCCCGCTCCGTACTGGGAGCCCTGGCTCTGAGGATTGTTCGGCTGCCCCTGGGAACCCACCTCGGTGAGTTGGAAGCTCGGCGCTCCGCCGGTGGCGAACACGCCGGTGTTCATGCCTGGGATTCCTAGTTGGTTGGCGTAATCCACGCCCTGGTTGTACTTCGTGTTGAGGATGTTGTAACGGAAGTAGCCAAGGCGAATGTCGGTGACCAGCTTGGCGTTGATGGCAATATCCGCCCCAGCCGCTGCGCTGTCGTTTGCGCCGTTGGAGTTTCCACCGAACTTCCCGATGCCGAATCCTGCGCCACCGGCCGGACCGAACAGCGTAGCACCGGTGAGAGTGTCGGTAAAGCGGCTGAAGCGGCCGAAGACATGAATCTTCTCGCTGGCCTGCCAGTCGCCCCGCACATCCCATTGATCGCTGTTAAACAGACCCTTTCCGCCGGCCGAGTAGTTGTTGATCAGGCCAGGGAACCTGCCGGAGAAGTTGTTCGGCGCGTAAGGTTGCAGTTGAGAGAATAAGTTCTTCGCCTGCTGGGAGACCTGCGATGCAGGGATAACGTTCCCGGGATACGGCTGGCCGTTCGGCTGGTAGATGATTCCTGCTCCCGCCGGAGTTACCCCGGTCGCATATTCGCTGAAGTCGCAGCCGGGAATTCCACTGGGGCCGACCTGCTGACCGAGGCAAGTCCTGACCAGCAGCGCGGACGGTACGGTCTGGAGAGCGGAGGAGCCAACCTTCTGGCGCACGCCCTGGTAGTCGCCGAAGAAGAACACCTTATCCTTCAGGATAGGACCGCCGATCGAGCCGCCGAACTGATTCTTAAGAGCCTGCGGAAAGTTCGTCCCAGGCCCCTGCGTGAACGGATCGCGCGCGAGGTTTGCAGCGCTTATTCGATACTCAAATGCGGATCCGTGAAATTTATTCGACCCCGACCTTGTCTGCGCGGTAACCACCGAAGAGACAGCTTTGCCGAACTCCGCGTCGAAATTCTGTGTTGTGATCTTCGACTCCGACAAAGAATCCAGGTTTGGATTCACGACAATAATGCCCAGAATAGGATCCTGGTTGTCCGTTCCATCCAGTTCGTAGGCGGTACCGGCAAAGGCCTGGCCGTCGACCATAATCTGTTTGCTGCCCTGCGGATTCTCGCTGGCCGCGTGACTCCACCCCATCTCTTGTGCACCCGGCAGCAGCAATTGCAAGCCGGTGAAGTTGCGGTTGGCAATTGGCAGGTCCACAATTTCCTTCGACTGAAACACTGTCGATACATCCGCGCGATCTGTCTTCAGTAGCGGCACCGAGTCGGCGGTAACCTCGATGGTCTGGTCTGGGGAGCCCACGGTGAGACTGATCTGCACCTTCACAGAGGTATCGGCAAAGATCTGGATACCTGACTGTTCAAAGCCCTGAAATCCCGGAGCTGTAACCTTCACGTTGTAGACGTCCGGAATCAGGTGATCAACCGTGAACTCGCCATTCGCATTGGTTTGAACTTCGCTCGTCGTTCCTTTCGCAACGTCCGTTACTGTAACGGGCGCGTTCGGCACCAAGGCACCGGAGGCATCGGTGACGGTTCCATAGATCGAACCGTAAACAGCCTGCGCTTGAGTTGAAGTCGAAGAGATTACCAGGAAGACGACAGACAATATTAATAACTTGATTAGACTCGCGACGCTCATGGCAAGACTCTCCTAAAAGGATGCTGCTCAGCCTTGTCCCATTACCATGAGGTGCTTTTGCGAACGATCGGACGCGTGTTTGGTTTCGCAAGCTCCTCTGGCTGAGACAGGATCTAACTCCGGGGATTCAGCACTGCTCGCAGCAAAAATCACAAGCCCTGTTCGAACGCGAACGATACTCGTATTGCAGAAGAGTGTCAATGGCAACGCAATATTTGTCGTTCCAGATGCGACTCTAGGCGCCGAACTCCTGCCGTTACGAGCCTTATTGGTCTGACCTCGCACCGGTTTTACTCTTGTCTGTTTTCACTCCAAAAACTTGTCTGTTTTCACTCCAAAAATATGCTGCTTGTGCGCGCGACGGAGAGCGTACCCCATGCAATGGGACGATCCAAAGAACATGGGATTCAGTACCGCACAGTCCACCTGGTTACTTTTCGCTGCGGACTCCGTCAGCAAGAACGTCAAGGCAAAACAATAGCGCAATCCCGAATCGATTCTCAATTGGTCATTGCCATGCGCAGACTCGGACCCACACCGCTGACACGATCATGCTCGATACACCAATCCCTCGGCCCTCTCCTGCGTGCCTAAAGGAAGCGCTGGCCATCGTTCCATCCTTGTTGTCCTCAACTTCACCGCCGAGCCAAAAAACATCTCCTTCGACATCCGGAAGGACCATCTGACCCGCAGCGATGTCCACACACTTCTCGCAAGCGACGTTCCGCTGGACATCAGACCACCCTCACCGTAATCACGTTACCTGCCTACGCCGTCTGGGTCGCGAGGCTGAAATAGAAAAGACTACTCAGAGAGCTTATGTAAGCTACCGTTGCGAAGCCCGCTCTTCTGGACGTAGGATTGCATCCAAATGCGAGGATGTCTCACGATTCGTTGTTTTCTGGGCATCACATTCTTTTATCTCTTGATGGCGGGCGCCGCATATGCTCAGAGCAGCAGTCCATCGCCCCTCGCCACCGGCAATATCAAAGCCGCCAATGCCGCTTTCCTTACCGGTTCCGAAGCCTACCAACGCAATGACCTCCGCACGGCCCACGCGCAGTTTGCCCGGGTCGTACGCCTCGCTCCTAACGTCGCTGCCGGGCACGCTGCGTTTGGCACTGTGCTGCTTGCCGAAAACAACCCCAAGGCAGCTGTCTCCGAACTGGAACTGGCTCACAAGCTTGACCCACACGATACCAACGCCACCCTCAACCTTGCGCTCACTTATGTGCAGCTTCATGACAACGCAAGAGCCATCCCATTGTTCCAGGCTGTAGACGACGCGCATCAACCGCTTAGTACTCAGCAAGTGCTCGCCTACGCCAGCGCACTTGATGCCTCCTCCCAATTCGCAACCGCAAGGGTTCGTATCGAAGAAGCCCTCACAGCTTCACCCCAGAGTGCCACGCTTTATGATGCCCTTGGCACGTTGCTCGCGCAGCGGGAGCAATACAGTGAAGCCGAGCCACATTTCCAGCGAGCGATCGCCCTCGACCCTTCGCTTGCCTCGGTGCACTATCATTTAGGCTCCCTCTATCTTGCGGAAGGCAATCCAGCCAGCGCAGTGGCGCCTCTCACAGAGGCAAGCCGGCTCTCAAGCAGCAACCTTGAATACTCTCTTCAACTTGGCCGCGCGCTTCGCGCATCTAATCGCGATGAGCAATCGATCGCAACACTGCGCCGCGCCCTACAACTCGCTCCCACTTCCATCGACGCAATGTACGAACTGGCGCTCAGTCTTCAGGCCAGTGGAAACGCAAGCGAGGCACTCCCCCTGTTCCAACAGGTTGCCAAAGTCCGACCGCAGGATGCTCCGACGCTCATCAACTATGCTCTCGCTCTCGTCCAGGTCGGCGACGCTAAAACTGCTATTCCTCTTTACAAACGAGCTCTCACTCTCACACCCTCAAACCCAACGCTTCGCGAAGACCTCGGTGTCGCCTACCTGCAGCAGGCCGATATCGACCATGCCATCGAGCAGTTCCGCGCCGGTCTCGAGGTCGATCCAGCCAACCCTCACCTCCATTACGACCTTGGACTTGCCTATAAGCTTAAAGACGATATCAATGCCGCAATCCCCGAGTTTGAGCAAGCGGCGAAACTCGATCCTGCACTCCCCGATCCACCCTACACGCTCGGCATCCTCTATATGCAACTCGCCCGATTTCCCGAAGCCCAGGTGGAGCTTGAGCGCGCCACGACATTGCAACCGGGGCATGGCGACGCCTGGGCGATGCTGGGCAACATTTATAAACAGAACGATCAGCCCGACAAGGCCATCGCAGCTCTCCGGCGGGCCATCCAGCTCATGCCAAACCAGCCCAGCCCGCACATCACCCTCGCCTCCATTCTCGTTCGGCAGGGAGATATGACAGGCGCCGCATCCGAGCGCAAAATTGCGGCAGACCTGAGCCGCCTGGCCGTTAGCCGCCAGCGCGCGAATTTCTCCCTCGACAGTGGACGAACCCTGCTGAAACGCGGCCAGATGGCTGAAGCTATTACGCAACTCCAGGCGGCTGTCGCTGCTGATCCTGATTACGCCGAAGCCCACGCTGCCCTCGCCGAGGCGCTCACACAACAGGGCCGCACCGCCGATGCCGCGCTGGAGCGGCAGCGAGCTCAACGGCTGGCACAGGCGCAACCACCTAAACCGGATTCACATCCGTGATTTATGAAGCGGGTGTCCGAACCAATCGGTGTAGCCCTTATATAGAACAACACGTTGCCTCGCACTCAACCTTTCTCTATACTTCACGCACCGTGGCTATGCTCGTTAGAGCTGGCTTTAGGATCGCGGCCACAGAGGGAGAGTCTCCACCTTGACATGGTCCCGTCGCACGTTCCTCACCTCTCTCTCTCGAACTGCGCTCGTGCTCACGCTCGACGATGTTCTTTCATTGGCACAGGACTCCCAGATCCCAAGCACACCGCAGATCGGCTCGCGTCCTACCTACGATGCCAAGCCGCGTCCCGCCCCCAAAGGTACGCCTTCCCCCGTCGCTGGAACCCCGCTTGGCGTCAGCTTTATCGACGTAGCCCGACAGTCGGGCCTGAACGCTAAAACCATCTATGGCGGTGAACACAAGAATCGTTACCTTCTCGAAACGACCGGTTGCGGCGTCGCCTTCTTCGACTATGACCACGATGACTGGCTTGATATCTTTCTCGTCAATGGCTCCCGCATAGAAGGTTTCCCGAAGGGCCAGGAACCGTTCTCCCATCTCTTCAAAAACAACCGCGATGGAACCTTCACCGACGTTACCCAAAAGGCCGGACTCGGTCGCAGCGGCTGGGGACAGGGTTGTTGTGTCGGCGACTACAACAACGACGGATGGAACGACCTCTTTGTCACCTACTACGGCCAGAACGTTCTCTATCGCAACAATGGGGATGGGACTTTCACGGACGTCACAGCCAAAGCCGGCCTTACGCAACCGAAGATTCGCTGGAACACCGGCTGTTCCTTTCTTGACTACGACCGCGACGGCCATCTCGACCTCTTCGTCGCCAACTATATCGACTTTGACATCAAGACGGCTCCGCTTCCCGAAGCTGCCGGCTGCGCTTACAAAGGCCTCCAGGTCGCCTGCGGTCCACCCGGTCTCCAGGGCGGAAAAAACATTCTTTACCGCAACAACGGTGATGGTACCTTCACAGACGTCTCAGAAAAATCCGGCATGTTGGAAACGATCGGGACCTACGCTCTTTCCGTCTCCGTCGCCGACTTCGACAACGACGGCTGGCCCGACATCTATGTAGCGAACGACTCCACAGCCTCCACCTTCTATCAAAACCAGAAAAACGGCACCTTCAAGGACGTCGCCATCGAATCCGGTATCGCCTACTCTCCCGACGGGAAACCGCAGGCTGGTATGGGAGTGTCCGTAGGTGACTTGAACCGCGATGGTCTACTGGACATTGTTAAGACGAACTTCGCCGGAGATACCGACTCTCTCTATGTCAACCTCGGCGGCGGCAACTTTGATGACCACACTTACCTCTCCGGCCTTGGCGTCAACACGCGCTTCCTAGGCTGGGGCGTCGGCTTCTTCGACATGGACAATGACGGCTGGCCTGACTTGCTGATGTCTAACGGCCATGTATATCCCGAGGTCGAGGGCACCAATGTTGATGCACCCTATGCCCAGCACAAATATCTTTACCGCAACCTCCGCAACGGACAGTTCGAAGAAGTCACCGCTGAGGGTGGTCCCGGAATCAATGAGACCGCGGCTGCTCGTGGCACTGCCTTCGGCGACTACGACAATGACGGCGACATTGACATCGCTGTCAACTGCGTTAATGGCCTTCCCCAGCTTCTCCGCTGCGATTCCACCACTGGTCGCAACTGGATAAAGATCCGAACTGTCGGCACAAAATCAAATCGCGCCGGCATCGGCGCTCGCATTCTTATCACCACGCAATATGAGCCCCAAGCGAAGCCCTTCGTCCAGATCGATGAGGTCCGCAGTGGCGGCAGTTACTTCTCGCAGAACGATCTCCGGATCCACTTTGGCCTCGACCGCGCCGCCAAGGCTGACGTTGAGATCCACTGGCCCTCCGGAGCCGTCGACAAACTTCCTGCGTTCGCCGCCAACAATCTGTACGTCATTCAGGAGGGTGGAAAACTTCTCAAGACCGTGCCTATGGG
>Ga0193716_1001926_pt1 | contig 11902 bp, 10 predicted proteins | sample U2c1metaG_FD_145901 | JGI IMG/M metagenome (GOLD analysis project Ga0193716, IMG submission 145901) | Soil microbial communities from a riparian zone of the East river system, Colorado, United States - U2c1 | ecosystem: Environmental > Terrestrial > Soil > Riparian zone | place: USA: East River...
AAGAATAGCATTACTCCTATTCATTAATCGCTTGTCTTTTATCTCATAAAAATACCTGCTCTGCACCTTTTATCCCAAAAATAAAGATAAAATTGTGTCCAGACGGTAGGGCATCAGCCGGGGTTTTTTTATGCTTAGTATCCGTCATTTTGATCGAGATTCTTGTCCAGATCTCTTTCGGACTGCGGAACGGGGAATAACATCTTTTGAGTTGTAAGATTATAGCCCAGCGAGGCTCCGGAAGGACCGACCTGTGCATTCATCAGGTTTATGGTATACTGAGTGCCTGCTCGCAGCAGGTCCAGCCAGCGGTGTCCTTCCAGCGCAAGTTCCAGTCTTCTTTCTTTCAGGATAGCCGCCGCTACATCGGGCTGCGAAGTGGCGGTAGTACCAGGCAGATGAACGCGGGTCCTGATCTGGTTGATCAGCGGGATGGCCAGGGCTGTCTGTCCTGTCTGGTTGAGCGCCTCCGCTTTCAGCAGGATTATGTCGGCGAGGCGGATGAGGATCTCGTTGTCCGGGCTGTTATATCCGTCGGCATCCTTCCATTTGTATGCGTAGGGAACAGTGTCCTTGTTCGTATAAGGAGGAGGGATGGCGCCATTGGCCAGGTCGGAAGCAGTACCGAAATAAATGGAAGCAGCCAGTCGTACCGCGTCGCCTTCTGCGCGGTAAGTTGCGATCAGGTCGTTGGTTGCTTCATTGAACTTTGCAAAGTTGTCCCCTGTGAGAGAATAAGGCAGCAGCAGCTGAGGACCATAGTTGGTGGTTCCGCTAACGGTACCGTGCTGGATCTCAAAAAGGGATTCGTTGGTATTCTTATGGTTGCCATCGAAAAGATCGGCGTAGTTCTGTACCAGGCCATAGTAGGTGTTTGCCAGTACTTTGTTGCAAAAAATAAGGCAGGAATCATATTTGGCCTGCTGGGCATAGACCTTTGCCAGCAGTGCATCAGCCGAGCCGAGTGTGGCCCTTCCCGTATTCGGACTGGAGCCGGAAGCAGGCAGTAAGGCGGAATCTGCGGCGAGAAGGTCCCGTTCGATCTGGGCATATACATCTGCCACGGCTGCGCGGCCCGGGTAGAGAGCGTCGCCGGTACCAGTATTGGTGATTACAAGGGGTACTTTCCCATAGGTAGTCACCAGGTTGAAATAATGCAAGGCGCGAAGGAATTTTGCTTCACCGATGATCTGCTGTTTGCGGGTGTTACCGGACCAGGCCTGAGCGGTGATGCCCGGAACATTGTCGATGACTGCATTGGCAGCGACGACGCCATCGTAGAGTCCCTGCCAGTCCCGGGTGACATTACCGTTGAGCGCATTCAGGGAGAAATTGTCGATCGCGAAATTGTCCGCGTTGTTTCCGCCGGCATAACAATTGTCCGACTGTGCATCGCCGTTGGTCATATAATCCCAGATATAATACTGCTGGTAAAGGGCATTATAGGCACCGGTCAACCCGGCTTCGGCGTCGCTGGCCGTTTTATAGAAATTGGAGGCGGTGATCGTCGATATCGGTGTCTTGTCGATGGATTTACTGCATCCGGCAGCAACCAGGAGCCCGCCGGCCATCAAAAGAGAAGTGAAGAATTTATTGTTGTTGTACATGATTTTACCTTTTAAAATTAGAGTTCCAGGTTTAAGCCGAGCGTGTAGATCCTTGACTGCGGATAGGTACCATAGTCGATACCCAATGCTGTAGAGCTGGTGCCTGCCTGGTTGACCTCGGGGTTATAGCCCTTGTAACCGGTGATCGTAAAGAGGTTCTGGGCGGTGACATAGAAACGAACGCCATAGACCCCAATGTGGTTCAGCCCCTCAGATGTGAGCCGGTAGCTAAGCGTAGCGGCTTTCAACCGGAAGAAGGCGCCGCTTGAGATGAAACGGGAAGAGATGCTGGAATTGGGGACGGAATTAGCCGGAGCCGGATCGCCAAAGACAGCCTTAGGAATATCGGTCACATCCCCTGGCTTTTCCCAGCGATGCAATACGGTGCTGAGGGCATTGTTGGCGGTGGACATGCCTTCCGTTTCCACGCGCGAAGCGTCGAAGATCTTGTTGCCGGAAACGCCATCAAAAAGCAGATCGAGACCAAAGCCTTTATAGGTAAAATTATTGACGAAGCTGTACACCATTTTCGGCAGACCGCTGCCCAGGTAGGTCCGGTCGTGATCCGAATTGATAACGCCGTCGTGGTTGAGATCGGCAAATCTCATGTTGCCCGTAGCGGGATCTACACCCTGCGCTTTGTAACCCCAGAAGGCGCCGAGAGGCAGGCCATTCCTGATGACAGAAACATACTGATTGGTTCCACCGCCTCCATATTCGATCCCTCCATAATAGAAGGTTTGTGAGGAATCAAGACCGGACATCCGGTTCGTATTGAAGGACATGTTGAGCGTTGCTGTCCACTGGAAATCCTTTGTTTTGAGAATATTCCCGCTCAGGGCAAACTCAAAACCCTTGTTCATGTCGTAACCCGGAAGGTTTTCGAGGATCTGTCCGTCGCTGTTGCCACTCGTAGCGGGCAGGGTTTGGAGGAAGATGAGATTTTTTGTCTTCTTATTATAATAGTCAGCGGAAAGGCTCAGCCTGCCCTTGAGTACGGCGAGATCGAAGCCAATATTGACCTGTCTGCCGGCTTCCCATTTGAGGTTGGGGTTCGGCAGCGGGTTGGCGGGTGCAATGCCCGGAGTAACCGAACCATTGAATGTATATGGCGAGGAGGCGCTGTAAGAGTAGTAGGATGGGTAGACCGTAGTCATTGCAGGAGGCAGGTTACCTGTCTCGCCCCAGCCGGCACGGATCTTCAGGTCTTCGATAAAGCTGGCATTCTTCATAAAGTCTTCCTTCGACACTCTCCAGCCACCTGAGAAGGCAGGGAAGTAGCCATACTTGTTGTTGATACCAACACGGGAAGAACCGTCAGCGCGGATAGAACCGGTGAACAGATATTTATCCTGGAAGGCATAGTTGACCCGCCCGAAATAAGACAGCACGGACCAGTCTGTCTGGAAGCTGTAAACGGTCTGATTGGACGATGCCCCATTGAGCGTAGGAACTGCACTTGTGGCGAATCCGCGACCGGACTGGCTGTTGTTATAATACTTTTCGTTTATCGACTCTGTACCGATGACCGCGTTGATGGAATGATCGCCGAAGGATTTGTTCCAGGTCAGGGTATTATCTATCGTATAACGAAGCACTTCCTGGGTGGTATTGGTGGCCGTACCCTGGATGGAAATGCCGTAAGCGTTGTTGAACGGATCCAGGAAATAGTTGAAGTTGTACTGTTCGAGAGAAAGGCCAAACTGGGAACGGTATTTCAGGTTGAAGGGCAGCTTGATCTCTGCGTGTACATCTCCCAGAAGATTGTTGGTAGCTGTCGAATTCTTGTTATCGTAGATCTTATCTACGGGATTGGAGGTCCCGTCAAAGTTAGCCTCATAGACCCCTGCGCTGTTCTTGACAGGTACAATGGGAGGAGTGGTCAGCGCTCCCAAAATCGATCCGCCATGCTGGGCTGAGGTTCCTTCCGGAATGGTCGTATTGTAGGAGCGGTTATAGCTGACGTGAGAACCAACAGTCAGCCAGTCATTCATGTTCTGGTCAAGCTTAAAGTTGATGGAATATCGTTTGAAGTTGGAAGTATGAACGATACCATCCTGGTTGAGATAACCAAGGCCCAGTTGCCAGGTCCCTTTGGGCGAGCCACCGGAGAAGGAAGCGTTAGCCCCGGTCTGAACAGCGGTATGGTAGACAAGATCCTGCCAGTTGTTGTTGGCAGTAAAATCGGAAGGGAAGGTTGGAACGGTCTGGCCGGCGTTGGTATACTCATCCTGCAGCAGGGACCGGTATTGCGCGCCATCGAGTACGGACAGCTTTTTGGTGATCTGCTGTATACCTGTGTAGGCGTTGAGATCCGTGCGGGTCTTTCCTTTCGAACCCTGTTTGGTCGTGATCAGGACGACACCGTTTGTGCTGCCTGCCGCGCCATAGATACCGGCAGCGGCTGCATCTTTTAACACGCTGATGGACTCGATCGAGCTGGGGTCGATGCTTTTTGTATCGCCTGCCACAACTCCATCAATAACATAAATAGGTTCGGCGCCATTGGGAGAAGCCAGGCCTCGGATACGAACACTGAAATCGGAACCAGGTGCACCGGATGGTTGAAAGACCTGTACGCCCGGCGCCTTGCCTGCCAGGACCTCGGAGGTTGAGATCATTGGCCGGGAAGCCACATCCTTTACGCTGATGGTGGATATAGCGGAAGTGATGTCGCCTTTCCGCTGCGAGCCGTAGCCGACGACGACTACCTGGTCGAGGGCCTTATTGGACGTAACCAGCTGTGCGTCGACGACGTTCTGGCCTTTGACGGGTACTACTTTAGAGGTAAATCCGATATAGGAAAATACCAGGGTGGCGGTGTCGTCAACGGTCAGGGCGTATTCTCCTTTATTGTTGGTGGAAGTACCTTCCCCGGAACCTTTTACCTGTACGGAAACGCCTGAGAGCGGTTCGTTGTTCTCGCCCGTAACCGTACCTGTGATCCGGATAGGCTGTCGTTCCGATTTTCCGGACATAACCACGATAAGGTTATTGCTCAGGATCCTGAAGGTAAGGTCGGTATTAGCAAATAGTTTAGACAGTCCTTCTTTAATGCCTGTATTCTGCCAGTTGACGTTGACTTTTGTCTTCAGAGAAGGCAGGTCATAATTGTAGAGGAACCGGAATTCTCCTTTCTTTTCGATCTTACTCAACACTTTAGCGATTTCCGTCTGTTGCATGTTCAAGGTAATGGACCCTTGTGCACGAACGTCCGCTTTTGCCTGCAGGAGACCCAGCAGGATAAACAGAATGGAAAGCTTCATAACTACAAATAATTTAAAGAGCAAGCGTGATCCACCCCACCGTATGGGGGGTTGCAAATTTTTCATACTTTTATAATTAAGGATTCTCAAATGGGAAACCCGGACCGCCCTCCCAGTTGGTCGTAGGTTTCCGTTTCAATCTTAACGGGGAATGTTAGCGCATTCCTCGTTTTTTATTTTGCATATACTTCTATTTCATTATTACTATTTATTTTATATGAAAAGGCGGTTGTCAATTGCAATGCTTTGAAGGCTTCTTCTACGGTCTCGCCGGCGAAGGCTCCTCCAAAATGGCAGTCGTTCAGACTTGAGTCGCGGAAAGTGATCCTCACATTATACCAGCGTTCCATTTTCGCCGCGAGCTCCTTAAAGTTGTCACCGTTGAACACCAGTCGGTTGTACATCCAGGCCGTTTCCACTTTGTCACTGTCGTGGAGATCCTTACGAATGCTGTTGACAGCAATATCGGGCGGGGTGGACGGAGAGCGGATGATAATCCTGTCCGGGATCAGGCTGCTTCGTCCGGAGTGGGCGATTGGCTTGTTAAAGACCAGCTTTTCATTTGGCTTCAGGATAACGCGGGCTGTATTGGGATTATCCTTGCGGCTTACCTCGATCGTCCCTTGAAGCAGGGTGGCTTCTATGGTCTCATCCTGCGGATAAGACTTAATGGTGAAAGAAGTGCCCAGCGCTTTGATGTCCAGGGAAGATGTGTGTACGATAAAAGGCCGCTGAGTATCCTTTGCTACGTCGAAATAAGCTTCCCCTTCCAGACCTACCTCGCGGGATTCTGAGTTGAACTCATAAGAGTATCTCAATTTACTATTGGAGTTAAGCCATACCTGGGTACCATCGGGTAAAACCAGCTTGGTTCGGGTGCCGGGTTTTGCCAGGACTTCTTCGCCGGGAGCGGGCCGGGCTGTTTTGGCAGCTGCCGATCGCTGGTGATAGATATGCCAGCTCAGAAAAAACACGGCTATTATGGATGCGGCGACAGATGTAATATAGAGAATACGTTTGGGTATCCGGCGGGATGCTACCGTGTTATCGGGCTGATCAACGATCTTGCTGAATCGGGCTTCGAAATCGGGGTCATCTGTGAGCGGGCCGGGGGCGGCAGGAGGAAGATGGGTAAACCAGGAGTGCAGAAGGCCGTACAAATATTGCTTTTGGGGAGATGACTCCAACAATGACATGAGCTCTTCTACCTCAGCAGGGGTAGCTTCGCCGGAAAGGCGTCGGGACATTAATAACCATATGCGATTGTCTTGAGTCATAATATGCCTGGAAAGCGCTTTGTCATAAAATAGCCTTATCCAGGCAAACCTTTTTAAGTCTGGCCTTCGGCCGAGCCGCTTCCAGCGGCTCATGGCAGGCTCTCCAGCTTACAAAGACAAAAAACCGGGTCGGGTCTACTAAAAGAAAGTTAAAATTATTTGGGAGAAAGTAGGGGGAGTCGCAATAATGAATTGACTATTAATTATTTACGGGCTTAACTTTTTTGACAGGAAAATCGAAATCGGACTCTATCGCCAGGGTAATACGTTTGACGGCGATGGCCATTTGGGCATCGATGGTATTGACGGAGATGTTCAAGATTTCCGAGATTTCCCTGTACTTAAGGCCATCTTCCCTTACCAGCTTGAAGATCATTTTACAGCGGGGGGGCAGTGCTTCCACGGCTTTTTGGATCTTTTTATGGATCTCGGCAGTGATGAGGATCTGTTCAGGGGTAATGGCAGAGTCGTCGAGCCCGACATGAATATGGTCAAAGGGTTCTGTGATGCTTTGCCGTGCCTTTTGGGACAAAAAATTGAGCGAAGAGTTTTTTGTAGCGGTATATAAATAAACGCGTAAGTTCTTAATTGCATGAAGATTTTCCCTTTGCTGCCAGATGCGGACAAATACATCTTCCACAATCTCTTCTGCCGACTCGCGAATCTTTACCAGGGCCAGTGCGAAGTGAAAGAGGCGTTTATAAAAGTGGGCATAGAGTTTCCTGAATGCAGTCTGATCTCCGACTGAAACGAGTTCGAGTAGTTCTTGTGGGTAAGAATCTGTAGTAGAAGGGTCGCGATCCATAAAAGTCGTTGATTCGATGGTTGGTCTTGTGGTCAGTTTTCCGGTTCAAAGTTATTTAAACATTCTTGAATACGGGAAAACTTAGTACCGGGGTTGCCTCCGGCAAATTTGCAGCGCTGGTTTTGGAAAGGATTCGCAGAGCAAGTTTGGGCACGATTCGCAGCGCTGGTTTGGCAAAAACTAACGCTTGTTAGCTTTGGACAAAAAAAGTATCTTTGTTGGCAAACGAAAGTTGTATGTCTTTTTCCGAGGTTGAAAAAATATTTCAGGACAAGGTCGATCAGGATATCCGTATTGAACCGAAGGACTGGATGCCGGATGCATACCGTAAGACCTTGGTCCGGCAGATCTCGCAGCATGCGCATAGCGAGATCGTGGGAATGCTCCCGGAAGCCAACTGGATCACGAGGGCGCCTTCGCTGAAGCGCAAGGCAACTCTCATCGCCAAGGTGCAGGATGAAGCGGGGCATGGTCTCTATTTATATTCTGCTGCCGAGACGCTGGGCACGAGCCGGGACGAGATGGTAGCGCAGCTGCACAGCGGGAAAGCAAAGTATTCTTCCATCTTCAATTATCCGACGCTGACATGGGCGGACATGGGTGCGATCGGCTGGCTGGTCGATGGCGCTGCTATAATGAACCAGGTGCCATTGTGCCGTGCCTCTTATGGTCCGTATGCGCGGGCGATGGTGCGGATCTGCAAGGAAGAAAGTTTTCATCAGCGGCAGGGTTTTGAGATCCTGCTGGTTCTGAGTCGCGGTGGCGAAGCGCAGCGGCGGATGTGTCAGGATGCTATAGATCGTTGGTGGTGGCCTTCGGTAATGATGTTTGGCCCCAGCGATGATGCTTCCCCGAACTCAGAACAGAGCATGCGGTGGAAGATCAAACGTTTCTCGAATGACGAACTGCGGCAGAAATTTATTGACGTCAGTGTCGAACAGGTGAAATTGCTGGGAATGCGTCTGCCCGATGCCGATCTGAAGTGGAATGAGGAAAGACAGCATTACGATTTCGGGGTGATCGACTGGGAGGAGTTTCGCAATGTCATAAATGGCAACGGTCCTTGTAATAAAGAAAGGCTGGCGGCGCGGGTGCAGGCTCATGCTGAAGGGGCCTGGGTGCGGGAAGCCGCGATGGCTCATGCGCAGAAAATGGCGAAGACGCAAAATGAAGGACAGGAGGCCGCATAAAATTTTATCAATATGGAAGATCAAAATACTGAAAGCCGGGCCAGCTGGCCACTCTGGGAAATATTTATCCGAAGCAAGCAGGGTCTGGATCATAAACATGTTGGCAGTCTGCATGCTGTCGATGCGGCGATGGCTATCGAGAATGCCAGGGACGTCTATACGCGGCGGATGGAAGGGATCAGCATCTGGGTGGTGGAAAGCAAATATGTGCATGCTTCGAACCCGGACGAAGCTGCTTCATTTTATGATCCGGCAAATGATAAAGTGTATCGTCATCCGACTTTTTATCAGCTGCCGGATGAATTAACGCATATGTAAGATGGAGCAACAAACGCTAATAGATTATACTTTACATCTCGCGGACAATGCGCTGGTGCTGGGGCATCGCAACAGTGAGTGGACGGGGCATGGGCCTATACTTGAACAGGATATTGCGCTGTCGAACATTGCGTTGGACCTTATCGGCCAGGCAAGGAATTTTTATCAGTATGCGGCGCGGTTGAGCAATGAGGGTGCGGGCGCAGCGGGTTTGGGCGCTGCGGCGGCCGGTGCGGGCGCAGCGGGCTTGGGTGCAGCGGGTCTGGGCGCTGGTGCAGCGGATTTGGGCGGCGGGCGCGAGATGGCGGCCGGTGCGAGAGGTGGTGGCGGGGTTGAGGTGACGGAGGATACGCTGGCTTATCTGCGGGATGCGTGGGATTACCGTAATTGTCTGCTGGTTGAACAGAACAATGGGGATTGGGCAAAAACGATTTTGCGATTGTTCTTTTTCAGCAGCTACCAGTATTATTTCTACCAGCGTTTGCAGCAGAGCCGGGATAGGGACCTGGCTGCTATCGCTGAAAAATCTTATAAGGAAGTGACCTATCATCTTCGATGGAGCAGTGAGTGGGTGATACGGTTGGGTGACGGAACGGAAGAAAGCCGCAGACGTATGAAAGAGGCGCTGGATCAGCTATGGAAGTTTACGGGCGAGCTGTTCGTGCCGGCGGACTATGAAAAGGAGCTGGCTGAAAAAGGGATCGCCGCGGACCTGGGGGCTGTCCGGCCGCAGTGGGAGGAAAAGGTTGAAGCAGTCTTTCAGCAGGCGGGTCTGACAAAACCTGCGGCTGCGTGGGAGCAGACCGGGGGTAAACAGGGCCGGCATACTGAGCACCTGGGGTATCTGCTTGCGGAGATGCAATTTTTACAAAGAGCTTATCCGGGTTGTGAATGGTAAATACGGCGCAAATATGGTCTTTGTTAGAGCAGGTAAATGATCCGGAAGTGCCGGTTTTGTCTGTCGTCGATCTGGGTATCATCCGGGAGGTCCGGGAGGTGGCGGCGGTTTCGGCCAAGCCGGGTGGAGTTGCGGACACAGGGGGAGCTGCGGCAGCGAATGGGGAGACTGCGGATGAGGGCAGAGCCGAAGATGCTCCGGGCCTGGAGGTCATACTAACGCCGACCTATAGTGGTTGCCCTGCCATGGATGTGATCCGAATGAATATCCGGATGGTGCTGTTACAAAACGGCTATAAGAATGTAAAGCTGACGACTGTATTGTCGCCGGCCTGGACCACGGACTGGATGAGTGACCGGGGAAAGGAAAAGCTAAAAGGATATGGGATCGCACCGCCTCTGCCTTCGCAGCAGGTATGCCATCCGGCTTTATTCCACCGGGAGGAAGCTGTGCCCTGTCCGCATTGCAATTCTTATCATACTTCTCTGATCAGCGAGTTTGGCAGCACGGCGTGCAAGGCTTTGTATCGCTGTGAGGATTGCAAGGAGCCCTTCGACTATTTCAAGTGTCACTGATCACAGATCAGCTCAGTGTAAATCAATTTCATATGCCATCTATCTTATTTGAGATCAAAGATCGAATAGCTTTTATTACGCTGAACAGGCCGGATAAGCTGAATGCTTTTACCCGGGAAATGGCCTTGTTGCTGCAAAACCGGCTCGATGAATGTGCAAGTCTGCACGAGGTGCGGGCCGTCTATCTTACGGGAGCGGGCAAGGCTTTTTCGGCCGGACAGGACCTTGCGGAAGTCGTCGACCCGGAGGGGCCGGGCATGGCAAAAATACTCAGTGAGCAATATAATCCTATCATTACGCGGATCCGCAATCTGCCGAAGCCGGTGGTGGCGGCGGTGAATGGCGTAGCTGCCGGAGCGGGAGCAAATATTGCGTTGTGTTGCGACATTGTCGTTGCGGCGCGATCGGCCAGTTTTATCCAGGCCTTTTCAAAGATCGGGTTGATCCCCGACAGTGGTGGCACATGGTTCCTGCCGCGGCTGATAGGCTTTCAGAAAGCGGCGGCGATAGCTATGCTGGGAGACAGGGTCAGCGCGGAAGAAGCGGAGAGGATGGGGATGATCTATAAGGTGATGGAGGAGGAGCGATTTTTGGAAAATTCCAGGGGAGTTGCAGTGACTTTATCGGGGATGGCGACGAAGGCGTTGGCATTGACTAAGCATGCGTTGAATTATTCTGTTGTCAACTCGCTGGAGGAGCAACTTTTACTGGAAGATGAGTTGCAGCAGAAGGCGGCTCAGACGAAAGACTATGCGGAAGGCGTGAAAGCCTTTTTGGACAAAAGGGCTCCGGTTTTCAGGGGAGAATGAGTCTCTCTTTAAATCAAAATTTTATGTTTTACGAATTCAAGGGACATAGGCCTATGGTCGATGCTTCTGCCTTTGTGCATCCGCAGGCGGCTGTGACCGGGAATGTCGTTATCGGGAAGGACGTATATATAGGTCCCGGGGCTGCTATACGGGGGGATTGGGGGAAGATTATCATCGAGGACGGATGTAATGTACAGGAGAACTGTACTATTCATATGTTTCCGGGGGTTACGGTGCTGTTGAAGGAAGGGGCGCATATTGGTCATGGTGCGATCGTTCATGGGGCGACGATAGGCCGCAATTGTCTGGTGGGAATGAACAGTGTCATTATGGATGGAGTAGAAGTCGGTGACGAATGTATTGTAGGGGCATTGAGTTTTATAAAGGCCGGGGAGAAGATACCAGGACGAAGTGTGGTGATCGGGAATCCCGCTAAGATAGTAAAGGAGGTAAGTGAGGAGATGCTTCGGTGGAAGACGGAGGGTACGGCTATTTATCAGGCTTTGCCGGGGGATATGAATGCGGGTTGGAAGGCTTGCGAGCCGCGGCGGCCGGGGGAAATGAGTGAGGGGACGGGCAGAGAAGGGGGTGATGGGGGTGGGGAGGATTTAGGCGAGGGCAAGGAATATCAGCCGTGGAAGGCATGACGAGTTCACACATTAACAAGTATCTTTGCAGGCCAATGGAGAAGTCAAACTTTGTAGACCAGATCAGGATCTTTTGCAAAACAGGGCATGGTGGTGCCGGGAGCAAACATTTTGCGCACACAAAATTCAATGACATGGCCGGGCCCGATGGTGGCAATGGCGGCCGTGGTGCGCATATTATCCTGAAGGGCAGCAAACACTTGTGGACCCTGCTACACCTGCGATATTACAAGAATGTGCTGGCGGAGAACGGCGAGAACGGAAGCGGAAACAACTGCTCGGGCCGTACGGGCAAGGATATTATCATCGAGGTACCGCTGGGGACCATTGCAAGGGATGAGGAAACAGGAAAAGTCGAGGCTGAGATACTGGAAGACGGTCAGGAGTTCATTTGGCTGAAAGGTGGAAGAGGTGGTCAGGGTAATGCCATGTTCGCCACTCCAACCAACCAGGCGCCGGAGCACGCCCAGCCGGGACTTCCTGGCGTAGAGGGATGGAAAGTGCTGGAAT
>Ga0193716_1001928_pt1 | contig 11895 bp, 9 predicted proteins | sample U2c1metaG_FD_145901 | JGI IMG/M metagenome (GOLD analysis project Ga0193716, IMG submission 145901) | Soil microbial communities from a riparian zone of the East river system, Colorado, United States - U2c1 | ecosystem: Environmental > Terrestrial > Soil > Riparian zone | place: USA: East River...
ACGTGCCGCTTCCACCAGCGCATCGACGATTTCCGACGTGGCGCCGCTGCGGTACAGCGTCTGCTTGATGGTCAGCACCTGCGGATCCATCGCCGCCTGGCGCAGCAGGTCCACCACGGGGGTGAACGACTCGTAGGGATGCAGCAGCAGGATGTCGTGGGCGGCGATCGCCTGGAAGATGTCCGCGCCGGCACGTAGTGCCTTCGGTAGCGAGGGCACGAAGGTCGGATACTGCAGGCGGGCGAACTCAGGCAGCGCTGCAATGGAGAACAGACGCGCCAGGTTCACCGGGCCGTTCACTTCGTAAAGCTCATCCGGGCCCAGCGCGAACTGCTTGAGCAGGTAGTCGATCAGCGGCCGGGGGCAATTGTCGGCTACTTCCAGGCGTACTGCGTCGCCGAAGCGTCGCGATGAAAGCTCACCGCGCAGCGCGCGGGCGAGGTCGTCCACTTCGTCGGCATCGATGGAGAGGTCGGCATTTCGGGTAAGGCGGAATTGATAGCAGCCGAGCACCTTCATGCCCGGAAACAGTTCCTCGGCATGGGCGTGGATGATCGAGGAGAGCAGGATGAAGTTGTCGCCATCGACGTTGACCTCGTCGGGCAGCTTGATGATGCGCGGCAGGATGCGTGGCGCCGGGACGATGGCCAGGCCCGAATCACGGCCGAAGGCGTCCACGCCTTCCAGCTCGACGATGAAGTTGAGGCTCTTGTTGACCAGACGCGGGAACGGGTGGGTGGGATCCAGCCCGATCGGCGTCACCAGCGGAGCCACTTCCTGGCGGAAGAAACGGCGCACCCAAAGCTTCTGCTTGTTGGTCCACTGCGCGCGGCGGACGATGCGGATCTTGCGCTCGGCCAGCGCCGGCATGATCTGCTCGGTCAGTATGCGGTACTGGCGCTCGATCACCTTGTGCGCCAGTTCGGAAATCTCCGCCAGCGCCCGCTTGGGACTGATGCCGTCGGCGCCGATCAATTCGTGGTCGAAGGCGATCTGCTGCTTCAGGCCCGCCACGCGGATCTCGAAGAACTCGTCCATGTTGCTGGAGAAGATCAAGAGGAATTTCAGTCGTTCGAGCAGCGGCTTGGATTCGTCCACCGCCTGTTCGAGCACGCGGATATTGAACTGCAGTTGCGACAGCTCGCGATGGATGTAGAGCTCAGGTTGGGACAGGTCCACCGGCGCCGCTGCGGGCGCGGACGCTGCTACTGGCTCTGACGCGGCTGCCGGTTTCCCCGCCACTGGCGCGGGCGGGGCGTCCATGTCGGGCGTGGTCTGGGTAGCTGGATTCAAGCGACGCTCCGGTCCTTTGGTCACTGATCACCTTAAGGCATGCTGGCTGACGGATTTGTGACACGGCGAGCTAGCCCTCTAGGCGAGCTAGCCCTCTAGAATAGACCTCTTTAGGCCTTACGCGCCTCGCGCGCGTCAAGCCTGGCCTGCCGCCAGTTCAGCAGCGGCGTCACCGTTACCCCGTGCAGCACGATGCTTGCCACCACCACGGTGATGGCAAGGTCTGCGATCCGCCCCGCGGCCGGCTCCTGCAAGCCGTGGGTGAGGGCGTAGGCAAGGTAGTTGACGCTGCCGATGCCGCGGATGCCCAGCCAGCCGAACAGCAGGCGCCGTGGCCCGGGCGCGCCCGAGCCCATCGTGGCGATCCACACCGCTACCGGACGGATGACCACGAACAAAGCCAGGGCCAGGCCGAGGCCGACCAGATCGATCCGAAGCGCCAGCGCCGCGCCGAGAAGGAATACCAGGCCGGCGGCGATCAGGCGTTCCACCGTATCGCCGAAACTGAGCGCGTCGCTTACCACCCACCCCACCGATTCGGCGGGATCGCCTGCGTCCTGGACGTGCCGGCGATTGGGGTTGACCAACACTTCGGCTGGGGGATGGTCGTCATCGTCATTTTGCGTTGAGGCGTGCGGATGGCGTGCCACCACGTACAACTCAGCACGCCGCAGGCCGACGCCTGCGGCGAAGGCCGCCAGGAACCCCGACGCCGAGACGGACTGTGCCGCGGCGTAGGAAAGCGCCATCAGGGCCAGGGCGAGGAAATCGTTGGGGGCAATGTCCTTTTGCGAGCTCTTCAGCCGGACGCCGATGAGACCCACGCACCAGCCGATGGCAAACCCGATCGCGACGCCGGCGAGCAGCCCCCACAGCACATCCACCGCAAGCCAGCGTGCCCAGGGACTGGACCCACCAGGGGCAAGCAGGGCCATGGCCAACAGCAGCACAGGCATGGCGGAACCGTCGTTCAGGCCCGCCTCGCCCGACAGCGACACCCGGAGGTTGTCGTCGTCGCTGGCGTCGTCCACCGAGATCAGGCTGGCCAGCACCGGGTCGGTGGGCGCCAGGATGGCGGCCAGTGCCAGTGCCAGCGGCCAGGGAAATCCAAGCCACGCATGGACCAGCCATGCCAACCCCGCCACCGTCAGCACCATGGCCGGGAAGGCCAGGCGCCAGGCCAGGCGCCAGCCGATATCACTAAAGGGCAGGCGCAGTTTCAAGCCGGTGATGAACAGCGACGCTACCAGCGCCATTTCAGTGACATGACCCAGCCACGTCACATGGCCGGAGATATCGACGCGGATGATATCCAGCCCCCAGGGTCCGGCGATGATGCCTGCCGCCAGGAACAGCCCGAACGAGGTGATGGGGCCACGCTGGATCAGGCCCGAGGCAAGTGACATGGCCAGGAGCAGGACGCCAACGGCAGCCGTCCAGCCGAGGAAGTCCATGATGTGGCCCTTATGCAGGATGGTTGGGCCGATCTTTCACGCCTGGGGATGAAACTTAGGCAAAGAACCTCAGCCTGCGAAAACGGGCTCGGGCTCCAACTGGACGCCGAACCGCGTCGCCACGGCCGCCTGCACTTTCCGCGCGAAGGCCAGCAACTGCGGCCCCGATGCCTTGCCATGGTTCACCAGCACAAGGGCGTGCCGTCCGGAAATGCCTGCGTCACCGTCGCGGTGGCCCTTCAGGCCAGCCGCCTCGATCAGCCATGCAGCGGAGAGCTTTGCCGTGCCACCGGCATGCGGCCACGACGGCAGGCCCGGATGGGCCAACTGCAACGCGTGCGCCTGTGCGGCGCTGACGATCGGATTCTTGAAGAAGCTGCCGGCATTGCCGATGACGGCTGGGTCCGGGAGCTTGCGCGAGCGAAGCCGCACGACTGCTTCGGCAATATGGAAGGGTGCGGGTTTTTCCACCCCCATGGCGGTGAGTTCCTCGCCGATCCCGGCGTAGTCCAGTCGCAGCCGCGGCGTGCGGGGCAGGGCGAAGGTCACCGCGACGATGATCCAGCGATCGGGCTGGTGCTTCATGGTTGAATTGCGATACGAAAACGCGCATGCATGGCGGTCGAGTGTCACGAACGCCCTGGCCTGCCTGTCGTAGGCCTCGACGCTGTCGATGAATTCGCCCACTTCCACGCCATAGGCGCCGATATTCTGGATCGGCGCGGCGCCCACGGTGCCCGGGATCATGATCAGGTTTTCGAGTCCTGCGTAGCCCTTGCCCAGCGACCAGCGCACGAAATCGTCCCAGCGTTCGCCCGCCGCCACGCGCAACAACACGTGGTCGTCGCGCTCGAACACCTCCACGCCCTGCGTTGCCATCACCAGCACCGTGCCGCGGTAGTCGCCGGTGAACAACACATTGCTGCCTTCGCCCAATACGAAAACCGGTCCTTCCGCGACGGCGGGATAGGCCAGGACCTCCGGGAGCTTCGTCGGATCGCGCACTTCCACCAGCAGGTTGGCGCGGGCGTCCACGCGAAGCGTGTTGCGGCCGGCCAGGGTGGCGTTGCTGGCCAGGGCGAATCCGCCAAGGTCGGTCAGCGGCTCGATCATGCCGGGTTCCCCTGGCGGCGGATTTCCTCGACGCATTCGCCGATGAGCGAAGGGCCGCGGTAGACCATCCCTGAATACAACTGGACAAGGCTGGCACCGGCGGCGATCTTCTCCGCCGCCTGGGCGCCTTCGGTGATGCCGCCGACGCCGACGATGGCGATTCGTCCACCCAGGCGCTCGCGCAAGGCGCTAAGGACGGCGGTGGACCTGGCAAAGAGCGGTGCACCGGAGAGACCGCCCGCTTCCTGGGCGTGCTCGCCGTCGATGCCTTCGCGCGATACCGTGGTGTTGGTGCAGATCACCCCGTCGATGCCGCTGGCCAGCAGCACCTGGGCCATGCCGTCGAGTTCGGCGTCGGTGAGGTCGGGCGCGATCTTCAGCAGCATCGGTTTGCGCTTGCCGGTGGACGCCAGGCGCTCTTGCGTTTCGCGCAGATCGCCGATGAAACCGCGCAGGGTTTCTTCGTCCTGGAGGTCGCGCAGGCCCCGGGTATTGGGCGAGGAAATATTCACCGTGATATACGATGCCAGCGGCCATGCCCGCTCAAGGCACAGCAGGTAGTCGTCAACGGAGCGCTCGTTGGGCGTGTCCTTGTTCTTGCCGATATTGATGCCCAGCACGCCGCGGTAGGTGGATTTGGCGACGTTGCGCACCAGTGCATCGATGCCGTCGTTGTTGAAGCCCATGCGGTTGATCACCGCTTCATGCGCGGGCAGGCGGAACATGCGTGGACGGGGATTGCCTTCCTGCGGGCGTGGCGTGACGGTACCGATTTCGATGAAGCCGAAGCCCAGCGCACCGAGCGCATCGATGTGGTCGCCGTTCTTGTCCAGGCCCGCCGCCAGGCCCACTGGGTTCGGGAAATCGATACCGAACGCATGCACCGGCAACGGTGCCGGTGGTTGCGCGACGAACTTCATCAGGTTGCTGCGCTCGGCCACGCCCAGCGCGTACAAGGTGGCACGGTGCGCGGTTTCAGCGTCGAGGGCGAACAGCAGGGGGCGGGCGAAGGAATACATCAGTTCAGGCGATCCGTCCGGCGTAGACGCGGGTGTCGTAGTCGAAAGCCACCTGGCCGTCGGTGGATGTCGTGTCGAAGAGCTTGCGCAATGCCTGGAGCATCGGCGCGTGGGTCGGCGTCCCGGCCTGGGGCACGTAGGAGGACGATAGCAGCCGTCCCTCCAGTGCGGGATAGTCCAGGCGCTGGCCATGGGGAAAGCTGGCCCTGCCGATCATGCTGTCGCCGAAGTAGTCCTGCATGGCATCGTCGTCGGCATAGCGCTCGGCGACGTTGGCGTAGTCCACGCCGTAGTCGCGGAGCAGTTTTTCGTAGCCTTCCAGGAACGGCGTGCCGGTAAGCCTGCGGCTGTTCCAGAACAGGGCGACGAATCCACCCGGACGCACGATGCGGGTGAACTCCGCGCGTGTTGCGTCCGGGTCGAACCAGTGGAAGGCCTGGCCGGCGATCACGCCATCGACGCTGCGGTCGGCGAGCGTGGTGGCCTCGGCGCGGCCATCGACGGCCCGGAAGCCCGGCTCATGGCCAAGCCAGGCGACGGCGGCCTCGCGCATCGGCGCGTTCGGTTCTACCGCCACCACGCGGCGGCCGGCGTCGAGCAGCATCTTCGAGGTGATGCCCGTGCCCGCGCCGACGTCGGCGATCAATGCATCGGCCGCCATGCCAGCGTGTTCCTCCAGCCAGCGCGGCAAGGCCGCCGGATAGTCCGGACGAAAGCGAACGTAGTGGGCAACGCGGTCGGAGAAGCGTTCGGTGACGTCGGTCATATAAGGTGCCTTCATCCGGTAAGGATCTGGCCGCCATCCACGACGAGGGTCTGTCCGGTGATCCAGCCGGCCAGCGGCGAGGCCAGGAATAGCGCCACGTTGGCGATCTCTTCGGGCCTGCCGAAACGGCCGAAGGGGATCTTGGCCAGGGTGCGTGCGTAAAGTTCGGGAGCCTCGCGCTCACGCCGTTCCCAGATGCCATCGGCAAAGGCGATGGAGCCGGGCGCGATGGCGTTGACACGGATCCTTTCGGCTGCGAGCGACAGCGCCTGGGAGGTGGTGTACTGCATCACCGCTGCCTTGGCCGCGGCATAGGGTGCACTGTGCGGGCTGGCGTGCAGGGCGGCGATCGACGCGGTGGTGATGATGCACGCTGACGATGCCTTGCGCAGCCAGGGCAGGGCATGGCGGCTGGCGCGTACCGCGGCCATCACATCCACGCCGATGCTTTGCGCCCAACCTTCCTCGTCGTCCGCCATGCCGTACCCGGTGGCGTTGTTGACCAGGATGTCGATGCCACCCATCGCGTGGGCGGCATCGTCGATCCATGCCTTGATCGAGGCATCGTCGGCGAGGTCTCCGGTGTGGGCGTGGATCCTGCCGGGTACGTGCGCCGCCAGTTCGTCGAGTGCGGGCCTGCCGCGGGCACAGACGGAAACCTGCGCGCCTGCGTGAGCGAATGCCATCACCATGGCCCGGCCAATGCCGCGGCTGCCACCGGCCACCGCAACGCGGCGGCCGGTGAAGTCGAGCGCTTCGGACATGGGCGCCGTCATCAGAACTCGAACTTGATGCCCTGGGCCAGCGGCAATGCGTCGGAGTAGTTGATGGTGTTGGTCTGGCGGCGCATATACACCTTCCAGGCGTCGGAGCCGGATTCGCGGCCGCCGCCGGTTTCCTTCTCGCCACCGAAGGCGCCGCCGATCTCGGCGCCGGAGGTGCCGATGTTGACGTTGGCGATGCCGCAATCGGAACCGGCAGCGGAAAGATACTTCTCGGCGGATTTCAGATCGCGGGTGAAGATGGCCGACGAAAGCCCCTGGGGCACGGCGTTCTGCTGCGCGACGGCGTCGTCGAGATCCTTGAAGGGCATCACGTACAGGATCGGCGCAAAGGTTTCGGCCTGCACGATGTCATCGCTGTTGGAGAGGCCGGTGATGATCGTCGGCAATACGAAGTTGCCCTTGCGCTCGGTCAATGCCTTGCCGCCAGTTACCACCTTGCCACCGGCCGCCTTGGCCTTCTCGATGGCGTCAAGGTAGCCCTTCACGCCCTCGGGGCTGTTCAGGGGACCCATCAGGGTGGTGGCGAGGGTGGGATCGCCGATCTTCGATTCGAGCTGGCCGTAGGCGCGCGTCAGCGAAGCAAGCACATCGCTGTGGATCGACTGGTGCACGAACACGCGGCGCGTGGAGGTGCAGCGCTGGCCGGCGGTGCCCACGGCGCCGAAAACGATGGCCGGGATCGCAAGCTTCAGGTCGGCGCTTTCGTCCACGATGATGGCGTTGTTGCCGCCCAGTTCCAGCAGGCTGCGGCCCATGCGCCGGGCCACGCGCTCACCGACCATGCGGCCGACCTTGGTGGAACCGGTAAAGCTCACCAGCGGGATGCGGCGGTCGTCGACGAAGGCCTGGGCAAGCTCGGTACCGGCATCGTTGAACAGGAAGAAGATGTCGGGGAAGCCTGCATCGCGCAGGGCTTCGTTGACGATCTTCATCGTGGCGATGGCTGACAGCGGCGTGCGCGGCGACGGCTTCCAGATGGTGATATCACCGCAGATGGCGGCGAGGAACGCATTCCACGCCCACACCGCGACAGGGAAGTTGAAGGCGCTGACCACGCCGACCAGGCCGATCGGGTGCCACTGTTCGTACATGCGGTGGCCCGGGCGCTCCGAATGCATGGTGTAGCCGTAGAGCATGCGGCTCTGGCCCACGGCGAAGTCGGCGATGTCGATCATCTCCTGCACTTCGCCGTCGCCTTCGGGCTTGATCTTGCCCATCTCCAGCGCCACCAGCGAGCCCAGGGCGTCCTTGTGCTTGCGCAGGGCTTCGCCACAGATGCGCACCGCCTCGCCGCGACGCGGGGCGGGCGTAGTGCGCCAGATGGCATAAGCGGCCTGTGCGCGCTCGATGATGGTTTCGTAATCCGCCTTGCCGGTGGCATGGACGGCGGCGATGACCTCGCCGGTGGCGGGGTTCACCGGCTCAAGCTTGCCGGCATCGGTGGTCTTGGACCATTCGCCCTGGCCAAGGTACGAACCCGACTCCACGGCAGAAAGGGAGAGGGCCTTGAGGATTGCAGCGGACATGACAGCTCCTGCGGTTGCTTGGGGCAACCCGCGCGCAGGCCGCCAAAACCGCGATTCTAGCAAAGCGCGACCTGGGGCCCGCCGCCGACCCCGAAGCCGGGGTCAGAGTAATAACTCTGACCCCCAACCCACCCAGCCGGTCCGGTCCCGGCCAAGTCATTGGCGGGGCTTGGGTTGTGGCTTACTTCGGGCGCCGGAACTTGTAGATGAACTGGTCCGTATGGCCGCGGATCGAGGGATCGAACACCTTCTTGGTGTGATCGTCCGCCGGGTTGCGCAGTGCGTTGCTTTCGCCGACGAATTCGAACCCAGCCTCGGCCAGTTCCTTCTTGACGATGGCAGGATCCACGCGGTGCAAGGTGTCGGTATCGCGCAAGCCCGAACCCGTCGCCGCTACGTGGTCGACCACCAGGAAGATTCCGCCGGGCTTGAGCGACTTGAACACGGCACGGTCGAAGGCGACGGGATCGACCTTGCCCATGAATACATCCGGATAGTCGTGGTAGTTCTGCACTGTAAGCACCATGTCCACGGGTTCGGGCGTGGTAAAGGCCGCGGCCGGCTGCTCGAGCACGGTGATGTTGCCGTAGCCGGGCGTCGCCGCCAGCGTCTTGCTGTTTTCAGGATCCGGGTGCGCTTCCTTGGCGTATTCGTTCGGCCACACCACGAACACGTGGCCCTTGTCGCCCACCGCCTTGGACAGGATGCGGGTGAAATAGCCTCCGCCTGGAATCAGGTCCACGACCTTGTCGCCAGGCTTCACCCCGGAAAACGCAAGCATCTCGCCCGGTTTGCGCCGGGCATCGTCCTTGGTGTCGGCGGCCCGTGCCGGGTCGGAAAGCGCCGAGGCAAGGTAGGGTTTGATGTCCGAAGCCGCGGTGACGTGTGAAACGCACAGGGCGGCGATAACGAAACCGGTCGACCACAAGGCGCGCATGGTGAGTCCCTCGCATGGGTGGGCGCCCGGCTGGGGACCGACTCGCATCGACATCGGGTCGGGCGTGGCCGGATCGTTGCAGCAATCATGGTCCGCGGCATGTGCCGGACGGCCATGCGGCGCCGTCTTCAGACACCTTCGCCTTCCGCCGCACGGGCCCGGTCGGGTATCCTTGCCGCCTCGCGGCCCCGTGGCACAATTGGATAGCGCGCACCCCTCCTAAGGGTGAGGTTGTGGGTTCGAACCCCGCCGGGGCCGCCACTTGGTCATCCGTTCACGCCGCAGCCCGGGCCCGGGCGATTGCATCCAGCAGTTCCGACCGGTCGAAGGGCTTGCGCAGGAAGATCACGTCATCGGGGACGGGCGGGAGCTCCTGGCGGGAGCGCGAGGAAATCACGATCACCGGCAGGTCCGCGCGATGCGCCCGGGCAAGCTTTAGCAGACGGCCTCCGGCGCGTTCATCGGTGATGTCGGCATGGGCGATCAGCAGGGTCAGCGCGGGCATCTGCTGGAAGAGGTGCCGGGCCTCGCGGAAGCTGGTGGCCGATTCACTGCGATAACCCATCATTTCCAGCGCCATGGCGACGGTTTCCGCTACCAGGGAGGAACGATCGACGACCAGGGCGCATGGGGCGGGCTTCATTGCCGGAGCATACGCGCGAATTCCCGTCGCCGGGGTTTCGGCGACGGAAATTCCAGGACCTGCACCGTTACTGCTTGACCGAAGTCACCGGCAGGTTGATGAAACTGGCCGTGCCCGGGGCGGTGTAGACCCGCTGGGTGGCCTTCTGGTAGTCCGCCGGCCTGGCGAAGAAGATGTTCGGCACATAGGTTTGCGGGTTGCGGTCGTACAGCGGGAACAGGCTCGACTGCACCTGCACCATGATCCGGTGGCCCGGCTGGAATACGTGGTTGGTAGTGGGCAGGGCGAATTTGTACAGGAGCGGCTGGTTGGCCGCGATCGCCTGGGGATCGGCGAAGCTCTCGCGATACCTGCCACGGAAGATATCCAGCGATACCGGCAGTTCATAGCCGCTCATCTCCGGTGTGCCCGCCACGGTGTCGGGATAGACGTCGATCAGCTTGACCACCCAGTCGCTGTCAGTGCCGCTGGTGGAGGCGTAAAGGTTCACTTCCGGCACGCCGCTGATGCGCAGTGGCTCGGAAAGGGGGTCGGTGGTGAAGCTCAGGACATCCGGCCGGCCGTCGACGAAACGCTGGTCGTGCACCAGCCAGGTCGTCCACGACTTGCGATCGGAGAACCTGATCGGGCGGGGCAGGTATGGCACGGGCTTGGCGGGGTCGGAGACATATTCCTCGTAACCGGGGCCACCGGTAGCCGGTGCCTGGAACGAGAGCTTCTCGCCGGGCGCCAGGTAGAGCGGCTTGGACTTCGAAGCACAGCCGGTATCGCACGACAGCGGCCACTTCTTGAAATGATCCCAGTGATTCTCACCGGTGTTGTAGATCGTCACCGGGCTGATGTCGGCCTTCGGCGCACCATCGAGCAGGTATTGGTCGAAGAAGGGCTTGAGGATGTCGTGGCGGTACTGCTCGGCGGTATCGCCGTTCCATAGCAGGGGGCCGAGGCTGAATCCGTCGCCGTTGATCTGGCTGTGCCGCCAGGGGCCCATCACCAGATAGTTGAGGTTGTTGTTCTTGTCGTGCGGTTCGATCGCCTGGTAGCTGTGGATCGCACCCCACATGTCTTCCTGGTCCCACAGGCCCTGTTCCCACAACGTGGGAATCGTAGGCTTGATCGAGGCCATCACCTTGTCCAGTGCCTGGCCTTGCCAGTAGGCGTCATAGCTTGGATGTTCGGACAACTTCTTCCAGTACGGCAGGCTGTCGATTCCCGACTGCCGTGCGTAGTCGCCGGCGGATCCGGCGCGCAGGAAATTGATGTAGTCGTCGTTGCCGCTGCGGGGCGCCTCGGTACCCTTGCCGCGCGCGGTGGTCTGCCCTGCGATGTAGTCGACGTTGGGCTGGCGGAAGGCGCCGTAGTGGAACCAGTCATCGCCCATCCAGCCATCGACCATCGGGCTTTGCGGCGCGGCCACTTTCAGTGCCGGATGGGGGTTCACCAGCGCCATCACCACGGTAAAGCCTTCGTAGGATGATCCCACCATGCCGACCTTGCCATTGTTGCCCTTGACGTTCTTCACCAGCCAGTCGATGGTGTCATAGGCATCGGTGGAGTGGTCGACCTCGCTGGAGTTCAGCGGCCCGCGCAGGGGGCGGGTCATCACATAGTCGCCTTCCGAGCCGTACTTGCCGCGGATGTCCTGGTACACGCGGATGTAGCCTGACTTGACGAAATCCTCGTCGGAGAGCGGCAGCACGTTGATCATCGTATCGGCGCCTTCCGTACGCGCGGCGCGCATGCTGGCGTTGTACGGCGTTCGAGTGAGCACGATCGGCGCATGGGTGGCGCCCTTGGGCACCACGATCACCGTGTGCAGCTTCACGCCGTCGCGCATCGGGATCATCACTTCGGTCTTGGTGAAATCCTGGTTGGCGGTCGGCGCGCTCCACTTTGCGGCGGGAATATCCGGCGTCAGGGGAGCGGTCTGGGCCTGGGCCAGGGATCCGGACACAATGGTTGCGATAAGCGCGGCAAGCAGCAGACGACGCGGGGTCATGGGCGATCCGTGGGAAGGGGTGACCCGCCGAATGTAAGCCCTGCCGGAAGTCACGACACCATGTCTTCCTGCACACTCCGCTCGCGGCCGAACTTGCGTATGCTCAAGGATTCACCTTCCGGGGAATTGACGATGAGCCCACGCGCGACCCTGGCCGCATTGCTACTGGCCGCCACCAGCCTGGTCCATGCGCCTGCCTTTGCCGATGGCGACAAGCCCGCCGATGACAAGGCCGCCAAGGAACAGCCGGCGCTGAAGGACCTCCCGCCTGATGCCCATGTGAAGCAGTCCACCCATGTGGATGGCAAGACGGTGTCCTATACGGTGACCGTGGGTACGCTGCCGGTGCGCGACGAAAAC
>Ga0193716_1001929_pt1 | contig 11894 bp, 8 predicted proteins | sample U2c1metaG_FD_145901 | JGI IMG/M metagenome (GOLD analysis project Ga0193716, IMG submission 145901) | Soil microbial communities from a riparian zone of the East river system, Colorado, United States - U2c1 | ecosystem: Environmental > Terrestrial > Soil > Riparian zone | place: USA: East River...
ATAATAGCCTTTTGCTTCGTTGAATCGCTCATCCAGTCCAGGTGCTGTATTCTCTCACCGAAGCTGACAAGTAAATTATCCACCATTTGGCTGATTCTTTCTTTGTCTGCGGCAGTAAAATATTTCTCAGCATATAAACGGCTCAGGTTGTCTCCCAGTTCTTCATCCACCATTGAAGTCATTCGTTTCCATCTTTCCCTTAATTGCGTTGCTCCGTTCAGGAATTTATTGAACTCGAATTTTGCGTTAACAAAATCACTGGATAAGTAATAAGCGTCATCATCCAAAATATGAAAGCTCAAATAATTTTTCAGTGTTTCAAGTGGTGCATTGTTCAGCAGTTTATTCAACCCTTTGTAATACGAATTCGACGACCAGTTTTTTCAGATCCGGATTGCCTGACACATTAATTTTATTGTAGTTGGCAACGGGATCCCTTAACTCAACCGGTGATTTGGAAAAGCCTGCCATAGATGTTTCCAGATCAAATACGGATTTAGCATTCCGGTCGGCTTCGGAAGCAGGTTGTCCCAGGAGTACAAATATTTTATCGATATAAACTAAATACGCATTCCGTATATTTTTTGAAGAAGAGTCTTTTTTGAAATAATAATCCCGGCTGGGTAATCCCAAACCGCCCTGGTCAAAATGAGCTGCATTCACCAGGCTGTTCCTGTCATCGGCAGCGACATAAAAGGAAAAGAATGGTATATGATTGATCGCGTATTCTTTCGCAATTTCCTTTTTAAATTCTGCCTTGTTTTGGATCACAGTAATGCTGTCGAGTTCTGCTTTCACTGGCAGGAAGCCTTTTTTCTCTATTGCGACAGAATCCATTCCACTCACAAATAAATCACCGGTTTGCTGCGCGACAGAGCCAATGGGCGCGTTGGTTATAATGGCGAGCGAATCAAGGATGCTATGTAAACGGTTCGTTGAACTGTCAAATAAAGTGGAAGAAGAGCCCCAGACGGATTGCGCAGCGGGTATTTCGGTTTTTTTCAGCCAGGTTCCGTTAGCAAAGAGATAAAAATCGGATTGCGGGCGAACCAAGCTGTCCTGTGAAGAAATATCCAGCGGGTCAGACTGAGTGTCAATATTTTTTCGATCTGATGGTGCCTGACACGAAAAAAATATCAGGGACAAGGCAAAAAAACCAATCCGGATTATTTTCATAACAATATTTTAATGAAGTGAAAATAGCAAGTAATCAACTCTTTAAAGGGTGATTTTGACAAGCGGTCGTCGAAAGGCGGAACTTTCTTGATTGAAACCTATGAATTAAACAAACGTTTAATTAACTTTGCGCAATGAAACCAGCCTTATCAACAAAACAACTCCAACTGCTCGATACGGCGGAGTCGTTATTTTCCCAGAAGGGGTTTGATGGGACTTCCGTGCGTGATATTGCGGAAGCGGCCGGAATAAACACGGCCATGATCTCCTATTATTTTGGCTCCAAGGAAAAACTGATGGAGGCGATTTTTGAAAGAAAGAGCCTGAATATAAAGGAGAAAGTGGCAGATCTTTTGAAGGATGATAGCCTGGATCCTTTGGAAAAAATGTATAGTCTCGTGGATATGTATATCGAAGGTATACTGTCCCGCAAGACCTTTCACCGGATACTATTATGTGAACAAATTGTCAATCAGAATCCTTCTATTATTTCGCTGGTCGGCAAAATGAAAACGAAAAATTCGGAATACATCAACGATTTAATCAAGGTTGGGCAGAAAAAAGGAATGTTTAAAAAAAATATTGATATTCCGATGATGACCAATACGTTGATGGGTACGGCATCGTATATGCTGATTAACTGGGACTTTTATAGAAATTACCATCACCTGGAATCAATGAAGGACGAAGAATTTGAACGACTTGTTAAAAAGAAGTTATCTGTACATATCAAAAACATTTACAAAGCAATATTAACTCATGAATCTTAGAACAGCTATTTCATCAATAGTTCTTGTGCCGCTTTTGCTTTTATCCGGCACGGGATATGCACAGAGTGGTGGGCGGAAAATTTCTCTGGACGAAGCCATTGATCTCAGCATTAAAAACAGCAAGGTCCTGCGTGCGGCACATGCCCGGATTGACCAGGCAGCAGCCGGCACTAAAATTTCAAAACAGGACCAACTGCCCGATTTAAAGATCAGCGGTTCATACCTGCGCGTCACGCAACCCAATATCGACCTGCAGTATAAAAGTAACAGTGGGGGAAGTGCAGCGGCGCCTATTTCTGTAAATCAGGCGGCTTATGGAATCGCAAACCTCAGCCTTCCAATATATTCCGGCCTGAAAACTCAGTACGGAATCCGGTCTTCAGAATTCCTGGAGAAAGCGACTGTATTGGACGCCGATCAGGACAAGGAAGCAGTCATCTTAAATACCATCGATGCATTCAGCAATTTATATAAAGCAAAGGCAAACCTGCGTGTTATCCAGGAAAATCTTACCCAGTCAAGATCCCGCGATGCAGACTTCGCTAACCTGGAAAAAAACGGCTTGCTTGCCCGCAACGACAAGCTAAAAGCGCTATTACAAACGGCTAATATTGAACTGAACCTGGCAGATGTGGAAAATAATCTGAAAGTTACCATGGTCAATATGAATATCATGCTTGGACTGCCGGAAGAAACGGTTCTTGTACCGGATTCCGCCAGCCTGGCGGAGCCAGGTGCTATAAAGAGCCTTCCGGAATATGAACAACTGGCTATGCAAAACCGGAAAGATATGCAGGCCATAGGATACCGGAAACAGTCTTCCGAGACTGGCATCAAAAAAGCCAAGGCAGATTATTATCCTTCTCTTTCTCTGACCGCGGGATATATTGCTGCCGATATTCCCAACTTCGTAACCATCACAAACGCCGTGACATTCGGCGTAGGCCTGTCTTATAGTGTTTCTTCACTCTGGAAAACGAATGCTCATGTGACGGAAGCAAAAGCGCAACTCGCCGAAGTGCAGGCAAATGAGGAAGAAATGAATGATGAGATCCGGCGTCAGATAAACCAGGCATATGAAGCGTTGCTGACAGCAAATAAGAAAATTGAAGTCAGTCGGATTTCCATCGATCAGGGAATAGAAAATTATAAGATTGTAAAAAATAAATACGACAATAGTCTTCTTACGGTAACTGATTTACTGGATGCGAATGCTCTCATGCTTCAAAGCCAGATCAGCCTGGAATTAGCCAGGGCAGACGCTATCGTAGCATATAACACTTTACTGGAAAGAGCCGGCATTTTGGCAACGACCCGGAATATAAAATAATCAACTAATAATTATCAAGTTTTATGGCAACAGCAAACGAAAATGTACCACAGGCACAGCCCCCTAAAAAAAGAAGTAAAGTATTTCTGATTATACTGATTGCACTGGTCGTTGCAGGTACCTGGTTTGGAATTTCGAAATGGCATCATGCACAACTACATGCTGAAACAGATGATGCTCAAATCGCAGCGAATATCAGTCCCATTATTCCGAGGGTATCCGGCTATGTCAGAGAAGTGCGCGTATCAGATAACCAATTGGTTAAAAAAGGAGATACCCTGCTTGTGCTGGACGATCGCGATCAGCGAATCAAGGTTGAGCAGGCAGAAGCAGCACTGGCAACGGCTGAAAGTAACCTTTTATCGGCGAAAGCTTCTTCTGTCGCAGCTCATTCCAATATTGGAGCCAGCGAATTTGCAACACTCGCAATAGACGGACAAATTGAAAAAGCAAAAGTGGCTGTCTGGCAAAGTACACAGGAATTTGACCGGTATGCAAACCTGATTAAAGATCATTCGGTGACGCAACAGCAATATGAAGATAAACTGGCGGCGAAGGAAACTGCAGAAAAGCAGCTCCTGATCCTTCAGCAGCAGAGAAAACAGGCTACCAGTCAGACGAATGCGGTCAGCACTCAAAGTATTGCGACTTCTTCCCAGATCAGCATTGCCGGTTCAACTATCAAACAAAGACAGGTGGATGTGGATGATGCCAAACTGAATCTTTCATATACGGTGATTACAGCGCCGGCAAACGGACTGGTGTCAAAAGTGAATGTGCAGGTAGGACAATACCTTTCAGCGGGTCAGTCAACATTTAGTATTGTGCTCGATCAAAACTTATGGGTGATTGCAAACTTCAAAGAAACACAATTCAGCAAAATGAGAATCGGACAGCCAGTTTTCATTGAAGTGGATGCTATTCCCGGTCATGATTTTGAAGGAAGGGTCTCTTCGTTTTCACCTGCTACAGGAGCAACTTTTGCCCTGCTCCCTCCGGATAATTCCAGTGGAAATTTTGTGAAAGTAGTTCAGCGGCTTCCGATAAAAATCGAATTCAGCAATCCGCAGGATTCTGTATTGAATCGTTTGAAAGCGGGCATGAATGTAAACGTGGATGTTCATATTGGTAATTAGTTTTTTTGAATAAGGTTTTATGGCACAAGCATTCTCGCAGGATTCTCTTGTTGAATATGGTTCCAGGCGCGTGATCATTACCCTTACGGCGATCATTTGTACGTTACTGGAAATTATCGATACCACTATTGTAAACGTGGCACTCAATGATATGCGTGGTAACCTGGGCGCTACTTTAACTGAGGTGGCCTGGGTAATTACCGCTTATGCAATCGGGAACGTGATCATCATCCCCATGACCAGCTGGCTTTCTAACCAGTTCGGCCGGCGTAACTATTTCGCAGTTTCCATAATGATATTTACGGTTTGCTCCTTCCTTTGCGGGAACGCAAATGGCATATGGGAACTCGTTGCATTCCGTTTTTTTCAGGGAATGGGAGGAGGCGCTTTACTCGCCACTTCACAAACCATCATTACGGAAGCATATCCGCCCGAAAAAAGAAATATGGCGCAGGCGATATACGGACTCGGTGTAATCGTGGGCCCGACGTTGGGCCCACCGCTTGGGGGATTCATCGTTGAAAACTATTCATGGCCCTATATATTCTATATTAATATACCCATCGGCGTTATAGCAACCCTGCTTACGCTGCAGTTTGTCCGTAATCCAAATTATGGTGTGAAAAGCGCCACGGCGGATATTGACTTCCTGGGAATTCTCCTGCTGGCTGTTTCCGTCGGATCCCTTCAGTATGTACTTGAGAAAGGACAGGATGATGACTGGTTCTCAAATAATTTTATTGTACTATTTACCTGTACTGCATTCCTGGGCGCATTTTTCTTTATATGGCGTCAGTTGACATTCAGGAACCCGATCGTGAATCTTCGGGTACTCAAAAATGGGAACCTGCGTATAGGTACCATGCTGACTTTCCTGCTGGGATTCGGTTTGTACGGAACCACTTTTATCATTCCTGTATATACACAGAGCACGTTGGGATGGACGGCTTTTCAATCCGGTATGCTCCTGGTACCGGCAGCTATAACTACTGCATTTCTGATGCCGATAACGGGAATGATATTAAGTAAGGGCGTACCGCAGCAATTTCTGGTTTCCCTGGGCATGCTCGTTTTTGCATGTTTCTGCTTTTGGGGATATTTTATCCTGACGAACAGCACCCCGGAAGAAAACTTTTTCTGGATGTTGGTCTGCCGTGGAGTCGGGCTGCCATTACTTTTCATTCCCATCACCAGTTTATCGCTGAGTACATTAAAAGGGCCCGAGATCGGCCAGGGGGTGGCATTTACAGGTATGATGCGTCAGGTCGGCGGGTCGTTTGGTGTCGCGCTTATTACCACATTTATGGCACGTCAGAATATGTTTCACCGCAGTACGCTCGTGAGTAAACTGAGTGTGGATGACCCGGCGGTTATAGGACGTGTGCAGGCATTGCAGCATGGTTTTATAGCTAAGGGAATGCAACCCGATATCGCACTTCGTTCAGCTTATAAGGCGCTCGATTATACGGTAACTGCGCAGTCCAATGTATTATCTTATATGGATGTGTTTTATTATCTCGGAATTTTATTCCTGATTTGCATCCCCTTTGTATTGTTTGTTAAAAGAAGAAAACTACAGCCAAATTTGTCCGAAGCGATGCATTGATGAAGCTTGCAGTTGGCGTTAGGCGTTCAGCGTTGAGCCTACTGGAATATATAGCTATACCTGATCTTGACAACTACCTGTCTTTTCTTGTCATAGCAGGTCTCATTGGTTTTAAGACCATTCATATCATAAACATAAATCCATCGCTGGTAGTCTGTTGATCCGTTGGGAACAAGGAGCATGGAAGAAAGCCTGCCTGAGTTATATTCGAAAACATAGTCCGGCAACAGCCTTCCGGCTTTTTGATTGTACCGGACGATATCTGTGAGCTTTCCCTCGCTGTCATAATAATAAAAAACAGAAGGCAGTGACTGGCCTCCCCGGACTGGTTTTTCTTCCACAATATTTCCCTTCTCGTCATTAATCAGACTCACTATCGTTGTGTCTGTTTCTCCCTTTATCTTGATCATCTTTTTCAATGAACCGGCTTCATAGATCCAGACATGTTTTTCCATGGCTGTAGCATGATTATCTGTTTCCACGGAATTATTCAGCATCGTACTGACTTCTCCCTTTTCATTGTAATAGTATTCTGTGGTGCTTTTATAAGTATCACTGGTATCGATATTTTTCAGAATCTTCCCACTCCGGTCATAGTAAGTTGTCAGAGTGGAAGGAGGAATATCGGCAGACTTGGTAAAAGTTGAAATAGAGCTGAAATCCGGCATAACGGTTTGAGTACAGGTGAATCCGGGCGTGGGTTCGTTGTTGGCATCCATACTCTGGATATTGACTTCCTTTACTTTCTGATCATGAAACGATTTCCAGTTAAACTGGTTTTGCCTGGCAAGCAGGATATCCTTGTAGTAATACTGGGATTTTGCTGAAAAAACGACAAGCAGGAACACAATGATGACGGAAAACCTTACGCGCATGATACCAATTATTTAAAAGCTACGATCAAAACGGAAAAACAGCGTGTTAATTATTGCCAGTATCTTTATTTTTAATTAAAATACCGGGTGTCACACAGCAAGATAAGGACGGATAAGATATGTCTCAACTGCGGATCCGAAGTTACAGGCAGGTACTGTTCTGCCTGTGGACAGGAAAATATCGAGCCAAAACAAACAGTCTGGCACCTGATTCAACATTTTTTCTCGGATATTACCCATTTTGATGGAAAATTCTTTGAAACAGTAAAGGACCTCTTCGCAAAACCAGGGTTTTTATCCAGGGAATATATGATCGGCCGGAGAGTCCGCTATCTGGATCCCATTCGCATGTACATCTTCACCTCCGCCATTTTCTTTCTCATATTCTTTTCGCTTTTTGACCTGAAGAAGATGCACGTGGGCGCCGACACCAAGGCAGAGATCGAGAAGGATCCGGAATTACGGGAACTGATCTCCAAAGCGAAGAATACAACGGATTCCTTAAGGATCCTGAATAAATACAATTCCACGGCTACGCCTCTGATAAAACTGGAAGATGACAGCTCAGAAAAAAAAGCAAAAGGCATTCGCGTCAAAATTGGGGAAAAGGAGTATAGTTCCGCTGAAGCCTATGATTCTGCACAAAATTCCTTGCCTGAAAATAAAAGAGATAGCTGGATCCGTCATAAACTAAACCGGCGACAAATTGAAATAACTCACGAGTTTGATGAAAATCCCGGTGGCACCATCAAGGAATGGCTGGATAATTTCCTGCACAATTTCCCAAAAGTGCTTTTTATATCACTACCCCTGTTTGCGCTTATTCTGAAACTGCTGTATTACAGGCGGAAGAATTATTATTATGTGGATCATGGGATATTCTCTGTACACCTGTATATTTTTTCTTTTCTGGTAATGCTCGGCATTCTAGGTGTGAACCAGGTCCACAATGCGACGCGCTGGTCTCTATTCGGATGGCTTGAATTCGCTTTGGTAATCTATGCATTCGTATATTATTTCAAAGCCATGCGAAGGTTTTACGGGCAAAGCCGTGGTAAAACATTTTTGAAATATATACTGCTCTTTTTGTTGGCAACTTTTGTTCAGTTGGCCATTTTTTTACTCGCATTCTTATATTCTGTAGCAGAATCCTAGTTTTTTATGGAATCAGAAAATCTTTCAGGGGCATTTTTGAGATTGGTAAATATCATGGATGAGCTCAGGGAAAAATGCCCCTGGGACCGGAAACAAACCATTCATACGTTAAGAACACTCAGTATCGAAGAATTATACGAACTCACCGATGCCATTCTTTCAGAAGACTGGCCGGGTATAAAAGAAGAATTGGGCGATCTTTTCCTGCACCTTGTTTTTTATGCAAGAATTGCAAAAGAGCAGGAAAAATTCAGGCTGGTCGACGTGTTGAATGGCATCAGCGAAAAACTTATTTCCCGTCATCCCCATATTTATGGTGACGTGAAAGTGGAATCAGAGGAAGATGTGAAAAGGAATTGGGAAAACCTCAAACTGAAGGAAGGCAAGAAATCTGTACTGGGTGGAGTGCCTGCATCCCTGCCCGCGGTCGTGAAGGCCATCCGCCTGCAGGAGAAATCAAAACAGGTCGGATTTGAATGGGATAATCGGGAGCAGGTCTGGGTGGGAGAAGGTAGAGGAAGAGCAGAGGGAGCTCCTGGAAGCGGTGCAGTCCGGCGATAAATCCCATATCGAGGAGGAATTTGGCGATCTGATGTTTTCAATGATTAATTATGCACGATTTTTGAGCATTGATGCAGAGACGGCACTCGAACGAACCAACCGGAAATTTATAGAGCGGTTCACCAAAATGGAGGAGGCTGTTGTTTTGGATGGCAAACAAATGACCGATCTTTCACTCGCAGAACTGGATGCGATCTGGAATGAAGTTAAAAAGCAAAAAACCACCGATTGATTTCATTTCTAAAAAATTTCCTCCTTAGAAACATTTACCTCATCGGGACGGGTATCTTTCTCTTTATTACCGCATTTGCCATTAACGCATATCTCGGGGGAAATTCTACGACGCGTATCCTGAAAAATTCTATTGAATCTTTTTTACAGGAAAGAGAGAATGATTTCCAGAAGCTGGTCAGGGATGAACAGAAAGTTCGCCGTCTTTCTGAAAAAAATTATTCGCTGGCTGAGCTCAATGATCTCATGGACAAACAATATGGCATTCTGATCTATGAGCGAAATCTTCCCTTTAGCGAACACCTGACTTTCTGGAGTGACCAGTCTTCTGTTTTGCCTGACAGCATCCTGTTGAAGCCTGATGGAAATTATTTTGTCAAGCTCAGTAACGGGCAGTTTGAAATTATTAAGCATTCCTATAACCAGATGCTGCCCTATCCGCTGACGGTTATTGCACTGATTCAGGTACGCTGGCAATATTTTATTTCACCGGAAAATCTGAAGCCGGCTTTTGTAGGATTTCCTACAGCTGAGAACAGGGTGCGTATCGTTTCCACTCCTACACCCTTTCCAGTCAGGGACCGGGAAGGGAAAACGCTCTTTTATCTTGTAAAAACAGAAACCTATCACGCGGCAAAATATAGCCTGATTCTGCTCCTTGTGGTATTTGCCGGCGTACTACTTCTGCTGGTTGTAATCCATAATATGGCTCATGCGTTGGTGGAACGTTATACACGTCTGGCCGGAATTTCTTTTCTGGTCATTACCATTCTCGTTTTGCGGATCATAACCTATTATTTCCCGGGCATTTTTCATTTCCGTCAATATGAACTGTTCGACCCAACGATATACAGTTCCAATTTTATACTCCGTTCGCTGGGAGACCTGCTCATCAATGCCCTGCTATTTTGCTGGATCGTTCTCTTTATCCAGCAGGAAACCGTTGACTACCGGTTTCCTTTTTACCGGGTGTTTTATAAAAGAGTTTTGTTGGTGCTGGCAACCATGACTGTGCTGGTGACAACCACGTTCCTTTTTGCCGATATTGTTCAAAGCCTGGTGGCTGATGCACGGATATCTTTTAATGTTACAAATGCTTTCAGTCTTTCTATCTATAGTGCGATCAGCTTTATCGTTCTGGCAGCGCTGGCATTGAGTTATTTTATTTTTTCACAGATCCTGCTCCGGCTGATACGCGATTACCTGGAAGGCAATGTGCTCATTATTTCAATCCTTTCAGCCACGATCGGGTTGGGTGTGCTCACCTTTGACAGTAAAACCAACCTCGTGGAACTCGATATTTATGTGCTCGCCTGGCTGATGTGCTATCTATGGCTGATCATCCGGAGCATGATTTCGGGCCTGCACTTCAGGTTGAATATTTCCGTTCTCATGTTCTGGCTCTTTATTTTTTCCGGTTCCATATCGGTAATCATCATTTTTGAAAACAGGAAAATTGAGTTGGAAAAGCGAAAGAGTTTTGCCGACAGGCTCGCGGAACAAATAGATCCTTCAAGTGAAAAGCTGGTCAGTATGTCGCTGATATATTTTGAGAATGATTTACTGCAGCGCCAGTTCGACCGGTTCCGGAATCCGGTAGAGAACCACTACCTGAAGGACAGCCTGGTGAATAATACTTTCAGCGCCTCACTCAGCAAATATGATACGAAGATCTATACCTATGATTCTTCGGAAAGGCCGCTTTACAACCAGGTATCTGTTTCGTATGATACCCTGAATACAATCTTCAAGATGCAGGGGAAGCCGACCACAATACCGAACCTGATGTATTACGAAAGGGCATATGACAAGTTCAGTTATATCTACAAAAAAATAATACAGGATGGCAGGGGAAAAATTCTGGGCTATCTTTTTGTTCAGGCTGAGCCCCGGAACTATAAAAGTGAAGGGCTGACCCCACAGCTTACCCAGCAGCACAGGGAATATCTTCCTGAATATTCTCCTGTTTACTCCTATGCTATCTACAGCGAAAATCAATTAATCACTTATTACAATAATTATCCATTCCCGACGGAACTCACGGACAGCCTTGTGCCGAAAAGGGATTTTGTTCAGCGTAAGAACAATGGTTATGATGAGCTCTGGCACACGATATCTGATGATAAGATCATCGTGATCGCAAAAAAAGACAATCTGCTGATAGAAGCCATCACACTTTTTTCCTATCTCTTCAGTGCATTCCTGATCCTTGTCGCCTTGTTCTGGATCAGCTCCGTACTTATACAGACCCGTCTGCACTGGCAGCAGCTCAAAAAATTTCTGCAGCTGAATATCAGATCGCAGATCCAGACGACCATTATCTTTGTAAGTCTTTTCCTCTTTCTTGTAATCGGCGTTTCCACCATCTTCTTCCTGATTAACCGGTATAATCGGAACAACCAGGACCGGCTCAGCGCTTCCCTGAAAGTAATTTCAGGGGAGATTGGGAATCGTCTCACTTCTTTCCAGGCGGCAACCCATGTATCCAATCCGGTTAAACAAATGCCAAGAGACGACCTGGAAAAGATCATCAATAGCGTGGCTGAAATTCACAGTGCGGAGATCAATCTCTATAATGTGAACGGATCGCTGATCGTTTCTTCCAACCCGTTTATTTATACAAAAGGAATGCTGAGCGACCAGATGAACCCGCTTGCTTATTATTATATGAACCACCTAAATTCCATCGAATTTTTTAACCAGGAAAAATTGGGGGGCATCAGTTTTCAGAGTATTTATTGTCCGGTTAGAATGGGAACAGGATCTTCTTCTGCTTATATTAATATCCCTGCTCTGAATACCGAAGACGAACTCAATGATGAGATCTCGAAGTTCCTGATAACGATTATCAATCTGAATGTATTTATTTTCCTGATCGCCGGAACCATTGCGGTATTCCTGACGAACCGGATCACGACTTCTTTCTCCCTGATATCAGAAAAAATGCGCCAGGTAAACCTGAGCAAGACCAATGAAGAGATTGAATGGAAAAAGGATGATGAGATCGGGGGATTGATCCGGGAATATAATAAGATGGTGGCCAAACTGGTCGAA
>Ga0193716_1001931_pt1 | contig 11892 bp, 7 predicted proteins | sample U2c1metaG_FD_145901 | JGI IMG/M metagenome (GOLD analysis project Ga0193716, IMG submission 145901) | Soil microbial communities from a riparian zone of the East river system, Colorado, United States - U2c1 | ecosystem: Environmental > Terrestrial > Soil > Riparian zone | place: USA: East River...
CGGAGACAGACCGCAGCATAGTCTGCAGATTCTCGAGCGTAATCTCTGAGGTGCGATCGAAGCGGCCTCCGTCAAAATCGACCACGCCGATGCGTCCTGGTGCAGGACCATGTGTGTACAGACCACGCGGCGTCAGATGGAATCCTTGAGCGAGCCCGTCCAGGTCATCGAACTCGACGGTAGCCATATAGCCCGTCAATTCAGGTTCGGTGCCCTCAAACTCGAAGCCCGCAAGTTTGCGCACGATGCTTCGTCCCCCGTCGCAGCCTGCCAGCCAACTCGCCTCAAACTCTCCATTGTTTGTTTGCACGACGACGCTGTTCTCTGTCTCGGTAAAGCCGATAACCTCATGCCCGCGCCGAACATCGACGCCAAGCTTCTTCGCCCGCTCAGCAAACAGATCTTCGATCGCTTCAAGGCTCACCATGCCACCTCCGTTGGAAGGGCCGGGGAGAATCCATCTCTGATTGGAAAAGTCCACCTTGCTGGCGTCGAGCATGATGCCCGCAAAGTGGCCCGCAAAACGCGGTGCCGAAGTCGGTGCGGCGACCTTACCTTCCCCGGTAAACTGCATCCCAGGACGATCGTCGCCTCCCATCCACCCAAAGGCCGAAGCCTTCACTTCATCAAGCAGTCCACGGCGATAGAACGCCTCCACCGAAGGGAAGTTGAGCCCGCGAGCTCCCATCCATCCGGTCTTCAGCGGTGTAGTTGCGTTTTCGTTCTTCTCCAGCAGAAGAACGGAAGCGCCCGCGAGAGAAAGCTCGCAGGCAAGGAAAGATCCAACCGGGCCTCCGCCCGCAACAACGACGTCATAGGTCATGATTTTTATTCTCGGCTACAGGGTTACGAAAATTGCGCGCTACTCGAAGCTCAGTTTATGCAAAATCGCCGACGCCCGTTTCGAGCGATCTCGATTCTTGAAAACGCACTGCTTCGATCTGTTGCGAAAACGGAAGAACGCTAGTCTTCATCCCCCAGAAGATTGCTCACCCGTACGATCGTAACGATCTGTTCCGGCGTAAGGCGCGATAACAGATTTCGCCGAACTGAGTCCGCATGGATCGGGCGCGCAGCATCCAGTTTCTCTCGGCCGAGTTTGGTAAGCACCACAAGAACTGCTTTCCCGTCGGTAGGACGACGCTCGATGAGTGCTCGTTGCTGCATTCGCGTCAGCTGATGAGAGAGGCGGCTCTTGTCCCAACCCATCACCGTGGCCAGTGCTTGCTGGCGCATCTCGCCTTTGCCAAGGCTGGCGAGTCGAGACAACACACTAAACTCAGAACCTGACAGTCCCGTCTCCTGTGCGATATCCCGCCCAATGCGCCCGAGCACATCTTCCCCCATGAACATGAAGGCATGCCAGATACGAAGCTCCTGCGGAGATAGGAATTTTGTAGCCATGGTTTTTGTAAGCCTATCAATTCGATGTTGACATGACAACCTTACCATCGGTAGGGTTGTGGTTGATATGTCAACCACAACGATGACAGTTCCGCACCACGATCAAATCGAGGGCGACCACGGCCCCCACGCCTTCCTTTGCGATTTGGAGGCTGATTCTTCTCTCTTCCAACCCGAGCGGCTGCATGATCGCCTGGCCGCGCTGGACGATCTCGATGCCAGATTTGAAGGATCGGATTCGGAGGAGCTCACGACCTCACCGATCTATGACCGTGTGAAGGCACTCCGGACCCGGCTTGAAGCTGCCAATGCTGAAATCTATCAGTCCATCCGCTCCGAGATTGTTAGCAGCAGCCAACCGCGCGCACTTCTTCAGTGGCTCCTTCCGTGGCTTCAAGGCCCAGCGTGTCAGAAGGAATTCGAAAGCCCATTACCCGTCTTTGGCTTCGATACCCGGGACGAGTTGGTGAGCGGCATTCTTCAGCTCCGCGAACCGAATGAATCGAACCTTCGGCGATCACCGGAGATGGTTCCCTATCAGCCCACTCCCGTGCGGCATGTGCTGCACCTGATAGCGGCGAATGTGCTTTCAGAAGACGATATCTTTGTCGATCTCGGATCCGGATTAGGACATGTACCGCTGCTGGTATCCATGCTGACTGGAGTCCGAAGCCTTGGTATCGAAGTTCAGCCGGATCATGTTGCCAGTGCGCAGGAATGCGCCCGAAGCCTCAATCTGAACCGCGTCCGGTTCATCTCGGAGGACGCGCGGAGGGCAGATCTGTCCAGGGGTACAGTGTTCTATTTGTATTCGCCATTCAAGGGCTCGATTTTGAACGACGTGTTGAGCACCCTGCGAAGGGAAAGTACACGCAGGCCAATCAAGATTTGCTCGCTCGGGCCCTGCACCCGCACAGTTGCAAACGAGACCTGGCTGAAGGCGAGTGCACTGCCGGATGCCAGGCGCATTACCGTCTTCGAGCCCCGATAGCGCACCATCGCCAAATCACTCACCGACTTGGAGCGCACGTCTGAAAGGCCGTTGCTGCATTTCCCGTGCTTGCGACGAACAACTCTCCTGACTTGTCTTTGCCGGAATCACGCGAGAAGACAAACGAACCATCCGTACCTAAGAACATTGGCCCTATCTCGGTTCCATTCGCATTGACCTCTTTACCGAGTAGACCTGCTCGACGCCATCCATCCCGTGCGCGTTCCACACGATAAATGCCTCCGTCTGTTGCCAGGAGTCCCCATTGACCATTGCGGGCAGGCAGAAACTCATACTCAGCACCTTCCGTATTAAGGTCTGGTCCAACATTCTCCACCTGCCAGCTGCCATTCGCTGATTGTCTGGCCTTCCAAATATCGTCTTTCCCAAATCCCCCTGGCCGTCGTGAGCCGAAGTAGAGCCAGCCATCGGAAGCGGGTCTTGGGAACCACTCGGCATAATTCGAATTCACCGGCTCCGGCAACTTAACCGGCTTGCCCCAGCGTCCAGACTGCTCGCGTCTGGCTACCCACATATCCAGATCGGCACTCGAGGAAGAACCGGTGCTCCTCGAAGAGATGAAGTAGAGAGTGCTTCCATCGTGATCGAAGTACGGATCGGCCTCAAGTCCGCCGCAGAGATGGGCGACTCCATCGGAGCTTGAAACTTTCCATGAACACAGGAACTGACCCAAATCCTCCAGCCGGAGAAGTTCGGGTTGCTTCTCCCAAACCACAGGTCGCCATTGCGCGGATCAAGAGCAGGATGTGATTCCCACATGGGACTCGATATGGCATCGGGCGTCCTCTGTTCAACGCGATAGGAACCCCCGACATCGGAAGAGGCATCGTGTCGAAGTTCCGCACCTCCTGCAAGAGCGATGACGAGGAGTACACGAGAGGCGAACATACGAGCACAATACAAGACTCGGGCACTCATCGAGTGCCTTCCAAACAGAGGGCAGGCAACGATAAAAGGCCAAGTCAGGAAATAATGTCGCTCTGAGAACCAAAACCAATACGGCTGCGTGTAACCTTACGTCGAAACGTCGAACTCAGATGCCTCAGCGTGGAGACGAATGGGATGAGCGATTTATTCCATGATTTCAAGCAATCGGTTCGGACGCTCGTCAAGAGTCCGTCTTTCACCATCGCAGCAATCGCTGCCCTCGCGCTCGGTATCGGAGTCAATACTGCTATCTTTTCCGTCGTGAACGCAGTGTTACTTAAACCTCTCACCTATCCGGACCCCGATCGGATAGTACAGTTCCTCTCCACTTCGCCCAACGGAAACGGCCCCGGCGCCTCGATTACAAAATTTCACAATTGGCAACAGCAGACAAATGTCTTCCAGGATGTCGCTGCCTACGACTTCGGTGGTCCAGGCTTTAACCTCACCGGCACCGTTCCTGAGCAGGTTCATGGCATCCACGTCACCCATGATTACTTCGCCCTCTTCGGTGCTCCCGTCCAGCTCGGCCGCACCTTCACACCACAGGAAGATCTCCCGAACGGTGGCCACGTTGTCGTTCTCAGTAACGGTTTCTGGAAGCGAAAATTTGGCGGGGATCCGAAAATCATCGGGACCTCCATCTCCTTGAGTGGTGATCCTTATATTGTCGTGGGCGTATTGGGTCCGAAGTTCGAGACCGATCCTGTGTCCGACATGTGGCTTCCCTTTCAGTTCGACCCCAACAGCCAGAACCAAGGCCACTTCTTTTTGGCTGCCGGTCGCCTCAAACCAGGCATAACCCTTGATCAGGCGAATGCGCAGCTCAAGCTCGCCGCCCAGCAGTTTCTTCGGCGCTATCCGGACTACAACCCGAGCAATGGCTTTGCCGTTCAACCCCTTCGCGACTTCATCGTCAGTAACGTACGTTCGTCCCTGTTCGTTCTTCTGGGGGCCGTCGGACTCGTACTGCTTATCGCCTGCGCCAACGTCGCAAATCTTCTCCTCGTCCGCGCAACGGGACGCAAACGCGAGTTCGCGATCCGCATGGCTCTCGGCGCGCGTCGTAGCCACATCATCCGCCAGCTGCTTACAGAGAGCATCCTGCTTTCGCTTACCGGAGGCATCCTGGGACTGATTCTTGGCTTTGTTGGCGTTCGTTCCCTCCTTGCAATCAATCCCGGCAATATTCCACGGATTGGCGAAACAGGAGCTGGCGTCGGTATGGACTGGCGCGTTCTTACCTTCGCCCTGGTCGTCTCCCTGCTTACGGGAATATTCTTCGGCCTCTTCCCAGCCATTGGAGCCTCGCGCCCCGACCTGAACTCAACCCTCAAGGAAAGCAGCAACCGGGCCGGAACCGGTTTCAGACAGAACAAGGCTCGCTCTTTGCTTGTCATCAGCGAGGTCTCCCTCGCGCTCATCCTGCTCATCGGCTCAGCGCTGCTCATCCGAACCTTCGTCGCCCTGCATACAGTCGATCCCGGCTTCAATCCTCATCACGTCCTCACGATGTATATGTCCCTCACTGGAGATCGGTTTGGAAAAACGGCTGGCGTAGCCCAGCTGGTTCAACTGGGCCGCGAACGCCTCAACGCCATCCCTGGAGTGGAGGACTCCGCTTCCACCTGTTGCCTCCCACTGGAAGGAGGGTTCGGTCTCCCTTTCATCGTCGTAGGTCGCAATCTTGGCAAAGAAAAACAGACCGGGGGGGCAGGATGGATGAGCGCATCCCCCGGCTACTTCGATGTCTTTCGAATCCCCGTTCTGCGCGGACGCGATTTCTCTGAAACCGATACGGGAACCTCTCCCGGAGTCGTTCTCATCAATCAAGCCATGGCTAAGAAATTCTGGCCAAAGGAAGATCCCGTCGGCCAACAGATCATCATCGGGAAAGGGGTCGGTCCTCAGTTTGAAGAACCAGCCCGCCAGATCATTGGCGTTGTGGGCGATATGCGCGATGGTGGCCTCAACCGTGATCCCCGGCCACTCATGATCGTTCCGCAGTCCCAGGTCACCGACGGCATGACCGCTCTCAACGCCAGCATCGGCCCAGTCGCCTGGATCGTTCGCACTCGAACCGATCCCCGTCAATTGTCGAACGCAATCACAGAGCAGCTCCGTCAGGCCAGTAATGGATTCCCCGTCGCTCGCGTGCGTCCCATGGAAGAGGTTGTGGTCCATTCCACAGCTCGCGAAGACTTCAATATGCTCCTCCTTACGATCTTTGGAGCGTCCGCTCTTCTGCTCGCCAGCATCGGAATCTACGGACTGATGGCGTACTCTGCGCAACAGCGCACCCAGGAGATGGGAATCCGAATGGCCCTCGGTGCGGACCGATCCAAAATCCGTTGGCTTGTGATCTGGCAAGGGATGCAACTGGCCCTCGTCGGCACCGCACTCGGCATTGCAGGAGCCTTTGCTTTAGCCCACCTCATCGCCAGCTTTCTCTTCGGTGTCAAATGGTGGGACCCATTCGTCTTCATCCTTGTCCCTGTCATCCTCACCCTCACCGCCCTGCTCGCGGTCTGGCTTCCCGCACAAAGAGCGTCAAGGCTGAACCCAATGGATGCCTTAAGAACAGAGTGACATTTGACCTCATCTGGGGTGGTAACAAGCCGACTGTAGGTTGACTCATACTTGGGATATCAAGCTTGACAGCAAACAAATAGAGCGCGTTGCGACACAAATCGTGGGATAAACCTGCGACAAACCTAACCGTTTGACGCGGAATGTGGGATACCCTGCGCCTCGATTGCCCAATTGCGAGGTTGCCGAAAACGCCGTTTGCGGGAACTATGAATCGGTGGGATTGTTTCCGAGTTGCCGACCATCCAGAAGTAAATGACGACAAGCGCGTTTGTGATTTCTAAATCACTAGTCTTGGTCGACGCATTGATATTCTGGCTCAAATGAACAGCGTGCCGTTACCAGTGTTCATTCGCCGTCACGTCTTCCATGTCCTTGGTCGGAGCGACCGCTTTTTCATCAAAAGGTAGCGACCAACTCGACTAAAGTTTACTGCGGGGCGGTCAGTCCATTATCGGGTACCTGTTCGAAACCAGGGAGGATGCGCGCGTTCCCGCGGAACACGTGGTACTGATCAAAGGTGAAGACGTTCATCTGCGTTTCGTAAGGCCCCCAAGCGGCGAAACCGACATTCCATTGAAGAAGCATGGCCACGGAGCGCCCTCTCCAAATGTTCACGCTGCGGAGCGGCACGATATACGTCTTGCCGCCGATCTCGATCGGACCGTAGCTCACCATCATGTCCGAGCGCTTCGTCGGAACGAAGCCGGGCAGATCGGATTTCGTCTGAACGCGAAGTATCGCGCCAGTCCCGGGATCGAGGACAAGTTCGCCCTGCACATCAGCTGAGATTCCGATCTGAGCGTCCTTACTGCCATTCGGGTAGCAGCACCCAATCAGATCCAAGGTCGGAGTACCCGTTATCCGGTAACGAAATACGGCGCGGCGTCCGTTGGTGTTCTTCTCCCACCATCCCCAGGTGACATCTCCAGACGACTTCGACACGGCTTGCAGCACGTTGAGAATCGGGCCAAAGGTGCCATATGTTCGCAAAGGGGATACCTCGCTCCCAGTGTGCGGCGATGCACTACTTACGATCTCTTTGCCTTTGCGATAGAGTACGGTCTCTTTCGATTGCTTCTCAGCATGAAGTGGCTCCGACGCATTTGTTTCGTTGAATCTGGGATAAGGAGCCACCTCGCGGTAGTAAACCGCAGTACGGGTCGCGAAAAAATTGGGCAACGTTGGAATGACACGGTTCAAATAATCGGCGGCAGCCGTCAGCATTCGCAGTTGCTCAGCCCGATCAGGCGGCGCATCGGCAGAGGTTTCCGCAGACGGCGGAGCGAGAAATGTAGATTCATCGGCACTCATCTCAAGTGATTTGCGAAGCTTTTTATCACGCACCCCTGCCAAGAGTGACTGAAGCTTTGTCTGACTGAGCCGATCAGTCAGCGCGAGATCTGAAAGCTGCCGAGCTACCGAATTGCCGCCGTGGCCTGCCTGAAGAATATGCTCAAGCTGCGCCACCGTAAGATGCTGGATCCCGGGATGGGGGGGATCGTTGTAAAACGGCTGGTCATAGTAACCAGCGGATGTGTGAGCAGTGAGAGTCGGCTGCCTCAGTTCCACTTTCAGTGAGTGATATTCGTCCGCGTGTGCCGCGAGAGGAGGGTCGAAGGTAAAAGTGTAAAAAATCCCGGCGTTCTCGATGCAGTCGTTCATCAGCACAACTAAGTCTCTCGAGGAGGGCGGGACTTGGCCGCCGCTCTGCACGGCGAAAACGTTCTTGAAAAGATTCATCCAGTTTGCTTGCTGAGCCGACGGTACGACTGCGAGAAACGAATTCCAGGCAGGCGACACCGGGTTGTCTTCACCGATTGACAAACAATCGAGGGTAACGCGAGCCTGACGCATGAGGGTGGAGAACCAGAAGACCTTTTGGAAGAGATCACGCTTTACTTCTTCACCCTTCGTGCCAGAGGTGGAATAACCCAGCGGCGCGCCTGGAATGGAATATCCGAGTAACCCTGTGCCATCGGGAGCAAAAGCTCCGGTTCCGCGGTTACCTAGACCGGGTCCGATCCAGAAGAGCAGCTTTCTGCCTGGCCGCACAACCTCTGCAGCGGCAATGGTCCCTAGAGCCCTCAGTCCCGCTAATGCGGGGAAGTTGACGAGCGAGCTGTCGGCGACTGCCTGGAACGGCAAGTGAACGCGGGGAGCAAGAAAGAATGCATTTACTTTCTTATCGGAAGCGACATCGCTGGCAAGCGCTTCCCCGTCAGTCGACGGCTTCGATGTAAGAAAGAATCCCGAATCTTCCAACGAATAAATGGTCACTGGCTGAGCCAGTTTGCCAGAGTTCTGCCGCAGGAAGCGCGCCGCCTGTTGCCGCTCGAAGGCAGCAAGGTTCGATGGCAGATCCAAAGTGTCAAGGAGAAGGATGACGGAAAGTGAATCATCGGCGCTGGCCGAAAGGTTTTTCGACGTGCCGAAAGCAATGATCCTCCGCGGTTGGCCATTGTCCAGCAGACTGAAATCACCGCGCTGGAGTCCGGCTACTGCCTTACCTGCTTGATCAGTTATTGTTGCGTCGAGACGGATGAGTCCTTCGGCGCTGACCGCTTCACTTGGAAGCTCCTTTCGCTGTCTACGCTCCGGATTTCCCGTGCCAATTGCAGTCGGATCATCCGTAGTTGGTACTGAGCGTTGTCCCAGAGCAGCAGTGAGGATTACCAGTAAACAGAATCCAAACAGAGTCAATCGGTAGAATCTGCGCACCGCCTTTATCGCCTCCAGATGGCAGGAGCGAGTATACGGCTTTCGCCTACGACCGTCTGTCGAAGCCGATTCGACAGGTCAACCCGTACGGATCGTCACTGTCTCTCCGATTGTGCATCGCCTGTGACAGCCAATTGAGATTCAAGACTGATTCGCTTCACGCCGCCACGAACCTACCTTCTCCGCTCCACCACTCCGCCCTCACCCGCAATCAGAACCATCTCGCCATCACCAGAAACAGTCCATTCTCCACCAGGCCCACAATCGAATCCAGCTTCCCCGCCAGCGCGGCCGGGTCCTCGATCAACATCCCCGAACAGTCCAGAATCAGGTTCCCCTCATCGGTGATGTACCGCTGGCCGAGTCCGTGTTCTCACTCGCTATCTAATGACCAAAGCTTATGCATCATGGCGAACAGGAAGGCGGCGCTCAGCCCGAATAAGAGCCACCCGTTCAGCGCCTCCATTGCGCCCATGAGGTGCCAGCGGTCTTCCAGCTGCAGGTTCGCGTGGCCATAGCTTGTAATCGCGTTCAGCGAGTAAAGCATTGCTACCTGATAATCGGGCAAGGCTTTGAGAAATCGATACACAAGCGCCCAGAGAGCGGCCTCCATTCCGTGCAGCGCCGCCGCCGACAAGGCCGTGCCAGAGGTGATCGTGAGCATCATGGTCCTGTGGTGGCGGCGAAGAACGGGATGGCGGAGAGCCCGAAGCGCCGTCTGCCTTACCATCCATAGGCCCGACGTGTGGATGAGGACAGTCAGCACGATCAATAGCAATCCCCATGCCCATTCCGCCACCCACGTAGAGTGCTCCGTCATAAAAAGGCTGGAAACGCATCCGACGATCATGATTAACGCCCTCCGTCAATCGAGTTCTCGACAACAGCCCTATGCACCCAACTCTGGCTGCGTTTCTTGGATTGTCGTTCGGGTGAGCAGCTTCGTTCGTCGAACGTCAGCTTCGTCATTGACGTCCTAATTCACCCTTCCATATGCGCTGCTAGTCTACCTCCCTGAAAGTCCGGTTTTGGGCAAGTTCGGATACTGAGGTCGAAGCCGCTTATCCCACTTTATGCGTCAACCTACACGACGCTCTCAACCAATCACTCACAGTAAGTGCATCGCCAATTGAGATTTAAGACTGACTCGCTTCACGCCGCCACGAACCAACCTTCTCCGCTCTACCACTCCGCCCTCACCCGCAATCAGAACCATCTCCGCCATCTCCAGAACAGTCCATGCTCCACCCCCCTACAATCGAATCCAGCTTCCCCGCCAGCGCGGCCGGGTCCTCGATCAACATACCCGAACAATCCAGAATCAGGTTCCCCTTCATCGTGGGATCTGTGACACAAAACGTGCGATAAACCTACCGTTTGAAGCAGAATGTGGGATACCCTGCGACTCGGTTGCCCAGATTGCGAAGTTGCCGAAAACCCCGTTTCGCGGGAAATTCGACTCAATGAGTCGACTCGCCCTGTTACCACTAGTCGAGAATTGCTTCCGGTTTTGCCCGTCACTTGGGGACGCGAAGCGGCCCGAGTGTTCCAACCCACAGAGAGCGGACTCGGCTTCGTGGACTTAACTACTTTTCACGGTTCAGTCTCGAGCGCCGACTGTCGCAAGGAGAGTGTCAGATTTATTTAAGAGAGCATCGAGTTGACGGTCTCTGTGATTAGATCGAATGCGTTGTATCGCGCGAATTCCTTCTGCAGTTTTAGAGCGTTCTCCTTGTACTTCTTGTCGGAAAGGATGGCACGAACGGCGGTGCGAATCTGTTCGACGGTTGGATGGCCGGTTGCGAGATTGATTCCAGCTTGAGACAAGCCGACGCGGCTTGCAGTGAAGATCTTGTCTTCGGTGTCGCCGGCTACCACCATCGGTATTCCGTTGCTGAGGGAAAGATTGACCGTTCCAAAGCCGCCGTTGGTTACAAAAACATCCACTTTGGGCAGGATCTGCTCGAAGGGTATGTAGTTTTCGATCTTCACGTTCTGGGGCTTGACGCCTCCAGGCAACTGGATTGCCTCGAGGTCGGGACGTCCCGCGGCGACAATCACCGTCACCTGGTCATCCGCCAGGGCAGCGATAGCTGGTTCGACCAACTGACTCAAATCCCAGTTGGCAATCGTACCCTGCGTCACAAGCACCACAGGTTTTGACGCATCCAGAGAATCCCACCACGCTGGCAGAGACGATTTGCTATGCCCATTGGGCATGAGATTCCCAATGAACTGGACGCTCTCTTTCAGATCGCTTCGTGGATATTCAAATGCTTCCGCCGTCAGCTGCAGGAAACGATCGGGAAGATGGACCGCACTGTCGACAAAAAATTCAGGAAGCTCCGGCGCTCCGCAGGAGTGCAGTGCCTCATGGATGCGTGTAGTGCAAGGCTGCATCATCGCCCGAATCTGTTGCCTCTCCACCTGATTGCGTAGCCGGCCCTCCGGACTCGCGTCGGGGCCAGAAAGTGGGCCCACGTCGCGACTGCTCACCATGAGCGGCAACACTCCGAATGTCAGGACGGGAGGACGGGCATCTCTTGGCCCCAGCAGCAAGGGGAAAGTGCCAAAAAAAAAGACGTCTGTCACGATGAGATCCACCTGATCTTCGGAGAGGATCTGCTGGATAGCCCGAGCCTGATCGGGAATAGGATTGATGCCGGTATAGATACTTATCGCGTTCATCGCGTCGGGACCTGGCTTTGCCGCTGCTACCTTAGGAAACTCCACATCTATACGTCTGTAGTCGAAGTCGGCCTTCCCCGTGAAAGGAACAAATCGAAAACCCAGGGTGACAGCCTGATCGTGGAAGAGCTTTCCTGAAAGGAAGATGATGGAATGCCCGAGAGACGATAGATGTCGGGCTACGGACAGCATGGGGTTGACGTGACCTGGAGCGGGAGTGGAAGCCACAAGAATATTTGCCATTTACTCTCCTCGATGGGCATGAGTAGGTGAACATTCACCTCGCATAACACACACTATGAGGAACAAGCCAATACGCCTTTTATTCCTTCCGATCAGTCACTGCGCTGGTTTGTCGGTAAACAGGACATGATCTCGTGCAAGCAGGAGTCGGTGAGCACCAAATCGCCAATGCGCCTATTGACCGCACCAGCTAACTAACCTTGGGCCTGTAAAGTCCGGTTATCGGCAAGTTCGATTGAGGTTTCCGATAACCCCGTTAATGAGATGGTCCGCCGCTTGATCTCCACGTTGAGTTGGATGATTGTGTT
>Ga0193716_1001932_pt1 | contig 11886 bp, 6 predicted proteins | sample U2c1metaG_FD_145901 | JGI IMG/M metagenome (GOLD analysis project Ga0193716, IMG submission 145901) | Soil microbial communities from a riparian zone of the East river system, Colorado, United States - U2c1 | ecosystem: Environmental > Terrestrial > Soil > Riparian zone | place: USA: East River...
CTTCTTCTTCGGCTGCCGTCTGTCTGTTTTGCCGATCTTCCTGAAGGCCGGATAATAAGCGGGTCGTATCGATCCCCTTTTGCAGCCCTGAGATCATCTTGTCGGCATCTTCCACCTGTTGTCTTTTACGGGTGAAGACCAATTTTAGTGTTTGCAGGTCCTGGAGATATTTTTTTGCTTTTTTACTGGCGCGCATTTCTGCGATGTGCTGTTGAAGGGGATCGAGGATCTCTTCCTGTAAGATCCGGGAGAAGTAAGCGGCGGCGGCGGTGGTGCGTTGCTGTAGCTGCTGGTAGCCATCGGCCTCCGCCGCGGGTAATAAGTATTCCAACTGGCGGGAGAATTTTTGGGCGACTTCCTGTTGTGCGAGTACGCTGTCGAGACATTTCCTACTCAATTCTATTGCGGTCATTTTACCCGGGATCTGCCGGTGTGCATAACCGGCATGATGATCCTGTTGCTGTTCGACCAGGCGCGTCCATTGAAAGGTCCTGCGCAGGGAGTCGGTGATATATGTCAGCTGTTCGTGTTCCAACTGTTGTTCTGCCAGCTCTTCCGGTAGCTGCGCTTCCATATAAGCTACGACGCGCGGGTCGGTGCTGATGGAATTTGATTGGATGCGAGAGCGTAGTACCAGCCCTTCCAGTTTTGTAAGCCGGCTAAGCGCCACATAGACCTGTCCCGGTGCGAAAGAGGCCCCGGCGTCGATGACCGCTTTTTCAAATGTGAGTCCCTGGCTTTTATGAATGGTTATCGCCCATGCGAGACGGATGGGGTATTGGCGGAATGTGCCCAGCTCTTCTTCTTCTACCTGGTCAAGCTCTTTGTTGTACTGATACCGGATGTTTTTCCAGGTTTCTTTTTCAAGGACGAGCTCGTCTGGTTCGTCGGGGAAGACCAGGGTCAGCTTGTCATCTGCTATTTTTTTTACGGTGCCGATCTTGCCGTTGTAATACCGTCTTGTTTCTCCCTTATCATTCTTGATGAGCATGACCTGGGCCCCTTCTTTCAGGGTGAGGGTCCTTTCTGCCGGAAAGGCTTTGTCATTGAATTCACCGGTGACGCTGGCTTCAAAGGCGACAGAGCGACCTTTCAGCTTATCCAGCTCATCCCGGTTGATGCTGTCTGCTTTGACATTGTGAGAGGTAAGAGTGATATAGTTGTCGCGCTTTGACGGGATGAATTCCGGCTGGTAGTAGTCGTGAAGTTTTTCGATGTCTTCGGGGTCCATCCTGTTGTTGCGGACATTGTTGAGCAGTCGGATGAATTCGGCTTCGTTCTGCCGGTAGATTTTATTCAGCTCGAGATATACGGGTGGGGACTGCCGGGTGACGTGGGCGTCGAAGAAAAATGGGCTGGCGTAGTGATGCTGTAATAAGTTCCACTCTTCTCTGGAGACGACGGGGGGCAATTGATAGAGGTCGCCGATATATAGTACCTGTAAGCCACCGAAGGGTGCGAGGGGTTGTTGCCGGAAGTGACGGAGGACGGCGTCCACTGCATCGAGCATGTCGGCTCTGACCATGCTGATCTCATCGATGATGAGTAGTTCCAGTTCCTGTAAGAGTTCCCTTTTACTGGCATTGAAGCGGATGTTTTTGAACAGGCTATTGGGATCGGAAAAACCCGGTCCTTCGGGGTTCCATCCGTACTGGGGTGTAGGAATGAAGGGGCCAAAGGGGAGCTGAAAAAAAGAGTGCAGGGTCGTACCGCCCGCGTTGATGGCTGCTACCCCGGTGGGGGCAACGACGGCCATTTTTTTAAAGCTGTTTTCGCGGATGAATTTCAGAAAGGTTGTCTTGCCCGTACCCGCCCGGCCGGTCAAAAAGATGGGCCTTGCGGTTTGATTGACAAATTGAACCGCCAGCTGGAAGACCGGGTTATTTGGATCAGGTAACATGAGAGCCGCAATTTAGCAACAATTCGTTCGGGCAAAAAATGAAAGATTGGGCAAACCTTTTGCGGGGTTTTCAGTTATTGGGGAATGTCCGGTGCGGTATGTCTGGGATACGGGGAAGCTGGGGGTACATAGTTGGGTGCGCAGAAGTTGGGGATGACGGTTAAATGGCGTAATTTTTACAAAAAGAAAAAATCATGGAATACAGGACATTAGGCGCATCGGGCTTAAAAGTGCCCGTATTAAGTTTTGGTACGGCCACTTTCGGGGGCGGAAATGCCTTTTTTAAGGCATGGGGAAGTACGGAAGGAGATGAGGCTACCCGAATGATTAATCTTTGCCTGGATGCGGGCGTAAATTTGTTTGATACGGCCAACATCTATTCCCGAGGGCTTTCGGAAGAGATATTGGGGAATTCTCTCAAGGGGTTGCGCAACAGGTCGCTGATTTCTACGAAGGCGACGTTTCCGATGAGTGACAGACCAAATGACTATAGTTCGTCCCGATATAACCTGATCAGGGCCTGTGAGGATAGCCTTGAGCGGCTGCAGACTGACTACATCGATATTTACCATATGCATAGTTTTGACGGCGTGACACCGGTGGAGGAGACTCTTCGCGCGCTGGACGACCTGATCACCAGCGGGAAGGTCAGGTATATCGCCTGTTCCAATTTTTCGGGCTGGCATCTGATGAAGTCGCTTTCTGTGTCAGAGCGTTATGGCTGGGCGCGTTATGTCGGTCACCAGGTTTATTATTCTTTATTGACCCGGGAATTCGAGTGGGAGCTGATGCCACTGGGTGTGGATCAGAATGTGGGGACTATTGTGTGGAGTCCGCTGGCGATGGGCCGTCTCAGCGGGAAATTCAGAAGAGGCCATCCGATGCCGGCAGAGTCGCGGCTTAGCCAGGGCGGATCGCAGGGGCCTGCAATATCCGATGAGATCTTGTTTACCGTTGTGGATGTCCTGGATTCCCTTGCGGAAGAGACGGGAAAAACGGTGGCGCAGGTAGCGCTGAACTGGCTGCTGCAGCGTCCGACGGTGGTGAATGTCGTTATAGGGGCGAGGAATGAACAACAGTTACAGGAGAATTTTGGCGCTGCTGGCTGGAATTTGACGGTGGATCAGATCAAACGCCTGGACGATGCCAGCGCTGTGGAGCCTGTTTATCCTTATTGGCATCAGCGACAGAATACGACACTGATCCCTTTGCCGAAATTTTATTAAAAAAAAGGCCCCTGCAATGAAGTGCCCCCAAAAAGTTAGACACTTATTTGGGGGCATTTTTTTTGTGCTTTTATTTTTTGGCGGCTGGTTTTTGGGGGAGGGAGTCGAGTCCGCCTCTTCGAATGGATTTTGTTTGTTCCGGCCATTTGGTTTGTTCACCGGTACGAAGGTTTACCGGCAGGACAATCTTTTCCCGGGATGTGGTGGCAGGGTCTTCGCTGGCCATATAGGCGAGTGCTGCGACCAGGATGGCATTATTGCGCAGATCGTCGAAGACGATCTTATCATAAGTATCGCGGTTGGTATGCCAGGTATATATTCCATAAGACCATTGGAGCGAGCTCAATGAAAAGGCTGGTGCAGCACTCGCCTGGTGCTCCGACGGCCAGGAAGGAGGCAAAGTCTGATCCGCCACCACCGGGTGTACCGGGGAAAGTGGTTTTTATGGAGTCCCGGATACTGGAAGGAACTTTTGAGAGCCAGCGGGTCAGGTATTCATAGGAGTTAAGCAGACCCTGGCCGGAGAGGTTGGCGACTCTGCCTGTGCCGTTGTCCTGGTTGAAGACAGCCTGGATGTTTTTGACGATCTCCGGATGGTCTTCGACGAAAGCCCTTGATCCGTTGAGGCCTTCTTCTTCGCTACCCCAATGGCCTACGAGAATGGTGCGTTTTGGATTGGGGTAGACAAGCTTGAGGATACGCATGGCTTCCATCATTGTCAGCGTTCCGGTTCCGTTGTCGGTGGCTCCGGTGCCGCCATCCCAGGAGTCGAAGTGGGCGGAGAGGATGACGTATTCATCCGGTTTTTCGCTGCCTTTTATTTCTGCGATGGTATTAAACGTTGGTACGGCGCCTCTTTCTTTTGATTCCGTGTGTACGCTGATCTTTGGTTTGTCTCCGGATTCGGTGAGTCTATAGAGCAGGCCATAGTCTTCCAGGGCGATGTCGATGGTGGGGATCTTCTTTGTAGAGGCGCCAAAGATCTTGTCTACGCCGAAGCCCGCCGACCAGTTGTTGCCAACGATGCCTGCGGCGCCTGCATTTTCCAGCGCAAGGGGCAGGGTTCTGGTGGTATATCCCGTTTTCGTTATACGGGCGGCCCAGGCTTCCTGTTGGGCAGTACGATCCTTTTTCATTTTTTCGAAGGATTCTTTAGTGGCAAATTCCTGCCAGTTGTAATCGGGGCGGCCGGTGGGTTGCAGCATGGAGATCATGACAAATTTGCCTTTGACGGCGGGCAGCCATTTCTGGAAGGCGATGGAGTCTTCGAGGTCGGGCAGGATCACCAGCTCGGATGTGATGGTTTTATCGCCCATGCCGGGGCTCCAGGCAAGCTGTGTTCCTTCAAGCGTTTTTGTTCGCGGGTAGACCAGGTCGATATGAGAGATGCCTCTTTCCCAGCCGTGCCATTCGCCCCATTTTTCGTTTTTGGCTGTGATGCCCCAACCGGTATATTTTGCCACGGCCCATTCGTTGGCTTTTTCCATTTGCGGCGTGCCGACCAGGCGTGGGCCGATGCCATCAAACAGTTCGTGGGCCAGCTGTTGAAGCTGCGAGTTGGTTGTTTCTTCCTTTACAATGTTGTCGATGACGGCATCTTTTAGCTTGGCGGGAGTTTCCTGGCTTGCGCCTTGCCCGCCCCGGCCGCGGCCCTGGCTGAAACCCTGATTTATTTGAGAAAGGGAAATTAAGGCTAAGAAGACAGCGTAACGGCAGTTTAGTTTTTGTAACATGTAGGAGATTTTGGTAGTCAATAAATTTATTCCATTTTTACTAGTAAATCGTTCATCATGAGAAAAAGTTGTTTTTTGCTTTTCCTGTGTCTTTTTGCCTTGAGCAGTGTCAGGGCGGAAGTACGGCTGCCGGCGGTCCTAATGAGTAATATGGTTCTACAGCAGCAGTCGAACGTAAAGTTCTGGGGCTGGAGTGAACCGGGAGAACGCGTAGTTATTACGACGTCATGGGATCATCGGACAGATTCGGTCAAGGGCACCCGGGACGGCAAGTGGCAGCTGTTGCTTCCTACGCCTGGGGCGGGGGGGCCTTATACTATCGAAGTAAAAGCAAGTAACCGGATCCTGTTGGAAAATGTGTTGATCGGAGAGGTTTGGGTATGTTCGGGCCAGTCCAATATGGAGATGTGTGAGACCTGGGGGTTACCGGATGTGAAGGAGGAGCTTCCGGGGTGTAGTAATCCGAACATCCGTCTCTTCCAGGTGCCGAAGGCCACGGCTGCTTATCCGCAGGACGACTGCAATGCGCAGTGGACGGTCTGCGATTCGAATACGCTAAAAAAGTTTAGTGCGGTGGGTTATTTTTTCGGAAAGAAATTGAATAAGGAATTGAACGTTCCGATCGGACTGATACAGGCTGCGTGGAGTGGGACGCCGGCAGAAGTATGGACACCGGCCGAGCTGGTGAATGGCGACACAAGTCTGAAAAATACGGCGGCAAGGCAAAAACCGAGCGATGGCTGGCCCTATAGTCCGGGGTATTGTTATAATGCGATGATAGCGCCGCTGACTTCGTTCTCTGCCGCCGGCGTCTTGTGGTACCAGGGGGAAAGCAATACTGTTGCGCCGTCGAATTACGGAAGATTGCTGACTACGATGATCGCCTCCTGGCGGAATGCATGGAGCAGGCCCCTTTCTTTTTATTATGTGCAGATAGCTCCTTTTACCTATGGAACAAAAAACCAGGGAAGCGTGCTGAGGGAGCAGGAGGCAAAGTGTGAAGCGCTTGAGAACAGCGGGATGGTCGTGATCAGCGACCTGGTAGAAGATACGACGAATATTCATCCTAAGAATAAACACGTTGTCGGATTGCGTCTGGCGGGATGGGCTCTGGCGGAGACTTATCACAGGAAGGATGTAGTTTACAGGAATCCGACGTATCGAACGATGCAGGTGGAGGGGGATAAGGCTGTGTTGAGTTTTGCAGACGTTGGGGATGGTCTGGTGGTCAAGGGGCCGGAGGTAAAGGAGTTGTTTATTGCGGGTTCGGACGGAGTATTTTATCCGGCGCAGGTTAAGGTCTCTGGCAGCCGGGTAACGGTGTCGGCTAAACCGGTGAAGAAGCCGGTTGCTGTGCGGTATCAATTTAGCAACGCGGGTATAGGGAATTTATTTAGCAAGCAGGGTTTGCCGGTGGCGCCATTCAGGACGGATGAATGGGTGGTTTTTGAGAATTAATGGTAATGTCGATGATGGCTGGTTGATGATGGATGGCGAGGGGGATGGCTTCGAGTCCCGGAACGAAGTTGAAGAGGCGTTCTTCGGTTGTGGGTAGCCGTTGTACCGGTTGATTGGTTTTGATTGTGACCAGGGCGCTTTCTTTTTGGATATGGACTGTTTTATCGTCGTTGACTGCTACGGGTTCACCGGATCGGGAGATGAAGGGTAGTACGATACGGATCGCATCAGTATAGAGAGTCGGGGTTGGGTCGTGACGGAAACGGAGGCTTACCTGCTGGGGGGTGAAGATATAGTCTGCATAACAGTATACCGGACCCTGTGCGGGGTCGTGCTGGTCTTTGTCTACGAGCTTTGACCGGGTTTTTATGATTATTTTATTGTGTTGTTGCACTTCTGTCGTGATTTCGGCATCGAGGCAGGAGATGTTCATGTAGGTGACGCCGTCGGTTGTCAGCTCCATCCGGGGTGTCAGGGGCATGGAGAGAGGGTCATTGTCGGCCTGCATGTTGCCGGCTTCTACGAGCTGATAGGCGTTCATGCTGGCTACTAACAAAGGCCCTGTGAGGTCGTGCCATAGGAGTGTGAGTGCGCCGCCGGCGGCGTGGCCGTTGTGCATGGCTTTGTATTCTCTGTCGTAGCCGGTGACGGTTGCTTTGAAGGCGCCTGTGGAGATGAGCCAGGTTTGGATGTCGGTGAAGAAGCGGAGACCGTAGGGGGTCTCGCGGGGGAGGAGGGATGGGGCAGCGGCTGAGGTGCGGGTCGCTGCGGCGGTGTGTTCGTTGTGGTCGAGGATGGTTGTCAGGGCCTTGATGTGGCAAAAGGTATGATGAACGCTGGGCGGGACATGATGGGAGGCATAGTGCGGGCCGCCGTAGAGGAGCCCATCGATGGTGTTGTGTTGTAATAACGCTGTGTTTTTTAGGGCGGCGCGATAGAAGCGGGGATCGCGATGGGCCAGCAGGGCATATGCGGGCTGGCATCCGTCGGATGTGCGGCTGCCCCACCAGGTCCACTTGTAATTGCGAGTTCCCCAGCTGTTGTCCCAGCCGCCGTCGGGCAGCATAAATTCCATATGCGTTTGCAAGGACAGTGTGACCTGCTGCAGCAGTTGTTCATCCTGATTTAGCAGGCCATAGAGTGCGAGGGAGGGCAAGGTCTCTTCGACATTGTAACCCAGGTCAACGGAGAAACAGCCTTTTTTACTGGCCTGGTAATAGGGTGTTCCTTCGCCAAAAATGAAATGGTTATTGCGGGAGAAGAAGCTGAGTGCCTGATGCGCCAATAATTTTCCTTTTTCTTTGAACCGGGGTTGGTCTTCCAGTGTGCCTAATAACGAAAGGGCATAGGAGGCTGACAAAGGATAATTGATATTACCGTAATCGATGTTGACATTGTCATAGATAAAGTTCCCGGCTTTCAGCAGTCTGGCGCGGACCGCGTCTTTGAAAGCCGGGTCCATTAGTTCCCCGTGATACCGGAGCGCCTCGCAGAGCGCGATGACAGAAAAGACGGTGGTTCCTTTCCAGCTATCTTTTGGTTCATTCAGCCAGGAGCCATCGGGCTGGCTTACGTTGTTCTCGATCCAGCGGAAGAGAAGCACTGAGGCATCCAGGTAGCGGCTGTCGCCGGTGCGGTGGGCCATGTGTAAGAAGGGGTAGATAGTGTCGCCTACCCGGCCGTGGACGATGTGTTCTGTCGGACAAAGGATGCCGCCGTATTCCTGCGGGCGGGAGGCGTCCAGTACCTGGAGGTCCAGAAGTTTTTTGGCCCAGACTTCGGTCAGGGATCGACTTAGGGTGTAGAGCTCAGAAGGGTCGGGGGGAAAGGGGGATATTGAGGCGGGGACTCCGGGTTGGATGGGCGCGGTGGCGTGATGGGGGATTGGGGAGATGTCTCCGGGGTGGGGATGGGTCGTTAGAAAAGCAGCGTGGGCAAGATTGGTCTGGCTGGCTGCCAAACCAATACTGCCTGCTGTGGTGGTGAGAATGAAACGACGTCTGGATAAAGGCTTGCTCACGTTTTTACCTGCGAACTTAAGGGAATTGGCGCATTAAACCAATGTGGCGATTCCCGCGGCTCCGTCGGGCTTTGCCACGGGCGGTGGTGACGACTGCGTGGTGCCTTTTAGCCCCGGCCGATAGTGACTTTAGATGAGTACGGCTCCGCCGTCTACGACGAGTACCTGGCCGGTGGTGTACCCTTGTTTCATCAGGTATACGAATGTTTGTGCTATGTCTTCGGCTTCGCCGATGCGCCGGACTAATACGGTGTCGGATAATGCCTTGAAATAGTTTTCACGATCGGCTTCGGGCATACCATTCCAAAGGTTGGTCCGAACTACGCCGGGAGCAACGAGGTTTACGCGTAGTGGGGCCAGCTCTACGGCCAGTGCGCGGGTCAGGCCTTCCATGGCGCCGCAGATGCTGGAGGCGATGGTCCAGCCTTTTCCGGGGCGGAGGTTAGCGTTGCCGCCCATCAGGCCGATGGAGCCGCCGGGATTGATAAACTTTGCGCCGTATTTTACTGCGGTGTAGGCTCCCCAAAAGCGCAGGGTGAAGAATTGGCGGGCTTGGTCTATGTCTGTATCTGCGATGGTGGCCAGGCTGAGGTTTTCGCCGGCGGAGTAGACGAGGTGGTCAAAGTTTCCTGCCCGGTCGAAGAAGGATCTGATGTTTTGTTCGTGGCTCAGGTCGACTGCATAACCCTTGCTGCCGGCCGGCAGCTGTTTCAGGGCCTGATCGATACGTTGCTGGTTGCTGGAGACGATGGTCACTATTGCGCCTTCTGCTGCTGCGGCCGTTGCGGTTGCGAGGCCGAGGCCGGAGGTGCCGCCCAGGATGATCACTTTTTTACCTGCGAGAGTGGGGGTGCCCTTGGTAGCTTGGGGGTTGCCTTTGGTGGAAGGAGCGCCTGTCTTGTTTTGATTTTCCATGACTGTTTATTTTTATACTGTAAAGGTCAGCAGCGGAATTGGGCTGTCGATTACCAAATGGTAAAAACAACGAAGCCGTTTCTTTTTGTGAAACGGCTTCTATATGAGGTAAGTGTGTTGTTACCAACCAGGGTTTTGCTTAAGACTCGGATTAAGCGTCAGTTCCTGTGTCGGTATGGGATAGAGATACATTTTGTCATCCCAGGCCCGGGCTGTGATGCTTGTATAGATCCTGACATAATCATTGGCATCGACGACGATGCCAGTAATGTCGTAGGTGTATTTAGCACGATAAGTAGGTGTTAGGTGGATGCCGAGGATAGTTTCGGGGTTATTGATGAGGGGCCCGACATGCCAGCGGTGAAGGTCGTCGAAGCGGAAGCCGTCGGAGGCAAGCTCGACCCTTCTTTCCCTTCTTATTTCATCCAGGAGGACGGGCAGAGAGGGGAAGTCGGAGTTGGCATCTTTTACCAGGTTGGCTATGATCATAGGCGGCATCCCTACCCGTGTGCGCAGCACATTGATAGTTTTATCGAGTACGGTCTGGTCGCATTGTCCCAATTCGGCTTTTGCTTCGGCTTCGATGAGCAGGGTCTCAGCATAACGGAAGATGAAAACGTCATAGGTAGATGCGTTGGCATTCCAGGCCGCGAGGCTGTTGGACCGGCCTTTGATGGGCATGTAACCTGTGGAGGTTGTAATGGTTCCGATGCGGGGCACGGTGATGATGTCGCCGGCAAGAAGATCAAAGCCTGGAGTGGCGATGCTCTGTTTGAGGCGCGGGTCGCGGTTCATTATTTCACTATCGAAGGTGGTGTCCTTTTGGTACAAGGGGCTCTGAGAGATGGGCAGACCGTCGGTGCACAGGTAGTTCTTTACAAAGTTTTTGCTGTATCCATCGCTGGACTCACCCAAGGCACGATCGAAGCCGTTCATGAGGATGGATGTAACATAAGTCATGGGCAGGATTGCCTCTTTGTTGGTGGTGAGGTCATCCTGGATAAACAGGTTGTAATAGTCCGAGGAGGGATTCCCGGTGTTATAGATGGCGAACTTGCCTGAATTCATCAGCTGCTCTGCTGCGTCAACCGCGCCTTGCAGGTAGGTGGAAGGGTCGCCCGCACTGGTCCAATACTTGCGATAGGTGCCTTCCCAAAGGCAGATGCGTGCTTTGAGGGCCAGCGCTGCGTATTTATTGATCCGCCCGGTCTGGGATGGGGTCACAGGCAGGTGAGCGATGGCATAGTTGATGTCGCTCATCACGGAGTCCATCACCTGCTGGTGCGGCATTCTCGTACCGTAGAGCGCTGATTTCGATGTGTCGGTGATGTAGGTATTGATATAAGGTACATCCCCAAAGGCCTTTACTTTTTTCCAGTAATCATTTGCTCTGAAGAACAGCGTCTCGCCAACATATTCGTTCTTTATCGAGTCGGAGACTTCGGCTTTTTTATAGTTTGCCAGGAAGAAATTACACTGTCTGATCAGGCCAAAGTTCCAGTTGGTTCCGGTGCCTATCAATAGCCCGTTTGGGTCCTTGTAGGCGCCTGTGCCGACGAGGTCCTTGGTAGTGTCGGCCGTGCCGGGAACAGTGTATGCACCGGACAGGAGTGTATTGATCTGGGCGGCGGCTTTGTCGTCGGACTGGTCGTCAGCGCGCACCAGCGCCTGGATCGGCAGGCCGGTGTAGTACTGATTACAATACAGCTGAAAATCCGTCTCATTGGCAAAGAAGGTTTGCGGGCTGATGTCGCTTAGTGGAGCCCGATTGAGAAAGCTATCCTTCTTACAGGCGCCGATGGCTATCATCAAGACGATGCCTGTTATGTATGATATGTGTTTGCTTTTCATTTTGCTAATTATTTTTTTTAAGCTCTATTCCCTTACATATTAAAGACCGGCCTGGATCCCGAAAGAGATCGATTTGTTGAGCGGATAGGTATTGAACCCGACCACTTCCGGATCATAGTTCTTGTTCAAAGGCGTAATGGTGAAGAGGTTCTGACCTGTGACATAGAACCGTATTCTTTGAAGTCTCATTCTTTTGGTCATGGCTGCGGGCACGGTATATCCCAGCGTCAGTTGTTTCACCCTCATATAAGCGGCATTGAGGATATATTTATCCTGAGTCTGGTCGTTGCCGCCGCCTGCAAACCTTAGTCTTGGGAAGAAGGCATTGGTGTGTGTGGGTGTCCAGTAGTTGAGGGCGAATTGAGAAGGAATGCTGTATTCGTCATCCCTGAAGGCGTAGAATACGTATTCGTTGGGGTAGAAGTCGTGTTTAAGCACGCCCTGGAGAAAGGTAGTGAAATCAAATCCTTTATAAGCCAGGTTCAGGCTAAAGCCAACCTTGTTATGGGGCGTAGTGTTTGCAACGATGGATTGATCTCCGGGGCTGGATACTGTCCTGTTGCCATAGTCGATCTTTCCGTCCTTGTTGACGTCCTGGTATTTGATGTCTCCTGCCAGCCATTTATAACCGGCGAGCGCCGAGTTGTCGACGGCTTGTGCCTCGGCGTCCGTGGCATAGAATCCCTTGTTATGAAAACCCCAGAGATCATTGATGTGACTGCCAACATAAAAGTCCGAGATACTTTTTGTCGGGTTGTTCTGATAGCGGGTGATCTCGACGTT
>Ga0193716_1001933_pt1 | contig 11884 bp, 7 predicted proteins | sample U2c1metaG_FD_145901 | JGI IMG/M metagenome (GOLD analysis project Ga0193716, IMG submission 145901) | Soil microbial communities from a riparian zone of the East river system, Colorado, United States - U2c1 | ecosystem: Environmental > Terrestrial > Soil > Riparian zone | place: USA: East River...
CGCGGGATTTCATCTGCGCTGCGGGGGCTGTTATTGTCTCTCACGCGCGCCGTTAGCTCAGTTGGTAGAGCAGCTGACTCTTAATCAGCGGGTCCGGGGTTCGAAACCCTGACGGCGCACTCGACTTTTGTACTGGCTCGGCAGGCGGCAATCGGGCCGCCGACCATCGGGTTTTCGGCCTCGCAGTCGGCCCTGACCGCCACATCTGGGGCCGAGCCAGCCGTCACCGCCGCCCCTTTCCACGGTCCATTGACGCGGGTGCAACCCCTGGTCGACGAAATGGCCACACCCACGGGCAACGACCCGTCGTGCAATGCGGTGCAATCGAGCTGCATTCGAGGCGAGTTGCACGCCGTTGACGACGCGCCCCGCCACTCCACCGACGACGCTCGCCGATTGTTCGGTGATCTTGATCGCCGGATACACCACCGTCAAACGGTGTGGTGTAGGTGGCGAGTACGGCGGTGTCGAGGAATGGCTTTGCGTGCGGGTCGTGCAAGATCGCCCAAAAGTAACCCTGCCCTAATTGCTGATAACGATTGCAGCCATCCAGGTCGCGGAACATTGGGCGACTCGAACCGTCGTTGGTGGTGAGGCCCGTGGACGCCATCTCGAGAGGTCCCGATTTCGGCGTTGCGACGATGAATTGAGTCACACCCGGCGCGCGGTATTCACGTCACCGGGACGGCCACGTCGAGCCGAATTGTGAACACCCGATCGACCCGGCCGGGAATTTAGTTGCAACGACTAACGATCGACCAGTGATCGCTGTCACATTCATTGCGCCAGAATAAGAATTGACATAGTCGACAGTAATCAATTCGCCCTTCCGTCCGCGGCCTCCCCATCGGCGGCAATCGCCGCTCCGACGTCGAACTCTCGAACGAATGCGCATTTTCAGCAAACATTACATCGGTATGATTGACGGAAATGTTAATATCTACCCAGATTCGCCAGGGGGCGCCCGGCTATGTGCTGAAATCGGCGCTGGTGTCAGTTTCGAGCCCGCTGCCAGTATCGAAACCGCTGGTAGCGGAAGGTTCGAAGATCGAGGCCCGCCGAGTTTCGACCAGTGTAAATCGGGGTACAGCTGCTAACATCTGATTAGCTGGCGAACGACGAACGCCAGCCCGCCCAGGCAACGAGGAGAGGAACGGAGGTCTTAGCTGATGACGATCACGAGCGCATCGCTTACCGCGACCTCGCCCAGCCTCGACGACGATGATGAGGCAACCTCGCAATGTGTCGTGACGGTCTACAGCTGCAGCAGGCTCGGCCGCACCGCAAACCCGCCCAGTCGGTGGTCCACCGACTGGTTCCGGCCCCGCCGCCGTCGCTGACGGAGCGGCTCAGCGCCGCCTGATGCGGCGGATCACCAGCACGACCACCAGGGTGCCGATGCCCGCCAGGGACACTGCCACGGCCGGCTTCTTGACGAACTCCACCACGCCCGCCTTGGCATCGTCGGCAATCCTGCGCGGATTAGCCCGCTCGGCCAGGGCATCCACGGTCGACGCCAACTGATCGCGAGCCTGGTTGATGTCCTGCTTGATGCTGTCCGGATCCCGGTCCGCCACGTCAACCCCTCCAACTCACGTCACTGCCTTGCCGAACTACCCTAGTTCAGGCCAGCAGCGATCCGGCGCGCCGGCCGACCGAAGGGACACAAACGCATGCCACCGACCCCTCGCCTCGCGGTGGGCGACAAAGCGCCCGCCTTCAGCCTCTCCGACGCCGACGGCAACACGGTGAAGCTGAGCGACTACAAGGGCCGCAAGGTGATCGTCTACTTCTACCCCGCCGCATCCACCCCCGGTTGCACCAAGCAGGCCTGTGACTTCCGGGACAGCCTGGCCCAACTCAACGACGGCGGCCTCGACGTCATCGGCATCTCGCCGGACAAGCCGGCGAAGCTCGCCAAGTTCCGTGATGCCGAGGGGCTGACGTTCCCGCTGCTGTCCGATCCCGACCGCGAGGTGCTGACCGCCTGGGGTGCCTTCGGCGAGAAGTCGATGTACGGCAAGACGGTTCAGGGCGTGATCCGCTCGACGTTCGTGGTCGACGAGAAGGGCGCGATCGAGGTCGCGCAGTACAACGTCAAGGCCACCGGCCACGTCGCCAAGCTGCGTCGCGACATCTCGGTCTAACCGCCCAGCTTCTCCAACAGCAGCGCCTCGCTGATGGCCGCGCGTTCCAGCACGCCGAGGTGCAGGCTCTCGTCGATGCTGTGCGCCTGCGTTGCCGGGTCCTCGACGCCGGTCACCAGGATCTTGGCCTCCGGGTAGGCGTCGGCGAACGCGGCGATGAACGGAATGGATCCGCCGACCCCCATGTCGATGGCGTCGCTCCCCCACGCCTGCCGGAAGGCTGCGCGCGCGGCGTCGTACACCGGACCGGTTGCGTCGATCGCATACGGCTGCCCGACGTCGCCAGGCGTCACCGTCACCCTGGCGCCCCACGGCGCGTGCGCCTCGAGGTGCCGCGTCAGCGTGTCCAGGTGTGCCCGTGCGTCCCCGCCGGGGGAGACCCGCATGCTGACCTTGGCCCGCGCCCGCGCGATGAGCGTGTTCGACGACGACGCGATCGGCGTGGTGTCGATGCCGATCACGGTGATCGACGGTTTGGCCCACAGCCGCTGCACCACCGAGCCGGAGCCGATCTCGCCGACGCCGTCCAGCAGGCCGGACTCGTGTCGGACCCGTTCGGGCGGGTAGTCGACGTCGGCCGCCGTGCCTTCGTGCAGACCGGCCACCGCGACGTTGCCGTCGTCGTCGTGCAGGCTGGCCAGCAGTCGCACCAGCGCGCTCAGCGCGTCGGGCACCACACCGCCCCACATGCCGGAGTGCAGCCCGTGGTCGAGGGTGGCGACCTCGACGACGCAGTCGGCAAGTCCGCGCAGCGATACCGTGAGCGACGGGATCTCGGTACTCCAGTTGTCGGAATCGGCGATCACGATGACGTCGGCCGCGAGCAGGTCGGAATGAGCCCCCAACAGTGCTCCTAATGATGGCGACCCCGACTCCTCCTCGCCCTCGACGAACACCGTCACACCGACCGGCGGATTGCCGCCGTGCGCCCGGAAGGCAGCCAGATGCGTTGCGATGCCTGCCTTGTCGTCGGCGGTGCCACGGCCATACAGCCGGCCGTCACGCTCGGTCGGCTCGAACGGCGGTGACGCCCACTGCGCCGGATCGCCTTCGGGCTGCACGTCGTGGTGGGCATACAGCAGCACGGTCGGCGCACCTGGAGGCGCGGGGTGCCGGGCGATCACCGCAGGCGCCCCGCCTTCGCTGACGATGCGCACGTCGCCGAAGCCCGCCGCCGACAACAGCTTTGCCACCGCGTCGGCACTGCGCCGCACCTCGTCGTGGCGGGCCGGATCCGCCCATACCGATTCGATGCGGACGAGATCCTCGAGATCGGCGCGGACCGATGGCAGCACAGCCTGCACCCGTTCAACCAGATCGCTCATGGGAACGAGGTTAGTCACCCCGTCGGGAGTGCGATGCCGTCGGCCGTGGGATGAGTCAATGCACGGGCGAGGCGGGCACGAACGGTTAGCCCGCGGACTCCAGCACTGCCACCGCCGCGGCGGTGTCGCCGTCGTGGGTCAGCGACAGATGGATCGTGATGTCCTTCAGATGCTCGCCGATCGCACCAGAGAGGCGAACCCGCGGGCGTCCCCACATGTCCGTGACGATCTCGATGTCGCGGTGGATGCCCTCGGGCAGCATCGGGCGCTTCGAGAACCGCGATCCCGACCAGGCCTTGATCACGGCTTCCTTGGCCGCCCACCGTGCCGCGAGGTGCCGCGCCGCCGACGAACTCTTGTCCGCGGCGTCGCGGCGCTCCCCCGGCGTGAACGTCTCCGCGAAGACCGTCCCCGGTTGGTCCACCTGCTCGGCGAAATCCGAGATGGATACCAGGTCGATGCCGACCCCGACGATGCTCATGCGACGAACGCTAGCCCAGACCCGGTCCGCTCATCGCGAGTACCAGCCGTCCTCGCCGAGTCGCGACGACGCATCGAGCAGCATGTCGGCCTCTTGGCGCTTCTCCGGTGAATCGTGGTTGAAGCGCCTGTCCGCCGGCTTCACGTAGAGCGCGGGCCCACCGGCGATCGCCGACGCCAGCCTGCGCTGGCCCTCCAGCACCCTGTCGTTGGCCCGACGTTGGTAGTCCTCGCGCTTCGCCGGATCCAGTGCCGCCAGTAACGCCTGCGGGTGCACTAGCGCTACCAGACCGGACACGTGACCGAAGCCAAGGCTGGTCACCAGACCGGCCTTCATCGGGAACTTCTCCCCAAGCTGCAGGGTCTCGCGCACCCACACGAAGTGCGACGCATGGGCGAGTTCGTCGTCCACGCAGTCCAGGCTCCGGTTCGGCGGGATGACCCCGTCGCGCAGCATCTGGCACAGCCCCATCATCTGGAACGCCGCCGCACCGCCCTTCGAATGCCCGGTGAGGCTCTTCTGACTGACGATGAACAGCGGTGCACCTGGTGACCGACCCATCGCGCCGGCGAGCCGCTCGTGCAACTCCGTCTCGTTGGGATCGTTGGCCAGCGTCGAGGTGTCGTGCTTGGACACCACGGCGATGTCATCGGCGCCGACGCCGAGTTTGGCAAGCGACTCGACCAGTTGTGACTGCTTGCCGCCGCGACCGGCACCCAATGCACCGAGGCCCGGCGCGGGAATCGACGTGTGCACGCCGTCGCCGAACGACGAGGCGTAGGCAACCACGGCCAGCACGGGAAGACCCATCTCCACCGCCAGATCACCGCGGGTCAGCAGGATGGTCCCGCCGCCCTGCGACTCGACGAAGCCCAGCCGGCGCCGGTCGTTGGCCCGAGAGAACTTCGAATCGCTGATGCCCTTTGCCCGCATGGTCGCGGTCTCGGCGGTGGCCGACATGTCGCCGAAGCCGGTGACGGCCTCCAACGTGAGGTCGTCGTAGCCGCCCGCGATCACGAACTCGGCCTTGCCGAGGCGGATCTTGTCGACGCCCTCCTCGACCGAAACCGCCGCGGTGGCACACGCGCCCACCGGGTGGATCATCGCGCCGTAGCTGCCGATGTAGGACTGCACGACGTGCCCGGCGAAGACGTTCGGGAGTGTCTCCTGCAGGATGTCGTTCGACTTGTTCTGACCAAGCAGGTTGCCGTGGAACATCTTCTGCATCGACGTCAGGCCGCCCATGCCGGTGCCCTGTGTGCTTGCCACCAAACTTGGGTGCACCCAACGCATCAGCTCGGCCGGGGAGAACCCGGCCGACAGGAATGCGTCGACGGTCGTGACCAGGTTCCACAGCGCGACGCGGTCGATCGAGCTCATCATGTCCTGGCTCACGCCGTACACGGTCGGATCGAAGCCGGTCGGAATCTGCGCACCGACGGTGCGCGACATCTCGACCTTGCGCGGCACCCGGATCTCGGTGCCCGCCTTCCGCGTGACCTTCCAGTCGGTGCTGTCGGCCACCGGCGTGATGACGGTGTGCTCGGGATCGAACTGCGCGAATCCGCGCGCGTCCGTTTCCGACGACACCACGAAGGTGAAGTCCTTGTCGAGGAAGACCGAAACCAGCAGCGGCGCTGTGAGATCGGCGTTGATCGCGCCATCCTCGACGAACTCGCGGATGCCGACCTTGTCGATGACGATGTCGTGGTAGCGCTCGACCAGCTCGCCTTCGTCGACCAAATCGCCGGACTGTGTGTCGTACCAACCCGGCTTGGGGTCGTCCTCCCACTTCACCAGACCGGTGGTCCAGGCGAGCTCGAGCACGCCGGCCGCCGACAGCTCGCCGGAGACCTCCATCTCGAAGCGGGTGCGCGACGATCCATAGGGTCCGAGCTCGGCACCGCTGACGATGACCACCAGGTCGGCGGGGTCGACGTCGAGGTCGTTCCACGCCGGCGGCGGCGCCGCTGAGTAGCCACGCGGAGGCGATGGCAGCGCCCGGATGGTGTCGAGGTCAACCTCGTCGTCGGCAGGAGCCTCTGCAGCCATCTCCTCGCGAGCCTTGGCGGCCAATTCGCCCATGTCGATGTCGATCTCGCCGAGGCCGCCGGTCAGATCCTTGCGCAACGGTTCACGCGCGGCTGCCACCTTGGATTCGATGTCGCACAGATCGAGCAGCATCGATGCCATCTCCTCGGTCGAGTAGGTGGTCACGCCAGCCTCTTCGACGGCGCCGACGATGGCGTCGTTGTGGCCCATCAGCCCGGTGCCCTTGGTCCAGCCGATCAGCGCGTGCGCCAGCGAGACACGCTGTGCCCACGATGATTCGGCCTTCCAGCGGGTGACCACCGCGTCCAACGCGGATTTGGCCTCACCGTAGGCACCGTCGCCGCCGAACATGCCGCGGTTCGGCGAACCGGGCAGCACGACGTGCAGCCGTGAGGCGATGTCTCGTTCGGAGCCGATGTGCGAGAGGCCGCCGATCAGCCTCTGCACGGCCCACAGCAGCACCTTCATCTCCATCTCGGAGCGCGAGCCCGCCTCGGATAGGTCACCCGCCACGCGCGGCGCTGCGAATGGGAACAGCAGCGTCGGCGTCAGGGCGTCCTTCAGGTGAATCGACTGCGGCCCAAGGTTTTCGGACTGCTCATTGCCGACCCAGGCGACCAGGGCGTCGATGTCGCTGTACGACGCCATGTTCGCGGGCACCACCCACAGCTGGCCGCCGAACCGGGCGCTGTCCCGGTAGAGCGTCCGGTAGAACGCCAACCGGTCGTCGTCCAGCTTGGACGTGGTGGCGATGACGGTCGCTCCGCCTTCGAGCAACTGCGCCGTGACCGACGCGGCGATCGAGCCCTTGGAGGCACCGGTCACCACGGCGATCTCGTCGGCGTAGCGGCCCTTTGCCGGGTTCTCCGCACCGGCTGCCGCGCGCCCGTACAGCGACGCGTGGACGTTGCGGCCTGCGGCCAGAGCCCTGCCCTGCCACCAGTTCGCCTGCGTCGCGACGACGTGCCCGGCACCCTCGAAGCGCTCCGAGAGCCGCGGCCAGTCGGCGTCGACCTCGCCGTCGTCCATCAGCCACAGCCGGGCGAGGTCCTCGCGGGCACTTGCCCAGCGGTCGTCGAACAGCACCGCCTTGCGGCCGTCGAACGTCGGAGCCACCAAACGCGGCCAGTCCGAACCCAATTCGGTGGTGACGAGGTCGATCAGCTCGGCGTCGTTCACTGACTCGGGCGCACTGACCTGGTTGTCGAGGCCCAGCTGGCCAAGGATCATCCTGGCGGTCGAGGCGAGCACGCCCTCGGGCCCGGTGACCTGCTCGGCGAACTCGGTCAACGCAGCGGAGTCCACCACGCCGCCGCCAGCGGCGCCCGACGATGGCAACGAAACCGCGACGCCCTTGCGGGCCCCGACCGCTGCGACCGCCCCGTCGACGACCTTGTCCACCGTGGCCGCGTCGGCCAGTGCACCCTCGTGCAGTCCGCCGAGTGCACCACCGCGGACGCTGGTGCCCTCACGGGTGCCAAGCGGACCTCGACGATGACGTGCTTCGCCCAGCCCTCACCCAGTTCCCACGTCTTGGTGACGCGTTCGGCGATGGCGGCGGGCCGCTTGCCTGAGGGGCCGAGCACCGTGCGCAGCTGATCGTTGATCGCGTCGGAAAGCACGGGCCCATAAGGCTTGTACGTGCGGGCCAGCTTGGTCACCTGAGCCTTGAGCCCGGCAAGGTCGGCCTCGGCCGCCCCATCGATCGCGCCGAGGTTGAGCTCGGAACCCAGGTCCACCAGCAGCTGGTTGCGCCGTGACGACGCACCGTCGGTGATCGACTCGATGGAGTCCAGCGACTCGATCTGGTCGATGCGCATCTTCGCCGAAAGGGCGACGAGCGCGAGCGTGGCGTCGGCAGCATCGAACCCGATGTCATCCGGACGCGGGCCGCCACTCGGTGCGGCCTGAGCCGGCGCAGGCGCAGCGGCCTCGGCAGCGGCCTCGGCGACCGGTGCCGGCGTGTCATCGCCTCCGGCGTCGTCCGCGTCGGGTTCAGGATCGGTGTCGGTGGCGAACAGCACGGCGGCGTCGCGCTCGGTGTTGAGCACCTCGGTCGTGTTGTGCGAATACTCCGGCAGCTTCAACGTATTCGTGGCCAGCCCGGCGACGGTCGGCGCTGACTTCACGCCGATCTCGACGAACCGCTCGATCCCGAGCCCGCCCGCGGCCTCCTCGATGAACAGGAGGTCCTGGGTCTCGATCCAGCGCACCGGGCTGGCGAACTGCCAGGCCAGCAATTCGATGACGATCTTGCGGCACAGCTCGGTGGGCTTCTCGTTGCGCCACGTGTCGTAGTCGGCGAGCACCTCGTCGAGCGGCTCGGCGGGCACCAGGTCGCGAATCTCCTGGATGAAGTCGCGGTCCAAGGTGAACGGCCGCGGCACCAGGTTCGGGACGTAGCGGCCGACGAGCAGTTCGGGATCCGCGTCGCGCGGCATGACCCGCTCCAGCGAGCGCCGGAAGTCGGCGACGCCGACCCGCAGCACCGAGGAGTGGAACGGCACGTCGATACCGGGCACCAGGATGAACGACCGCTTGCCGCCGGACAACTCGCGGCGCTTGTCGACCTCCTCCTCGAGCACCTCGAGACCGCGCACCGTGCCCGCGATGGCGTACTGCGAGCCACGAAGGTTGTAGTTCACGATCTGCAGGAATTCGCCAGTGCGCTCGGCGATCTCGTCGATGAACGCAGGCACGTCGTCATCGGGAAGATCGATCTGCGACGGCCGGATCGCGGCCAGTCGGTAGTTGGAGCGGCCGTGCTCGTCGCGCGGGACGATGTCGTGCATCTTGCTGCCGCGGTGGAAGACGACCTCCAGCAGTGCCTCCAGCGGGTACACACCGGAAACGCATGCCAGCGCGGTGTATTCACCGACGGAGTGGCCGCAGGCGATCGCATCCTCGACGAACGCGCCCTGCTCGCGCATCTCGGCGACCTGCGCAGCGGCCACCGTCGCCATGGCGACCTGAGTGAACTGTGTCAGGTACAACACGCCCTCGGGATGGTGGTAGTGCACGCCGCTGGCGATCAGGCCGGTCGGGTTGTCACGGACCACGTGAAGCACCGAGAAACCAAGGGTTTCGCGGGTGAACTTGTCGGCCACGTCCCACACCTTGCGGGCGGCCTTGGACCGGCTGCGGACCTCCATGCCCATGCCCTTGTACTGAATGCCCTGGCCCGGGAACGCATACACCGTCTTCGGAGCGGCCAGCTGTGCAGTCGCCGACATCACCAGGTCGGTACCGACCTTCGCGGTGACCTCGACGATCTCCGCACCGCGGTCGATGCCGACGCGGTCGACGCGGAAGTCGATGTCGTCGCCGGGCAGGACCATGCCGAGGAAGCGGGAGGTCCAGCCGACCAGTCGCGCGGGCGGGGTGGCCCGGCCGTCGGTGGCGGTGACGACGTGCTGCGCGGCGGCAGACAGCCACATGCCGTGCACGATGGGCGATTTCAGCCCGGCGAGCAGTGCGGCGGCACGGTCGGTGTGGATCGGGTTGTGGTCACCGGACACCACGGCGAACGCGCTCATGTCGGTCGGCGCTGCGACGGTGACGTCGCGGCGCCGGCGTCGCGGCGTGTCGGTGGCGTTGTCGGTGATCGCTCCACCGGCGCGCGCCGGATCGGACAACGCGACGGCACCGGTGCGGCCGCGAATGGCGAACCGCTCCTCCAACTTCACCAGCACGGTGCCATCACCATCGGAGATGGTCACCGAGACCGGCACAACGCGGCCGACCTCGGTGTCGACGGCAGGCGAAGCCGTTGCGGTGACGGTCAATTCGGCCCTGGTCTTGGGCATCGGCGCGAGCAGGTGCGCCGCGTGGTCGAGGTGCACCAGGCTCAGCAGGCCCTCCACGACCGGGAAGCCGGCGTCGGTGACTGCCGCACCGATGACGGAGAACACGCCAGGCCAGCAGCGGCCGACGAGTGCGTCCGGCACCAGAGTGAGGCCGGGGGCCAGCGGCGCGCCGAACGTCGCGGTGACGCCGGTGTGGTCGGCGACCTCTTCCGGGTCCCAGGAGACCGTGACGGTGGTGCTGTCGTTGGTCACCGTTGGCAGGGCTTCTGGGCCCTCGACGCCCGCGGCGATCGCCAATACGGCGCGCATCGCGGCCGACGCATCCTCGGTGGTGACGACGGGCATGCCGCCATCGACCGTTGCGGTGGGCAGGGTGAAGCGGATGGTGATCCAGATGTCGGACAGCGGAACCGACAGCACGACCTGCTCGCCGGCCAGCTCCAGACGTGAACCCGTGGACGGGTGTGTGGCCGAACGGTTTTCGTTGACCTGCCACTCGCTGGGCTCACCGATACGGTGCACCGGGTTGATCGCGGTACGGCCTGCCCACAGCACGTCGGGCGAGTCGAGCACGACGGCCAACGGGCCGGTGACGTCGACGCGGGCCTGACGGCGCGACACCACGGCGACGGCCTCGGCACCGGATGCGATCACGTCGTCGATGGACGCCTGCTCGAACCGGTCGAGCAGCTCACCGACCGGCTCGTCGACGCGGGTGATGCCTGCGACGGCCTCCGTGCCGGGAATGATGCACACCTGGTCGGCCGTGTAGCGCGCGTCGTGTGCCTGCCACAGCGAGTCACTGCGCCACCAGCGCCGAACGTCCTTGTCGATGACGGGGACGAAGTTGACCGGCTTGCCGAGGGTCTTGCACAGGGTGACGAAGAACGGCAGGTCGGCGGGGTGCAGCTTGACGGTCTCCGCGTCGGGGTAGCGCGCCAGCAGCTCCGCGACGGCCCGTTGCGGATCCTCGAGCAGCGCTTCACCTTCGGCGCTCACGCCGTACAGCGTCTCGATCGGGCCGGAGTCCGCGGGATTCAGCCGGGCCTCGGCCCGCTTGAGCATTTCCTCGAACCGGTCGCGCCAGGTGTCGGCCAGCCACTGGCTGCCAGGTGCGGCGGTGTCAGCGGTGCTGTCGCCGTCGCCGATCGCCAGCTCGACGTAGCGCTGCAGCCACTGCAGGTACGTCATGTCGGCGACATCGCCGAAGTACGGCTTGGCGGTGTCGGCCATCGCGGCGATGATCTCGTCGCGCCGTTCGGCGACAGCGTCACCATCGCCTGCGACCTCGTCGAGCAGCCGGCCGCAGCGTGACGCGGAGTTGTCGATCTCGTGGATGTCGGCGCCCAGCTGGCTGCGGCTGGAAGCCATGCCGCCCTGGGCCTTACCGGCGCCGATCCATTGATCGGTGCCGTTGGTCTCGACCAGCAGCTGCTTGACCGCGGGCGACGTGGTCGACTCGAGCGCGGCCATCGCCGCGGTGCCGACCAAGATGCCGTCGACCGGCATGTCGGGGAAGCCGTAGCGTGCGGCCCAGCGGCCGGACAGGTACTCCGCGGCGCGTTCCGGGGTGCCGATGCCGCCACCAACGCACACGGTGATGTTGGCGCACTTGCGCAAATCGCCGTAGGTCGACACCAGCAGGTCGTCAAGGTCTTCCCAAGAGTGGTGTCCGCCTGCGCGGCCGCCCTCGATGTGCACGATTACGTCGCGGGTGGGGACCTCGGCGGCGATCTTGATGACGGACTTGATCTGCTCGACGGTGCCCGGCTTGAACACCACGTGGGTGATCCCGATCTCGTTGAGCTCGTCGATCAGGTCGACGGCCTCCTCGAGCTCGGGGATGCCCGCGCTGACCACAACGCCGTCGATCGGCGCGCCGGACTGACGGGCCTTCTGCACCAAGCGCTTTCCGCCGACCTGCAACTTCCACAGGTACGGGTCGAGGAACAGCGTGTTGAACTGGATGGCGCGACCCGGCTCGAGAAGTTGAGTCAACTCCTCGATGCGCGCGTCGAAGATGGGTTCGGTGACCTGGCCGCGCCATCCAGTTCAACACGCTGTTCCTCGACC
>Ga0193716_1001935_pt1 | contig 11864 bp, 11 predicted proteins | sample U2c1metaG_FD_145901 | JGI IMG/M metagenome (GOLD analysis project Ga0193716, IMG submission 145901) | Soil microbial communities from a riparian zone of the East river system, Colorado, United States - U2c1 | ecosystem: Environmental > Terrestrial > Soil > Riparian zone | place: USA: East River...
CCGCGCCGCCCATAGCCCGTTCCCGGCATTGGGAGCGCACGCAACGATCATGGTGCCGATGAGGATGCACGCGCCCATGGGTGTCGCGATTCCAAAAATCAGTGATACGCCGGCCACCATCTCGCAACCGGCCGCCAACGCTGCCATGGCACGGCCAGGTCGGAACCCCCACTGGTCGAACAGCGTGCTCACAGCGTCCAGCCCGGGACCGTGGAACCAGCCGGCGGCCTTTTGCAGCGCGTGGCCGATCACTAGCAATCCAAGAAAAAGTCGGAGAAGCAGGAGTCCTGCGTCGATCATGAGGTAGTCCTTCGTGGTTGCGCCGCCATATTCACCAGATCGCCGCGAGTTCGCGCGGACCGCGAAAGATCCACCCCCACACGTCGGTTTCGTGGTCCGGATCAAGGCGGACCGCGGGAAATGCGGCGAATAGTTCCTCCAGCGCTATTCGCGCGACTTGAGGGGCAAATGCGGCTCCAGAACACACGTGGCGTCCTAGCCCGAAAGCCAAGTGCCGGTGGGCGGCACGGTCCAGGTCATAACTGTCGGGATCGTCGAACTCGGTCTCGTCGCGGTTTGCCGACCCGTAAGCCAGCCACACCGTCTGCATCCCTTCAAAGTCTCCGCCGGTGATGGTGTTGTCATCGGCTGCCAATCGGCTGGTGCCGCTGAAGATGGGTGAGATCCACCGCAAACCCTCGATAATCGCCTTCGATATCAACTGTGTCTCATCGCGCACCCGCGTCAGTAGGTCCGGGCGGGTGTTGAGTCCGAGAAAGGTCGAACCACAAGCGTGACCTGGCTCTTGCAGACCGCCGAGTAGCAGTACGTGCAGTGAGGGCATGAGGTCGTCCAGGGGCCGCGTCTGTCCTTCGGGCATACCGTCGTAAAGCCAATGCGACACGACTCCCTCATCTTTCGGGTTAGAGCTGCCGGCGAGGGCGTCGACCACGGTGCGGATCTCGGCGATGGCGGTGTCGGCGGCGGCAAACCCTGCCGGGTTGAGGAAGTTTCCTTCTTCGTCCATGCCGAGATTGGCGATACCGCTGGAGAGCCCGTGAAACCAGCGACGCAAAGTGTCGGCGCTGACCTCGGTGAAGCCCAGTACGTCGCCGACACTGCGCACACTGATGGGTTCGAAGTAGTCGGCCATCAGTTCGGCCGATCCTTGCTCGCGCAAATGCTCGATTTGAGCTTTGGCCGCAGGGCGTACATGCGTTTCCAGCCGAGCGGAGAAGGCTCGCGGCCGCAGCGCCGGATCGATGGTTTGGCGAAGTCGGCGGTGCTCGTCTCCTTCTGCACCCAGAACGTGCTGGGTACCGAAAACTCGCTCGTGCACTGGGCTGGTTCCGCCCACGAAAAGCTCGGCGTTGTGTGCGATTTCGCTGCACAGCGCCCACGTGCTGGCGACCCATGCGTTGATCGCGGGGATGTAGGCCATCGGTGACTCGCGCCGTAGTCGCGCGAAGACGGCGTCGGTGTTGGTTTCCAGTTCGTGAAGGCTCAGTTGGTTCAGCCATTCCTGGGTCGACTGGCTGACGGTGTTCGAGGACTTGCTAGGCGGCATCACTGGCTCCGTTCGAAATCATTGACTTGAGCGTTGTCTCATAGGTCCAAGACCAGTCGGGGGGTTAGGGACCGCGACACACAGGTCATCACCGTGGCGTTTGAGCGGCGCTCGTCGGCTGTCAGGACATCATCTTTGTGATCGGGGACGCCGTCGATCACGGCGACCTCACAGGTCCCGCAGGTGCCAGATCGGCAGGACGAAAGGATCTGTACGCCAGCGTTCTCGACGACGTCGAGGATGGATCGGTCAGGGGGTACGGCCAACGTCAGACCGGATTGCTTCAACTGGATGTCGAATCCATGTACTGCACCATTGGGTGATGGCGGTTGGAAACGTTCCACTCGGCAGGTGCGCCCCTGTTCGCGGCAATGACGTTGGACGCCATCGAGCATCCGTTCCGGTCCGCAGCAGTAAATCACTGACTCGGGCCCCGCTCGACCGATCGCGGCGTCGAGGTTCAGTCGCCCCTTGACGTCTTTGGGGTGAACAACGACGTGCGAAGCGTGCGCTTCGACTCGATCGAGGTAGGCCATACTGGAACGGCTCTGTCCGGAGTAGATCAACGACCAGGCCGCGTCGCGCGCAGACGCCGCCGCGAGCATCGGCAGGATCGGGGTGATCCCGATTCCGCCGGCGATGAAGAGGTACTCCGGCGCCGGCTCGAGAACGAAGCTGTTGCGCGGGCCAGCAGCAGATATGTGCTGCCCCGTTTCAAGCAAGTCATGTAGATAGATCGATCCGCCACGACCCTGCGGGTCCCGCCGCACCGCAATCGTCCACGTGCTCTGCCGATTGGGGGCGCCGCACAGTGAGTATTGCCGTGTCATTCCGTTCGGCATTGTGAGGTCGATGTGGGCGCCGGGGTCCCACGACGGCAGCGAAGCGCGACTGGGGCGCGAGAAGGTCAGTTCCACAATCCCATTGGCGACCCGCTGCTTGTGCAACAAGACCAGCCCGGTCTTGGGGACTTCGTGACCCACTGCTCGAATGTCCTTTTGCGGTAGGAGGGAGAGACCTACTGTTCGGCGCGTCGATCCCGAAGTCATACGCGTGGCACCCTCGGCTGGCGAACTCATACGAGCGGGCTGATGCCTTCGGTGAACCCCAGCAATGCCCGCCCGTAGATCTGCGCGCTGATCTCCGGATTGCCCACCGCATGCCGACTGGCAACCTCACTGTCACGCCAAATGCGCTGCATCGGGCTGGAGTCGGCAAAGCTTGACGCCCCGTGAGCAGAGACGAGAATGCGAATGGCTTCCCGGGCGTTGACGATCGCCTGTCCGGTATCCATGCGGACGCGAGCTCGGTCGAGATAGCTGGGGAATACGCCACGCTGAGCAGCGTCGTCGATATCGGCGGCCGCACGGTAGGCCAGCAAGTGGGCCTGATCGATCAGCGATGCCGCTTTGGCAACGGCCAACTGCACCACGGGCGCTTCTGTCTGCGTTTCATAGAACGTGTAAGCGATGTTGCGCCGCGGCGCCTTCTCGATGACCAGATCAAGCGCCGCCTGAGCTAAACCTAATTGGGGACCGGCGAGAATGATGGCCGCGCCGGGGACGAAGGGAACGCGATAGAGCGCCTCGTCCTTGAACGGTGTTGCGACTTCACCGTGCAGCATCTTAAACACCGACGCGTACCGGTGCGCGGGCACGAAGACGTCGTTGACCACCAACGTGTTCGAACCGGTCCCCTTCATGCCGGTAACGAACCAGGTGTCGTCGATCGTTAGGTCCGACATGGGGATCAGCACCATCCCCTGGTCGACGACCTCGCCATTGTGCTCGATAGGGATGCCAACCAAGGCCCATTGGGAGTGCAGACACCCGCTGGCCCAGCCCCACTTGCCGCTCACCCGGTAGCCACCGTCGACGACCTGCGCAGTGCCGGTGGGCGCAAAGACCCCAGCGATCCGGTTGGACGGGCTGTGTTCCCAAACGTCGCGCTGAGCTTGCTCACCCCACAGGCCGGTGAACCAGGCACACACATTCATCAGCGATGTTGCCCACGCAGTCGATCCACATCCTCGGGCCAGTTCGCGGGTGACTTCCAGCTTGGTCCGGAAATCCACCTCCAGTCCACCGAAACGCTTGGGCTGCATGATTGTAAAGAGCCCGCCCGCCTCGATGGCCGCGATGTTCTCGTCGACAACGCGCCGCCCGTCTTCGGTGCGCTGGGCGTTGCCGGTGAGCAGTGGCACCAGCTTGGCGGCGCGCTCGACAAGCTCGGCTCGAAGCAGCCGATCGGACTCCGTAGCTGAGGGACGGTCAAGAATGATGCTCATCGCCTTCTCCTGAGGGTTGTGACCTGTAACAGCGCGTGCTAAACGGCGGGGTTGAACACTTCGCCATGCTCACGCCCGAGGACAGAGTGCGTACCGAAGGTCCGACGGGCGTACACGAGGGGGGCTGTCGGGACGGTTTCGGCGCGTTCGGCATCCCCGATGACCAGCAGATGATCTCCACCGTCTACAAAGTCGCGGACCGACACCACCATCCAGCCGCCTGTGCCGTGCAGGCGAGGCAGTCCGTCATCGACAGACCACGGAACGCCACGGAACTTGTCGTCGCCGCGCCGTGCAAAAGCGGTCGCGATGTCGCATTGGCCGTCGGCGAGGACGTTTACTCCCGCACGTCGTGAAATCTCTAGGTGGCTGAGCAATTCGGATCCTCGGTCCAGCGCGAAGGTCACCATGGCTGGCCTCAGAGACAACGAGGCAAAGGAGCTCACCGTCGTCCCATGCGGGCGCCCATCACCGGTCGTTGTCGTGAGCACAGTGACCGGGCAGCAGACCGAGCCCATCAGGTCCTTGAATGCCGCCTCGTCGACCACGTCGCACTCCTTAGTTCGCTCGTCACAACTGGCACATCAATGCGGTGTAGGACACACCTTTCCTGGTGATGCTCGACATGTCAAGTGATGTTCGAAAGTTATGTAAACATTCGTGCTTGTGGGCTAGATTCGTTACAGTTAATGTGAGGTATGAGTTCTGTGAAGCCAGAGTCCCGATCAACGCGGATGTACGCACAACTCAGGGCCGACGTCCTTGCGGGCCGGCTACGCCCGGGACAGCGGTTGCAGTACGCCGAGCTTTGTGACCGATACAGCGTTAGCGTTGGCGTAGCGCGAGAAGTACTTACCAAACTGACAGCGGAAGGTCTCGCGGAGGCCGAGGTCAACCTCGGTTTCCGCGTGATGCCGCTGTCTGTGACGGATCTGAATCACCTCACCGAGGCGCGCTGCGCGATCGAACCCCTTGTCTTACGATTGGCCATCGAGCACGGCGGAATCGAGTGGGAGACGCACGTCGTCGGCGCACACCATCGGCTGGAACGCACCCCACAGATGGCGCGCGAGGACCCCGATCGCATCACCGAAGCCTGGGCCGAGGCCCACGCGGTTTACCACAGTGCGCTGCTTGCGGGCTGCCCGAACCTTCGTCTATGTGCCATCGCCAAGGCACTGCGCGATTCGGCCGAACTCTATAGGCGATGGTCGGTACCGCTCGGCCACGAGGATCGCGACATCGCGGGCGAACACCACGCCATACTCAATGCCATCATCGAACGCGATGCCGACGAAGCGGCGGCGATCCTGGTGGATCACATCCAACACACGACGCAGGTACTACTGCGCGGCAACGACCTGCCGGACCGTGGAGCGGAAAGCGCCTGATCCCTCGACACCCTGGTGGGTGTTTTGCGCATTAGGTCCTCGACGGTGGCCGTAGAGGTGCAGATGCGAGGCACCTGATTAACTGCGGCCTGGTTTCCAATTTCGCCGCACTTATGGCTCGTGGGTACCCCGTTGAAGCGAGTGGCGATGCACTGCATGCCACGCTCGCCGTCCACGAAATACGGCAACAGATCATTGATCGCCAATTCGTTTGATGTCGGATCACCGTCCGCGGGCCGCGGATTCGACGCACTTCGACGCGAGGATTAACGGCATCTCCTTAGCGGTGTGTCGTTGTACTGCAACACTTCACGGCGTCGCCGGCGGGTGCCAGCTGACCGCGGACGTCCCCGTGGGTGGACGTGTGCTGCAGCCCATCGTGCATCAAACCGTTTGGCGGCGCGACCACCGCAACACGGGCACGCCGCAGGGTTCCTACGTTGCGGCAAGGGCGCAGCCGTGGGCACCCGCGCCGACACCGAATTGGCGGCGATAGGGCCGGGCACCCGAGCTGGCGTCCCGCAGACCGGTAGGAGGTTTCCTAGCGTGTCTCGTCCGCCGTGATCGGGGCCGATCCGGCGCAGGGCGTACCGGGCGCCGGGGCGTCCACACTCCTCACGGCAGCCTAGTGCGCGGCCGCAAAGGTCCTTGATCGCTGGAGTCAGGGCGTCACGCGCGTACTGATTTGCCAGCGCGCCACCATGTTCGACGCAAGACGGCCGACCGGCCGTGCTGGTCCACTCAGCGTGGCTGGCCATAGACGGCGACGACGACGGTGCGATCCGGGCTGTTCTCCGACCACACGCCGATGTGGCTGTACGCGCAGTTCTGCATGATCGCCAGGTAGGCCGGGATGGCAAACCACTGGCGCAGGATCTCGTTGCCACTGATCGCCAACGCCGGATTGATGGCAACCGTGCCGGCGACGTTGCCTTGGTATCCAGCGGCGTTGGCGCGGTCTTGGGTGGTGGACCCGTCGGATCCGATGTCCCCGTCGAGTGCGCGGTTGTTGAGCACGTCGTCGGTGTGCCATTGCGCGGCCAGTCGCAGTTGTGGGTTGATGGTGAGGTCGGTGGTGCAGCCGGCGTTGTGCTGGACGGTGTAGACGTTGGCGACCACGCTGTTGTTGAGCCGCTTATTGTCGGCGCGGGCGACCGGTTCGGTCAGGCTGGATACGGCGGTTAGCGCTGCCGCGACCGCAAGCACGGCAAGAGTTTTGGTTATGTGCATGACGCCGCCCCGGGCACGTGGTCGGCCGCCGATCGCCGCAGTTTCCAGATCTGTGCCGGGCACAGTTCGTTGGCCGACTGGGCGATCAGGTAGGACGCCTGATATTGGTCGGGGGTGTTGAAGTCGGCCTTGAGGTCGCCGATCAGCTGCGCGTAGGACCGTCCGGCGGCGATCTTGTCGCAGACGCCGTGACCGTAGGCCAGGGCGGCGTTGGCGTTGGCGAAGTTGTATCCGGGCCGGACGGTGACGTTGACGAGGTAGGCCACTGCGTCGCCGCGGGCCGACCCCGCCTCGACCATGCCGGCCGCGGCCAGTGCCGACACGGCGACGGCGGCGAGTCTGATCCGGCGGCTGGCGCGTGCCTCGCGGGGATTCTGTCCGCGGGCGCGTCGAAGCGGGCGCGTCATTTGGGGTCGAATCCCGAGATGAGCCACCGGTTGTCGATCCTTTCGAGGGTCACTTCAACCGCTGACGCGGTGGCGCTGGGGGCGTCGTTTCCCACGACGATGGTCTGGTTGACGAAGACCAGGACCACGGCGTGGCGGTCGGTGGCCGTTTCCGAGGCGGCCGCGGGCACGGTCGCCGTCGCGGAGACGTCGCGCTGTGTGGCGCCCGGGATCACCACGTCGTGGGTCAAGGACGTGTAGGAGTCCTTGAACGGTCCGGTGAGCCGGTCTCGCGCCGCGCCCAAGGTCGCCTCAGCGGTGCTGGGAGTGTAGGACAGCATCGCCACCGCGGCGTCCGTGGCGGCTTGGACGGACTGCTCGCGCGCCCTGTCAGCCGACTGCGCCGAAGCCTCCTGATATTTGAGGTATCCCGCGCCGGCGGCCAGCAGCACGGCCAACAGGGGCAGGACCACGAAACCCACCAGCTGCGTCCACGAGAGACGCTTCGCGGGTGGCTGGGCGCGTGGTCTGCGGTCGTCGGCGGGTTCGTCGGGTGTGTCGGTGTCGAGGGGCGCGTCCTCGAGGTGTTGGTCGGCGCGGTCTTCGCCGCTGTCGGTGGTGGTGATCCCGGTATCTGTCGTGTTCACGGTACGAACTCCACTTTGGACACCTTCACGTCGTCGCCTACTTTTTGGACGTCGATGCGCATCCGCCACGATCTCGACGTTGGTTCTTGGCTGCCTGCGCTCGTGGTCTTGACGCTCATCGCCACCAGGACCTGGGCGGTGTCGGCGGTGGCCGACTCCAACCCGGAGGCGGTCGGGGTTCCCGCCGATTTCGACTGGGCCTGCTTGACCACCTCGATGAAGGGCGCGGAGCGCTGGGCGAAGTCGTCGTAGAAGGTTCCCGTCGCCGAGTCGAGGATGCGTTGAACGTCGGCGTCGGCATGGTCCCAGTCGATGGTGGTCAGGTTGATCGCTGCCTGGCGCCCGACGGCCAGGAACTGGGTGCGCTGCGCGGCGCCCTGGTGCGATTGGTAGGTCTGATAGCTCAGCCAGCCCCCCAGGGCGCCCAACGCGAGAACCATCAGTGTGCCAAGGCACAGCGCCAGACGCTGCGGTGATCTCCACTGTCGTTCGGTATTCGTCGCAGCGTCATCCGGGTCTTCGTTCTCCTCGGCGACGGCCGTGCCGCCGTCATCTACTGTCGTGGTGTCCTCGTCTGCGCTCTCGGCGTGGTCGGACTCGGTATCATCGTCGGATTCGGCTGTGCGGGTGGCCGTTCGGAATAGCACCGGTCACTGTCCCTTCGGTGGTACGAGCATGTCCTGCCAGGTGGGTGGTTGACCGCCAGGCGCGAGGTTGGTTTGGGTGTACTGCTGGCCGTCGGGGCCGATGTAGGTCCCGCTGGCCGGGTCGTACTCGGCGAGCGCGATGGGCGGCGCCGCCGGCGGCGGCGCAGTCGAGCCCGGGGTTCCCGGCGGCGGCTGGGGGACGCTTTGTCCACTCAAGGTGGCGTTCGGGTCGCCCTTCCAGTTGTATCCGTCGTTGAGTGGTACGTAGTTCTCGTCGCTTTCGCACATCTTGACCGTCGGTGCCCGCTTACCCGGTCGTGTCACGCAAGGGGTGTTGCGTGCCCCGCGCACGTCGAGCGAGGAGTCTTGCGGAACGCGGCAGTACATGTCACCGGCGGGACGGTCCGGGTAGTCGACGTCGCTGGGCGGGCGCTTCTGCTGGGGTGGCAGGTAACCCGTCACGCACGGCGGCGGCAGGTTGACGTTGAGGTTGAACGACAGATTGGTGCCGCGGTAGGGCGGTTTGTTGTTGCGGTTGGCCAGCTCGGAGGCCTGGATCATCTCGATGCCGCGGGGAAACAGTACTATCAGCTGTTCGAGGTTGGCGTTGTAGACCACGGCCACGTCGGCGATGCTGACCAGGTTGGACAGCAAGACCGGAAGGGTGGGCCGCAGCCGGTCGAGCAGTTGGCGTGTCTCGTCGAGGGCGCCCGGGCCGTGCTGTAGGACGCCCTTGACCGCGCCGTCGTGGATCTGTAGTTGCCGGGTGACGTCGGCGACGTTGGCGGCCCAGGTTTGGATCGAGTCGCTGGTGTCGATTTGGGTGTCCAGAAGGGGTTTCGTTTGGTCGACGACGGTGGTGATGGCGTCGAGGTTGGTTCGGGCGTCGGCGGCCAGTCGGGTGGTGCCCTTCACGAGCCGGGCTAGTTGGGGACCCAGCCCGCCCACGGCGGTATAGGCCTCGTCGATGACGGTCTTGAGGTTGTCGTGCGGGATGGATTGCAGCCCAGTGTTGGTGGCGTTGAGGAGGGCGTTGATATCGGGCGGCACGGTCGTGCGGTCCGCCGGCACGACGTCACCGTCCCTCAAAGCTGGACCGTTGCCGTTGCGCGGCACCAGCTCCACGTACTGTTCACCGATTGCGGTTTGGCTGTGAATTTGGGCGTCGAGGTCGGCGGGGACCTCGACTCCGGACGTCAACGACAGCACCGCGGCCACCCCCGTCGGGGTCAACGTGACGTTCTCGACGCGGCCCACCTCGGTGCCGCGGTAGGTCACGACCGCGTTCTTGTACAGGCCACCGGAGACGGGCAGGTCGATGGTGACCCGGTAGTGGCCCAACCCGAAGAGCATGTTGGGCAGGCCCAGGTAGGTGAATCCCATGACGCCGCCGGCGAGCAGCGTGATAACGGCGAAGAAGACCAGTTGCAGGCGAACTCGTCTGGTGAGGTACATGTTTAGGGCCCCTGGTCGTAGCGGTAGGGAGCCAGCAGCGGATTGCCGGCGGTGTACGGGCTGGGCAACATGCCGATCGTTCGGCCCCACTGCATCTCTAGCCTGGTCAGGGTGCCCTCGAATCGGGTGCCGGTCAGGAACGAGGCGTCCAGTCGGCTCAACGTGAGGTCGACGATCAGGCTGAGGTTGGCGTAGTCACCGCGGAACCATTTGGTGAGCGTGTCCTTCGAGAACGGGAACGTGGTGATCAGTCCCAGTGATCGGGTTAGTGCCTGTCCGGAGTTGGCCAGCGATTCCAGGACCGGCGCTAGCGCCTTGAGTTGGCGGATCAGTGACTCCTTGGTCTGCTGCACGGAGTCGGCGGCCAGAGCGCTGAACTTGCCGAGTTGATCCACGGCATCGATCAGCTGGTCGCGTTGACCGTTGAGCACCGCCAGCGCGTCGGGGATTGTGTCTAGTGCTTTGTCGACGGTAGGTTTCTGCGCCGCGAACTGCCCGACGAGGTTGTTGAGGCTGTCGGTGGCCGCGATGATGTCGTCGGTCTGGTCGTTGACCCGGGCGGTGAAGATGTTCAGCTGATCGAGCAGGCTGCGGAGTTGGTCTTCTCGCCCGTTGAAGGCCGTGCTCAATGCCGTGGTGATGTCTTGGACCTGGCCCAGACCGCCGCCGTTGAGTAGTAGGGAGGTCGCGGCCAGTGTCTGCTCGGTCGAGGGGTAGGCCCCCGCAGACGTCAGCGGGATCAGCGAACCTTGGTGCAGCTGACCGCGGGGTTCGGCGTCGGTGGTTGGGGCCAATTCGATGTGCAGTGAGCCCAGTAGGCTGGTCTGACCCACGGTCACCGTGGAGTTCGCCGGCAGGTGCACGTCGCCATTGATGCTCATCGTGACCAGGGCGTGCCAGCCTTGGCGCTCGATATTGCGGACTGTGCCGACGTTGACGTCACCGACGCGCACCCGCGAGTTCTGTTGGATGTTGGACACATCGGGCAGCTGGGCTTGGATGGTGAACGATCCCTCGCCGCCGCCTTGGGTGCCGGGCAGGGGCAGCGAGTTCAGCCCGCGCCAGCTGCAGCCGGCCACATTCGCGGTGACCAGCACCGCCGTCGCGATCGCCACGGCGCGCCGCGTCCACGTCGTCGTCACGATCCGTCTCCAGGAGGACTCATCATGCCCGGCAGTCCTGCGGCCGGGTCGGTGCTCTGCGCTGGTGGCGCGGGCGGCGTTGGCGCAGCAGGGTTCTCGGCGCCTAGCGGTGCGGGATCACTGCCGGGTACCGGCGGCGGTGCCGCCGCAGGCTGGGGCGGTACGTAATCCGGACGCAGCCAGTCCTCGCTGTAGGTGATCTCGTTGGGCCGCGCGACGGCGCCGACGAAGGGGTTGAGGCCCAGCGGGAGGAAGTTCATTTGCCGGTTCTTCACGATCGGCGCCAGGTACTGCACGCACAGCTTGGCCGACTGCTCGGCGCCCAACCGTGAGGCGGCCTGGATGGCCCCGCAGATGAACGTGATGGGGTCGCTGAAGTTGTTGACCGCCGCCGCGCCGGTCAGGGTGCCTTGGGCCGGCTGGTACAGGTTGACCGCGTTGGACGCCGTGGTCGGCAGGATGTGCAGCACTTGTTTGATGTCGTCGAGGCTGTCGTGCAGGGCTTGTGACACCGAGGTCAACTTGTTGGAGGTGGTGCCGAGGGCCTCGCGGTTGTCCGCGACAAAGGTACCTACCTCCCCCACCACGTCGTTGAGGTTCTTGACGGCGTCGCCCACCTCGCTGGGATCGTCGGCCAGCTGGCCGGTCACCGAGGCCAGGTTCTCGTTCAGTTGACGAATGAGTCCGGTGCTGTCCCGCAGTGCCGACTCCAGGATCGACAGGTTCTTCACCGAGGTGAACGTGTCGCCGCTGTGATCGGACAGTGTCGAAACCGCTTGCGAGAGTTTGATGATCGCGTCGCGGATGTTGGCGCCTTGGCCGCGCAAGTTGTCGGCGGTGGTGTTGACCAGCGCACCCAGGGTGCTGACGCCGCCGGACTCGGTGGGTTGCAGGGTCTGGGTCAGCCGCTCCAACTGGGCGCGGAAGTCGTCGAATTCGACTGGTACGGCGGTGCGTTTCTCGGGGATGGTGGCGCCGTCGCTGAGCGCCGGTCCGGTGCGGTAGGGCGGGGTGAGCTGAATGGCCCGGGCGGTCACCAACGTCGGTGAGAGGATGACTGCCTTGGCGTCAGCGGGCACCTTGTACTGGTCGTCGATCCAGAAGGTGATCTT
>Ga0193716_1001936_pt1 | contig 11863 bp, 8 predicted proteins | sample U2c1metaG_FD_145901 | JGI IMG/M metagenome (GOLD analysis project Ga0193716, IMG submission 145901) | Soil microbial communities from a riparian zone of the East river system, Colorado, United States - U2c1 | ecosystem: Environmental > Terrestrial > Soil > Riparian zone | place: USA: East River...
CGATCCGATTCAATTGCCGCAATCATATCCGATCGGCTGGGTTGCCATCGTCTGCCTGAATCCACTGTTTGACCCAAGGCAGCAGCAAATAAGCCGGCATTGATAGCAAAAACGTAATAGCGAAGTAATTGCCATAGCCGTAGCGCTCTGCGCCCAGACCGCTGATGCCGCCGATCAGACGTCCTGTCAGTGAAAATACCGATGACAAAAAAGCATATTGCACAGTGGCATGCTCCTTCTGACAAACGTTCATTAGGAACGCCAGGAACGCCGCGGTGCCCAAACCACCGCTGAACGATTCGAACATCGATGCGCCATACAAACCGAAGCGGCCGAGATCGAACCACTGAACGAAGGAGTATCCGAGGTTAGAGACGGCCTGGAGCAAGCCGAGAAACCACACGCCGCGAAAAATCCCATAGCGGGAAATAAATGATCCACCCAGCAAGGCGCCGACGACGCTGAGAACAATCCCGAAGGTCGTGGGAAAGAGTCCGATTTGGAACATCAGATCTTCTTGCGCCGGCCAGATCGTCTTTCCGTAATCGACCCAGAACGGTTTGACCATCGGGCCGATGGCGAATTCACCGAGTTTGTACGTCAGGACGAAGAGAATCAATGGAATCACTTGCCAGGTGCCGGCCCAGCCGACAAAGCCCTGCAGCCAATGTTCGCGCGCCTCTTCCGGCAGGCTGAGCTTGGGAATTCTGAGTGCCGCAAATCCGAGGATGACGAAAATGATGCCCGCGAGCGCGAACAAGGAATTCCACTCAATGACGGCGGCGAGAAAAACCAATCCCCCGCCGACGCAGACCAGCGCGACGCGATAAGCGGATGCCCGCACACCGTTGGCAGCGCCCTCCTCTTCGCGATTGACCAGGCCCACGGAATACGAATCGATGGCAACGTCCTGAGTCGCCGAGAGTGTCGTGAGTAGCAGCATCAGCACGAGCACGAGCACGCCCACGCTGGCAAGGTTCACGAATGGCAGCGCGAAAAGCACTCCGGCAATGCCGATCATGCACGCAAAGATCCAAACACGCCGATCACCGTATCGGTGCACGAGCGGCGACCAAAAAACTTTTAGCGAATAGGGAAGCTCAAGCAGCCGGAGACCGCCGATGGCGCGCAGCGACACGCCATGAATGCGAAAATAAACCGGCAAGACCTCCCACAAGATCGCCGCCGGCGCGCCCTGGATAAAATAGAGCAGCGCCACGGTTCCGAGTTTTTTTCGCGACGCTGAAGAATTCGCCGGCATACCCAAGGCACGCCAAAACCACGTCCTCATCACGTCTCTAGATATAGAGACAAAATGATTTCCTTTCCAGCCCGACGTACGCGAGGTTGAATCAAGCAGTAGTGACCACTCAAATTGAATCCGTCTGAGAATCTGATTGGTGTGGAAGCCGAAAGAGTCTTGTCAGTTCCGATCTGTCGACAGTACAACCTTTCCAGCCCAGCGCGCGCTCGTAGTGAAAGCTGCAACCGTTATTGGAATACCTCTTCTTGAAAAGGCGCTGTCCACAAGGCATAGTTTTGACGGCTGGCAATGAAACGTCTGTTTATCATCATCTACTGTTTGGTCGTGCTTGTTGCAGGGGCAGCGTCGGCGTGGGCAGGCTGTGAGCAAGGATCCTTTTTTTTCCATCCGAAATTGCCGGCTAACGCACCTGCACACGATCATCACTCCGGCTCCCATCACGAACACTCACATGGAACAGTGATACACTGTCCGACGTTGGATCAGTTTCTCCTTACCGCGACTTTTTCGGCAAGCAACGACCATCGAGTAGAACGCCTCACGCACGCCGTTGTTACCCAATTAGTTTCGCAGAGTGGCTTGCAGCAGTCGTATCGTTCGATGCATGGTCCCCCCGGTTTTTCTCGTTCCAACAATATTCCTCCTTATCTCTTCCTCTCGGTCCTGCGCATTTAGAAACACCGCGCCGTTTCGTCACTTTTTTCGTTCTTTCGTTCGAAACGTTTACGATCGTGAGCGCTGCGCCTGTCTTAATGGACACTGGTGGGCCTCATCGATCGGAGTGAGGGTCGGTCTATGACGGTCCGAGTGTTACTTGTGTTCTCATGTATCGCGATCACTTCTCTTTCAGTGGTCGCATGGTCTTTAGCTTCTAAACACACCAGCAACATTAGTTCTGCGGCGGCGCGGCAGGTCGAAATGCATCATCCCAAGGGATGGCGGTTCACGTTGCCCAAGGGCGATCCTACCAAAGGTAAGGCCGTATTCGAGAAATTCGAATGTTACTACTGCCATGAAGTCCGCGGCGAGCAGTTTCCGTATCCCACCGAAAGCGCGCCGGAGCTTAGCCAAATGGGCGCGATGCATCCGGTCGAGTTCTTCGCCGAATCCATCATGAATCCAAATGCGGTTGTTCCTAAGGCGTACCGTGAGTCGGACGGTAAGTCGCCGATGACTAACTTCGCAGCGAAAATGACGGTACAGGAGCTGATCGATGTTTCAGCGTACATCGCGTCGCTGAGACTCAAAGGAGCGCCGAAAACGCTCAGCGGAGAGGCCAAGGTAATCGCTCTTGTACCAGAGAGTGGCGAGATCGTTTTGGCCCATGAAGAAATAAAAGGCTTCATGGATGCAATGACCATGGGTTACAAAGTTAGCCCGCTATCTCTTCTAAAAGCTGTCAAACCCGGGGATTCGGTGCGCTTCACGATCGACACCGAAAAACATGTGATCACAAAGATCGCTAAAACTCCGACGCGACAATGAACTTGAAATTGTAATCTGCCCGGGATCCGGGGGCAGCACGGTTGAGATAGGAAATGCCATTTCAGGAGAAGAAGAAAATGAAATCGAAAGCCATTTTCACTGGGGCTATTTTGTTGGTCTCAGGGTGCTCTACTTATGAACTGCAAGCACCAAACCGCGATCATCCCGCGAGCCTGATGGCTATGTCGGCTCCCCAACGTTCTATTTCAAAAACACTTGCATATACGCGCGAGGATATGCCCGCCAGCGCATCTGCGGCAGCCCAGCACAGTCATGAAAGTCACCGTCCGGCTAGTGAGTCGGGGGGACAAAAAACCGCCGTTGGCGAAGGTAAAGTTGTTGCAACTGTACCCGGCTCCAATCAGATCGTCCTCGAGCACGGCGAGATCAAAGATTTCATGGAAGCAATGACGATGGGTTACCGGGCTGAGCCGCCGTCTCTGCTCGAAGGACTCAAACCAGGAGATCGAGTTCGCTTTGCTATCGATGTTCCGAAGAAGTCTATTATCAAAATCGAAAAGTTGAACTGAGCGATGTGTTTGGCGGTCGCGACAAGGAGATGAAGAGATGATGTCCCGGAAAACCGCCGGCTGGGTATCCGTTGGAGTCCTTGTTTTCAGCGGATGCTCGTCCATGGCCATCAACACAGGATTCGATGATGTGAAAGCAGTCATCGAACAACGAGGAGCGGTCCATATCTTTTGGAACAACGGAACCGAACTGGATAAGGAAGCCGAGGAGAAACTCCGGTCCTTAATGAAAGGCACGGTCACCGTCGATGAAGCGGTGCAGATCGCATTGCTCAACAATAGAGATCTACAAGCGCTCTACTCCGAGCTTGGAGTGGCTCAAGCGGACTTGGTTCAGGCCGGACTACTAAAAAATCCCATCTTCGATGCTGCCGTTCTGTTCCCGGTGTCTGGTGGTGGTCGCCCCGACTTCGAGCTCAGCGCGGTGATGAACTTTTTAGACATATTTTATTTGCCCCTGCGCAAGCGAGTTGCCGCATCTCGCTTCGAGGAAGTGAAAACTCGACTGGCAGGTTCTGTTCTCGAATTTACCGGCCGCGTGCGGAGCTCCTTCTATTCCTATGAAGCCGATGAACAAATGCTCGAATTGCGCCAGACGATTGTGCAAGCTCTCACGGCCTCTTTCGAGATAGCGCGGCGGCTCCACAATGCCGGAAATATCACGGATCTAGATTTCGCCAGAGAGAGAGCTCTTTTGGAATCCGGGAAGTTAGCGCTCAGATCGGCGGAGGTCCAAGTCCGGCAGCGGCGCGAGGAACTGAACATTTTGATGGGGCTATGGGGATCACAGACCGATTGGCAAAGTCAGAAACGTTTACCCGACGTTCCGGATGAGCCGATGCAGACGGAAGACATTGAGCAGATCGCGCTCAGGCAAAGCTTGGATCTTGCGGCGGCTCGGCAACGAATCGAGATTGCAGGTGGTCAACTCCGGTTTACCAGATGGACCACACTTCTGCCGGAAATCGATGCCGGTCCGAGCGGCGAACGACGAGAAGGTTCGTGGGAAGTCGGTCCCAGACTCGAGTTTCCCTTACCTTTATTTGACCAAGGACAAGGACAGATTGGCCGGGCAGCGGCGGAACTGCGGCGCTCACAGCAGGATTACTATGCGGTCGCCGTACGAGTGCGCTCGACGGCTCGTGCGGTCCGAGATCGACTCGAAGGTGGCCGTGATCGCGTGTTGTACTACCGCGATATTTTGTTGCCCTTGCACGAGCGAATCGTCAATGAGACCCAGCTACAATACAACGCAATGCAGTTGGGGCCATTGCAACTACTACGCGCCCGAGAGCAGCAGATCGAGACCGCAGTCAGGTACGTTGAAACGGTGCGCGAGTATTGGATGGCAAGAGCGGACTTAGTCCAAATTTCTAGTGGTCGATTGCCAAGCTCAATGACAGCGGCTATCAGCGGATCCAGTGGACCGACAAATATGCACGAAGGCAAAGGCCATTGATTCGTATCAAGGAGTTGGAAATGAGTAATAAAATATCCCGGCGCCAAATGTTGGGTATCGGAGCGGCCACTATCGCAGGCGTCGCTTTATCAAAAAGCCAGGCACACGCAACAAATCACGGCGGATCAGGGACAGATTACAAACCGTTCAGAGGCTACAACCAGCAACGCGGAGCCGATCGGCCCTACTGGGAGAAAAGCTATAGCGGAGGACCGGTGGATGTTAAACCGCTGCCCCCGGTGCTCCCCGAAAAAGGTTACACACCCGTCGTGGTTCCAAGCGGCGCAGCTCTACCCTTCAAGGTTATTGACGGCGTAAAAGTTTTTCACTTGATCGCCGAGGAAGTAGATCACACCTTCGATTCCGGGTTGAAAGCGAAGTGCTGGGGATACAATGGCCGCGTAAACAGCACTGTCATTGAAGCTGTTGAAGGAGAGCGCGTGCGGATTTATGTGACCAATCGATTGTCCGTCGCGACCTCAGTACACTGGCATGGTTTCAATTTGCCAAATGGCATGGACGGCGTCGGCGGACTCACCCAGCCATACATAAAAGCCGGTGAAACGGTGAAATATGAATTCACGCTGCGCCAGTACGGAACACAAATGTTCCACTCTCACCATGACGAAATGACGCAGATGGGCATGGGGATGATCGGGATGTTTATCATACATCCGAGAAATCCAAGACCGGAGTATCAAGTGGGCCGCGACTTCTCGCTGATGATTAGCGAATGGGCCATCCCGGCCGGGACATCCCGACCAAATACGCTGGAAATGACTGACTTCAACGTCCTCACGATCAACGGCAAAGTCTTTCCTTCGACGGCGCCGTTGATCTGCAAGACCGGCGACAAGGTTCGAATTCGTTTAGGAAACTTGGGCGCGACCGATCATCACCCGATGCACATCCACGGACATCACTTCCGGGTTACCGCTACCGATGGTGAGGAAATTCCGCTGTCGGCGCAGTGGCCCGAAACGACAGTCCTAGTCGGAGTCGGGCAAACACGCAATATAGAATTCATTGCAGATGCTCCGGGCGACTGGGCTTTTCACTGTCACATGACGCATCACGTCATGAATCAGATGGGGCATCAGTTTCCTAACATGGTGGGAGTAAATCCAGAGGGATTGGATGAAAAACTCCGGCCTCTTCTGCCGGCTTATATGACTATGGGACATACCGGGATGGACATGGGGAAAATGGCTGAAGTGATGCCGATGCCGCGTAACACGATATCGATGAAAGGGGCGACAGGACCGTTTGGCGATTACATCTCGATGGGCGGACTGTTCACGATCATGAAAGTTCGCGATCAATTGAAGAGCTACGACGAAGATCCGGGCTGGTATAAACACCCGCCGGGAACCGTGGCGCTCAGAGCAACCGACGAGGAACTTCGTCGCAATGGAATCGATGTGACTAAGCTGACCATCGATGGCAGTGCTAAGCGCGCTTCTGAAAAACAAGGGAATGGTCATACCGGACGTTAATTGTTTTGCTGGTACATCGCATGGAGGCATAACGTGAGTTTGGTCACGAGCAAAAAGTAAGAGACAGGAATTTAACAAAACAGAGGAGGTTGTCATGAAAAACATTTTTACGGTGGTGGTTTTATCGGCGGCGCTGGGTCTTGTTCCCGTGCTCGCGCAGGAAAAAAAGGACATGCCGATGAAAGAAGGTATGCCCATGAAGAGCGATGGCATGCAAGGCGGCGGCATGATGAAGGGCAACATGAAGGAGATGCACGGCAAAATGATGGAGATGAAAAAAGGGATGGGTGGGATGATGAAGGGTCAAGGGATGATGAAGAGCGATGATATGAAAGGCATGGGCGACAAGATGGGCGACATGTCGGGCATGATGGGGAATATGCGCCAGATGATGAGCAGCGGCAAGATGACGCCCGAAGAAATGTCAGAGATGTCCAAGATGATGGGCGATATGTCCGGCATGATGAAGCAGATGTCGGAACGGATGGGGCGGGGGACAAAACAGACAAAGTAGTCCGCGCGACTCCCACAAGGAAGGTCACACTGGCTGCTTAGCGCGAACTCTCATCGGCGATGCCTGCTGGACGTGCCAGTAAACTATCAAGGTGCAATTACTCACTCGCTCTTGCGTCAGCTTGGTTGAGAGACAAATTGAGAAAAAGGTCTAGGATATGGCTACCGATCCAATCTGCGGAATGAGTGTAGAACCGGGAAGCGCTGCGGGCAAACAGGAGCACAACGGTCAAACTTATTATTTTTGCAGCCTTCACTGTCTGGCGAACTTCAAAGAAGACCCTGAGAAGTGGCTGAGCGCACAGCACGGCGGACATGTTGCCCACATACAGGCCGCGCCGCAAACTCCCACGACAGGCAAGCCGGATGACGCGGTGTATGTTTGCCCGATGCATCCGGAAGTGCGGCAGGCCGGTCCCGGCAGTTGCCCGAAGTGCGGTATGGCTCTAGAGCCCGCGGCTCCTTCTGCTCCTTTGACCAAGACCGAGTACGTCTGCCCCATGCATCCCGAGATCGTACGGTCTGAACCGGGTTCTTGCCCGATTTGCGGTATGGCACTGGAACCGCGGACGGTGAGCCTGGAAGACCAACCCAATCCCGAGTTGGTCGACATGACTCGCCGGTTCTGGATCAGCGCAGCCCTTTCCCTTCCGCTCTTCATCCTTGCGATGTCGGACATGCTTCCGGGCCAGCCACTGCAGCATATAGCGTCTCCGCGTTCCCTCACCTGGATTCAGTTCGTCCTTGCCACACCGGTAGTGATTTGGGGCGGTTGGCCTTTCTTCGAACGCGGTTGGCAATCCATCGTAAATCGAAGCCTAAACATGTTCACGCTGATCGCCATAGGAGTGGGCGCGGCGTACATGTACAGCGTCGTGGCAACGATGTTCCCCGGTATTTTTCCGGAATCATTCTATGGGCACAGCGGCACGGTTGCTGTTTACTTCGAGGCCGCGGCGATCATCACGACGCTAGTACTGTTGGGCCAGGTACTCGAGCTGCGCGCGCGCAGTCAAACCAGCAGCGCCATCAAAGCTCTCCTCGGCCTGTCGCCGAAGACCGCTCGATTGATGCACGACGATGGCAAAGAAGAAGACGTTCCCCTGGATCGCGTTAAGGTGGGCGATCGCCTGCGTGTTCGGCCTGGCGAAAAAGTTCCAGTCGATGGCGTCGTCCTCGAGGGCGCGACATCGATCGATGAATCGATGGTTACCGGCGAATCCATCCCCGTCGAGAAATCAAAAGGCAGCAAGGTAACCGGGGGCACGATCAACGGCACCGGCAGTATCGTCATGCAGGCTCAACGCGTCGGCAGCGAAACTCTGCTGGCTCAAATCGTTCGCATGGTCAGCGAAGCCCAGCGCACGCGCGCACCGATACAACGACTCGCCGATATCGTTTCTGCTTATTTCGTTTTTGCCGTGCTAGTGGTGGCCATGGCGACATTTGCCGTGTGGGCACTGCTTGGACCGGAGCCCCGCATGGCCTACGCCATCGTCAACGCTGTCGCCGTGCTCATCATTGCTTGCCCCTGCGCTTTAGGACTGGCTACACCGATGTCGATCATGGTGGGAGTAGGCCGCGGCGCTACGGAAGGCGTGTTGATCAAAAATGCCGAGGCTTTGGAAATCCTGGAGAAAATGGACACATTGGTCGTCGACAAGACCGGTACTCTAACGGAAGGAAAGCCGCAGCTTTCGGAAGTTGTCACCGTTGCAGGCACAGACCGCAAAGAGATCCTGCGCCTGGCGGCGAGTATTGAGCGTGCCAGCGAGCATCCGCTCGCTGCGGCTATTATAGGAGCAGCCGAGAAGGAAGAAGTACCACTATCACCGGTCGAAGATTTTCGTTCGCTCACCGGCAAAGGGGTCATTGGAAATGTGGACGGCCATTCGGTTGCGCTCGGCAATCTGGCGCTCTTGCAAGAGCTGGGGAACGATCCGGGACCATTGCTCGCGCGCGCCGAGGAACTGCGGCGAGAAGGCCATACGGTGATGTTTGTCGCCATCGACAATCGAGCGGCTGGCCTCGTGGCGGTCTCTGATCCAATCAAGCAATCGACCCATGAAGCGATCGAAGTTTTGCATCGAGAGAGTATTAGGATCGTCATGCTGACAGGAGATAGCCGAACTACGGCTGAAGCCGTCGCACGCCGGTTAGGGATCGATCGGGTCGAAGCCGAAGTGCTGCCCGAACAAAAAGCGGAAGTGATCAAACGCCTGCAGTCCGAAGGACGGGTCGTGGGGATGGCGGGCGACGGCGTCAACGACGCTCCGGCGCTGGCGCAAGCTCACGTCGGTATCGCTATGGGCACGGGAACCGATGTCGCGATCGAGAGCGCACACATTGCCTTGGTAAAAGGCGATCTGCGCGGCATCGCGAAAGCGCGCCGCTTGAGTCGCGCGACCATGCGTAACATCCGGCAGAATCTCTTCTTCGCATTCGTTTACAATGTAATGGGCGTTCCCATCGCCGCAGGTGCTTTGTATCCGTTCTTCGGAATTCTTTTGAGCCCGATCATCGCGAGCGCCGCCATGACGTTCAGCTCGGTTTCGGTAATAGCCAATGCATTGCGGCTACGGCACGTTCGGCTTTAACAGGTTCGACAAAACCGGGACTTCTTGACTTGGCGTGAAAAGCTATTTAGCGTTGACCTTGTTCCCACATTGCAAAAGACACGCGCATGTCGAAACGAGGCTTCTCCCTGCTCGCTATAATGTTGATTGCCTCCGTGCTTTTTACGGTGGTCGTCCATGCTTGCTCCGACTTGCGTTCCATGCGGACGGCCCTGCAAGCACCCTGCGACCACAGTTCCTCGCAAAATGAACCGCGCGGTAAACCGGAAAAGGACAACTGCGATTCGGTTCGTTACGGTATGCTGTCTCTACAGGCTTCATATGCGGCACCCGAACTATCGAAGATTTATTCCATCTCGTTTCAAGACTCGGGATTCGTCGTCTTTTCGCTGCCCGACTCTCTGCCCTTATTCTGGCGGTCTCAAGCCCCTCCTTTTTCCGGGCTTGGAGCTTCGCCGCATCTTTCTCACGTAGTTCTCCGCATCTAAGTTCCCGTCCCTTTTTTGCAAAACCGCTCCGCAGGAAACGTTCGGAGCAGTTAAGGCATCTCCCTGTCCAGTTCGCGGGAGGCCTTTCGCTATCGATTATTTGGGGGACCGGATGAAATTACTCAGTGCAGTTATAATCGTCGCCGCAGGTGTATTTGCCGGTGCAAGCGCTCGCGCCGGCGATGCCGAAAAGGAGCTGCGTCTTTCCCAGGCCATCGACGAGGCTCTTCAGAATAATCCCGAGATTCACGTCCTTCAGAACAAGCTCCAATCCGCGCGCGCCAGAGGTAATCAATCTACCTACCTCGAAGATCCCGAGGTTAACCTTGAAGCCTGGGGCATCCCGCTGAACCAGCCGGCGAGTATTCGCAGCTCGAATCCAATTGTTTTGGGACTGCGTCAAAAGGTTCCTTTCTTTGGCAAGCGCGCATTGAAAAGCGAGATCGCTGGAAGCGAAGTTCGCATGGCCGAAGAGGACCTGCGGGCGAAACAGGTCGAAGTCGTCGCCAAAGTAAAAAATGCCTATGCCGACTACTTCTTGGCCGAGAAGAGTATTGAGATTGCCAAAGGGCACTTGGAGCTGATTCGTCAGGTGAGTTTGACCGCCGGGAATCTATACAAAGTGGGAAAGGCTCCCCAACAGGATGTCATCAAAGCATTGTTGGAACAGACCGACCTTCTCAACAGACTAAACATGGCGGAACGAGAACTGGAGACCACGAAAGCAAGGCTGAACACACTTCTGAACCACCATCTCGACACTCAGCTCGGTTCGCCGGCAGAACTAAGCTTAGTACCACTGCGTCTCTCCTTTAATGATCTGGAGAGACTCGCTCTCGAGAATAACCCAGAGTTGGAAGGTATGGAACAAAGCGTGAAGCGATCGGAAAAAGCTATCGAACTCGCCCGTCGAAACCAAAAATATCCCGACTTCATGCTGGGCTTACAGTATTGGGTCGCGCCCGACCAAAAGCAAAAGCACATGTACACTCCGATGGTGTCTTTGACGATTCCATTCTCACCTTGGACCAAAGGCAAACATGATTATGAGGTTGAAGAGGCGATGGCCGAGCGTCAGGCGACGAAGTCGCAGCACGAGGCCATGAAGAACGCTGCATTGCTTGCGCTGCGGGAGATGCTTACTAAAGCGCGCACGGCAGAGAAATCTGTAACCTTTTATGAGGATGGACTGCTGCCGCAAGCGCAGCAGTCTTTCGAGGCAACGGTCGCGGCCTACCAAACGGGTCAAGTCAACTTTGTCACGATGTTGGACGCGCAGAGAACTATCCGCGAGGCACGACTCGGTTATTACAAGGCGTTGGTAGAGCATGAGCAAAGCATAGTGGACATAGAAAAAGCCGTGGGAGCGACGCTTCCGCGTGAAGTGAAGAACTGAAAGAGGAGGAAGATGCAAATGAACGCAATGAAGATATTCAAGATTATCGGTGTGATCGTCCTTAGCGGCGGCCTATTTACCGCCGGCTATTTTTGGGGACAAGACAAAATGCATCAACAAATGGGGCAGACATCCAGCGGAAGCGGTGAAGCGGGCGGTATGCCGGGAATGGCCGGTATGAACATGGCGCCCGGCACGGCGATTATAAGCCCCCAGATGCAACAGCTCATGGGAGTGCGGACCGCCATAGTCGAAACAAAAACGCTGAACAAGACTGTTCGCGCTGTCGGCACCGTCACCTACGACGAGAGCAGAGTGAGACGAGTGCAAAGCAAAGTGGACGGCTGGGTCGACAAGCTTTACGTCAACTCGACGGGGGCGTTCGTTGGCAAAGGACAGCCTCTGTTTACGATTTACAGTCCCGATCTTGTCGCTACACAAAGCGAATATTTGATCGCGAAAAAGAATTACGAAAGCCTGGCGACAAGCTCCATTCCAGAGGTGAAAATCGGCGCATCTTCGTTGGTGGCGGCAAGTGAAACCAGGCTTGCGCTTTGGGACATCTCCGAACAGCAACTGCGCGATCTCCAACAGAAGGGCGAGGCGCAAAGAACCCTGACGCTCTATTCTCCGTACAGCGGCTTTGTCATCAAGAA
>Ga0193716_1001937_pt1 | contig 11849 bp, 9 predicted proteins | sample U2c1metaG_FD_145901 | JGI IMG/M metagenome (GOLD analysis project Ga0193716, IMG submission 145901) | Soil microbial communities from a riparian zone of the East river system, Colorado, United States - U2c1 | ecosystem: Environmental > Terrestrial > Soil > Riparian zone | place: USA: East River...
TAAAGGACAGATTGCCGACTTACCGACTGCCATTACAGAACTATGGAAAAATGGTTATGATGCTTATGCAGACAACTTAAATGCTGACTTATATAAAGAAGGGTACAACGGGCTTTCAAAATCTTATTTTGTAATTTCTGATGATGGAAAAGGAATGTCCAGCACTGATGTGTTAGACAAGTGGTTAGTGCTTGGTACAGACTCAAAATCCAGAGCAGAATTGGAGCAAGAATCCGAAGATACCTTATGGAAAAGACCACGTATTAAAGCCGGGGAAAAAGGTATAGGGCGCTTATCTGTAGCCTACTTAGGTAATCCTATGTTGATGCTTACAAAGAAAATCGGTTATCCTTTACAAGCAATATATTTTGATTGGAGATTATTAGAAAATTACAATTTATTTTTAGATGATATTATCATTCCGATTAAATCTATCGAAAAACCAGAAACACTAAATGTTGATTTTTCAGAACTAAAAAAAATGTTCTTATCAAATTTCGATAAAGAAACAGATTTAGATGATAAACCAATTTGGGAAGGGAAACAAATTGAGTTGAAATCTGATATTATTTCAGAAACAAATGACTCAGAATTAGAAGAACCTATTTTGAATAGCATATTATCGTTCTTTAGTTCTGGGGATGCTCACGGAACAATGTTCCTGGTTTTTAATCCTATAAATCAAATTATAGAATTGTCGGAAAAGGATGAAGATAAAATAGATGAAGGCAATTTTATCACATCAAGTCTGATTGGTTTTACGAACCCATTTAAGGAACCTTCAATCAAGATTGAAACTGTTTTTAATATTCATAATGATTCAGAAACGTATGATTTATTAACTAAACAAGGTAACTTTTTTGATAAATCGGATTTTGATTTAGCTGACGTTTATATAAAAGGGAATTTTGACGGTACCGGCAATTTTAATGGAACAATCCGGATTTTTGACAAGACGATTGATTACTCTTACACTAATCCCAGAAAAAAAGATAAACGTACTCTTTATGGAGCCATTCCCATTGAATTAGGTTATTCTCAGGGAGAGGAAAAATCATCTTTATTATCAGACTCTCAGTTTACCAAAATTTCTGATAAGGTTAAAGAGTATGGAGGATTATATGTATTCAGAGATGATTTTAGAGTCTTACCTTATGGTCGAGAAAACGCTGATTTCTTAAACTTCGAGCTTAGAAGATCAAAAAGAGCTGGAACAGCATATTTTTCTTATAGAAGAATGTATGGGTATTTAGATTTAACCAGAGAAAGAAATCCTGATTTAAGAGATAAATCCAGTAGAGAGGGTTTAATAAATAATGCACAATACAGAGCATTTACAAGTGATGCTATTAATTTCTTTATGACATTGGCTCAGGATTATTTTGCAACTGTTCCTAAGCATTCCCTTTTTAGAGATAAATTAAAAGAACTCCAGGATCAAAATGATGCTTTACAGGCAGATAAAGCCAGAGAAAAAGCAGAAAAAATAGCGTTTACAAAATCGTTGAACAGCTATCCCCAAAGATTGGATGACCATCAAGCCAGGTATGAAAGTCTTTTGAATACATTAGATGAGAAACTGGATAATATTAATATCACATATTCAGAGGTTGAGGATATTTTAGATGAAATTCAGAAAATGGATTTAGAACTTAAAGGTTTAATTCCCAAAGTTCCTAAACGATATAAACCTACTGAAACACAAAAAGAACGATTATATAAATTTGAAAATCGCCTAAATAATTATATTGAGCTTGTTACTCCGAAAAGAGAAGAATTGAACCGAAAGGCTCAAGATAAATTAGAGATTCGGGACTTAAAGATTGATTTTACCAAGAAATATAACGGTTATATTTCTTCTTTAGAAAAATTACTCAATGAGAACAGACAACAACTTGATGATAAGTTTTCTTCATTAGCTAAAGATTACAGAGAACGAGCAAAAAGATTAGTTAATTCTCTTGCCGAAAATAAAGACAAAATAATCAGTAGTATTGTTTCCAAAGAACAGGTTAGTCAATTCGCTGATGAAATTGAAAAGCAGTACAATAATCTGTCTGAAGAAGCTGGAAAAACATTGCTCCCTTTAGTAGAACATATAAAGCGTTTGTCTTTCGATATTGATGAAGAACAGGTTCAGGGAGCATATAAAGCCCAATATGACCAGATGAAGTATCAGTGGGAGCAAACACGAGATACCGCTCAACTGGGAATTGCAGTTGAAATTATTGACCACGAATTTAATCAACTGTATGCAAAAATAAATAATCAGTTAGGGCTATTAAGTAAGAATGATACGGTTAATTCTATTAAGGAGTTTGGTTTCCTTGAAAAGAACTTTAAGCAGTTAGAGGATAAATATGCCTTGCTGTCACCGTTATACAGGATTTCCGGTGCATTAATCAAAGATATTTCAGGCGATACGATTTACAATTATTTGCTTGAATTTTTTGAAAATCAAATTAAAGAATATAATATAATATTTGAAGTCTCGAATGATTTTAAAGGGCATTTCATTGGTATTAAAGAGCCTGTAATCCACACAGTATTTATCAATATTATTAACAATGCCATTTATTGGATGCGGAACAAAGATCAGCGTACTATAAAGCTTGATTACCTAATAGATAAACAGGAAATAATTATTGCTAATTCCGGAGAAAAAATACCCGATTACAGGCTTGATAAGATTTTTGATTTATTCTATTCTCAGCGTCCTAACGGTAGAGGTATCGGGCTTTATTTATCAAAGCAAAGTTTGAACGAAGCAAGTTTGGATATTTACGCAACCAACGATAAAAAATATAATTCTTTAAACGGAGCCTGCTTCGTGATTAATACCAAAGTTGATTGATATGGCATACATAGATATAGCGAAAGGAATTTTAAAAGACAATATTAAAGCTGCAATTTATATTGATGAGAATGCCCGTGAGTTTAATCAAGGTGCTGATACACTAACAGGAGCAGATGAAGAAAGTTTGTCTTTAGAACTATATACAAAATTCAAAAAATCCGGAGTATCATTGGAATCAATTAAATATACTTCGGGCGATGAAACCGATGAAGGATGGATAAACTATTGTTTAGATAATAGAGATTTAATTTTATTAGATTGGCATTTAGACGGGCAATCCGGAGAGGTACAAAGTTTGAAAATTTTGGATAAAATAATCAATAAGCCGAATATTCATTTCTGCGTAATATATACAAGTGAAGACAATTTGGATGGAGTATTTACAAGAATTTTGGCTAATTACTCAAGTTTGACCCCGGATACTTTTTCTGAATACAAAGAATATACAGAAAGCATTTTTGGCGAAGGGTTCGACTTTAGCGAGTTTCACAAAATTAGTCTTGGCAGAAGTAATCCTGAAATTAAAAAAGAAATTGGCGCGTTATTAAAAAAGAACAACGCACAAATAAAGGAATTTAAAGAGCATACTTCCATAAGTGATAATGTTTGTGCTATCTATAAAATATCCGCATTAAACCTTGATACCTTTCATAATGAGTTAATACATCCCCTTCCTTGTCCAAGTTTTATAAAAAGCGAAAAATATTTGTTAGAAATCAACAACACCATTATTACAATATTTAAGAAAAAAGAAAACAATCCAGACAATTTACTCGAGAATTTTTTTGACCACATTATAAATGATATAGATAGCTATAATCAGCTTTTGACTATAGATTTCTTTAATAGAGTTTTCAGAATCGGAATTATTAATAAGGACAATAAAATAAACTTTAGTAAGGAAGCCTTACTTGAACATCGAAAAAGGTTGAAGGAGGAAGGTTTAGATAGTTTTTACGAAGAGTTTGTGAAGGAGTTACTTCTTGAAAAAATGAATTTATCATTGAGAGATACAAAGTCCCCTCTTTTATCAGAAGATGTATATAATGAATTATATAACCCAGCAATAAAAGTAAAGAATGAAGACAGTCACAAAATGAATGTCTTCTACAATTCGTTCACACTCAATAAAGTTGGTAACTATATTAATTTTGGGGATGTTTTTAAATTTGAAAATGAAGAAAAATATTTAATATGCCTAACCCCTTTATGCGATTGTCTTAGACCACAAGAAAAAATAAAAAGAAATTATTTTTTTGCCGAAGGCGAGCATATTAATTTGGAATCTGCATTGAAGCTTGGAGATACTGCCTTTATTAGTTTTTTACCAAATGGTAAAGTTGTGAGATGGACAGACGTTCCTCAAGAAGAATCTAAATATGTACCTATTTATATCAAGCCATTACAGTATAAAGTCCTTGAGGGTAAGGATTTAATTAATGAAGATGGAATAATCGAACTTTATTACTTAAACAAGGAAGGAGAGCGTAAGCATAAGCAGGTTAGATATATTTCTACAATTCGTCAAAATTATGCTCAAAGAATTGCTAACCACGCATTCTCTTATCCCCTAAGAGTCGGTGTTGATTTTGTCAAAATTTAGCATTCTATTTGTAGATTAGGCATAAGGGACACTGTAATGGTACCAGCCTTCCTTTGGAACAACTCCCTCAAAAAATTAATTTTTCTCAAAACTCTCGCCACTGGTGAGAGTTTTTTAGTTATGGGCATGAGCATCTTTATGAATTTCCACACATAACCAAATTTGCAGAACTTACGTCCATTGTTTTACAACGTCAAGGACAAGGTGAAGATTTCTTTAGCTCATCGGGAAAAGTACATTTTGCACCATATATGGACGGCAGATTTCCGGATTACTATGAGACTGGCATTTAATTCACAAGTAATAGAGATTATAGCTTTCACTGCAATAAAGCATTAATTATGGAAGAGGAAGATAAAGTTATAGAGATCGATTTAGAACAACATCTGAGGATTCATATGCCAGCTATGTTCCGATTGCTTGCCGATAGAAATCTAAAAAAAGCGCAATGGAAAAAGTTGAATAAAAGATTTATAGAAGAACATAATAAGCGTACTGCACTCTATAAAACTAACAACGACTACTTGCAGGTTGAAGCCAATTTCTTTGATTTAATAACTTCTACAATTAGGGGTAAGCAGTCTGCTTTCCGCCTCATTGGTTACTTCGATGTGTTATTTAAAGCCCTTGATAAAAACCTACTGCCCGATGAAAAATTAATGATTAGGGATACGCTGTACAATGCCCTAATTAATCTTGATCATAAGTTCAGAAATTTCATTGGGGAGTTGGCGGTACTTAATAGTGCAGTTGATAAGCGGCGATATAGTCTTGTAGGTATTGAAAAGGATTTTATAGCACAAAAAAAGACTGCGGATTTCACTCTATTTGATAATACAACTAAGAAGAAAGAGTTAGTCGAAGTTGTAAATATCCATCTTGATGATTCCAGATACCTGAAAGAGACATTAACTGAGAAAATTACAAATAAGGTAGCCGATAAAAGCTGCAATACCAGCGACCATAGCCCTTTCACATTAGTTCCTGTTATCTGGGCACCTGTATCTGTTTTGCAAGACTTGGAAAAGCTCTATAAATCAGGGAACGGAGTTGTTATAAGTGGCGTTAGTGAACCCTGCGCTTATTGTAATTTTACTGGCCCCGACAACTTCCCGGTGTACCGGTTTTGTTCAATTTCAACATTATTCCCCCAAGGCGAAATATTGGTTGAGTGGGTTGATTAACTTTAGTAGCAAAATTGATGCTGAGTAGTTAATCTGATACCTGTTTCCGTTCCCACGGCTCTTTTTGCTTATCTAACACAGTCGTAGCAAGACAACTGACCCGTTTGAAGCTTCCAGTTCTGCCAGTGCAAGCCGTTCATTTGTTTGCAATTCAACATAAATTCCCTGGGCATTTTTCACTTTAATGGAGGATTGCGACAACTCGGCATCACGCATTTACATATAATAAGTGGCTCTTTTTAGATAATTACTTTACATTTGTGGTAGCTTATTCCCGTTAGCCCCTGAAGCAATTCAAGCTAGCGGGTTTCGTTTTTTACAGGATGTTGACAATCTTACACCATCTAGCACTTCACCATCTTTTATTTTTTTGCCTTTCTGTATAGATTTAGTCAATTTTTGACCACGAAACCTATTTCTATTTCCTTTTACTTATCCCCAAAATAGCCAGATAAAGATTTTACGTAGATATTTTCTCACTTAAACGAAGGTGGAAATATGAAACACTCAGGATTCAATGAACTTGAAGCATTTTCAGTTTTTGCTAAAGGTCAAATTGTAAAAAAGGAAAAGAACACTAACTGTGTTATATATACACGTGTATCCAGTAAAGAGCAGACCAAGGGCATGAGCCTGGAAATACAAAGAAAAGAATGTGAGCAATATGCTCTCCGAAATAAAATATCCATTATGGGATACTTTGGCGGTACTTATGAAAGTGCAAAGACAGACGAGCGAAAGGAGTTTAATCGCATGTTAGTTTTTGTTAAAAAGAGCAATGAGAAAATTTCAATTATCATTGTTTACAGCGTTGATCGGTTTAGTCGTTCAGGAGCCAATGCAGTTTATATAGCAGATCAATTAAAACAACAAGGGATTTCTGTCTTTGCGGTAACTCAACCAACAGATACGACTACACCTAATGGCAGCTTCCAACAAAATATTCAATTCATCTTTTCCGAGTACGACAACCAACTTCGTCGGGAGAAGTGTATGGCCGGAGTAAGAGAAAAATTACTCACAGGTATCTGGTGTACAAGAGTTCCTATTGGGTACGATATTCTACGTAGAGATGGTCTGCCCAAACAAATAACCTTAAACTGGAAGGGTAAGCTTGTCAAATATGCTTTTGAATTGAGACTCGCCGGTTTGACCAATGAAGAGGTAAGGAGGCAATTATCAATGAGAGGATTTAATCTATCTAGCCAGCGCATATCAGATATGTTCCGTAATCCTTTTTATTGCGGTTTGATCGTCCACAAAGCTCTTGAAGGAAAAATCATAGAAGGAATTCAAGAGCTAGCAGTATCGAAAGACTTATTCTTAAAGGTGACCAGTATTTTATCAGGCAAACAGAAACCTAAGTATTCCGTCACTCTTTCAAATGAAGAAACACCATTAAAACGGTTCATTAAATGTGATCAATGTGGGCAATTTCTCCGGGCATATAAAGCAAGGAAGAATCAGCAATATTATTACAAATGCAACACCCGTGGTTGTCACTGTAATAAACGGGCGGATGAGCTGCTCCAAATGTTTAAAACAGTACTGAATGATTATGTGTTGGGCACAAGAGATAAAGGAATAGAAGACGTCATAAGCCGACAAGTAATCGATATCCGAATTAATCCTCCAGGATGTGGTGAAGAGCTACAAAATGAATGGGAGCAGATAGAATTTGACTTACCCTCTCCAAGTGTAATGATGCGAAACGCAATTGACTTTTCAGCTAAACTCAGTACGATATGGAATTTTAGTAATTACAGAAAAAAGCTAGGCCTCCAATTCTTAGTTTTCCCAGAGGGGCTATACTATAATCGAAAGGCCGATAAGTATATTTAGTGTCTTTGCACCCGCCTTTTCCTTGTAAAGTTGTTGCTCACTATCTCCATATAGCATGATTGATTTAAGGCTAGCATTATTTAAGTCAGAAATTTCTGAGCTTGTAAAATCTTGTGCTTCGTCAACAATAATATAATCTACTGCATCCCCGTCCCATTTTTGAAAGTGTATTATCTGATGAATTGGCACCCCAAGCTCAATTATGCCAGATCGAATAAAGCCCTTTAACGCTTTTGTATATACCACAAGAGTAAAGCTTGGCGGGTCAAACTCATCTTCAGCTATCTTATCAATGTAGATGTCGAGCGCCCTGTACAGTGCCAACAAAGTCTTGCCACTCCCAGGGCAACCTTTTATGACATAACTTTCATCAATTGGCAATCCTCGAATTGTTCTTTGAAACTCATCTAGTTCGCTCGGATCAATTAACCACTTTTCTCTAGGCATAGCGGTGTTATTAAATGTCCTAAATTAGTCCAAGACCTGATATCCTAATTGTCATTGCAGTTGTACTTACTAGAAATTTTTTCGCTAATGTCTGTATTGCGTCATCACTCGCCAGGTCTAGCTTAGCACGTTCTACTTCTTTCCTTAGCAAATTACTTGGCATTAATAAAGCTGAGGCAAAAACATTCGCTTCCTGTTCCATCTGAAGTTTCTCGGGAGTGTCACTTGATTGAAGGCTTCGAAATATCATTTGTTTGTCCACAAACAAGTCACTTTTATCTCGGTGAAGATCATAATGTCCTAATTCATGTGCTATGGTATATCTTATGCGCACCTCAGGCTCTTTCGGATTAAATCCTATCGTTCCTACCCCTTCCTGTATAGCAAGTAATCCAGAAACACCTTCACCAAGGTCGTAGGGAATTACAGTGAGACCCAATGATTTGGCAATTAAATTTACATCAATCGGGAGCTTTAGTTCTGGCAACGATTTAAGTAAAATATTGACTCTGCTATTTATTAGTTTAATATTTACTGACATGTCCTACTTATTTAGTAGTGATAGAAAGTTCAACACAGCACTTTTGGCGGTGTTGTCATATTCTAATGGGTCAAGTATCGAATCAACTTTCTCTTTAAGCTCGTTATTTGTGGTAGTACCTCTATTGGTTTCCAGCGTGATGGGGATCAATTTAGTATACTCAATATTTAACATTGACGCGATTTGTAAAAGTTGATAAACAGAAGGCCTGTGTCTTCCCTTTTCAAGATTTATTACAGAAGACCTTGTGAGACCCATGAAATTTCCAAGCTCTTCCTGACTAACACTATGGCGCAACCTTTCAATCTTGATTGTTTCACCAAGGTCCTTGTAAAAACTTTCCACATCTGGTAGTGCCATGATTTTTGCTTAGAGCTGCGAAGTTATAACAAATATAAGATGTTTTACAAAACTTGACAAAAAGTTTTGTAAAACTATACATAAAAAAAAGTTACTGTAAAACTTTGCAATTGTGAAAAAGTTTGTATCTTTGTTCAAGAATACTATGAAATAAAAAAACCAGGCAATAATACCTGGCTTGAGATTTTCCAATTCTTTAGAGCCTGACTAGCTTTAAATATCGGTAATTGAGTTCGCAAAACAAACTTACCTCTGAATTTGCAAAATTCCAAGCTGTTGGTTGTCTTTAACTGGATTATAGTATTTGGTTAGGGATTTAAATGTTCAACTAAAATTTTAAAATTAGTCAGGCTAGACGAATTGTTTTCTGGGTCTTTCCAGCTTCCGCTTCTGAAATGATAGGGCGCGGGCATTAGTACTAATAAATTTTAAACATTCCAAAAAAACATTTATGGAAAATTTGACAAAATCTGGCATTAACAGACCAGCACTTAAGTATGTTGTAGATGGTCAGGAGTTTGAAACTACAGATCAATATAAAAGCGGTAGTTTCTTAAAAAACCAACGTGGTATTCCTTTAGATACTGATCTTTTTCTTTCCGTTGATAAGCCTTATGAAGATGAGCTCATTCAGAACGATAAAGAAGTAAATCTGGCTCGTCCGTCTACGGAATACTTCTTTGTTAAGAAGAAGCTTAAATTGAAGCTTCAGGATAAAACATTTGACTGGTATAAGCAGTGGATTACGAGGGCTGAGCTTATTATTCTTGGTGACTTATCAAAGGATGCTGAAATCTTCTTAGCAAATGAACGTCCCTGGGCTGACATGCTTGTTACGAACACATCGGTCGTTGACTTAGCCAGGCCTGGTGTCGAGCATTTTTATGTGAAGGGCATGGAGAATGGGTGTTTAGTTTCAATTACCATAAATGGAAAGCCATTTAGTATCAATCGCGGGACTTATACTGCGTTAGAAATTAAGGCATTGGCGGGCGTAGCATCGGGTTATTTGCTCAACCAAGAATTAAATGGTGAGTTAAAGCCTTTAGATGATCATGCGGCAATCCTAATAAAGGGTAATGAAGTGTTTTTTAGTTGTCCGCGCGATGGCGCTTCATCCTAAATCCGGAAGGCTATGAACTTCGATGAAGATGAAATAGCAGAGTTGAAATTGATTAGCCCCAACTTGAGCGTTGCTCAAGAAGGGGGTAGTCAATTTATTTTAATTTCTGCGTTGTTACTCCCAAGTGGCTGCCAGCCTAAAAGCGTGGACGCTCTTCTTTGTCCCACCTTTCGTGACGGTTATAATTCGCGGCTCTATTTTTCAGATAAAATTACTGGATCGCCTGCAAGGAACTGGAATGGTCAATTGAGATTATTGGAAAGAAATTGGTTCGCCATTTCTTGGCAAGTCCCGGGTGGATTACGGTTAGCAGAAATTCTTTTAGTCCACCTCAATGCATTTCGATAATGATAAATATTAAATATCGCTTACCAAAAGCGATCTACGAGCAAGTGTTAAAGGACTTAGCTAGGCCGCATGCATATGCTGCTGAAAGAATTGGATTTTTGTTCACTCGATCAAAGAAACTTAGTAATGGGTCAATTTTAATCACAGCAATAGATTACGTACCGGTAGATGAGAGTTCTTACATAAATGACGAGCATGTTGGTGCTAGAATAAATAGTGATGCTATTCTAATGGGGATGCAACGAGCTCGTTCTCAAAAATGTGGCGTATTCCATGTCCATAAGCACGACCATAAAGGAAAGCCCTCAATGAGCTGGATAGATGAAGACGGAATCCCACCTGTGGTTGAAAGTTTTAGTCACGTATCCGCTAATCAATGCCATGGCATTATTATATTGAGTAAGAATTCTCTCCTAGTAAATGTGTTGCCGCCTGACGAAACAAATTATATTCAACCAAGTGTAATATCTATAGTTGGATACCCAAACCGGTATTTCTTTTTAGATCGTAAAAGCAGCAGGTCATATGACATTTATATCCGTCAAGAATTTTTGGGACCAGATGCACAATATTCCTTTGAAAATATCCGTGTTGGAATTGTTGGATATGGAGGAGGGGGATCACATGTAGGCCAGCAGTTAGCACATATCGGTGTGACCAATCAGGTAATCTTTGATGATGATCAAATAGAGGACTCAAATTTAAACAGGCTTATTGGGGGGCGGAAAGTGGACCTTGCTAACAGCACACCCAAAACGGATATTGCTAGGCGTACAATCCAAGATATTTTGCCTCACGCCAAAGTCGTAAGTATAAATTCACGATGGCAGGAATGTCCCGATGAACTTCAACAATGCGACATTGTAATTGGATGCGTAGATTCTTATTTGGAAAGAGAACAGCTTGAAGCCGAATGTAGGCGTTTTTTGATCCCACTTATTGATATCGGCATGGACGTGCATGGTGTTGATAAACAATTTAGTATGTTTGGTCAGATAATTCTTTCAATGCCAGGCGGCCCTTGTATGCGTTGTATGAAATTTATTACCGATGAAAATCTAGGTAAAGAGGCAGCTAAATACGGTAATGTTGGTGGCCGGCCTCAAGTAGTATGGCCTAATGGGGTATTGGCGTCTACTGCTGTTGGACTATTGGTTGATATTATAACTGGATGGACTGGGAGGAATGGCTCAAATATTTATTTAGCATATGACGGTAATAATGGGACTATTTCCGACCATATACGCATAAATTATTTACCTCCTATCTGCACGCACTATAGGATTGAAGACGTAGGTCCGCCGAACTTTATGCCGTTATAAGTTCAGTAGAATGAATATGAGCCTCATATTGAGGATCAAAAAGGTGCCTCTTCAAGTAATTGTAGGGCGCCTTTACTTTACACTATAAGTAAGAATAAATTATTCCTTTATCGTTAGAACAAATTTAATCATCACGATTAAATAAAATTACAAAAATCGATTCTTCTCTAAAATATGTGGATGTGCAATAATCTCGCAGAGTCAAAATTTCTTTTGAACACT
>Ga0193716_1001938_pt1 | contig 11843 bp, 17 predicted proteins | sample U2c1metaG_FD_145901 | JGI IMG/M metagenome (GOLD analysis project Ga0193716, IMG submission 145901) | Soil microbial communities from a riparian zone of the East river system, Colorado, United States - U2c1 | ecosystem: Environmental > Terrestrial > Soil > Riparian zone | place: USA: East River...
TACTGTCTGGTCAGCATCAGTTGCTGGCATGGTGATGCATGACTTTCTGTAGTTGCAGAATGCAAGTCATGCATCATTCGTTCTAACTACAGATTCAAATTCATGCATCAATCCACAGTACTACCTGTTTGGGTAACTGGGAGCTCCGACGGAGACAGGTTATGTTTCCCGATGCCTTGTCTATTTTAGTCACTGGCTGTGTCATCGTGTTTGCTTCTTCCCGACCAGAAGAGATCATGCCGCCTCATCCCAAAAATGGGGCGGAAGGCGCGCTGTCATAAATTATAACAAACATTTATGTATTTAAATGTCCGTGAATGGGGCGGAAGGCGCGCTACCATAAATTGTAACAAAATTTATGTATTTAAATGTCCGTAAAGTTCGAAGTCTGAGTTGTCCATCAATTGTCCGGCATCATCTCACATCTCCTCACTGTCTTCATTATCCACTTCGCCAAGAGCAACCCACTCCGCCGCATGCCGCCATTGCACCTCGAATCTCGCTCTCATCTCCCGCCTCATCGCTGCCTGCCGCCTTGCGTATGCTACCACGCCCTCCTTTTGTGCCGGCTCCAGATCATCATGCCGACATGCCTTTTCATCCCACCAATCGGCTTGCCAACTCAGAAACTGCTTCACTCGCCGCATCTCCTCCATAAGAAGTGTTACTTCTTCAGACCAACGCATAGCCCTGGCTCTTGCTTTACACCATTCTATACGAAGAGCTACAGAAAGTGGTCAGTGTTTAATACAGGGATGTGAGAAAGATAAGACGTACCTTCTTGTAACCCAAGGTCGTCGCTGTCCTCACAAATGACGCCCTCAGTCATCCATATCCATGATGGTGTTCTTCTGCCTTCTGTGTCACCGTCATTTGCCTCCGAAAGGTGTCGAATATCCTCCTTCTGTAGTCTCCGCAGAGTCCGCTGCCAGGTTGGTTGAATATGCAGGAGCGTCCCGAGATCTGACATTGCATTGCGAGCATCGGTATATTTGCTGGCACTGGCGTTGACCTTTGACTCGACCCTTGCGATGAGATTTTGTGCGCGGGTCTGAGCTGACTGTCCCACGGTGTGCCGCTTCTTATAGTTCCATTCATACGATCGCAGGCGAAGGTGTTGTCGCAACTCATCAAGGGATTCGTAGGCTTCAGCCTCTCGGAGCCTGAACTCATATTCAAGCAGTTTCGGAGGACACCGCTTCCTAGATTGTGCTGGTAACTGTGATGGAAGGTAAAGGGCGATGTCATAAGCGGGGACTTCTACGTCTTCGTCGGCCAACTGATCGTCCAAGGCACGTTGTCTAGCCGCGATGGGCATATAGAGTTCTTGGATCTTCTTCCAGGCAGTGATTTTGCGATGAAGGGCGTTAGTACGCTCTTGAAGTTTCGCAAGTTGGAGTGTGGTGGCTGATGGTCCCGTGATCCTCGCCTGATCCCTCCTCAGTCGCTTTCTAGGTGATAAATCAGTTCGAAAGCTGTGACTGGAGCACCAGTTATCTGCTCACTGCTGCTGTTCTAAATCTAGTCCTGCTGTAATCATCATTGATGCCGTCACATTGTCATGCATCTCTTCGATATCTCCTTTGGCAATTTCTTCAGCCTCTTGTTGAGCCAATGCCAGACGAACATCTTGTTGTGTGACGGCTACGAAGAGACAATACATTAGAAAATAAATGTGAGATAATTGTTTAAGGAGTTACCAACTTTTGACTGTGACCACGAAGGGGTTTGTTTGTTTGTTATCACGTTCCCACTGTTCAACCTGTTCCCTCCACATCGCAACGGCAGATACGGGTAGAGAGTTCTCCATTTCGCGTAGGACCCATTCATGTTCATTCTTTGCTGGAACGGCGATTTTCAGTTTCCGTAACAGACCAGGACCTGTATTCAGACATAAAAATTTGAATTCGTATGTGTAAATCATCACGTACCGAAGGCAACAATTTTCTTCCAGTTCCAGTCACCAAAATGATCATCAAGAGTGTCTCGACGAGACCCGGGGCCCATTTCTCGAGTGCTGGAGGCAACGGGGTTGATATCAGCCCAGCCACGTTCCGGTGCCTCCCCATCGGTTTGTCCAACGTGTGGGGTAAAGTTGAATGAGAAAGCGGTCTGGCACCTTGAAACGTGCGCGGGAAGATGGAACTTTGGGACAAGGAAGACGAACTTCCGGTCCGTGGTATCCAGGTGGAGGTGGGGTTGGTACGTCTTCATACGCTTCCAGAGATTGATTGCCCATTGACATACGATGTCATATGACACAATGATTAATAGTAAGTCGGTGTAGCTGAGACTCGACAGGAAAAGATAGTCCATATTTATATACCTTATCCCTCCTGTGAGCGCCGGCATATGATCAGAAAACTTAAAATAACTCACTTCTCTCCTTTTTGAAGGTCGCCGACTGCCATTGGTCGCTTCAAGTTGTGACGAGTGCAATCAACGGTACCTGCACCCGTTGCCGCTAGGCCGGCAGATTCTTTTGTATTTGCATCTTTGACAGCGTGGTGCTGGTTGCATGTTGACCGCTAGTACCTTATTATTAACTTTTCTTTTTTTTGATCTGACAGAAACACCTACCTCGACAGGCTGATCCCAGTTTTGCTTCAAGTGCTCTTTAAATGGAACCTCGTCGACAAAGTATCCCCAGCCTTTGCTGAGACTGGGGTCAGAAAGCTCGTTGGAAACGATCTTGCGCTTCAAGCGAAAGTTAGCATCGAGGCCGATGAAAAGGCTGTACAGCCACCTGATAAAATATGTTAGCAACATTATCATATACAAGGCAGATCGTATCTACATTTCACTGGCGGGGACATCTTTCCAATCGGCGGGAAGATTTTTTCCGGGTTGTGGACATGCAGGACAGAGCAACGCAAGCTCTCCTCCACGCGTCGCCATTGCACCGCCAGGATCATGTCCACGGCCTGCGCGCTTGAGCATTTTGAGGTGTCGCCATTGGCGAACCATTCTTAGGAATGACGTATACCGATCCTACAACATCCATGAGTGCCGGTGAAAAGAACAACGAATTAAGTATACATACTTTAACATTGTATGTTGATACATTATCGGTCTCTCGTGCCAAGCTGTGATAGAACTCAAAGGCCGATGCTTTAGACTCGCATGTCAAGAGATGGAATCTCTCGAGTAGCCGGAATGTAGCAGCAGTCTTAGGGACTCCAACAGTCGCCGGGTACCAACCACACCGCAGGAGCTGAACTGTGTGATCCTTGATCTTGGTACAGCCACAGAAATCGACGGCTACATCGTGGAGACCATGGTCGTCGAGGACCACAAAGTCATTATTGAAAGCAGGAACAGGAAGGTTGCAGATTTCGCCAACTGGATGTCCAAGCTGTACTCGCAACCCAAGAGCTTTCAGAGAGGTGCGCACAAAGTGCGAGCCAACCCATCGCTACAATTATTCAATCAGCCCACGTCTCGATTGGAAGCAGTAAAGAACTTACCTCCACTCGATGCAGAGGATGATATTCATGGCGAGCTCTGGTACACTCACTACAAAAAAGCTGTCCCCCATGACAGTCTTTACACCGAATATCTGGGGTGCGTCGGTTGCATTGTGAGCAAATATTAATTGCAGCGTAATCTCCGCGACCATCAAGTCGTAGCAGTTCAGCTAAAAACAAATCTCGCTCTCGTAGCCACTCTTGCATTGGCCAATCCTAGCAAAACAAGCCATCAGATTTGGTCTACATCAAGGGAGTCCGAAGACGTAGAAAAAAACATACCGAAGCTGTGCGGTTTCGTGCTTTGGGGGGTCCTGGTTCATTAACGTCTAACTGATGAATATAGGCGGGGTCCATAAATGGATATCCATCCTCGTTAGCTGATGGAGGTCCATGGTGGTTCCAGTAATCTTTATGACGAATAGATGGTTTAGTGGGTGAAGCAGGAGCCGGAAGATAAGTGCTGCGTGATGGCCTGCTACTGGATGGAGTTGGAAGCTCAGTATGTCGAAAATGAATCGTTGATGATGGACCACTTGATCCATCGTCTGATAAAGAGGGTGACGAAGGCCGGCTGTCAAGTTTTAGGCGCTTCAGTCTGGGAGCCATGCTGTCCGAGGCGTATAATAAACTGTTGGGGCGTGTAATAAATTGTTTGGAGATAGACTGGCGTCGACAGTCTTTGAATGATTGAAAATGATACCAAGATGTCGACTAGGTCGTGTTACAAACTGCAATTATGCAAAGAGTTCAAAGTTGAACCAGATCAATCAACAAATGGCAATTTCACGTGCATGACTTAGGGTTAGGGTTCAGCCCAACACAATGTTCGAGTGTTTTTTGCATTAATTTAAAGCCGAAAGACTAACCAAAGTTATTTTATTGAGATATGGCGGTACGAGTGGGACAAGACGCTACTGTTGAAATGCGCAAAGATGTATCAAGGGCAAAATGGAACCGGACTCAATAGGTAGTAGTAAATACTGCCTATAACACCGGAATTTGGCATTGTTGAAATGCACACAGACGTAACAAGAAATAATGTCCATACACGGTCAACGAGACGTAGTCCAAATGTAGTCCAAACAAAATATAGTCCGCTAGATTTCAATTCAACACGGTAACACCACCCATTCTCGTCACCCGATCAAATACGTCTTGGGCTTCAGCCTGCGTGCGATACTTCTTACAAGCCGCTTTTGGGACTCCGTGGACATACGGGGCAACTGTTGGCCTTTAAAATGAATCAATACCTTGAATGTCATGATTCAGGTGGGAAATACGCACCAGTCCCTGAAAACACCGACAACACGTCCCTTTGTCACTGCATACCACCAAACACCATCGTGTTCTGGAACAACGGCGGCGGGAGAAACAACAGGAGAAGCGACCTGAGTGAGACTGGGAGCGGCTGAGGAGGGACTGTATGGTGGAAGTGTGGGCTCGATGTTGGATGACTGGCTCGATGTCTGCGAAGTCTGCAAGCCGGTCGTGGAAGGCTGGCTGGCCGAGGAGGAGGACTGACCCTGACTTGGGGCTGCACATTGGCAGAAAGTGCCATTGCCGTGCACAGGACAACGATAGTCGTTGTCAGACTCCGTGGTAAGCTGGGAGGAACTTGAGCTTGGGAGAGTTGTCCACTCGTCGCTAGTCCCCAATTCGAAGTCTGATGGGGATGAGGGAATTCCAGCGGCATTGTTGGTGTGAATTTGATCCCCAATGTCGGAATAGCTGGCACCTGTGCCGATGTGTATGTTGAGACGTGAAGGTGCCCCAACTGCTGTCAACAGAGTTGAACGAAGGGATATAGTAAGACAGGAATAAATAAGACGAACACCCGGGGGTACCAACAGCTAAGGCTAAATGACAAATTCAGCGATGAGAAGTCGCTTGCATCAATAGAACGCACCCTGAATCGATTCAAGGAGAGCGGCATTGATAAGAACGTCTTCAGTCGGGTTTCCAGTATGATGAAGAGTAACGTAAACGTCCACCGTGCCAGTGCTTGCATCAGAGGGGCCGGAGGGAGCATCAGGCGCCTGTGAACCAGACTGTGGGGCAGACATTTGAGAAATTGAAAAGTTGCGAGCGAGCGAAGGAGAAGATGCGTCACAGAGGACCCGGTTAGTATTTATACATGCAAGGAATCTACTGCGTCATAGCTCTTCCGAAAATGATCCCATTTGTGGAATTTACTGTTGACACAGATCAACAGCATTCTTGGAACCAGAAGACAAGAGAGACGGAAAAAGGATCTGTGGAATATAATTTTGGAGATTCCAAGTCCAAACCAGACACTGAGTTCCGAGGTCTAGTGGTCGCAGATGACAAAAGAGTTAGTTTGAGAGGTTGAATGGACCAAGAAGCTGTCAGGGGGAACAGACAGACAGACAGCAGGCGGCTCAAACACATCAGTTGACATAGAAGGTTACTGCATGTCCATATTTGGAAACTGGATTGCTGTTTTATCCATGTGCGTTCGGTTCAAAGACCTGCTTGGATTCTGTTGCTCCACGAGATAACACAAGAGTTAGTTTGATATGTTAAATGGACCAATAAGCTGACAGGGAGAACAGACAGATAGCCAGCGGGCGACTCAAATACATCAGTTGACATAGAGGGTTACTGCATGTCCATATTTGGAAACTGGATTGCTGTTTTTTTTCCATGTGCGCTTGGTTCGAAGACCTGCTTGTATTCTGCTACTCAACGAAGAATAAAGTGCTAGAAGAGCTGCAACAACAGCGTTAACCCTAAGTGATAGTGCTATCTGTGTACGCTAAAATTTAAGTGCGAAAGCCGCTCAAGTTTGTAGTGATAGTAATAGCACCCACAGCAATTTATTCATGTGCATTATGAGCATGGCGCCCAATTGCCTCGTGAGGGAATGGTGCAACAATTTCAAGGCGCGTCTTGAGAACTGTGATACCTTCAAGTAAATGAGCCATCAGCGACATACTTGATCGCCATATGTCCCGTATCATCCAGGGCTCCCCTGGTAAACTACCGTCTATTGCATGCTCTAGTTGCCTGATCAGCTTGCGGCCATCCTCCACGACTGACTGGATCTCTTCTACCCACAAACAAGAGTGTCCCTGCTCCTTGGCATCACTAAACGCGTTCTCAAAGAGTCGTGGCCATTGATGAATTGGTCCCCATTCAACGTGCCACTGTGATAATTTTTGTCGCACATCAGCAATACGACCCTGGGCGCTATCGAATGATTGGGTGCTCTGCATTGATGTCGAAGCAGGGGACTCTACTGCCGGGCCTGTAACAGGGGAAGTTGGTGAATGTGGCAATTGGCGCGATTGGTTACGGGAGGTGCTGGGCGGTGGTGTTGCTGTTGTGTTTTGGATGGCATTGAAGTTGTCTAGGTACGCTGTCGAAGTAGCTCGGAAGAGGTGACTAGTGTCCACAGGGTCAGAAGCTGCTCTATCGTAGATGGCTGAGCCTCTAAAACAAACATTGTCAGGTCATTGCCGAATTGTGATATCATGATATGTACTTGCGACGGCTGGTGCCCACGAGGTAGCATTTCACTTGGTTTCTCGCCTCTTGTTTGCGCTTCGTACTGTAAAGTTATCAGCACCAAAATGAACTTAACTGTTCGTATTATTTACAGTTTGCGTTCACGGGCTTTTTGACGCTCCCTGACACTGTTCCTGTCAGCGATACAATATTTAGTAAAATTATGTACGAGCAAACACATAGATGAAGACCAACTTTGCATACCACTTAGCGGAGGCCTTTTGTTTGGCGGCCTTTTTCTCATCAGCAGTCATGACCATGTTAGAGCTTGACAGTTGAGCGCAAGCTGAAAATTGGCGGCAACTGAAGAAGAGGTGAAAGAGAACCAAAGTTACATGCTTGTACTCGGGTCCCTTTAGCATGCGTCTGGTGAAATTTGGATGGTTTTGGAGAAATCTGGACTGTTTTGGATTTTCTGGATAGTTTTGGATCATGAAAGATATACCATTGTATTAGTATAGGCCATTCAAATTTTCAAACGAAAGGCACAGATGGTTTCTAAATACATCTGACATCATATGCTGGCTCATTTATATTTTTATGATCTGTTTCTGGGGGGTGACCTCAGGAAATCTGAGAATATATTATCAAACCTTAACCCAACAAGGTTTACTGAACTGCTAACACAAACCTGTAGTTCAGGGCTCAATGGGAACAATTAAATATGTTGCTACATGGTGTGCACTTCCCTGCCGACTCGCCACTTCTCTGCCTTGCAGCAATGCTTTGCTCGGACATGATTACATAAGCTTATGTCCAAAGGAATGTTCAAATGTACAGCCACAAAACCAAACTTCCCAGAGATCGTTCCCTAAATGATCCGTGTTGCTCAGGGTTTTAGTCGCCATTGATTCGTGTGCTCAGGTGAGTAACTGCAACATTACAGCGCCATTTGCAATACCTCACTTGCCCATATGCCCAACCTGGCTTCTCGCCACATCTGGCGTGGGGATCAAAATTTCCGGTTGATACGGAAGGTGCGCTTATATGTAGTTCAATAGGCATCTAGCTGAGGATCCTTGGGATGCGATCATGGCCATGCCGAGTTTGATGTACTAAATGACAGCAGATATAATTTTGGTAGTATACTAACCGTTTGAAAAGTGCGCTTCCATTTGATCTGATGCACTGTGCGCTATTCGTTTCCATGAGCGCACCTCAATATTCACTCATTTGTACAAATCTTCTTCCCAATAGGACTTCCTGCAACAAAGAACCCAATGCCTCAGCCTGACATTCTGCGACGAATCGAACTGACAGCAATTTCGTGGCTGTGGGATGACAAAGGTTTACCGCTGCTGCCTCCATCCGAGATGAGACTATGTCAATCAATCAGAGACTCTCTTAGTCTTCCTGCAAACTGCTAAAGCTATATTGTATGAGTTCTTCCTTTGGAGGATAAAATTTTATTCTTTCAGAATTCTTGTCCAAATTGATATTGAGGTGGTCATGATTCGAGTGTAACGTTGGGATTGTGTGGCCTGCACCCCTCGCCCCATTCCATCATCTCCTTTGGTCTCTTTGGACGTTGTTCTGATCTGAAAGTGAGTGGCAGAATATATATGCTAATGAGAATCACAATTTCTGATTTGTTGCACAGTGTCCCCCTGGACTACTGAGGCGCAGAGGGAATTCCTTCAGTCCTACGTGTCGTCATATAGCGAAGCAGCTGTACAAAAACGTTATCCGAAGTTTTTCGCAGGACTTTATGAGAAATGGTTTGCCGAGTTCCCAGAGGACGACGCTTCCGGTGATCTCACTGACATCGAGGATCAACCTAAATCCAAAGCACATCAAAAGCGGTATAATAAAGAGCAAGTCGCACTACGAGCCCGACTCGCAATTGTTGCTGCACAGACAGGCACGGAGGTATAATTCTTTAGTATGCTTTTCAGTACACGCCATCTTTACATGAATTGGGACTTGCCAGATATCAAATGCGGTCATGAGTGCCGAAGAGAAGAATCGTCTCAAAGCTGGTCGAAGAATTGAAGCCCGAATGGAGGTATGTTGCTCAACCTGCTTGACACAGACAGAGCTCACTGACGATGATGCATTAGCAAATTAGAAGTTGGTTTCAGTGGTTCGTAACTGGTGCTGGCAACAAAACCTCAGGCAAGCGGAAAAGCGCAACTGGCAACACGGCACAGGGCAGCGGCCTTCTTGGCTTGCCAGCCGCCAAAAAGCGTAAACTTCAGCCAGTTGAATTGTACTCGAAAGATTACTATGATGAACGGATCAAGCCGCTTGTGGATGCTGAGTTAGCAGCTGCCCATGCCGCGAGTGGGGAGAAAGTGGGACGGGCAGCTGCCTTGGACATTATCAAGAAGATGACCAGGCAGGCGTTCGATGGAGAGGACCAGAATTTGAGAGATATATTCACCGCCAAAGCTGATGCACAAGAATCGCCGGCGGCTGCGACAGATGACCTGGTAACGAGTACTCCCGAACAATTTGATAAGTGAGTACGCCGTGATCATGATATAGGTAAATGTTTTTGACATTAATATGCAGGGCAATCGAGGAGCTTTACACTGCGCTACCTCTGATGTTAGATCGGATTTCTCGGGCCACCGGGTGGAATGGAATGATCATTTTTGGCGGACCCAATCCGTCAAACAATGGAGAAATTGACACAATTAGGTACGTTCTAATATCTCAATCAATCTCTAATTGTTCATTGAGCTGAATACATCGCATATTAGTCACAACGTTGGTGTCAATCCGATCGGGAATAACTTTGCACAGGCCTATACCGATTACTCTACCGCTGTTTCCCAACCATTCTACGAGTTCCTAAGGGCATGCTTTCGTGAGTGCAAAATATGGCGAATCTATGCATTATTGCTATAATCTGACTGCCTAATATTAGCAAAAGATGTCCGTCGATCTCGTGCACTTGTTAGGCCTGCCGTTCCCATTAGTGAAGATATTACCTCTTGCGACAAATTAGAAACCATCCGCCAAACCCCACTTGACGATGTTGATCAGCAGCGCGTTGGCCCATCTACACCTGCACGCCACGTGACACCAATCGTTACTGGAAGTAAAAGCACCGCTTCAAACCAAGGTACTCCATTTGCATTTGACGACCCAATGTCACCCTCGCCGACACATACTGGCGATCGGAACGTTAGTTCGGGTGTCTTCACAGCATCGCCGACACGTACCGGCGATCAAATGCCAGATCTGAATGCCATATCTCCGATATCTCAGAACGTTGGTTCAGGTGTCTTGACAGTATCACCGACACGTACTGGCGATCGGAACGTTAGTTCGGGTGTCTTGACAGCATCGCCGACACTTACTGGCGATCAAACACTAGATCTGAGCAGAACGTCTCCGATATCTCCAAAACCTCGTACTATTACATCTCCCCCACGAGTAGCACGCAAGGTTGTCCCTTCAAAGTTGCCCAAGAAAGTTAAAAAAGGGTCCAGTAGGGTGAAAAAGCAGCCAGGGAGGACCACCGCAGACGACGAAGCAACGCCGGCAGGGAAAGGGCCTGCGCGAAGCAACGGCGGCGGTAAAAAGGCACGCGCAGACGGCGGAGCAGCAACAGTACAACCTTCGAGCCGTCCGCAAAGGAACGCAGCTGCCAGCTTGAAGGTACTAGCTGATAGGGCTCAACAACAGGAGGCCGCCGCTGAGGCAGCTGCAGAAGCAAAGGCAAAAGAGGAGAGGCGAAAGGAGCGAGAGAGGAAAAAAAGGGGGTGTTGATCATTTACTTGTGCTGTACGTACGTTATTTGCAGCTTGGACTGTTTTCCCTTCGCTATCTTGATCGCCCGTTCTTGTTTTCTTGATTTCGGATTCACATAGTTTGGTGCATCGATCAGTGCTATATACATCTTGGACTGTGATGGCTACTTATCTTCCCTTCAATATTTGACCGTGCGCTTTTATTTCTTGATTTCTCTCCATTGGACAGAGGTATATCGTTGGTACATATTTGTGGTTCACTTAGCTGTGATGCACTACTGCATAAGTAGCGGTTTAGGGCATTGAGACAGGGAGCGCCCGTACATTCAGACATAAGACTCGGGGGCCCACACTTCGAAAAAACCTTAACAATCAGTGGGGCCAAGATGACAATCCTGTTGACAGGTGCGGTGAAATCGATAAACCTCTTGTTGACCTGATGTCACGGTGTGAGAATCCAACAGATAGAATCAGAAAACGAACCAGCACGTGACTCATCCAGGGTTATGTCGCGGAGCCGAACATATCCAAAGAACAATCACGACGGACATGTAATCAATAATTGTTCCGAAATTATGACTTTGAGGAGTCGGCAGGCCAGGCTGCGAATGTAATATAGGAAGGATCCTAAAGACAATATGTGAGGATGACCCCATACTACCCCGCAGATACAGACAATGCGAGAAAGTAATGGGAGCTGCAGAGTGCCAATGGGGAAAGACCAGTAGGCATAAGAAGCAGCGACGAGCGTGGGGCGCTAATGAGCAAAAGGCGCCATGCAATGGGCGGGATGGCGGGAATAACTAAATCGGGATTAGGTGCATATTGAACGGAAGAGGGCGCACCATTCTATATATGGCTGACAGTGTACGGGATAAGAAGCGGCGACGAGCGTGGAGCGAGGAAGAAGAACAGCCGTGAAGCGAACAAAACATTCGCAGCATCCAACAACGGATCAAAACAGAACGGCAAAACATCCGAGGGCCGCGCGGAGCGAAAATAGAATATACCTATTGACCTGTACGTTGATGCATCACAAAGCAATTACAACTACAACTAATGATGCATCAGCTCCGGACCTGTTACTACAGTCTATTGATGCATCATAATGCCGTCTATGCCTGATGCGGACTGCCTGGGATAT
>Ga0193716_1001941_pt1 | contig 11833 bp, 11 predicted proteins | sample U2c1metaG_FD_145901 | JGI IMG/M metagenome (GOLD analysis project Ga0193716, IMG submission 145901) | Soil microbial communities from a riparian zone of the East river system, Colorado, United States - U2c1 | ecosystem: Environmental > Terrestrial > Soil > Riparian zone | place: USA: East River...
CCATTACGAGGCCAATGGTGCCGGTGGGCGCAATGACCGAAACCTGGGCGTTCCGGTAACCGTGCTGTTCACCCAGCACCAGTGCGCGATCCCATGCGCGCTTGGCAGCCTCGACGAGGGGGGCGTCGGGGCAGTTCGCCGCATCCAATGCGGTCGGGAATATCGAGAGTTTCTCATAGCCGTCGGCGAGGCCATGGGCCGCACGACGATGGTTGCGCATGACGCGCAGCATGCCGTCGCGATTGGCGTGGAAGCCGGGGAAGGCGCCCATCAACGCTGCCATCTCGGCCGAAGTGGCATAGGCGGTGCCGGTCATTACCGCGCTGACTGCGCCGGCAAGGCTGCGTGCCTGCGAGCTGTCGTAGCCGAGGCCCGAAGCCATCAGCAGCGCGCCGAGATTGGCATAGCCCAGGCCAAGGGTGCGGTATTGATAGGACAGCTCGGCAATCTTGCGCGAGGGGTACTGCGCCATCATCACCGAAATCTCGAGAACGACCGTCCATAGCCGCGTCGCATGCTCGAGGCTCTCGACATCGAGCGTGCCGTCGGCACGACGGAAGTTCATCAGGTTCAGCGACGCGAGATTGCAGGCCGTGTCGTCGAGGAACATGTACTCGGAGCACGGATTGGAGGCGTTGATTCTTCCCGAATCCGGGCAGGTGTGCCAATCGTTGATCGTGGTGTCGAACTGAACGCCGGGATCGGCGGAATGCCAGGCGGCTTCGGCCACGCGATCCCACAAAGCGCGGGCGCCGACGGTTCGGGCAACCTTGCCGGTCGTGCGCTCGGTCAACGCCCATTCGCGATCGTCTTCGACCGCGCGCAGGAAGGCATCGGTGACACGCACCGTATTGTTGGCGTTCTGACCGGCGACCGAGGCATAGGCCTCGGATTGCCAATCGGTATCGAGAGCCGGGAAGTCGATGTGCCGGTAGCCCTGGCGCGCGAACTGGATGACGCGCTGGATATAGTTTTCCGGCAGCTCGGCCTGGCGGGCGGCGATGATCTCGCGCCGCAGCTTGATGTTGCGCTTGGGATCGAACGCCTCTTCGCCGGCCCCTTCGGCGCCACTGGGCTCGATGCAGGCCCGCATGATCGCATTCAAGTGCCGGTTGGCGAGGCGCGAGCCGGCGACCAGGGCCGCCACCTTCTGCTCCTCGAGCATCTTCCAGTCGATGAAGGCCTCGATGTCCGGGTGATCGACATCGACCACGACCATCTTGGCGGCCCGGCGGGTCGTGCCGCCCGACTTGATGGCACCCGCCGCACGGTCGCCGATCTTGAGGAAGGACATCAGGCCGGACGACTGGCCGCCGCCCGACAAGCGCTCGCCCTCGGCGCGCAGGCGCGAGAAGTTGGAGCCGGTACCCGAGCCGTATTTGAACAGCCGCGCCTCGCGCAGCCACAGATCCATGATGCCGCCTTCATTCACCAGATCGTCGGCGACGCTCTGGATGAAGCAGGCATGCGGTTGCGGCCGCTCGTAGGCGGAGGCCGAGGGATAGGCGGCGCCATCCTGGTGGTCGACATACCAATGACCCTGGCTTGGTCCATCGATGCCGTAGGCCCAATGAAGGCCGGTGTTGAACCATTGCGGCGAGTTGGGCGCGCACATCTGCGCCGCGAGCATGAAACACTGCTCGTCGTAGAAGGCGCGGGCGTCGTCTTCGCCGTCGAAATAGCCGCCCTTCCAGCCCCAGTAGGCCCAGGTGCCGGCCATGCGGTGGAAAACCTGTGCGGCACTGCGTTCGCTGCCGAAGCGTTCGGTCTCAGGCAGCGCGGCCAGTGCCGCTTCGTCGGGGACCGAGCGCCACAGCCAGACGGGCACATCGCTCTCGTCGATTTTCTTCAGACGGGCAGGGATGCCCGCGCGACGGAAATACTTCTGAGCCAGCACATCGGTTGCCACATGCGACCAGTGCGCCGGCACGTCGATCTCATTCTGCTGGAACACGATCGACCCATCCGGATTGCGGATTTCCGAGCGGGCAGCACGGAACGCCATCTTCTCGTATGGCGATTTTCCTGCTTGCGTGTACCGACGCTCAAAGCGCATCGACGAGATCCCCCGCCCAACGCCCGCCGATTTCTACCGTTGCGGGCTGCGCTCTCTTGAAAAAAGCGCACACATATGGACATGCGAGGATACTAAGTTACAAAATCTTGTGTGCGCAACTACATTTTGTAGTGTTGTGTGTTGATGATACCAGATGATGCAAGTTGGCAACAGTATGCTGACTCGGTCGAATCCGCATGACGACGAACGAGTCTGTTCGTCCTATCTTGTTCGCCGCGTTGCGCGCGCGAAGGCGCCCGCGTACAAGCGGCGCGGTACTTTTTGAAGGTATGGTTCGTCTATGAACTTGGGCACGAGACTCTTCACGATGCTGCGCGGCGAACTCGTCGGCACCGACGCTGAAGGCAATCTCTATTATCAGGACAAGCGCTTGATCGACGGTCGACGGCGTCGCCGCTGGGTCATGTACAAGGGCGAAGTCGAAGCTTCGCGCGTTCCGCCCGACTGGCACGGCTGGCTTCACTATACGACCGACACGGTCCCGCCGGCCGGCGGCGAGCCGCGCAAGCCATGGCAGAAAGATCATGTGCGTAACCTCACCGGCACCGATCTCGCCTACCGCCCGCCCGGTCACACCCTGGCCACGGCCGGCGAGAAGCCCAAGCCGTCTTACGAGGCATGGCGTCCGGGCTGATCGGACGGTAGGGGAAATCGCGTGGGGCGTAATATCGTCGAGACGATCGTAGGGGCGCTGGTGCTCGTTGTGGCTGGCGTCTTCGTCGCCTATGCCTTCTCGAAATCCGACAGGACCACTTCGGGCGGCTATGAGGTGAGTGGCCGGTTCGACCGCGTCGACGGATTGAAGCGTGGCGCCGATGTCACGCTGAGCGGCGTGAAGGTCGGTTCCGTGACCGACGTGGAACTCGACACCAAGACTTACGAAGCTGTCGTGCGCATGGGCGTCACGTCGACTGTAAAACTGCCCAGCGACACCAATGCCAAGGTGGTGAGCGAATCGCTTCTTGGCGGCATGGTCGTCGTCCTCGAGCCCGGCGGCAGCGAGCCGTTCATTCCTCCCGGCGGACAGATCACCCATACCCAGGGCGCTGTCCCGTTGTCGGAGTTGATCGCCAAATTCATGTTCGGCGGGGTGAGCAAGTGATGAGCAGCGACGGTTCCAAGGCATCCCCGGCGTGGCGCCAGCCCGATGGCAAGCCGGTCTCCTGCCTCGAAAAAATCAAGGTTCTCAATCAGAACATCTCCGAGATCGAAACCCTCTGCGCCGATGCGCTGGAGGACGGAGTGTTGATGGGATGCGACGCCGACCAGATCAGGGCAGCTCTGCACGAGTTGATCGACGGGCTGAGAACGCCCCACACCACGCGTTAGGCGTGCGGCCGCTTCTCATCGCCGCGGCGATGATCGCGGGTCTCGGCACTGCCGTAGCCCAGACTCCGCCGGCCTCATCTCCACCGGCTCCGCCGCCAGCGACGCCGCAGAATTCCACCCTGCGCGCCATGCCGGACGGCCCCGGCAAGCGCGTGGTCGAGCTGCAGGGGCTCGACAAGGTGACGGCGCGCTCGCGTCGTTTCGTGGCGCCGGTGGGCGAAGTGACCAAGTTCGGCACGCTGGAGATCGCGGTCGGCGACTGCCTGGTCAATACGCCGGATGCGCCGCCCGAATCGGTGGCTTATCTCACGATCGTCGACGACAAATCGGGGCAGGCGCCGGAAAAGCTGTTTGTCGGCTGGATGTTCGCCTCCGCACCGTCGCTCTCCGTGCTCGACCACGCGGTTTACGACATCCGCGTATTGGCCTGCACGACGACGCAGGGATCGACGCCCGCCAGCACGCGCTGAAAACGCGCCGGCCGGTCGATCGCATCGGCCAGCAGGGCGCGGAAATCGTCACGCGGGATTTCGACAGCGCCGAAACTGCGCAGGTGCTCGGTCATGAACTGGCAGTCGAGCAGTCGGAAGCCGCCCTCGATCAGTCGCGCGACGAGATGGACGAAAGCCACCTTCGAGGCGTCGCGGACACGGCTGAACATGCTTTCACCGAAGAAAGCCGCACCGATGGCCACGCCATAAAGGCCGCCCACCAGCGCGCCGTCGACCCGGCATTCGACGCTGTGGGCGTAGCCTCGCGCGAACAGCTCGCTGTAGAGGGCCACGATCGGCTCGTTGATCCAGCTTTCCGGATGGCCCGGACGCGGCTCGGCACAGGCCCGCACTACGGCGTCGAAATCATCGTCGGCGCTGACCGCGAAGACGCCCGATCGCACGGTGCGCGCAAGGCGGTGCGGCAGGTGAAAGCCGTCGAGCGGCAGCACCGCGCGCTGGCGGGGATCGAGCCAGAACAATTTGGGATCGTCACGGCGCTCGCCCATCGGAAACACGCCAATGCGATAGGCCTGCAGCAGGAGGTCGGGCGTGATCTCCAGCATGCGACTGCTCAGGGTACGTACTGCCACAGGGCAGGGCTATCGCTCATGGACCTCTTTGAAGAGATCTCCTCCCCCGCAGGGGGAGGTGCCCGAAGGGCGGCGGGGGACTCGGTGTGTGTTTCACAGGCGGCGGTCGCGTCGACAGACCGAGTCCCCCTCCGGCCCTGCGGGCCACCTCCCCCTGCGGGGGAGGGAGTCGATACGACATGGGGTGTGTTGCGCACGTTCTAGCTCTTGAGACCGACCAGCTTCTCCAGCCAGTGGATGTCGTAGTCGCCGTCGATGAAGGCCTGCTGGGCAACGATGCGCTTGTGCAGCGGGATCGTGGTCTCGATGCCGCCGATCACGAATTCGTCGAGCGAGCGGCGCAGGCGCATCAGGCACTCGTTGCGGGTGCGGCCGCTGACGATCAGCTTGGCCACCATCGAATCGTAGAAAGGCGGGACGGCGTAGCCGGTATAGAGGCCCGAATCGACGCGTACCCCGAGCCCGCCCGGCGGATGGTAGTCGGCGACGATGCCGGGGCAAGGGGCGAAGGTCTCCGGGTTCTCGGCATTGATACGGCACTCGATGGCATGACCCTGGAAGACGATGTCCTTCTGGGTGAAGCCGAGCGGCGCGCCCGAGGCGACGCGGATCTGCTCGCGCACCAGGTCGATGCCGGTCACCGCCTCGGTGATCGGGTGTTCGACCTGCAGACGGGTGTTCATCTCGATGAAATAGAACTCGCCGTCCTGGTAGAGGAACTCCAGTGTGCCGACGCCGCGGTAGTTGAGCGTGCGCACGGCGGCCGCGGCGAGCTCGCCGATCATGTTGCGTTGTTCGCGGTTGAGGGCCGGCGAGGGGGCCTCCTCGAGCACCTTCTGATGGCGCCGCTGCAGCGAGCAGTCGCGCTCGCCCAGGTGCACCGAACTGCCTTTGCCGTCGGACAGGATCTGGATCTCGATGTGGCGGGGCCGCGCGAGGTATTTCTCGACATAGACCGCGTTGTTGCCGAACGCGGCCTGGGCCTCGGCGCGCGCCAGCGAAAACGCCTCGGCGGCGCCCTCGGCGTCCTCGACGACCTTCATACCGCGGCCACCGCCGCCGGCGACCGCCTTGATCAGTACCGGCCAGCCGATTTTCCCGCCCAGCGCCACGACCTCGTCGACCGATTCGACGGGGCCGGGCGAGCCGGGGACCAGCGGCAGGCCGAGCGTCTTGGCCGTCTGCTTGGCCACGATCTTGTCGCCCATCATCGAGATGTGCTGCGGCGTCGGACCGATGAAGGTGAAGCCGTGCGCCTCCACCGCCTCGGCGAAGCGCGCATTCTCCGACAGGAAGCCGTAGCCCGGATGAATGGCGTCGGCGCCGGCCACCGTGGCGGCCGACAGGATCGCGGGAATATTGAGATAGCTGTCGCGCGCCGGGGGCGGGCCGATGCACACCGATTCGTCGGCCAGGCGGACATGCATGGCATCGCTGTCGGCGGTCGAATGCACCGCCACCGTCTGGATGCCCATCTCGCGGCAGGCGCGGTGGATGCGCAGCGCGATCTCGCCGCGGTTGGCGATCAATACCTTGTCGAACATCGCGCGATCCGGCCGTCTACTGGACGATCATCATGGGTTCGCCGAATTCCACGGCCTGGGCATTCTCGATCAGGATCTGCACCACGGTGCCGGCCTTGGGCGCCTTGATCGGATTGAAGGTCTTCATCGCCTCGATGATCAGCAATGTCTGGCCGGCAGCGACCTTGTCGCCAAGATTGACGTAGGGCGGCTTGCCCGGCTCGGGGGCGAGATAAGCGGTGCCGACCATCGGCGACTTGACCGCGCCGGGATGCTTGGAGAGGTCGCCGCCTTCAGCCGGGGCGGCGGTCGCAGCGGCCGGCGTTCCGGGCGCGGTGGCAAGCGGCGCTGCGGCCTGGACAGGCGCTGCGGCCGTGACTGTTATGGCCTGGCGGGCGACGCGGATGCTGCGCTCGCCATCGGCCAGTTCGATCTCGCCGAGGCTGGTCTCCTGGAGTATCTCCGCCAGCTTGCGGACGAAATCGGTGTCGAGCTCGAATTTTGCCATCGAGGAACGCTCCCAAATCGGTTTCAGCGCGCGAGCAGGCGCGCCATGGCCTGGAGGGCCAGAAGATAGCCTTGGCTTCCCAGTCCGGCGATCACGCCGACGGCGACCGGACTTATATAAGAGTGATGGCGGAAGCTTTCACGCTTGTAGATGTTCGACAGGTGGACCTCGATGACCGGCAGCTCGGCCGCATTCAACGCGTCGAGCAGCGCCACCGAGGTATGGGTGTAGGCGCCGGCATTGATGACGATGCCGGCGTTCTTTTCGCGTGCTGCCTGAATACGGTCGACCAGCACGCCCTCGTGGTTGCTCTGGTCGCACTCGACCTTGAGGCCGAGGCGCAATCCTTCGGCACGACACGCTTTCTCGATGTCGGGCAGCGTCTCGCGGCCGTAGATCTCCGGTTGACGCTTGCCCAGCATGTTGAGATTGGGCCCGTTGAGCACCAGCACCGGTTTGGCGGCCGATGGGCGCCGGGCGGCCTTGACGGCCAAGCCTGCCTCCCCGTTTCACAAGTTGCGGGCCTTATAGCATGGCGAGTCGGGCTCACAAGGCAGGGGGTAGTATCTCAATTTGACCCCCTGCAGAGGGTGGTTGGTGCAGTTCGATAGCCAGCATTGCGGACTTGCGGCCACATGGTAGGGTAAATTCTGCCATCGGCTAGTTGGCGACAGTGGCCTTCATCCAGGCGACCTTGTCATGAGAGTCCCACTAGATCGGAGCACGCCTATGGGAAGTCTTACCGAACGTACGGACGCGTTGCCGCATTTTCAGACCTTGTTGGATGAGCGCGTCCTGGACCTGCCTGATCGCCTGTTGGACCTCTTGCCGGTCGGCGTTTATGTCTGTGATCGGGCTGGCCTCATCATCCGCTATAACCGAGCGGCCGCGGAGCTATGGGGTTGCTCCCCGACGATCGGCGACCCGACGGCTCGTTTCTGTGGCTCCTATCGTCTTTACCGCCTCGATGGGGGACCCGTACCCCACGCGAAGTGTCCCATGGCCGACGTTCTCGCAAGCGGCCAAGGATTGCGCGATCAGGAGATCGCGATCGAACGCCCGGATGGCACGCGCATCATCGCGCTGGTCAACATCGAAGCGATCAAAGACAGCTCAGACCGTGTCGTCGGGGCGGTGAACGTCTTTCGCAAAAGGCCGGAGCAACAGCCTCCCCAGCTTCATCTGAACAAGCGTGAACGGGACTCCGACCAACTTCTGCGGGCCTTGCCTACGGCGGTGTACACGACGGACGCCGCCGGACGGATTACTTCCTACAATGACGCAGCCGCGGAGCTTTGGGGGGTGCACCCGGATATCGGCAAGAGCGAATTCTGTGGCTCCTGGAAACTCTATTGGCCCGACGGCACGCCTTTGCCGCATGACGAGTGCCCGATGGCACTGGCGCTGAAGGAGAAGCGGCCGATCAGCGGCATGGAGGCCATCGCGGAGCGACCGGATGGCACGCGCATTCCATTCATGGCCTATCCGACGCCACTTTTCGACGCTTCGGGTGCTCTCACCGGCGCGGTGAACATGTTGGTCGACATCACGGAACGCCGTCAGGCCGAAGTGGCGTCGCAGCGGCTCGCTGCGATCGTCGAATCTTCCGAGGACGCCGTGCTGACCAAAGACCTCAACGGCATCATTATGAGCTGGAACCAGGGCGCAGAACGCCTCTTCGGCTACACGGCCGAAGAGGCGATCGGCAAGCCGGTCACGATCCTCATTCCAACGGACCGGCACGACGAGGAGGCAGGAATCCTGGCTCGCATTCGGCGCGGCGAACGCATCGATCATTACGAAACCATTCGCCGGCGCAAGGACGGAAGCGGCATCGATATTTCGCTGACCGTCTCGCCGCTCAAGAATTCGAAGGGAACGATCATCGGAGCGTCGAAGATCGCCCGCGATATCGGGGAACGCAGGCGCGCGCAGAAACAACAGCACCTGCTCCTCAGGGAGATGGACCACCGCGTTAAGAACCTTTTTGCTCTCTCCAGCAGCGTGGTCACCCTGAGCGCGTACTCGGCAAAAACGCCGGAAGAACTGGCGTCCGCCGTTCAGGGACGATTGGCCGCTCTGTCGCGCGCGCACGCACTCACGCTCCCGAAAGCCTACGAAACCGGGGGGCGGACTGAGACGTCAACGACACTGCACGCTTTGATCGAAACCATCAGCTCGCCGTACAATGATCGAACAGGTCAGAACAGAGCGCGTGTCGCTGTAAGTGGGTCTGATATTCCGATCGTCGGGGAGCTCGTGACGAACTTTGCCCTGCTTTTGCACGAATTCGCGACGAACGCTGCCAAGTATGGCGCTCTATCGACGCCTGCGGGCTACGTGGACGTCGAATGTTCTGAGGACAACGACCTGTTCGTCCTGACGTGGAAGGAGCGAGGTGGGCCGCGCGTCGAGCATCCGGGCAACGGCGAAGGCTTTGGCACGCTGCTCGGTCACGCGACAGTGAAGGAGCAGCTGGGCGGTGAGATTTCACGAGATTGGAACCCGGAAGGCTTGAAAATCCGATTGTCGATTGCCCGAGAGCGCCTCACCGCATAAGCGGGTCTGCGCGCAAGGCCTTGGTGTGGGCAAAAAGCCGATCTGACAGCGCGTCAAAGGCCTGCCGTTCGGCGGGATCGAGGGCCTGATAGAGCTTTTCCTCGTAGGCCAGCGCCAGCGGGACAATCCGGCCATGCATGGCCCGGCCGCGGGTGCTCAGTTTCAGTGAGGCCCGGCGTCGGTCGCTGCGGTCGGTGACGCGCTCGACCAGGCCACGCTTCGTCAAGCCGGCCACGGCGCGGCTGACGGCAACCTTGTCCATGACAATGCGCCTGCCCACTTCTGAGGCTGTGAGAGGGGTGTGCTGGCCCAGCGCCGCCATGACCCGCCACTGCGTCACACTGAGGCCATAGGGGCCGGCGTACAAGTCGTGCAGCGATTCGCTCACCATTTGCGCCAGAACCGAGAGGCGATAGGGCAGGAACTTATCCAGATCGAGGGCTTGCAAAGCGTTCGGCATAATAGTTACATATGAAACCAATTCATTCCTGAGGTCAAATCCGCCGCGGCGGGGAGGATGTCATGGTTGATCCGCTCAATCCGATGGGGACCGACGGCTTCGAATTCATCGAGTACACCGCGCCCGATCCGGCGGCGCTGGGCGCGCTGTTCGAGAGCATGGGCTTTACACGCGTCGCCCGTCACCGTTCCAAGGACGTCTCCCTGTTCCGCCAGGGCGACGTGAACTTCATCGTCAATGGCGAGGCCGAAAGCTTCGCCCAGGGCTTCGCCCGCGTGCACGGGCCGAGCGTCTGCGCCATCGCCTTTCGCGTGAAGGACGCTGGCCTGGCCTACAAGCGGGCGCTGTCGCTCGGCGCCTGGGGCGTCGAAAACAAGGTGGGCCCGATGGAGCTCAACATCCCGGCGATCAAGGGCATCGGCGATTCGCTGATCTACCTGGTCGATCGCTACGGGCCGCACGGCACGATCTACGATGTCGATTTTCATTTTCTGCCGGGAATCGAGGCCCAGCCCAGAGGCGTGGGACTGACTTATATCGACCACCTGACGCACAACGTGCATCGCGGCCGCATGGCGGAGTGGGCGGATTTCTACGAGCGGCTCTTCAATTTTCGCGAGATCCGCTATTTCGACATCGAGGGCAAACTCACCGGCCTCAAATCCAAGGCAATGACCAGCCCGTGCGGCAAGATCCGCATTCCGATCAACGAGAGCACCGACGACAAGTCGCAGATCCAGGAATATCTCTCGGCCTATCACGGCGAGGGCATCCAGCACATCGCGCTCGGCACCGAGGACATCTATCACACCGTCGAGACGCTGCGTGACATGGGCGTGCCGTTCCAGACCGTGCCTGATACCTACTATGAACAGGTCGACGCGCGGCTGCCGGGCCATGGCGAGGACCTGAAACGGCTGGCACGCGATCGCATCCTGATCGACGGCGCGCCGACCACGGGGGGCGGCCTGCTTCTGCAGATCTTCACCCAGACCGTGATCGGGCCGATATTCTTCGAGATCATCCAGCGCCGCGGCAACGAGGGATTCGGCGAGGGCAATTTCCGCGCGCTCTTCGAATCGATCGAGGCCGACCAGATCAGGCGTGGGGTGTTGAAGGCGTGAGGGTAGAGAATCAGAACTCCTCCCCCATCATATGGGGGAGGTGGCCCGATAGGGCCGGAGGGGGACCGGGACGAAGCACTTCGACGATGTCCCCCTCCACCCTTCGGGCACCTCCCCCATATGATGGGGGAGGGATAGGTGAAGGAGGAAACCATGGCAAAGAACTGGATTCCGCTGCGTCAGCACGAGGGCACGGCGTCGCGCCAGGCCCATGTGCGGCTGCCTGCGGGCACTTACGAGCGCGAGATCAGCAAGGAGGGCTTCTTCGGCCCCTCGGCGCAATTCCATCACAAGCATAAGCCGACCGACTGGATTGAGTTCGAAGGCGCCATCCGCCCGCGCGCCTTCGATCTCAACAAGCTGGGCACGGCCAAGAGCAGCCCGTGGGCCGCGCCGGTCGTGATGAGCAATGCCTCCCTGCAGATGCGCCTGTGGCGCGTGGAGGAAAAGATGCCCGAGCTGGCGCGCAACGGCGATGGCGACCAGATGCTGTTCGTCCATGAGGGAGCGGGGCATCTGTTCTGCGACTATGGCCACCTCGAATATCGCGACGGCGACTATCTGGTCATTCCACGTGGCACGATGTGGCGGCTCGAGCCCACTGCGCCGACGATGAGCCTGATGATCGAGGCGACCAACGACAGCTTCACCTTGCCGGAGAAGGGGCTGGTTGGTCGGCACGCCATCTTCGATCCGGCGATGCTCGACACGCCGGTGATCGACGCCGCCTTCCGCGCCCAGCAGGACGAGCGCACCTGGCGCGTTTCCGTCAAGCGGCGCGGTGCACTCTCGGCTGTCACCTTTCCTTTCAATCCGCTCGACGCCGTGGGCTGGCATGGCGATCTCAGCGTCGTGCGCATCAACTGGCGGGACATCAGGCCGCTGATGAGCCATCGCGCCCATCTGCCGCCCTCGGCCCACACCACTTTCATGGCCGGGCGTTTCGTGGTCTGCACCTTCGTGCCGCGGCCGTTCGAAAGCGATCCGGAGGCGTTGAAGCTGCCGTTCTTCCACAACAACGACGACTATGAAGAGATCATCTTCTACCACAAGGGCAGCTTCTTCAGCCGTGACAACATCCATCCCGGCATGATGACCCTCCACCCCACCGGCTTCACCCATGGGCCGCATCCCAAGGCCTTCGCGGCGTCAACGCAGGGCACCAAGAA
>Ga0193716_1001942_pt1 | contig 11832 bp, 5 predicted proteins | sample U2c1metaG_FD_145901 | JGI IMG/M metagenome (GOLD analysis project Ga0193716, IMG submission 145901) | Soil microbial communities from a riparian zone of the East river system, Colorado, United States - U2c1 | ecosystem: Environmental > Terrestrial > Soil > Riparian zone | place: USA: East River...
GCTGCAGCCACTGTCCCGGCTGGAGCTCCATGTCCTGCACGACACCATCGGCGCCCGCGAGCACCTTCATCGACTGGACGCGCGCTTCCTGGTAGTGCACGATGTCGCGGAGCTTGTTGACCTGCTCACGCTGCAGGGAAATCTGCTGCTTGATGTTGTCGCTCATGACGGTGAGACGCTGCTGCTCGATGCGCATGCGCGCCTCGAGCTCGATGTCCTTGTCGTGCGCCTTGCCGACATCGTTCTTCGAGAGGAGCGTGTCGAGTCCCGCAGCGACGTCCGCGTTGCGCTTCGCCTCGTTGTAGTCGGAGCGCGTGGTCGCGACGACGCCCTCCTGATTGAGGCGCGCCGTTTCCAGATTCGTCTGCAGCGTGACGAGTCCTGCCTCCGCACCGTTCAACTGTTGCTGCGCGGTCAGCGCCTCCAGCTGCACGTCGGGGTTGGACAGCTCGACGAGCACGGTGCCGGCGGAGACGGGAGCGCCCGGACGTATGAGCACGCGCTCGACTCGGCCGGCCGTGACCGTCGAGACGAATTGAATGCGCTCAGGCTGGAGCGTTCCGGGGCCGCGAACCTGCCGGACCATCTCACCGCGCCGCACGGTATCGATCCACAGTGAGCCGCGTTCGACGGTGGGTGGCGCGGCTTCGAGGCGGCTCAGTGCGACGGTCACGATCACGAGCGCCAGGACGCCGGCGACGACGAAGGCGATTCGCTTTCCCTTTTTCGGTGGCTCGCGCTTGATGTCCAAATCGTTTCTCGGAGACGGGAATGCTGGGATTCACGGGGTCGGACGCGATAAAACAGGCCCGAGCTCGTGAACTCGCTAATGGAATGATCGTGCCAGCCGAGCGATTCCGTAACACACTGGGATTTATAGCGTTACGTCGCTGGCGATATTGTCCGAACACACCGGACACGTCCGGAATCGAGAATCGGCGTCCCAAAATCGAACACTTTTTCTGCGGGAGCGCAATCTGGGGGAGTCAGTGGAACGGGAGGAGATAAACTGCGTGGGTGAGGCCACACAGACGGACAAAGACGGACACAAACGGCGAACGACTGCAGAAAAAAGCATTCGCAGTCACCGTTTGTTATCCGTCTTTGTCTGTCTGTGTGGCTTCACCAAATCTGTAACTGCTTCTGCTCTCGCCGATCGCCAACGCACTCGTCGTGCGCGCGGACAAGGAGAAGGTGCACCAGATCCTGCTGAATCTTCTCACCAATGCGATGAAGTTCACGCCGCCGGCAGGATCGATCACGATCGGCGTCTCGCCTTCGACGAATTCCGATGCAGTGTGGATCGACGTTCGCGACACGGGCATCGGCATTCCCGCCGAGCGTGTCGACGCGGTGTTCGAGCCGTTCGTGCAGCTCGCGGAAAAGCTGTCCAGCCGACAGGCCGGCCTCGGATTGGGACCGACCATCAGCCGCGAGTACGCGAGAGGTATGGGCGGGGATCTCGCCGTTCTCAGCACCACTCAGGAGGGCGCCACGTTCCGCGCAGCAGCGCCTGCGCCGCCGAGCCGTCCGTCGAAAGCAGCGTCGCCACGCTCTTCGAGTCGCCGCCGTTCGGAAGACTCGTTGACGTGCCGTACTCCTGCTTGTTCGCGTCGTAGTCGCTTTCCCATTTGGTGCCAGAGAGACTGATGCCCGCGAAGAGCCCTTTCGTCTTCGAATACGAATAGATCTCCGCCTTCGCCTTGTAGTCGGTTTCGGCCGAGACATTTCGCCCGACCGGACCCGCGGCAACGGAAGCACCGGCGCCGATGTCGAAGGTCGATGATGCGAGTCGCGCCGCATCCTTGTTCACGAAGACGAGCACCACGTCGGCACTCTGGCCGCCGATCTGGAATCCGAAGCTGCCACCCTTGAGACCGACGAACACAGGAGCACTCCATCCGCTGGGCGTGCGGCAGCTCGCGACGCCGAATCCGAAGCGGCCGCCGACCCCGAGTCCCGCCTGAACGACGCCGGGGATGACGGCAATACAGGTGGCGGAGTTGAGCAGCGACTTGGGCGGCGAACGGTCGGGCACCGAAACGAGCTCGCTCAAGACCTCGCTTGCGCGCTGCGCGCGCTTGCCCAGCTTCTCATCGGGTTTGTCCTGCGCACGAACCGACGTGGCGACGAGGAGTGAACCGATCGCAATCGAGACGAGCGCTCGGGCAAAACGCGCGACGGGACGGATGGCACTGCGCGACGTGAATCTTTTCATGGATGCCTCTCGGGTGAGCAAGTCGTACCGCGTACGACAGATAGAATGGTGGAGCTCGTTCTCATAGCGCAATCACCGTTCCGCTCGCTCGTCTAAACGCGGGGTTCCACCGATCGTTCGAAACATTGGCGGGGATAATGCATTGTGCGCCCGCGACTCACCAACGGTGCTGGAGGTCGTTATGAGATTCAATGTATCTGCGCGCAGCCCCAAGAGGGTGCCGCGCGCGAGCGCGCGGATGCGGCGCTCGGTGCTCGGAGTGGTTGTGGCGGTCGTAGTGTCAATGACTCTTTCCGCGTGCGCGTCCGGCCACAATCAGAAGGGTGGTGGTGGCGAGGATCAGCCGATGGTCGTGCATCTGACAAACGATCTCGCGCCGCCTTCCGATGTCACGGTGTATGCGGTGACGCAGGATGGCGTTCGACGACTGATGGGCGATGTGCCGCCGAACAAGGACAGGGCGATGAAGATCCCGAGCGATGTTGCGCGCGGTTCGACCTTCCGACTCGTCGCTGAGCGAACGTCGATTTCGCGGCCGGTCGTCTCGCAACCGATCTCCGCGACGACCGATGGATTGATCATCGATTGGTCGCTGCAGACAAACGCGATCTGGTTCCCGGAATCGGGGAACTAGCGCTCGGCTACTCCGTGCGAAGCGCGATGCTCGGGTCCACGCGTACTGCGCGGGCAGCGGGGATCGCGCTCGCTGCCGTCGCCGCCAGCACGAGTACGGCGGCCACCGCGACGAACACGAACGGATCGCGCGCCGATTCATCGTAGAGGAGCGGCTGCACCCAGTGTCCCGCGGCAAGCGCGATGGCGACGCCGATGGCGATCCCCGCCAAGCCGAAGCGGAGCCCTTCGCCGAGGACCATGCGCAGCACATCGCGCGCACGCGCGCCGAGTGCGATGCGAAGTCCGAGCTCGTGCGTGCGCTGCGCGACGTTGTAGGCGATCACGCTGTACAAACCGATGGCCGCGAGAACGAGCGCCAGGATGCCGAAGAGGAAGAACATCGTTGCACCCATGCGCCAGGAGCTCATGGTCGGATCGACGATCTGACGCATGGGCATGACGGTCACGTACGACGTTCCGGGCATCAGGGGTTGGAGGCGCTTGCGCAGCATTTCGGCCTGCGGTTCGGCGTCGCCGTGGATGCGCACGAATACCGATGCCTGCGCAGGCTCCTCCTGCTCGATCGAGAGATAGTACTGCATCGATTGATCACCGACGATGTCGTTTGATTTGATGTCCTCCGCGATCCCTACGACCGTATTGCACGGTAACGTGTCGGCGAACTTGATGCACTTCCCCAGCGCGTTCTGCTGCGGCCAGAGCTTATTGGCCATCGCGGTCGACACGACGATCACCTTCGGCGACTCGCGGCGGTCCGTCGAGTCGAAGCCGCGCCCTTTCACGATGCGAGTGCCGACGGTCCGAAAGAAGTCGTGCTCGCCCATCTGAAGCGAGAACTGTCCGCGCTCGGATGCGGAATCGATACCGGGGACCGAGAATGAGCGCGACTCCTCCGAGTACATAGGCGCCGTCAGTACCTGCGACGCGGCCTCCACTCCCGCGATCGATCTCGACTCCTCGGCGAGTCGCGAGGTGAGTAGGTAGGAATCCTTATCGGTGAGATGCACGCCGCGCAGATTCGGCGACACATAGAGGATGGGATCGACATCGAATCCGAGTGGAATGGCGACGATGTTGTGCAGGCTGCGAACGAAGAGACCGGCGCCGACGAGCAGGAAGACGGAGAGCGCGCCTTGCGCCAGGAGGAGCGCGCTGCGAGTGCGCGAGCGATGTACTCCGCCCTCGCGCACGCCCGACTTGAGCGCGGTCGTGAGATCGGCGCGCCCCGACTGCAGCGCGGGCGCAAGTCCAGTGAGCAGGCCGGCGAGGAGCGTCACGAGCGTCGCGAAGAGGATCGTCCGGGGATCGTCGAGCACGCCAACGCTGGCCGCCTCGGGCAGGAAGAGGGTGCGCAGCACGCTCTGCCCGATCTGGCCGATCAATACTCCAGCGACTCCCGCCAGGAGCGCGAGCAGGAGGCTCTCCGTGAGCAGCTGAGCGATGAGGCGCGTGCGCGTGACTCCGAGTGCGAGCCGCACCGCGATCTCGCGTCGACGCCCGAAAGCGCGGCCGAGCAGGAGGTTCGCAACGTTGGCGCACGCGATGATGAGGACGATGGCGGCGACGCCGCAGATCCAGAGGACGATCGACGCGTTGCGACCGGCGTCCGGACCGCGAAGCTCCTGAATGGGCGAGATCGTTGCGTGCGGATGGGCGGCGGCGATGCTCGGACGCCCCGCGTCGCTCGCTCGCTCGTCGTCCCAGCTGCGAGCGAAAGCGTGCGTCAGGTCGGTGGTCGCAGCCGCCTCCGAGATGCCGGGCTTTCTGCGCGCCAGCATGTGAAGCCACTGCCAGTGATAGTCATTCAAATGCTTCGGGAAGACCGCGTTCCCGTACGTCGTGACGGGTACGAACGCCACTGCCGGCTTGGTCTCATCGCCGCCGACGAAGCCGGGCGGTGCGACGCCGATGATGGTGGCGCTGATCGATCCCACCTGGAGCTGTTGCCCGAGGATGTCTCGCCGCTCGCCAAACCGCGTCTTCCAGAATACGTCGCTGAGCACCACGACGGCGGCGGCCGTGGGAATAGAGTCTTCTGCGCTCGTGAAAAATCGCCCAAGCACTGGATGGGCGTCGAACAGATCGAAGTACGACGCGCTCACTGCCGACACATTCATCTCGCGCGCCTCCTCACCGATTCCGATCGCAAGAGGGGCCGGGTGAAAGACAGCGCTTTGCGCGATCGTGCTCGACTCGCGCACGAGATCCAGATAGCGTCGATATTGAATCGCTCCCATCTCGATCTGCTCGGCGTCGCGCGTGTATTCGAGATTCACCCGATTCACGCTCGCCGGATCGCGGAGATATGCGAGCGGCCGGAACATGAGCCGGTCCACGACGCCGAACATCGCGGCGTTCGCGCCGATGCCGAGGGCGAGCGTGGTGACGACGGCAAGGGTGAATCCGGGGTGCGTGCGCAGCCCTCGTACGGCGTAGCGCAGATCGCGCATCGCATTCTCGAGGGCCTGCACGCCGCGCGCGTCGCGAGTGTCTTCCTTCACGCGATCGAAGCCGCCGAAGGTGAGACGCGCGCGCCGCTCGGCCTCCTCGCGCGGCACGCCGTACCGTTCGTGCTTCGCGGCCTCGTGCTCCAGATGAAATCGAAGCTCATCATCGAGCTCGCGCTCCACTTCCGCTCGCCGAAAAAGCGCGCGCAGGCGGAAGCGTACGTCGCTCCAGAGATCCGCGAGCATGTGCGGGGCGCTCATTTCAGCACACCAAGCGCTGTCATTCCGTGCGAAGCGCGATGCTCGGGTCCACGCGTACTGCGCGGGCAGCGGGGATCGCGCTCGCTGCCGTCGCCGCCAGCACGAGTACGGCGGCCACCGCGACGAACACGAACGGATCGCGCGCCGATTCATCGTAGAGGAGCGGCTGCACCCAGTGTCCCGCGGCAAGCGCGATGGCGACGCCGATGGCGATCCCCGCCAAGCCGAAGCGAAGCCCTTCGCCGAGCACCATGCGGAGGACGTCGCGCGCGTGGGCGCCGAGTGCGATGCGAAGTCCGAGCTCGTGCGTGCGCTGCGCGACGTTGTAGGCGATGACGCTGTAGAGGCCGATGGCGGCGAGGACGACCGCGAGAATGCCGAAGAGGAGAAACATCGTCGCGCCCATTCGCCAGGAGCTCGTGATCGGATCGACGATTTGGCGCATGGGCATGACGGTCACGTAGGACGTGCCGGGCATGAGCCCCTGCAAGTGCTTGCGTACCGGCTCGGCGCGTGATTCGGCATCGCCGCGCACGCGCACGAAGAGTGAGGCGTCTTCCGGTTGATTCTGCTCGATCGAGAGGTAGTACCCCATCGAGTGATCATTGACGACGTCTTTCATCTTCGTGTCTTCGGCAATGCCTACGACCGTAGTGCACGGCAAGGTGTCGTCGAACTTGATGCACTTGCCCAACGCGCTCTGCTGCGGCCAGAGTTTCCTGGCCATGGCACTCGAGACGATCATGACGGCGGGAGACTCGCGTCGATCGGTGGAGTCGAATCCGCGTCCCGTGAGAATGCGCGTGCCGACCGTGCGAAAGTAATCGCGCTCACCCATTTGCATCTGAAAGTGACCGAGCCTGGATGCCGAGTCGATTCCGGGTGTGGAGAACGACCGTGACCTCGACCTGTAGAATGGCACGGTTTCGATCTGCGATGACGACACTACACCCGGGATAGCTCTCGACTCTTCCGCGAGCCTGGATGAGAGCAGAAAGGCGTCCTTGTTGTCGAGCTTGAGGCCGCGCAGGTTCGTCGCCACGAAAAGAATCGGATCGACATCGTAGCCGAGCTTCACCGATACGATGTTGTGAAGGCTCCGCACGAAGAGCCCCGCACCTACGAGCAGGAAAACGGAGAGCGCACCCTGCGCGAGTAGGAGCCCGCTTCGAATGCGCGAGCGTTGCGGTCCGCCCTCTCGCACTCCGGATTTGAGCGCGGTGGTGAGATCGGAGCGCCCGGACTGCAGTGCGGGCGCGAATCCGGTGAGAAGGCCCGCGAGCAGCGCGACGAGCGCAGCGAATACGATCGTGCGCGGATCGTCGAGTACACCTACCGTGGCAGACTTCGGAAGAAAGAGCGAGCGTAGCACGCTCTGCCCTCCTTCCCCAATAACAATTCCGGCGATGCCGGCGAGAAACGCCAGCACTACACTCTCCGTGAGCAGCTGCGCGATGAGGCGCTTGCGAGTGACGCCGAGCGCAAGACGCACGGCGATTTCTCGCCGCCGGCCAAAGGCGCGCCCGAGCAACAGATTTGCGACGTTTGCGCACGCGATGAGGAGCACGATCGCGGCGACGCCCGAGATCCAGAGCACGATCGACGCATCTCGTCCGCCCTCTGGTCCCCGAAGCTGCTGAAGCGGTGCAACAGTAGCGTGCGGCTTGGCCGCGGTGACAGCGTCGAGCTCCGGATCGAGCGCGCGCTCCTGATTCCAACTCCAACCGTAGGCGCGACTCAGATCTGCGCTTGCCTGCGCGACCGACACACCGGGCTTTCGCCTGATGATCATGTCGAGCCATCCCCAACTGTAGTTGCTCGCGAAATCGGGATAGTTGAGTATCGCGTATGTCGTCAGCGGGATGAACGCCGTAACGGGTTCCGTCTCATCGCCGCCGACGAATCCTTGGGGGGCAACGCCGATGATCGTGGCATTGAGAGCGCCGACCTGGAGCTGTTGTCCGAGAATGTCGCGTCTCCCGCCGAACCGTGTTTTCCAGAGTGCGTTGCCGAGGACGACAACGGGCGCGCCAGCGGGCAGCGAGTCTTCCGAGCTGTTGAAGTATCTGCCGAGCACCGGACGTGCATCGAAGAAGTCGAAGAACGACGCGCTCACGATGCCGACGCGCATTTCCGTCGCTTCCTCCCCGACGCCGACGGCGAGCTGCGCATTGTGAACGACGGCGCTCTGAGCGATCGCGCGCGACTGGCGAGACAGATCGAGATAGCGCAGGTACTCCGTCGTTCCGCCTTCGATCTTCTCGTTTCGGAACGTGTACTCGAGATAGACTCTGCTCACACTCGCCGGATCGTGGAGATACGGCGGCGGGCGGAACATGAGCCGGTCGACGACGCCGAACATCGCGGCGTTCGCGCCGATGCCGAGTGCAAGGGTGGCGACGACGGCGAGTGTGAAGCCAGGGCGCGAGCGCAGCCCGCGAACGGCGTAGCGCAGATCGCGCATCGCGTTCTCGAGGAGCTGCACGCCGCGCGCATCGCGAGCCTCCTCCTTCACGCGATCGACGCCGCCGAAGGTGAGACGCGCCCGCCGCAGAGCCTCGTCGCTCGGAACGCCCCTTCGCTCGAGTTTCGCGGCTTCGTGCTCGAGATGAAATCGGAGCTCATCGTCGAGCTCGCGCTCCAACTCGGCACGATGGAATATCGCGCGAAAGCGAAAGCGTACGTCGCTCCAGAGATCGGCGAGCATATGCGGGCCGCTCATCGCATGTCGAGGACGAGGCGCACCGCGACGGTAAGGCGGCGCCACGCGTCCGCCTCCGCTTCGAGCTGACTTCGCCCGGTGCGCGTGAGCTCGTAGAACTTCGCGCGCCGGTTGTTGTCGGACTCGCCCCACTTGGCCTTGATCCATCCACGGCGCTCGAGGCGGTGGAGCGCCGGATAGAGGGATCCTTGTGGAATCTGCAGCGCGGCCGCGGACACCTGGCGTATGCGCTCGGAGATAGCCCAGCCGTGTTGCGGCTCGAGCGACACGGCCTTGAGGATGAGGAGATCGAGCGTGCCCTGCGGGAGCTCGAGTCTTTCGGTGTCAACGGAGTCCATCATCGTCTTCCCTGTTGGCTTCTACAGGAGAGGATACAGGATCACTTGTAGAAGCGCAAGGGGAGCGAATTCCATATGGCTGGCGCGGTCGATAGGTTGTTTGTCATGCGCTCACTCGTCCGATTCCTCGTCGTCGCGGCCGCTTTCCCGTGCGCCGCCGTCCCTCGCGCGCTCCGCGCGCAGTCCCCCGACATCGCGGCCGCGATGCACTGGCGCTCGATCGGCCCCACGCGCGCCGGACGCGCGCGCGCGCTGGCAGGGGTGCCGAGCCAGCCTCACGTGTTCTACGCGGGCTACGACAATGGCGGCGTCTGGCGCTCGACTGACTACGGGTCCACGTGGGTGCCGCTCTTCGACGAGCAATCCACCGGATCGATCGGCGCAATCGCCGTCGCGCCGTCCGATCCGCGCATCATTTACGTCGGGAGCGGCGCCGGCATCATCCGTCCCGACCTCGCCGTCGGCAACGGCGTGTACAAGTCGACGGACGCGGGAAAGACGTGGACGCATCTCGGACTGCGCGACAGTCAGATGATCGCGATGATCGACGTCGATCCGAAGGATCCGAATCGCCTCTTCGTCGCCGCACTCGGCCACCCCTACGGACCGAATGAGGAGCGTGGAATTTTTCGCTCGACGGATGGCGGAAAGACCTTCCAGAAGGTGCTCTACAAGGATGCGTACACGAGCGCGAATGACGTGCGCATCGATCCGAACGATCCGAACATCGTGTACGCGGCGCTCTGGCAGCAACAGCAGAGCTTCATCGAAGGGAGCTCGTTCGGCGGTGGCTCTGGCGGAATCTTCAAGTCGACCGACGGTGGAAGCACGTGGAGCGCGCTCGAAACGGGGCTGCCGCACGTGTTGCAGGCGAATCTCGCGATCGCGCCGTCGAATACGAAAGTGATTTACGCGATGGTAGCGGGAGAGCCTTCGAAGGTGGCGGCCGCGCGCGGCGCGACCGAGGAGCTCGGCCTCTACAAGAGCGATGATGCCGGCGACCACTGGTATCTCGCGGCGCGCGGCGCCAAGGGCGACAAGCTGCCCGCGACCCGAGAGCCCGATGGGCGCCCGCTTCTCCGCATCGGCGGCGGGGATCTCGCGACGCTCGCCGTCGATCCGAAGAACGAGAACGTCGTCTACAGCGCCTCGATCGTCTTCTGGCGCACCGAGAATGCCGGACTGACGTGGTCCGCCGTGCGTGGCTCGCCGGGCGGCGATGACTATCAGAAGGTGTGGATCAATCCCAACGATCCGAACATTCTGCTCGTCGTGTCCGATCAGGGCGCGGTGGTGTCATCCAATCGAGGCGTGTCCTGGAGCAACTGGTACACGCAATCGACGGCGGCGATGTATCACGTCTCCACCGACGCGTCGTTCGTGTATCGCGTGTGTGGCGGACAGCAGGATTCGGGATCCGCGTGCGTCGACAGTCGATCGATGGATGGCGAGATCACTTTCCACGATTGGCATCCCGTCGACATTCAGGAGTACGGCATCGCCGCGCCCGACCCGAAGGATCCCGACAAGGTGTTCGGGAGCATGCGCACGAACGTCTCGCTGTTCAATCGCAAAACCGGGCAGATCACCACCATCGGTCCGGACGCGACTGAGCGCGGTGAGAAATTCAATCGCAACGTTCGCACGATGCCCATCAACTGGTCGCCGATCGATCCCAACGTGCTGTTCTACACATCGAACGCCGTGTGGAAGACCGTCGACCGCGGACATCGATGGACACGCATCAGCCCCGATCTCACGCGACAGAGCTGGGAGGTGCCGGCCAATGCTGGGAAGTATGCGAGCACGGTCACTGCGAAACCGCAGGGCGCGATCACTGCCCTCTCGCCGTCGTCGCGCAACCTCGGCGTCCTCTGGGCCGGCACCGACGACGGCACCATCCAAACGACCGCGAACGGCGGCACGACGTGGAGCGACGTCACGCCAAAGGCGATCAAGCCGTGGACGCGCATCTTCAACATCGACGCCGGACACTTCGACGATGGTACGGCGTACGCCGCAGCCAACACGCTGCGCCTCGACGATCTCAATCCGCACTTCTGGCGCACGCACGATGGCGGCAAGAGCTGGACGGAGATCGACAACGGAATTGCGCCGGGCGCGGTCGCGAACTCCATCCGCGAAGACCCTCGCAAGAAGGGACTGCTGTACGCGGCGACCGATGCGCAGGTGTGGGTTTCCTTCGATGACGGAGACCACTGGCAGTCGCTGCGCCGCGACATGCCGGCGATCTCCGTGCGCGACCTGGAAGTGAAGGACGACAGCACGTGCCTTTGCTCCGATCTCGTCGCGGCAACGCACGGGCGCGGGTACTGGATCCTCGACGACATCACGCCGCTTCGTCAGCGCGCCGAGGTGAGTGCGGCGACCGATCTGTATCTGCTCAAGCCTGCAACGGCGGTGCGCGTGCGAGGTGCGACGAACGATCCCACGCCATGGCCACCCGAGCTGCCGGCCGGAGAAAATCCATCCGCTGGAGCGATCATCGACTACTTCGTCGGCTCTGCCGCGCACGACACGATCACGATCGAGATTGTCGACAAGGCTGGGCGCGTTGTGCGCCGCTATTCGAGCTCGGATCGCGTCCTCAATCCCGATCCGGCACGCGATCCCGACGCGTACGATCGCGTGTGTCAGGAGAATCCCAAGGCGCCCGACTGCAACCTTCCGTTGTATTGGGCCGCGCCGACGGAGGCGCTATCGACTGCGCCGGGGATGCATCGCATGACATGGGACCTACGCTACGATCCGATCCGCGACGAGCGCGAAGATCTCGGCGAAGACGAGAGCGGCAACGGCGCGGTGCCGCACCGCACGGTGCCGGCGATGGATGCGCCGTGGGTACCGCCCGGCTCCTACACCGTTCGCCTCAGCGGCGCGGGGAAGCATTACGAGCAGCCGCTTACGCTCAAGATGGATCCGCGGGTGACGACATCGCCTGTCGCACTCGCGCAGCTCTCCGCACTCTCGAAAGAGATGTACGACGACGCAGTGAACGCCCGCGCGGCCTACCTTCGCGCGCGCGCGATCCGCGAGCGCCTTGAAGCGAAGGGCGCGAGCGCTGAGGCGTTGGCGAAGCGCGTGGATGCGCTCGCGCCCGAGCAAGCCGAGGACGAGCGCGAGGCGCCACGCCGTCGTCGCGCGGCAAACAAGGAGCCGGCCAGCCTGAAGAGTGCCGGCGACGAGCTC
>Ga0193716_1001944_pt1 | contig 11830 bp, 11 predicted proteins | sample U2c1metaG_FD_145901 | JGI IMG/M metagenome (GOLD analysis project Ga0193716, IMG submission 145901) | Soil microbial communities from a riparian zone of the East river system, Colorado, United States - U2c1 | ecosystem: Environmental > Terrestrial > Soil > Riparian zone | place: USA: East River...
TGCACCAAGAGCTCTCGTGAGTCATCTCGAAATATTACAAAAAGGGATACTTTTGAAAATTTTGCACAGTGTCTGCGGTCGTGACCAACATCACCTCTGGATGCAGTTCTGACCTCTCGTCGTTAGGTCTGACGACGAGTGACCCCTCACAACTCATCAGTACAGTGCAGGCGGCCTACCCAGTAGTGAGACAAGTGGTCTGTTTGCAGGAGTAAGTCATCTAATTGCCCGCAGAGATGGGAAGGGGATCATATTGGCCCCTATGATTACGAGAAAGCATGCTAATCTCCTGGACAGCACCAAGGCCAATGAACTTTGTATTACTGAGCTTTTGACCGACATCCAAGACTCAGCCGGCACGCTCAGCATAAACAACCTCCTGCAGATAATTCCGAACCTCTTTTCGGGTGGCTCCAATATTCCTCAAAACGTCACCTGCTCCGACTGTGTCAAACAAGCTTACAACATTGTGAACAAAGACTATCCCGGTTTAATCCCCTCGAGCAGCTTGAACTCCACCTGTGGTAGTTCCTTCACTGGTGAGCTTCTAACATGTATTTTGCCAGTACTTAATCCCACATATCTCGTTTCTTGCAGATGGCGCGACCCCGACTGACATCTCCGAGTCTGCTAGCACAGCCTCTGCAGGCTCAGCGGCATCGAAGAGTGGTGCAGCGTCTCTTTTCTCCATCAACTCCGTCGTCGCAGTGGCCGTGTCTACTCTTGTCGTTGTTTCATCTGCTTTCGCTGTCTTTGCTTAGTGTCAAAGAGTCGGGGATTGCAAAGGATATTTTTTTAAAATGCTCAAGCGTAATTAGAGCATTGACCGTACATTCTTGTTTCTTCCTTACCTCGGACCAGCTGTTTTAGTAGCTCGTTTATGTCGCGCTCTGATTTTATAATTGGAAACTCAAGAAGGTTCTTGGTTTGATGAGAATGCGATGAGATCAGTACCAAAATAGTGCGCTCGACTGAAAGAAGCCGAAATCGAGGATTTGTTCAACTTTCGTCATACCCTTTCAACTTATTGTACTTACGGCACACCCTGCGGCCTCCCCTTCGTCCTCAGGGAGGCGTAATGGATTCCCAACTAAGTTCTTCCCGCTCACGATCCATCGATCTGCCAAAGCCTGACACAGGCCTCGCGGAATGGACGAGCAAGATCAAAGCCATGCAGCGCCAGGTGGATGCTGATGATGAGGCAGAACAGAGGAAACTTGAAGAGGAGATTGCCACTTCGAGACTTGCGAGGATGAGGAGGAGTCAAGGGAGCAAGACTTCCAGTTTGGATTTGTGTGAGTACTATTCTCTTCCGCAATCATATTCATGATATAATTTCCGTGGAAATATATAGCTCTGAATCCTGAGTATGCGGGGGCACTACGAAGTGATACGCCCAGCAACAGGACCGATGATATGAAGCCCTTCGAGAGACAGACAGATCAGGAAGAGGCATTGCGCAAACTTATGGGCAGTAGGGGCCTCTCAAGTCCTGCGCGTCCTGGACAAGAACGGAAGCCAACTTCTCTGTCTAAATCTCAGCCAAAACCAGATTCTATGTCACTTGCTGCCTTTATAGGCGGACGTGCAACTGGTCCTCGGCTGAATCGACATGCACCTCAGCAAGATGCACATGATCCAACACAATTCGATCAGCAGACACGCATTGATGCGCCCCATCCTGTTTTTGGACGTGGAGGCGTTGCAATGCCTGGGATGGCCGCTAAAGGACGAACATCTATGCTACCAGAGACCGCAACACAGCATCGAGATGCCGACAAGTCACGGTCTGTTAGCCCTATGCCAGACCACAACGAGTCACCAGTCGATGCGATGTCGCGTGTGGCAGAAATTGGAGGTCAGCCCGCAGCACTACCAAAACCCACGAGTGCGTATGGAAGTCGGGAACGTGGGACCAGCATCTCTAGTGGAACTTCTCGTATCAGGAGTTCCAACTACCAGGCCCAAAAAACTCCCAATAACGCAGAATCCGATGCTAGTAGGAGTTCGGGTCGCTTTGAGCCCTTCAAGGAGAAGCGAGATGTGATTAATCGTAGTCCGAGTCCGGGCACATCGCTTTACTCTCAAGGGAAGACACCTGAGCCATCACTAAACCCTACCAAACCCGAACTACAACCGTCCAGTCGTGAATACAACTTGCCCAGCAATCGCCGTGAACAAAGTCGCGGTCCAGCCCGCCCTGTAGAGCAGCCGAAGTTTACTCCCCCAAAACAACCGGATCCTGTATCCTTAGCCGCCTTTATCGGTGGACGTGCGACTGGCCCGCGACTGAACAGGCATGCACCACAGCAGGATGCTCATGATCCTACACAATTTGACCAGCAGACAGATATCACAACACCTCACCCTGTCTTTGGCAAAGGAGGCGTTGCAATGCCTGGTATGACAACCAAAGGGACATCGTCTGCGAAGTTTATGAGTAGCGGGCAATTTCGTGATGCGGAGGATAGATGGCAACCTACTCCTGGTCGCTCAGAGTTGCAATCGAGCACATACCTCAATACTGGGAATGGCGTAGGCAGTCGTGAGCGTGCGATCAGTACCCCTAGTGGAACTACTTCGAGAAGAGGCTCCTCCCCATCCAGAGGAGATTTCATGAAACCTGATGCCGCTCACCGTCCAATCACAAAATCTTCTCTTCCAGATATCCGAGCAAAAACACCCACTAATGTCACAACCACGCCCACGCCGTCTTCTCCGGCTACTTCACGACCATACACCCCGAGGCAATCAGCCGCTTCGGCCTCTCCTACATTGTCAAGTCCACGAAAGTCTTCGCCAATCGCCACGCCCTCGCTCGCACGCCCCATCCAACCTGAACCGCGACAATCACCCACAGGGCCGCAAATACCGTCGTCAAAGAATCCATCCCGTGCATTTTTGCGTCCCCCAGCAGAAAAGGAACCAACTCCAAGTTTGAACAGACTCAAAGGCCGTGGATTCGTGCAGAACATGATTAAGACTAGCACCCAGCTAGAGGCAAGCGCAAATGAATTCGGAGGCACTCCGTCCACAGATAAGGCTCGTGCTACACCAAGGAAATCATCCGTCCTTGATCGTTGGCAGCCTGCAGCATCGACTAGCTCTGGCCCTGCTTCACCCCAAAATTCTCCAAAACCAATCCCAATTCGTAAATCTCGCACAATAGACCAATCTGCGTCCTCTACTGATGCTGCGCATGGTTCTATTTCGCCCAACAAACTACCCACGAAACCTGTCGATCCAAGCAGATCCTTGAAAACGGTCGCATCACTTCCCGCCATGTCGCCTGCCGACACTCCGCGTCCATCCAGTCGCGCATCTTCATCGAAGCCGAATGATATTTCCATCGACAAACAACCACCAGATATACCGGGTTTGGGCTCTTCCTCAACACTAATATCTTACATCAAACCCACCAAGACCGGAGACGACCCCTTACCTCCACCCGCAGCAGCCCCATCCGATGCCCGGAACAGTTTAGATAGAGAGGGATGGGGAGGCAAAAAATCGTCGACTTCAGAGATACCAGTGGCATCTGGTCAACCTCTGAAACATGTGCGTTTTTCCGGTAATAATCGATAATGGACTCTAGTTAATCGATTGACTTTTCGTTTTCCCCTTTCTGTGTAATCTGCTTTGTTGCTGTTTGAATCGTAAATCTCCCCTTTAACTTTCTTTCCGGTGGCTGTTATGTTGCGATAGCCCACCAAAGGTAGAGCAAGAAAACCTCGCAAAGACAAGGATGCCAAGCAAGCGTACCACCAGGGCATGCCCAGTACCGTGGCATCAGGAACGAACTTTCCCGCATATATGGAGTGCCCTCCACCTACAGCGGATATGGGTACAGAGTCCCTTGCGATCCCACCTTTCTCGATTCCTCGAGCTATCTCTCCACCAAATACCGGACATACGACCAGAAAAGTCGAACAATCACGCACAAATTTATCTTCCGAAAATTCACCACCACCTGTCAGTCGTGTAACCGATAAGTGGGCAGACCAAGCCATCATTGGGGTCAGACCTGCTCCTTCTAAGACACTCATTGAATCGAGATCTGACCCTGCAAAGTCTAACCCAAATGGCTTATTAGGTCGACGGGCTCTGCCAGGTTTAACTACCTCCACTCCCTCGCTCCCATCGGAGATCTTCAATCAGGAAGACAAACAGGGCAGATCGCCCTCGACCCCACCCGGACGCCATACACGAATACCGAGCACAGGTAATCGGGCGACTATCATGGATGTCGCTCAAGCATGGAGTAAACAGTCGGTGCGTCCACCATCCACTACTGTCGATGCAGAGGTCGCGGACGACACGATGCAGAACGAGTCCCCAGAAATGATCGAGAGTCTGGCTGAGGCAATTCCACGGCCGAGGCAGATGACACCACCCAATGTTCAGGCTGAGAAGCGGAAATCCAGTTATGAAAAATACTCTGCCATCATTTTGCCCTCTCTTCCAGAAGAGAAAACTCCTGCCCAGTCACCCGCGGGTACTCTGTCACGAAGTGGCGTTCAGGACCAACCAGAGCAGCGTGGTGCGGACAAATATGGTCTTCAAAACAAGCCAATACCGAGTCCAGCCAGAACGCTTGAAGTTGCGGCCTCTATTGACACAAATTTGGTTCATTTTGGTGAGCCTCATTGGCCTTGTGGCTTGTTCAACTCTGCTGATCGCATTATGTGTAGATCACGTCGACGAACCTCTTCCACGAATCGATATCGGCGCCATAGCGAATGCAGATGCTCACAGATTTATGCCCAATCCGTGTGAATCGACGATAACGGTCGATGTCATGCACATCGCGAAGAGCACGGCAACCTCTATATCTAAGGATACCCATGTGTTCTATGATACAGAGATTTTGGCCGTTATCCACCGTTACAAGTCCAAATCCAGCGGCTTGGTGTCTACGAAGGTGTGGAGCTGGCAGGGAAAACGGAGTCGGTGTGGCGAAAAGGAAGACCGCAAACTGCAGGAGCTCGCCAAGCGTTACGGAGCTACTCTTGTAATTCTTCAGTGCATTAAGGAGGAGTATTTGTCTCATGATATTACAACAGGAATGGGTGCATCAGTATCAGGAGCCGCCCGAACTGGTTCACTTTCTTGGGGGCACGCTTGCCATCCGACAGGTGAGGCTCAGGCTTTTTCTTTCTTAGGTGCCTCGCTCACAGGGGTGTACATACAGGGAATTCGTGCGCACTGGTCATCTGAAAACACTGCCATGCATTCCGTGAGGGCATACAATGGCTTAATTTTTATCGAGGAACATGATCTAGTAGGCTTGCCCAACCCAGTTATTGACGTTGGCCTAGCTGATCAGGAATCCACAGAGCGTCATAAATATGTGCTCAGGCTTCAGCTACTGTTTGACAATATTAGACACCCTCTATGTCTGGTGTGGGTGCGGCTCCAAACAAGAGGAACGAGAAGCAGCATTGAAGTATGCACAAGACCTTGCTGCTAAAGGTTCCACCGTGGTCGAACTTGCTGAAGGTGAATCCGACGACAATGAAATGTTCTGGATGATGCTCGGCGAGGATGAGTATGCCAAAGCTGACTACTGGAAGTGGAGGCGGACATCTTCAGACGTGGCTCCCCGATTGTGGCGTGTTAACGCCGACAAGGGCGAAGACGCGGTGAGTACAGAGAATCGACATCGACGTCGCGTTGCTTACAATCTTGCATCCTAAGTGCCAGTTTACTGCCTCAATTCCGGGGACGATGGAATTGCAAGACGCAGTGTACCTCATCGATTGCATTTGGGAGTACTTTATCTTGGTTGGCCAGAGGGCACGCGGGAAGCGTAGAGATATCAGCCTTGCAATTTCTGTGGCCCAGGTACTTTCCCCTTTATATATGTCAGTATTATCTGTGTTGTTCTTAATTGCCACCGTACTACAGCAACTATCCAGCCGTGTTGCCTCCTCCAGACCTTTCAGTCCTACTATTCATGCACTCATCCTGCCTTCTCGATTGCCATTGGATCTGCGGCTTCAGTTTCGTGGCCTTGATGAAGCTCGACTGGTAGGTTTCTTTTCTCACTTTATAATGTACTGTTATGAACCTTGCTTCCAGAACAACGAAGTGATCCCGGACCATATGAATATATTGTCGTCCGTCGAAGGTCTTGAACATGTAAGATCACGATTATTTCCTGGTGGACCAATTTTGATGTTTTGTAAAGCTAAAACGCAGGTCATGGAATAAATCCATCCTGCGGGATCATACTATGCTTCCTCTTGGTCTCGACTCGTCAGCAATACCTTAATGAATGATGGTCGGCTATTTTATTCTTTACGGAATGTACAACTGATTTTATTTAATTGGATTTTAATGTTAATTCTCAATATATTTTACTGTGGTTAAACTTAGCATCTCGGACTGTCGGACGTATAGTTGAGTCTAACGTGGACGTGTTTTGACCTCGCTCTGAGTTTCTGCCAAGGGAACAACGACAGCTTGCCTTTTTGAGCGCGTCCCGTTGACTGCACAGCTTTCTCTCCATAATGGGAGTGATCGACTCGGTTACCATTATGGGATGCCTAGTACGGGCTAGTACGGGAGGCTAGCTTTCTCTAGTTTGACTTTGGTTTGACTTACCCTCGACGCTTCGCATCGAATATTCACTCTGGATGGTGATTAAGCTCTAATCATACTTGCGGCCCTAGCTATGGAAGTTTGGATCCTTCGATGATTATGTGGAGGAGCAAGCGGATAGACGACTCCTCTGACAAATGCGATGGAGCCATCCTGAACTGAGAAATGCAAATTATATTTGCGAAAACAACCTCCAGCATTATCAGCACTTGACTTTACTTATAGACCGGATCCGGTCTCATATCCAGATATGCGCATGGAGGCGGGAGCTGATAATGTTGCAGTTCTGACCAGCTCTCCTGTTCTGGCACACCTCTCGCGACTGACTCCCGTTAAACTTGACCATACGTAGAAAGACTCCGCTCGCCAGCTTCCTTCATATACGCGCGAAATATCTCCCTGTCTTCTGTTCATACAGAATGAGACTTGTCCTCTCCTCGTTGCTGCTCTGCACGGCCCTATCAGGATCCGATGTTGTGCTTGCTCGATCACCGGTTTCCCACCACGTAAATAAACAGGCCTTTTCTCAAGCTCGCGTCCCTGCCAGCGGTGCTGTCTTCGGGGATCTCCAACATGCCGAAGTCGAGACAAAGCCGGTGGAGATCTATACTGCTTCGTCCTGCTTTCCCGCACTGGATTTCGCGATGCCATCCCGGCCTCCGGCGAATCTGAACAACTGGTGGTGTGAAATTACGGATGAGTATGCTTTTCTGGGTTTCAGCTATGAGGTCGAGGCTTGTGAGTCAATATTCGCCCTTGTTTCCCGTCTGCGGGCCTAAACAGGGCTAAACCAATGTCTGCTTCCAGGCCAAAGCAAGTCCCAACTTCATAAGGAGTTTGCGAACATACGCAACACCTTCAATAGCCGATATGTTAGACTCTATGGTGCCTGCGATAAAGACGGATTCTATGATGACATAGTTGATGCAGCTTGGGACAACGGGCTTGGTGTGCATGCTCTGATCTGGGTAGGTATTACGACTCCTTTTGATCAGGCTCCTCCCAGCTCAAAAGTTATAGTTTGGGTTTGACGGCGGCACCATCTGGAAAACCCGTCGAGATAGTCTGTTTGCTTCCCTCCATTCCAACCCTAAAGCAAAATTCGTCACTCGTGTTGTTCAATTTGGCTCTGAGCCGCTATTCGACGACGTTCTACCACACGCTCAGCTCGCCTCCCAAGTAAAAGCTGCCAAGGCCAATCTGTCCAGCTTGAATATTCCTGTGACCGTCAGCGAGTTGGCTTATGGGTATCAGGAGCGAGGTGGTGCACAGGATGTACTGGATGCGATTGATTCGATCAACATGCACATACTTCCTTTCTTTGCTCGGACAGCATCTACCTGTGGGTGGCACTTGCATCCTTATTGTGCAGTATGTTAATCATCATCACTTTTTCACCGTTATAGCCGACAAAGCCTGGCCGCTGGTCATGGCTGACCTTCAATGGTTTATTGACCACGGTAATGGCAAGAAGATGTATATGGATGAAGTGAGTACTTCCTCTCCCCCTTCCCTCCTCTCTCAACGGTAGCTGGCTTCAGAACGGTTGGCCATCTGTCACATCTGATGGCGTTCAACCCAATAGCCCAGATGCTGTCGCGGACATACCCAACGAGCATGTAGGTTTTATTTGCATCTTTCTATTTCAGTTTACATACGGATAAATCTACAGGGCTATTATACCCTCCTCGATTCACATTGCACTGATCTCAAGAATCACACACATGGCGGTATAGGGTGGTTCGCACACATATATTCGGACAATCAGGAGCCTGGATATGGTATTTATAGCGACTCTGGGAAACTCAAGTTCCCTTTCAAACCTAAGACATCTTGTTAAATTCGAGGATCAACTGGAGTCACTGGTGCAGGCAGGTGCCATCATCAATTTCTGTTGCACAATTTCTTAGGCTCTGGCTCACGATGTTGCTGTTTATTTGTATCTTCTGATAGTCTACGACCATGCACACGTATGTTTGACCAAGAACTCCCTGACATTTTAAGAACAGGAGTTCTGGTCTGTCGGACCGAACGGAAAACATTTTTGCTGCAATTAATTAAATCAGACTAAAGACCGGAGAGAATGCGAATTTTCGACGAATATGCTTCGTTTGCGCTGAACTTGTGCCGATGCTTCCGTTTCGTTCGCTCTGGCGAACCTTTTCTCGCCGTCTGATGGTATTGAATGGAGCATGTCGGCATGTGAGCTTTCTTCTCGCCAAGCTTTCATTTAACGAGCTCTGCCACAGAGAACAGTCTGGAAGGGAAATGAACTAAGGGTCGATACCTAGGAGTCGCGGATTTGGCCATCATCATGTATACGGAGCAATAAAAATGCGGACAGCGCAGAGACAATCTCATAACTTGAACGTGTCCTCTGCCCACGGTCCATTTGATTGTTCGCGCCTATTTGTCCTTTTCGTTTCGGATCAGAGAAGGCGCTTGTGTTTGACTACTGTACCATTTCGACCGTGAGTTCTCCAGGTGACCTGTGATTTTTTTCTTTTAGATCATGGGTTCGCGCCGTTCGCGCAAGGTTCGCGGCGGGAGAATTTTTGGTGATATGCACACAAGGTTGCTAAAAAGGCCGGTAGGCGCCCAAAGTCTAGAATCCTTCATCTACTAAACATATGACTCACTCTCGGCCTATTACTATTTGTGCTGTAGGCGTCAGGCAGTTAGGCCGCCGAAATTATGACCGAGTATGAAAATGTACTCCCCGCAGGCGACGTTCGTTGGTACACCCTGTTCTGGCCGTACCCTCCCGTTTGTTCCGGTTGCTACCAGACGACAAGCAGGTCCGAACGGAGTCATAATAACCAGTCTGAAGAAAAAATCGACTGGAAAATGAGCCTCGGCATCTGCTCATCTGGACAAGTGCTCGCCTCATCTTCATTCGTTTTCAAGTATTCCTCTTCGCATTCCCTGTTATTGTCATCGATTTGCTCCGACGATTCCGACAGCTTCGCCCACCATCATGTCCCAAATATGGGCCAGCTTAATGTTTCAAAATTTCAACATACTTTCGGCGAAGTTATGGGTGGCACGACTTTGAATACAAAAGTGCCTCGAACAGATGCTTTCACAGTCTGGAGATAGACTCAGAGTCCATCTAAAAGACCCTAACACGTGTCCAGTCTTCGGCGAGGAGAGCGGAAATATGCAAGGATCTTTTATTCGGCTGTGTTGCCGCTGACGCTACCGTTCCCCGCAGATTCGCGTCGGGGGATTGCCACCGCTACTGTGCTATTACAATAGGCAATATGACCGTGGACGTCACATTTTGAAGGTCGAGTCCCTTTTGCTTTATCATAGTGCGCTTGTGTCGACATTGCAGAGAGCATGCCACCAAGAAGCGGATACGAACACGGCAACAGCGAGGGGCATACTATCCCTTCCAACATACCGAATATTTTCAATCATCCTGGCTCTTTTGCAAATGCTGAAGTCAGCAACATAGCACAGAAGTGGTACACACATGAGCTGTACTCGAAACGTTGGTGCTCTATCTGTTTTCCTCGACAATCATCCGCTCACGAGAGCCGCGTTAGATCCAAATGTAGAATCATTCCAAAAATTCAGCAAATTAGTTTATGCCGGGGCTTTTGAACTCGTAAAGCAGGTGTGTAGTGTATAATGGGACAGTTGGATATGATGGCTTACCTCATTCAAGATCACAGATGAGGGCTGTGCCCCCCCATTGGATAGTTTCGAGACTCCCCTGAAACTTGGGTACGCTAGCCTTGTAGTAATTGGCGCACGCTGTCTCAAAACAAGATCGGACGTCGAAGTCTCTGGGTCGAATCCTTTCGGAATAGGAAGACACGTTGATCTTCTCAAATTCTTACTGTCCAAGGGGGCCCTTGTGGATCTCGAAGACGTTGCAGGACGCACTGCTTTGAATCACGCCATTGCGTTTCCCGGTCGGATCCAGAGGATGGACATTATCCGAATTCTTCTCGAACAAGGTGCCAACGTGAACCACCAGGATCGTTTTGGAGGAGTGGTTCTCACAGAAGCATTGAACCAAAATTGCCCTGCTTCTGTTGACGTCCTGATGGAATTTGGGGCAGCATTGGATATTGTAGACTATACCAAGGGCTTGACTCCACGAAGTATGCTTAAAACACGTAGGCCGCAGGTTATCATGGTTGTGCAGAGGTGGATAAGACGACGGGCTGGAGTAGATGATCCTCCTCTGTGCGATAAACGGTGCGATAATTGCCACACAGAGGGCCTAAAATTGTCAAAATGTGCGAACTGTAAAACCACTCGTTATTGTGGAAAGGTGTGCCAGCGTGAGCGTTCACCACCTGCCTTGCATTTCTGTTCTTACGTTGATAAACGTCGCGCCATTTTCAGGCGCACACTGGTCAGAACACAAGCTCAAATGCCGTTCATTCTGGCAGTCTCTGACTGTCACCGTGCGGCCCGACTACAACGTCCCGCCTATATTATTGCATTCTATGGCCGATCTCCTTCGAGAGCTCACACACGGAGAACCAATCGACCGTACACTCACACACCGTGTCGAAGAGGCAGTACGCAATCCAGGCGCAAAGCTGTATGGACCTAAAAGCATGATCGTGAAAGTCACCGCGATCTCGAAAGATCCACTGGATCTGGAGAGGACAAGTGAGTTCGTTGCGTATACCAAGAAGCGGGACTTCGCTTGTCGAATCCACAGAGGGGACAATCCGTCGGCTTTCAAGCACCTACTTGGAGTCGTGAAAGCTAAAGGAATAGGAGACATCGCCTATTTCGCTGCCGAGTTAACGCATCCTGATTATCTGACTGTGAAAATCGAGGAAGTCCTCGCTGAGCAACCGTTCTGAACAACCTAGTAACTTGAAGTGATCTAGTCGTGCGTTCAGCACAATCGTGGTTGACGTATCAGAAAAGTGTAATTACACTACCAGTTTGTGGCACAATATATGCGAATATGCCAGGCGGCCCGGCAGGGACGATATCAAAAGGCGGTCGAAGGATGCGGCCATATTTCTTTTCAAGTTTCACTATAGTGTAGATATATGCACTGAAGGGGTTGATGAATTGTTATGCTGTTGAGTACCCAACAACAGGACGACGATTACAGTTGGGATAACATTGCATACTTACTTACCTAACGATTTGACTCGTATATGATATCTGCCGTAGTACTGTACAATTTCGAATGAAATCGGCTGTGACGTGTGACTGACGAATTATTCGAAATTGTACAGTACAC
>Ga0193716_1001945_pt1 | contig 11827 bp, 14 predicted proteins | sample U2c1metaG_FD_145901 | JGI IMG/M metagenome (GOLD analysis project Ga0193716, IMG submission 145901) | Soil microbial communities from a riparian zone of the East river system, Colorado, United States - U2c1 | ecosystem: Environmental > Terrestrial > Soil > Riparian zone | place: USA: East River...
GCCATTGCAAAAAGGATCATATGGAAGAGTTCACCTCGTAGCTCCTCAACCTTCCATTTGGTTAGTGTTTTCATAATTAGCGTTTTAAGAATTTAGACGGCTTTCGTCAGAAAATGAAATGTGACGGTAAAATATAAAAAAGGCGGCGTGCGGTATATTTAATCCGTCTTTTTTATATTTTTTAACAGAGTTACGAAAGTGATTAAAAATTTTAATAGAATATACTTAGTCGTTAGCGGTGGCCACCGGGTCTTGCCCCACCTCCCCCAAAATGTGCTCCACCTCCGCTAAAATGCGCTCCGCCTCCCCCGAACCGGGCACCACCTCCGAACCGCGCTCCTCCTCCAGATCTTCCTCCTGAGAAGTTGTTTGCGCGCTGGAAATTTTGCATGCGTATCTGCCCCCGCTGGCGCATCTGCTGCTGTCGCTCAATATTTCTCGTCATGTTGATCTGAGAGCTGTTGACGGGCGACCAACCGCGATTGGTTCGCTGCTGCCATTGCCCCTGCTGTCCTCTTTGATAGATATTTCCCTGTCTGTCTGAAAAGATGCCATTGCCATTTTGCGAACGGAAATTATGATTACCGGCAAATGATCCTGCGTTATTCCGCGATCTTGGTATGACACCTTCTCTGTTCCTATAAACATTATTATTAAACCGCATATTCATGTGGTGTATTCTGTCAATGGGCGCATTTCGGCCGTAATACCCCCCATACCCGCCTGGCCTGCTATGCCTGCCACGCCAGTTACGGTAAGCGGGACGATAGGCAGAAGCTCCACCCCACCATCCTCCCCCATACCATCCGCCACCTCCGTACCATCCTCCTCCGCCGTAACCATAGCCTAAGCCAAAATCTGCATTAAACCAATCGTAGTCATATCCAAGGCCAAATCCCCACCCGCACCAGGGGTTATAATCCATATCGAATCCCCATGTCCAGGGTCTGGGATAATAATAGTCGCCGACCCAGGGAGTGTAATCATATCCTGTCCCGTAGACGACCGTTGGCCCATAGACATAACTGTTGAGATAGCCGGGTGTATACCCCATGTAAGCGTAATCCGGAGTGACGTCATAAACGTACACGTATTTTGAGTTGTATACCGGCGAAGTCGGCGGGATTTGATCCATTTCATCCGGCCTCTCTGTGCTCACTGCCCAGGGCCCTGATGGGCTATCGGCCACGAACCATATGCCATTGTCGACGGCATAATATTTTCCATTATACATCAGGACGGTGGAACTTGTATTTACCGCATATTGCAAGTGCGTACCTTCTATGGATCTAAAACGAGGTGTGCCGTCGAATTCGACGTGGGTAGTGGCCGTTCTGCGGTCTATTTTGGCTGTTTGTGGAATTTGCGCATCCATAACAGCCTCTTTGGCAGCAGCTGTACCGGCGACGCTTGCCAGCACATTGTCCTTTGGAGAGCCTTCGGGAATATTGGCAAAATCTGCAGGTAGCTTATCCGATGCCACGTATTGCCATTGGCTATTTTCGTTTAGCGCCTTTGAAGAATACCAGCGTCCGGATAGAAGGACGTAATAGTTTTGTGTGTGGGTGTCTACAAATATATCGTTGTCAGAATTCATCACATACAATAAGCCGGTTCCTTCGATCGGGACCAGGTCAGGATTGCCATCCGATTGAATCAGTTCAGCCGGAACGGTGCTAACGACGATATTGTAGACGGGTTTCCCGGCAGTTTCGTCAGAAGGGACATCGTTGTTCTTCCGGGCGATTTTATTCAGTTTCCGAGCTATTTTTTTTAGTCTGTGCTGAACCTTATCATTGGTATAGGCGTATGGGCCGGCCGCAGACGGTGATACGTACCAATGACCGCCGCCATAAAGGTAGAATTTGCCATCCTTATTATTCACGATTGTAAATGGGCTATTGATCACCACGTCCAGGCCCCAATCCTCATTTTTCTTTAGCTGCGGCGCGCCATCGATCGACACCAGCATGGATTGCTGGTTGGAATAGATCACTTTCGGAAGTTGATGGCTGATATCATTGGAAAATTTCTTCTCTTCCTGGGCCTCGTCCAGGGAGGAGAGCACTTCATCCAATGATAAATGACTGACCACCTTTGGCATATAGGTTTCCAATGTGGTCTTTATAAAATTTAATCGGGCCTCGCCTGTGTCGGCTGGAATTTTTAAATTGGGTATCTTGATGGATTCAATGGCCACTTGCCGGGTATCCCGGTCTGTTTCCACCGTGGCGACAGACCAGAAGACGCCAAAGACTGGGTCCTGGCTTCCCTTTTCCGATACGGAAAGTGCAAACCTCGCATTTAATCTATTACTCGCGAAAGACTCTGTCTGTGGTTGATAAATGTCAATGATAGTGCCGTCGGTTGCGGTAATGACTTTGGGCCAGTCCGATTGGGCGCGGCAAATATTCGTGAATAGCAACGCACATATCGGAAGGAGTATCCTTATGATAGACTTTTTCATAATAGAATGAGTTAATGAGTGATGTTTTTCTCAGGAGAAAACAGTATTTCTTCTGCTGCGCATAGAAATACATGAAATTGATGGGAAATCAATAAGTCCTAGAAGGAAGGTGGACCGCGTCGGAAGGTTGTGGGAATGAGATTTTGGACCGGTTTGCCTGGGATGTAACAAACCTCTGTTTTAATTTCAGTCGATAACTGTTCCGATCTGAATACGGGACTGACCAACGCAACCACTTGCCTACAGTCGTATCGCTTGTCCAGCGACAGGAAATTGCTGTTATTATAATTCGGAGAGGTTGTCTCTGAAGAGAGGTTGATTTTATGACCGGATAGTTTGCCTGTTCCGCTGGATATGGGATTATTAGCGAAAAGGTAGAATTTGGGAGAAGACTGTACGACCAATAGAACTAATCCCAGCACTAAAAAAGTGCAGTTGAAAAGAGTCTTGAATCGTCTATGTTTTATGGTCTTCATACCTTAAAACGGGTCGTTTTTTTACTTTCCTCATATGGCAACCTCTTCCTAAAGATAGCAATTTCAACGGGGAAATGGATTGACTAGATTGGGGAATATGATAAAGATTGGTTAACTCTTGAAAAGGATTACTTACAAGTTTAATAGGCATCAGGTCGACAAAATGCAGTATTTTTACTGCTATGTTAATGTCGAATGAAATCAATTAGACATAAATTTCTGCTTGCCATTTTTAAGTGGATACTGTTTGCGAGCAGCCTGGTCCTCTTTGGAAATCAGCTTTCCACTAAATTTTATGTGCACTCAGGCAGGCCCGTTTCTACTCATATGGGGACACGAAAAGACCCCCTGGGTTTTATTAGGGGTACTCATCAAAATCCTATTCAAAATTATAAGGTTCGTCTTTCGATTGATAAGAGATATCTTGAACCGGTAATCGGCGGGCTAGCCGTCTCCTTTTTGAACCTGTGTTCCAAAGGAAGCCAGCAGGTGAGGCAATACGGGTATTTAATGCAGGCATCCGTTCAAAGATCCGCCTTATTTGAGCATCTTCGCGGCCCACCTGCGTATCTGTCAATTTCTCTCTGAAATAAACTTGTTTACTCCAATTCTATCGGCTGAAATGAACATCCTATCTGCACGAGGCTGCGGGGAAGGAATGCTTATCCGGCTAACCTGACTAACCTGGAACTAATATGGATTTTCTGGAACACATCAAACAGATAGTCGAAAGCGATGACGTTATCTGCCCTGTCTGCGGCACTTCGCTATACATAACAGATTATAATGATGATAAGCTTACTTTTCATTGTTCTTCGGAAAGAGCCAAGTTTTGGACTTTTGAAATGAGGTCCGATGCATTGGTAGAGTCGAAATTACATTGGGATAGATCTGCCCGGGAATTTTTTATCGGTAGGGATAATTTGTGAATCGGATCACCCAGGTTTGCTATATTTTGATCGATGGGGAAATTTGATCCTGATTTTTACCTAATCGTTAAGAATGAGGCTGCAAAAGAAGAAATATGATAAGGTACTGCCAGTTACTGCGAGCAAAAGGAAATAAGCGTGACTTTAGTAGCGAATATTGTAATTAACAAAGTTTCGAAAAAAGCATCTCTTTTTTAATGATGGATATTTTGAATCTTCATCGTGACTGCATAATTTGTGTATTCCTCAAGAGTTATCATTAATAGAATTGCCCCCTCTTTTTTAGGAGGGGGCAATTTTTATCGGGATCCTGGAGATCAAAAAATCCCAATAGCTGCCATGGCCGTTAGTATGACCTTAATAATTACTATTTTGATCGCGTGTCGGTTTTTCTCTTGATTTATTCGTAAAAGAAACTTTTTCATAACTGCGATTGTTGAAAGTTATGTGGATCAGTGGTGCCCTTTTCGTTTAGGAAGGCTTTGAACTAGGGATTCATTTAATTTATTAGCTCTGAATAAAAGGGGGGCCCCTTAAAGAGGACGCGGGAAGGGAAATATAAATTGCATTTCCGGTTGGAATAATGAGGCGCCTTGTTGTTTTTATGGAAAAGTGCTGTACCTGAAATATGGGAGTAAGCAAAGTATGCGTAGGCTGCCTGTCATATCTTTTGTCCAGGAGGAGAAATAGGTCGCAATGGAAGCCGGGAGTCCCCGGGACCGACTTAATCGTTATAGAATGCTTAATGTCACTATATCCTGCTTGATAGGGGAGTAGGTTCGCAAAAAGATAGAATTTATAGGATAGCTGAGCACTAAAAAGGACCAGGCCGACTACCAGCAGAACACATTTAAAGGCGGATCGGCGCCAGCTATTCCTTTGATAACTCATGCAGGATTGATTTCCTCTTTATAAAAAGTATACTGCATTGAAGTTAACATTTGTTTTAGAGAAATTCAAGTAGTCTTATTTCCTTCTTTAGTCCGCAGGTACCGGCACAAATCGTCGATAAAAAATGCATGCTATCATGATTATAGTAAATGGCTATGGCTGACCGCGTTTGTCGGGTTCAATTTGCTGCAATCTGTCTTTACCCGGTTTTGCCCACTGGAAAAGATGTTCCATTGGCTGGGAGCGGACCGGGAGAAATAAATCCGTTGATATTCACCAAAAATAGTAGCTTTATTGGTAGATTCTCAGTCAGTTAAGGAGAGTCAGGAATCAGAATGAGCTTTTTCAAACATAAAAAGTATCGGGCTGTGCTCAAAGGCACACTAGTTGTGCTGTACGTGATCCTTTTTGGTTCACAGTTATCCGATAAGTTTTATCTGTACGCAAATTTTACTTCCCGACGAATTAAAGGATGCCATTGCAAAATTGCTCATACACGGCCGTTTATTCATAGTGGATCTTCGCTCCTGGACCACCAGCGCGTTTCGTCGTTGTCACTCGACAAACGGTATGAATTCAAGGCCATATTCGCACTTCTTTCTCCTGAATTTACTTTAAACACAGTCTTTGTTGACGGCAAAAATGAATTCAGTACTTTTTACCAGGTATTTCTTCCTTCCCATTTTGCCCTTCATCCTCTGCGGGGTCCCCCTTCTGTCTAAATAAGATTTCCAGGCATTTATTAAAGTTACTCCCGGTGAGCTTTGATATCTATAATCGTAAGGTTAACCTTACGAGTAGGGAGTACTTTACTATTTTATTGACATTCTTCATAAAATGAAATTGTTATGAATGGGAAAAAAATACTTCTGACTGAAGGAGAAAAAATTATTGCCGGCAGACTCTGCCAAACATTGGCAGAGGCACAATATGAAGTGGATCTGGCTTTCGACGGAAATATGGGAAAGCGATTATTTGATAAACGCGATTACGATCTGGTTTTAATAGACTTTCATTTGCCGGATATAAATGGTTGCGAGCTCTGCTATTATATAAGAGATAGGGATATCAGTCTCCCTTTGATGATGTTAACCTCCGGAACCTCAGATAATAAATTTGAGGTTTTTGAATCTGGCGTGGATGATTATGTGGTCCTGTCCGAGGATTTAAGGGAATTGCTTATGCGAATCAGAGTTTTGGTAAAGCGATCGGCAAAACCCGTTTTAGCAGAAAACAGTATTAAGGCCGGGGACATAGTAATAAATCTTGACAGTAAAGAAGTGATGCGTAGAGACAGGTTAATTTGTTTAACGGAAAAGGAATTTCGATTGCTGGAATGCCTCATTTACAATAAGAATAAGATTGTATCAAAGGAAGAGATTGCCTATAATGTCTGGGGTAGCCGTTATAAAGAAAAACATCTAAGAGTTCCTGCTTTTATCAATTCTTTACGAAGTAAGATGGCAGGCGATTTTCACCAAAAGTGTATCTACACCGTTACGGGAAAAGGGTATCTTTTGGACGATAAGCGCCGGTAAGGAAATTACTCCTATCACTGATTAACTGATTTTTATGATAAATAAGTTTACAAATATCCTTGCCCTTATTGATTTGCCGGAAGACCCTGACATTTGCTTCCGGGCAGCCATCGAAACGGCGAATCGCTTCGAATCAAATCTCCACATATTATACCGTAGCAGAACGGAAGGTACTTCCTTATCAAATATCCAGGATGATTATTCCGATATTAAAATATGGACCCTACAGAATACCTACCGATCCTTATTAGACAGCCGGTTTTTTTTACATATTCATATTGCGAAGGAGCGCACAAAAAGGATTGCTTTATGGTATGCAAAAAAGAATAAAATTGACCTGGTCCTTATTTGGAAAAGAGACGATCTGTTGCTTTCAGCCCCAATCACTATGATTCAGTCGAATCTGCTTTCGAGTATCCTTGCATGCCCGGTTCTTTCTTTGCCCAGGCAAGCTGGTATCCAAGATCTGAAAAACATTATTCTGCCGGTAAAAGGGTCTTTGCCGGCTGGTAAGCTGATGCTGGCAATCCGACTGGCGAAAATATTTAAAGCAAAGGTCCACCTTGTTGGCATTGTGAATAATGGTAAGACAGAGTCGGAGGATCATTTTTTCTTTAAAGCCTGCCAATTGCTTCGAAATAATACCAACATTGATGTGGAATGCAAAATGCTTAAAGGACGGAGCGTCGCCCGGGCGACGTTGCAATATGGAATAAAGGTAAATTCTGGCCTCATCTTAACTTGTACGGGGATAAGGCTGCTTGTCCGATCTGTTGCCTGTTTGTTGTTGACTCGCCCTGTATCCGCCGTGGCCCGGATACCTGTAATGACTGTTCCGGTGGAACAGCTAAACGTGGAATGAACGACCAAATCGAGTTGGCGAGGGTCCTTTCGCCGGCACTAATCGCCAATGACCTGGTTCTCCCGGGAGAAATGGCAGGCAATCGAGGGCAATGGCCGGCGAAGGACTCTCTATAAGTTATCATCTACACATAGAGGTGATCTGTGGATGATTTTAATAAAATCTGTATTATGAAATCGGATATAAAGTTAGTGGGAAAAGAATCTATTTAGGAAATGAAGGGCAGGTTTTAAGTTACTTTTAATAGATGTGCATATTTATGCGGTTTAACAATGTTTCGGTTTTGATTAAAATATTAGCCAGGAGCAATTATCGTCCGGACAATTCGATCTTCTCTTCCGCGTAGGTGTCTTTCGATGGAACATTATCTCTTAATCGCTCGCATATATAGTAATATGGATGTTCCATGTTTAGAAAGACTACATCAATGATAGTCATGGTATAAGACTGATTCTTTGGGGATTTTAACCGTACCTGGTCGCCGATTTTAAATTTAGGTTTCATCTTCTTTGGTTGGAAGATAAATTTATAAAATAATTTAAAAGGATTTATTAAAATGCTTCGGGAAAATTAAAATATACACTGGAATGAGAAGGGGAATATCCAATATCCAGGCGGACATTAAGACGCGGCTGTATTTCGAAACGAAAACCTATGCCGGCATTTGGAAGGGTGCTGCTAAAAATCGATTGGCTAATATTCTGGCCGATAGCTCCGAGCCCTCCCCAAAAAACAAACCCGTACCGGGAGGGCTTGTTATCGGAAGTATAGAGTCTATCGCGATATTCGACGATACCATAATTGAAGAATCGGTCCCTGAACTGGCCATATCGGTATCCTCTAAGATCAAAAGGAGAGCCGAAGCTTGCCATTGCCGTAAAGGGTGTTTCCCCGAATTCGTAGCGGGATCTCCAGTTGAATGCCAGTGTCCGTATTTTACGCGAAGACAGTGGTAAATAGATGCGTGAATCGACGTCCAGGGCGCGAAATTGTGTATTGGCTCCCATTGTCTTTCCGTAGAATGCGTAAGTCGCCGATAAATAGAAACCGTTATAGGCGTTCTGCGGAAAATCACGCGAGTCATAGTTGATCGCAGCTCCGACTCCGGCATTGATAATAGTTTGCCCGAATTGCCGGTAGTTTGGGTCTTTGGCCATGTGCGGATTGATGTCCGAGAGGATATTTTGATTATAATCCAGGATGGGGCCGGCAAAAAAGGAGCTTCCTAGCCTCCATAAAGGGCGCAGCTGGAAGACAAAGTAACTTCTGTGGTAGCTGGTAGAATCAGGATAGGCTGTACTGATGGCACTAGCGTAGCCTACGCCGAAATATACATCCTTTAGCGATCTGTATTGTAAGAGACTGTTGATCCTTAGCCTATCGTGAAACCAAAAAGTCACCCAGTTGGAACTGGCTATGAACGCACCTGTGGTAGAGTAGGTTAAAGTCGCCGGTACGGAAGATCTGGGTAATATGCTGTCTTTTTTTGCCGTCTTGAAGGAGAAAATGCCTCCTGCTGTTACGGTGAATTGGATGTCAGGTGAATAGCCCGGCACCAGGAATGGCGTTAGCAAAAATCGCTGCTGTATATCAGGGTCGCTTGTGTTTCGACTAAAATGTAGTATGTTTTTTTTCCAGGCTAATCTGGGGATACTATCTGTTGATATTGCCCACGCCGATTTGTATTGCGTCAGGGTGATCATCAATATCAGTATTTTCAAAGTGGAAGTTTTTGAAGAGATTGTTCCGGTAAATGATGTTACCAATTGACCGCGGATAAAGAAATAAAGATAATATAGATATGATCAATCACTTGGAAGCAAAGATTATAATATGGTTAAAAAAATAATCATAAATCTTTATCTAACCCTTTATAATAATTACCGATGTATCCGACTATTTCAGATTTGTTAAAGGATTTGTTCGGGTTTTACCTGCCGTTGCCTGTCCAAACTTTTGGGTTTTTTGTTGCGCTGGCTTTCCTGACCGGAGCCTTTGTGCTCACCGAGGAATTAAAACGAAGGGAGAACGCTGGGTGGTTATTACCTGTCTATGAAACGCGATGGGTAGGAAAGTCTCCAAAAGTATATCAAATCGCAAGCTATGGCTTTCTGGGATTTATTGTCGGGTATAAACTTGGGTATAGCCTATTTCACTGGACAGAATTTGCAACGAATACTCAGGCGGTCCTGGTTTCTTCAAAAGGCAACCTTGCGAGCGGCATGCTGAGCGGAGTTATATTCTTATGTCTTGAGTACAGGGCTGGCCAAAGGAAGGCGAAGGTAAGTGCGGGGCAGTTCCGAAAGATATGGCCACACCAAAGAGTTGGCACTATTATCGGTATTGCTGCCATTTGGGGGTTTGCTGGCGCAAAATTGTTTGATGGACTTGAAAACTTGAACAGCTACATGGAAAACCCCTGGAGCAGTTTTTTGTCGTTTAGTGGATTAACCTACTATGGTGGTCTGATTATGGCAGCTTCAGGCATTTTTTGGTATGCCCGGAAAAAGGATATCAATGGCTGGCAATTGGGAGATAGTGCCTCTCCTGCCCTTATGCTTTCTTATGGTATGGGGAGGGTCGGCTGTCATATGGCCGGGGACGGAGATTGGGGAATAGTGAATACACATGTCAAACCATTTGCTGCCTTGCCTGATTGGTTGTGGAGCTACACCTACCCACATAATATAAGCAACGAAGGCGGCTTTATTCCTGGTTGCCTGGGACCGCATTGTTTTGAACTGCCGCAGGGAGTATATCCGACTTCGGTTTATGAGTTCATTTTATGCTGTGCGCTTTTTTGCCTGTTATGGCGCGTCCGGAAGAAAATAAAGATCCCAGGCCTGATATTCGGCCTTTACCTGGCGATGAACGGAGCCGAGCGATTCCTTATTGAACTGATACGAGTGAATAATAAGTATGTTTTCTGGGGCATAGAGGCCACACAAGCGGAGTTGATTTCTTTAGCCTTATTGGTTTCAGGAGTTGTGATTATTGTTCTCCGATTGTTGAGCCGACCAACTATTTTAACGAAACCTTCCAATACCTAGCTATTAGAATTAAATATTTGTTTCCGATTGAATAGCGAGTATTTTTAACAAAGTTTCGTTATTTATGGGTGTACCTTTGAATTAGCAAATGATAGCAATCTTAAAATATTAAACTTTCTCATAAGCAGTCAATTTTCTCATAAGCAGTTAGTTTTGGTTACGACCCCCGTTTCTACGGGGGTTTTCTATTTATTCACCTGCATTGTGCTACCTGCTCTATTTTAGAATGTCCTTATTTAGTACTGGCATCGGATGCTTCGTTGTCGATGGGGGATTGTATAGCTATGAGTTCGTGGAAAGAACTGAAATATGCAATATCATAGTGAGGTATGATCTGTATTCGTTAGGAAATTAGCGACGGATTCAATGAGGGGTGATTTTCCATATTTTCCGCGGCGGAAGTGGTGACCAGTGGCGGGGTAGAGTCTATATTAAGCGGATGATAATGATTTCTCAGACAAAGATGTATCCGATTGAAATCGTCCAGGCGGTCTATAATTAGATGTTCGTTTTTGCCCGTTTAATTGACTTGAAATGGGCTCAATGCTGTCCGCCGGAATATAGACAAGTTCGCCAATGACCAACGGGTTGCCATCATGTTATTAGCGATCGGGCTGGTACGCCAGATTAACTTTCCTGTCCTTCCATAATGAGCGTAAGCGAAGACATCGTCACTTCCCATATAGACTAGCCCTCCGGCAGCCGAAACGCCGACTTTTTTGCCATCGTGCCGGATCATAGTGGAAAGGGAAAGTGACTCCCTATAAACCAGCTGTCCAAAAACCTCTTTGTGGTCCAGGGACCAGGAAAGGCTTTCGTCGTATTGTCGAAACCCTTCCTGATCCTGGCGGACAGAGCCGCTAGAGACCGGAAAGGTGATGTTAATAGCCGGAAAATGGGTGTTTTCGAGCATACCCAGGTTATTTTGAGGGTAATAGATGCGACCGAACCGGGCTGATTCGATCATTGAATAATTCGGCGTTACAGCTGCCTGGCCAAACACGGCAAAGGGAAGCAAGTAGTATAGAATCAAAATGAATTTGGGTGACATGGCATTTGTTTATATTATCAATGCAAAACTAAGGCCATGAGATATGAACGGTTAAGACTATCGGTATGGATGACCATGACAAGTGGCCCGACGGCTGCAGCCGACACGGCTAAGGACCGTCATATTGAAGAGATCATCCCTCTGGTGAAAAAAAATGAAACGCCACTCCGGGTCAAGGATGCATATGGTACATCACCTGGATGTTGCCCAGGCGCTGATGTTACTGCTTCATACCGATGGACTGGAAGGCGAGACATTCAACCTGGCAGATGATGCGCCTATTACGTTGTATGAATTGGCCAACTCTGTTGGCCGGGCAACTGATACGTTTGATCCGGAGGAAGGACCGTTAAGCGATCCGTTCGAAGGCATCCTGGATGTTTCCAAATTCAGGAACACGACTGGTTTCAGGCCACTTGTGCCAAGTTATTACGTGGCACGTGATCTGGGCATTTTGTAGATAAAAGAGAAAAGGCTGCTCTTTGTAGAGCAGCCAATCAGAAAAACGAAGAAAATCTCCTGGTGCGCGGGATGAGATTGCCTCGCCCTCCGGGCTCCGGCGA
>Ga0193716_1001946_pt1 | contig 11825 bp, 13 predicted proteins | sample U2c1metaG_FD_145901 | JGI IMG/M metagenome (GOLD analysis project Ga0193716, IMG submission 145901) | Soil microbial communities from a riparian zone of the East river system, Colorado, United States - U2c1 | ecosystem: Environmental > Terrestrial > Soil > Riparian zone | place: USA: East River...
GCGATAGCGGCGCGGGGCCAGCACAATTTCGGTTGCGTTCTGTAGGTCACGCTCGTACTGCTCCGCAAGCAGACCGGCGAATCCTGCATCTTCAATTGCCACATCGATTTCCCGATTGCCCAGCCAGCTGGAAACGTTGAGATTGGAAGAGCCTACCCGCGCCCACTGGCTATCGGCAACCGCCGTCTTCGCGTGCAACATCGAACCGTTCCACTCGAACACGCGAATTCCCGCCTCCAACAAGGGGCGGTAGCCGCCGCGCGACAGGCCGCGAACGATGGGAACGTCGCTGCTCCCGGGCACCAGCATGCGCACGTCGACGCCGTCGCGAGCCGCTGCCACCAGCGCCTGCACGTAAGGAGCAATTCCGACGAAATACGCATCGCAAAGCCACAGCGTTTTCCGGGCCAGGGAGGCGATGAGTTGATCGAGCCGATACAAGCTGGCGCTCGGCGGTTGAGTGGCGATGATTCTCAGGGCGACGGAGCCGGCGTCGTGTGCCGGCTCCGAATGCTCCGAGAAGTGATCCAACGGCGCACCCATCGCGTTCCAACTGTCCTTGAATGCGTCCTCGAGCTGTGCCACGGCGGGTCCGCGGACTGCCACACCCGTATCGCGCCAAGGCGGCACATTTCGAGCGGGATCACCGAGCCACTTTGAGCTGATGCACACGCCGGAGAGAAAGCCTTCCATACCATCGACGACCAGCAATTTACGGTGATCGCGGCTGATCCAGCCGAACGGTTCGCCGAACTGCGGTGGATTGAACACCCGTACCTGTCCGCCCGCCGCGCGCAGAGGCGCCCAGAAAGATTTGCGTGACTGCCCGAGGCATCCCAGCCAGTCGACTATCACGGCGACCAGGATTCCGGCCTTGGCGCGCTCGACCAACGCTGCGCGAAACTCGCGCCCGACTTCATCATCTCGGACAATGTAGTTTTCGAGCAGTACCCGGCGGCGTGCGCCGCGAATGGATTTCAACCAGGCGTCAAAATGCGCGGCGCCGTCAATCAGGAGTTTGACCGAATTGCCCTCGAAAAGAGGGGCGCCGGCGGCGCGGCTCAAGGCTTGCTCGGCGAACCGGCGGTAAGGAGCCGTAGTAGGGCGCGGAATCGCGGACAGGCGCGGGGTGCTCATCAGGCAAAAGAGTACGCCATCGTGCAACTTTTGTCGGCCCGATGGGTTTTATCCATACCGGTGTTCATAGGAGTCAAGAAAATGCGCAAATATATTGTCGCCCTTGCCGTCGCCGCACCCCTAGCTTTGCTTTCAGGCGTCGCAACCGCAAAAGGCTGTTTGAAGGGCGCGGCAGCACGAAAAGGGGTTGCCGATAACGGGACAAGAGATCACGAGGTCGCGCGATAGCCATGAGTGTCGGAAACGAGGCACCCCAGAGCCATTGTATCGTCGATGGACATGCTGAGACTTCCATCGCTACCGTGCGCGAACTGTTTCTTGAATACGCTGCGTGGTTGACGGTAGACCTGTGCTTTCAAGATTTCGAAGCCGAACTTGCAACACTTCCCGGCAAGTACGCGCCGCCCACGGGGGCAATCCTGCTGGCACGGGTGAACGGTGTGGTGGCCGGATGCGTGGCGATGCGCCGCCTCGAGACTTCCGTTGGGGAGATGAAACGTCTATGGGTACGGCAATCTTTCCGTAGCTGCGGTATCGGCAAGCTACTGATTGAAGCGATCACTGAGCGCGCTCGCGCGGCCGGGTACGCGCGTTTGCGTCTCGACACGTTGCCTCAAATGAAAAAAGCGGTGGTGCTGTATCGGGCACTGAATTTCTACGAAGTGCCCCCGTACTACAACAACCCCGTGCCGGGTGCCATTTTTCTCGAGAAGGTGCTGGCGGCTAAGACTTGATGAATGCCAATAGATCAGCGTTGATGGTGCTCGCTTCCGTGGTGCACATGCCGTGCGGGAAGCCTTTGTAAGTTTTCAAAGTCGCGTTCTTCACCAACTTGGCGGTCAGCGGTCCTGCGTCGGCGTAGGGAACGATCTGATCGTCGTCGCCGTGCATCACGAGTGTCGGCACCGTGATTTTCTTAAGATCCGGGACAAAGTCGGTCTGTGAGAACGCGACGATGCCATCGTAGTGCGCCTTGATGCCTCCCATCATGCCTTGCCGCCACCAGTTCTGAATGACGCCTTCGGACACTTTCGCTCCCGGGCGGTTAAAACCATAGAAGGGACCAGCGGGCAAGTCCCGATAGAACTGCGCCCGATTCGCAGCGAGCTGTGCCTGCAGTCCGTCGAAGACATCCTTAGGCAGGCCCCCCGGATTCGCCGGCGTTTTGACCATGATGGGCGGCACCGCGCTGATGAGCGCCGCCTTCGCGACCCGGCTCTCGCCGTGGCGCCCGAGATAGCGTGCGACCTCACCGCCGCCGGTCGAGTGGCCGACATGCACGGCGCTCTTCAGATTCAGGTGTGCGGTCAGAGCCGCCAGGTCATCGGCATAGTGGTCCATGTCGTGACCATCGGCCGTTTGGCTCGAGCGGCCGTGTCCTCTGCGATCGTGGGCGATGACGCGAAAGCCGTGACTCAGGAAAAACATCATCTGCGCGTCCCAATCGTCGGCGGACAGGGGCCACCCGTGGGAAAACACGATGGGCTGGCCGCTGCCCCAATCTTTGTAGAATATTGTGACTCCGTCCTTCGTCGTAATGGTGGTCATATTCATCTCTCCGGGCAGGGTGTGAGGGGGGGGCGTTTGACATAGTAATCCATGCGTCGTGTACGGCAAATGACACCTTGCCCGGGCCGGTATATTTCGATAGCATTGGAATTATGAAATCGACTGATGCTGTGGTCGGCCTGTCTGCTTTAGCCCAGGAATCGCGTCTGGCGCTCTTCCGGCTCCTCGTCAAACGCGGTCCGGAGGGCTATACACCCACGCAATTGAGCGACAAGCTCGCCGTGCCGAGTCCGACTCTTTCGTTTCATTTAAAGGAGCTGCAGCGTGCCGGTCTTATCGAGGCTCGCCGCGAAGGGCGGTTCCTATTTTATAGCCCAAGTTTCCTCCGCATGAACGAGCTGCTTGGGTTTCTCACCGATAACTGTTGCAGCTTGGCGGACACGGATTGCGGCTCCGATTGCGGCGTACCCGCGGTCGAAGTCATTCAACCCAAGAGGAAGCGCGCATGAGGCGTTGCGTGCCCGGTAACAGTGCCGCTGTGAACTAACAAAGCGAATTTCTGCCATGGCCGAGAAGATTTACAACGTGCTCTTCCTTTGCACCGGCAATTCGGCGCGCAGTATTCTTGCTGAATCCATCATGAATAAATTGGGCAAGGGCCGTTTTCGTGGTTTCAGCGCCGGCAGTCATCCGAGCGGTCGGGTCAATCCACTCGCGCTCGAACTGCTCAAGCAACTCGATTTTCCGACGGAAGGTCTGCGCAGCAAAAGTTGGGACGAGTTTGCCGGAATGGAGGGCATTCATTTTGATTTCGTCATCACGGTGTGCGACAACGCCGCCGGCGAGGCCTGTCCGGTATGGCCGGGCCACCCGGTCACGGCTCACTGGGGGATTCCGGACCCCGCCGCAGTCGAAGGCACCGAGCTGGAGAAACAATCTGCATTCAGCCAAGCCTATAAATCGATGGATCGACGAATCAAACTGTTCTTGAGCCTCCCCATGGCGAGTATTGATCAGCTTCGCATCAAAGAGCGGCTGGACGCAATTGGCCGGTCATCGACGCTCACCGACGATGCTCAGTGAATCCCTGCCTCGGCGAGCGCTCGCCGAGGGATTGGGCTCGGCGCTGCTGGCAGCGACGGTGGTGGGCTCTGGGCTCATGGAGCAGCGGCTGGCCGGCGGCAATGACGCGATCGCCTTGCTCGCGAACACGGGTGCTACGGTGGCAGTGCTCTACACGTTGATTATGCTGCTGGGTCCCGTGAGCGGCGCACACTTTAACCCTGCCGTCTCGGTCATCGAGGCGCTTCGAGGCCGTTTGTTGTGGCGTGACGCCTGCGTCTACGCGGCGTTGCAAATTTTGGGATGCTGTTTAGGGGCGATCCTAGCGCATCTGATGTTTGAGCTGCCCGCGTGGGAATTATCCACACACCATCGAAGCGGCCCGTCGCAGTGGCTCGCTGAGGCCATCGCCACGTTTGGGTTGCTGCTGGCGGTGATCGGGCACCGCCGTGCTGAGGACGCGCCCGGGATGGTGGCTTGTTGGATCGGCGCGGCCTATTGGTTTACTGCATCGACGTCCTTCGCGAACCCTGCCATCACGATCGCCCGCTCCTTGACCAACTCTTTTTCGGGTATCCGTCCCATTGATGCACCCCCATTCATCGTGGCGCAATTGACAGGAGCGCTTGCCGCATGGGCGATCGCGCGCGCTCTCTTCCCTGCAATTCGATCCGCCTCATGAGTGCAGAACGTGCTGGAAAAATTCCGTGACCAATTGATGCATAATGCAGCCGGTATAGAACATGCACGAGACACGAAAACAGATATGGGTCGGCATAGCGGCATTGCTTGCAGCCGGCTGCTGTTTTGCCCAGAGGATTGACCCGGGCATAGGCCGCCAGATCGCAACTATTCAGGCCATCGACAATCACGCGCACCCTGTGCTGGCGCCGCCGCTCGACGCATCGGACAAGGAATTCGATGCATTGCCGGTTTCCTCTTTGGAGCCGCAGTCCGATCCCGTTGCTTTGCGCCCGGATTTTCCCTTGCTCGGGGCTGCATGGAAGGCACTCTACGGCTTCACCGATTCGCCACCCCTCGATGCTCAAGGGCTCAAGCGGCTGAATGAGGCGCGGAAAAAGATCTCACAACAGCAGGGTGAGCGCTTCCCTGCGTGGGTACTCGAGCAGGCCGGGATCGGCACCATGTTGGCCAATCGCGTGGCCATGGGCAGAGGCGTGCAGCCGCCGCAATTTCGATGGGTCCCCTACATCGATGCCTTGCTCTTTCCGTTGGACAACACGGGCCTGGCGGCAGTATCGCCGGATCGCAAGGAATTCTTTGCCCTCGAAAGTATCGTGCGAAGCCGCTATCTGCAGGAAGCAGCCCTGAGCGCTCCTCCGTCGACGCTGGACAAATACTTGAAGCAAGTGGTGACGGCGACTCTTGAGCGACACAAGTTGGGAGGGGCGATTGCGGAGAAGTATGAGGTGGCCTATTTGCGCTCATTTGATTTCAGCGATCCTGCCCTCGCAGATGCGGAGCAGGTCTATGCCCGATGGGTGGCAGGCGGTCAGCCGGATCCTGCCGGCTACAAGCTCCTGCAAGATTTTCTGTTTCGCTATATTGCGATGGAGTGCGGGCGGCTAGGGTTGGCCGTGCACCTGCATGCGCTGGGCGGCTTCGGCAGTTATTACTCGATCAACGGCGGCAATCCGTTGCTGCTGGAACCGCTTTTCAATGACCCGCGGCTGCGCAAGACGAACTTCGTCTTGCTGCATGGCGGCTGGCCCTTTGTACGGGAGATCGGTGCACTGCTGCAGAAGCCCAACGTTTATGCGGACATTTCTTCCCAGTCGCTCACCATGACTCCGCGTACGCAAGCGCAGTGGTTGCGCGAGTGGCTGGAGACAGTGCCGGAGAAAGTGCTATTCGGGACTGACGGGTATCCTTACTCGGATGCATTGGGCTGGCCGGAGGCGACTTGGATCGCAAATCGCAATGCGCGCCAGGCCCTGGGCATTGCGCTGACGGGAATGCTCGGCGACGGTGAGATCAGCCAAGCGCGCGCCGGTGAACTGGCGCGCATGGTTCTGCGGGGAAATGCTCAGACCCTTTATCGCTTCTGAGGTCCGCAACTCATTTGTTGGTGGCAGCGGGCTCAGGATCTACAAGGTCGCCCTTGCGCGGAAACTCTTCACGAGGCGTACCTTGGGTTCCGGGTAGAGGCGGTTCTCTCACGTCCTCTCCGGACGTGCCGCTGGGATCATCCGGGTCGATCGGCGGGTGCGTATGCATGCGGCGCTCCTTGATACCAAACGCCACTGTAGTAACTCCTGGCGTCGAAACAATGTCTAACAGCCTACCGTCGTGTGTGAGACGCCGCTGACACGGCGTTGCATGGTTGCCGAGGTCGCGGCGCTGATTGGTGCTCCGGGAAGAGACAGCGATACTAGTTCGCAATAACAATAACTTACAACATATTCCCAGAAATAACCTTGTTCTAGCTTTCGCGGCTCTCGCGCTTAGCTTCTTGCTAACGTCTATGCTGGCTAAATGCCTTGGCAACACCTCCGCATCTCGAGGTTTGGCGGTCCCGAAGTCCTGCAAATGACCGAAGAGCTGACCATACCCGAACCGGGACCTGGCGAGGTTCGCGTCAAGGTACTTGTCGCCGGCACCGGCTTCACCGATACGATGATTCGGCGCGGCCGTTATCCGGACTTTAAAGGGCCGCTGCCGTTCACCCCAGGCTACGACATCGTTGGCATCGTCGAGAAGGTTGGTCCCGATGTGACCGCACCACTCGAGGGGCAGACGGTCGCTGATCTATGTTGCATCGGCGGCTATGCGCAGTATGCAATCAGGCCGGCGCGCTTCCTGGTGCCGGTCCCCGATGGCATCGATCCCGCCGAAGCGGTGTGCGTTCCCCTTGCCTATCTCACCGCCTTTCAGATGCTGATTCGCTATCGCAATCTGTCGCCGGGCGCCGTCATCTTAGTCATTGGCGCTTCCGGCACTGTCGGCACGGCGCTGCTCGACCTAGCGGGCCATTTCGGCCTTAAGGCAATTGGCACCTGCTCTGCGGCTAATCTGCCGGTGGTAGAGCGCTACGGCGCGGCAGCGATCGATTATCGCGCGGGAGATTTTGTCGCTTCCGTACGCCGGCTGACTGCGGACCGCTCAGGCGGCCCCGGCGTTGATATCGCCTTCGATGCGATCGGCGGCTCGCATTTCGCCCGCTCATTCGCATGCCTCGCACCCGGAGGGTTGCTGGTTGGTTACGGGGCGCAAACGATGGCCGTTGGCCGCGAAAGCCTCGTGGCCGCGGGACTTGGGCTTGCGAGACTCAAGCTGTGGAACGCATTGAGCGTCTTTTTCAATGGCCGTCGCGCCGTCTTCTACAGCATTACGGCGCGTCGATCGACTCACCCTGAGGAATTCAAGGCCGACATGGCGACGCTGTTCCTGTTGTTGCGCGCGGGTGTCCTTCATCCGGTCGTTATCGACCGACTGCCGCTCAAGGCTGCGAGCGAGGTTCACGCCCGCATCGACAAGGGCGGTCTGGGCGGCAAGATTGTGCTGCTGCCCTGGTCCGCCTAGTGCGCGCCGCAATTGTCAGGAGGATGTCGAATCAAAAGACGCCGACGACACTTTCCATCGTTGGGACTGATAGGATCAGTGTTGTGAATGCAATCTTACTCGTCGCGCGAGGACTGGGATCGCGCTTCGCTTCTTGTAGCGCCGCCTTGATATTGACCGTCTGCACCAGCCAGCCGAGCGTTGCGATGAACACACTGGATGGCAACCCGCCGTTGATAATTGGACATCGGGGTTTGCCGGGCCTTTATCCGGAAGAGGTCATCGCCGGATATCGGGCGGCGATAGCGGCGGGTACCGATGCGCTTGAACTTGACCTTCAGTCTTCGAGCGATGGTGTGCTGGTTGCCTGCCATAACGTCTTTTTGAGCGATACCACCGACGTTGCCAAGCATCCCGAGTTTGCATCACGAAAGAAATCGCGCGTGGTGGACGGCGTTAGTACCGGACCCGACTGGTACATCAGCGATTTCAGCGCCGCCGAACTGAAAACGCTGCGAGTGAAGCAACCGATAGCCGCGCGCAGCAAACAGTATGACGGCCTGTATCCGATGGCAACCTTTCAGGAAATCATCGATCTGGCCAAACAGACGATGGCCATGGATCCCAAGCGCAGGATCAACATCTACCCTGAAACCAAAAACCCGGTTTATCAGCGCCAGTTAGGTTTGCCGTTGGAAGAAACGCTAGTGACGATGCTGGCCAAGGAAGGCTGGAATACTGCGGATTCACCTGTCTTCGTGCAGTCGTTCGAGCCTGGCAGCTTGAAATTGATGCGCAAACTGGGGCTGAGGACGAAAGTGGTCCAATTGATCGACGGTGCGGGCATTGACTACAAAACCGGTGCGATCACCTATGATTCACCCGATAGCGCAAGACCATTTTCCTGGCTGCAAGCCCACGAGCCACGTACTTTTGCGGCAATGGTGACGCCGGCGGGTCTCGCAGAGATCAAGACCTACGCCGATGGCATCGGCCCGTGGAAGTTTTATATATTACCGGCACAGGGTGTGGATGCTGCCGGCCGCCCGGTGACTGCACTGGATCGCGCCTCGAATTTGGCGCCCACTTCGTTGATCGCCGATGCGCACAAGGCCGGTCTGTTCGTTCATCCGTATACTTTTCGGGATGAGGCGGAACATTTGACCAAAACCTATGACGGGGACGCTAAAGCGGAATACATGGCGTATTTCGATTTAGGTACGGATGGCATCTTCACCGATTTTTCCACGACCGGGCGCATCGCACTGACCGAGTGGCTGAAGACGAACGCCCGGAAACAAAAATAGTCGAACGTTTCCACGACTACAGCGGACGCACGCCGGCCGCTCGCGGAGCCAGCGAAGCTTGGAATGTGTGCTCGTGCATTTGGCCGTTGAACTCCGGCGGCATCCAGCTTGCGCTTGAACTGCCGCACCGCCGCATCTCCCTCCACTTCGAACGCGACGTGGCGATGACAGCCGCTTCTTGCATTGAAGTACTTGGGATGGTTGAGCGACGTGTGCTCAAAGAAAGCAAGCGTACTGCCGTCCGCGATTTCGAAAAAGGTGTGGCAATAACTTGAACCATCGCTGCGCAGGGGATCTTCTTCCAGCAGCGTCGCAATGAGCGGCATTCCGAGAATGTCTTCGTAGAAATGACGAGTTTCCTCGGAATCCCAACAGGCGTAGGCGTGATGATGTTTGTGCCTCACCAGATTCGTGCCCCGCAGTAAATGCCACGCGAGCATTGAGCAAGCATATACTCGGCATCTTCGAAACTTCTACAAAGAAGCCAGTCATGCCATTGAACTATTGGTCAATCGGTGCAGCGCTGATCGCTTCGCTGCAATTCAGCTGCGCCGCGGCTTCGCCGGCTCTGGGCGTCGGCGAGACGTCGTTCGACAATTCCGGCGCACCGGCAGCCCAAGCGGAGTTCGCTCGCGGCCTCGCGCAGCTCCACAACTTTGAGTATGACGACGCGGCGGCTCATTTTCGCAAGGCCCAAGCAATCGATGCGACCTTTGCCATGGCCTACTGGGGTGAGGCCATGACGAAAAATCACCCCGTCTGGCATGAGCAGGATCGCGAAGCGGGTCGAGAAGTGCTCAAGGGATTGGGCACCACGGCGGACAATCGTGCCGCCAAGGCAAAGACCGATCGAGAAAAGCTCTACTTACGGGCTGTGGAGATATTGTACGGCGCCGGAACAAAAGCGGACCGCGACCAGGAGTACGAAGCGGCGATGGAGGCGCTCCATGCAAGATATCCCAATGATGTAGATGCGGCGAGTTTTTACGCCTTGTCCATATTGGGCAGCGCCGAACACGGGCGTGATTTTGCGATCTACATGCGTGCTGCCGCGGTGCTTGAAGAGGTCTTTCCGAGTCACCGAACGCATCCGGGCGTCGTTCACTACTTGATCCATTCCTACGATGACGCGATCCATGCTCCGTTAGGCCTGCGCGCAGCGCGGATCTATTCCCAAATTGCACCCGATGCCGGTCATGCTCAGCACATGACCTCGCACATTTTCCTAGCGCTCGGCATGTGGGACGAGGTGATCAAGGCCAACGAAACTGCGATGGGGGTTGTCAACCAGCACCGCGCAGCCCTGGGAAAGGGGCCTTGGAGTTGCGGACACTATGGCGATTGGCTGCACTATGCCTACTTGCAGCGTGGTCGTACCGAGGACGCACGCGCTATTTTAGTCAAATGCCGGGAGGAAGTCGGTCAAGAAGTCGCCAAGAAAGCGGACAGATCCATGGCTGCGTCCTTCACACGTATGCGTACTGATTTTCTCATCAATAGCCAACTCTGGGGCGACGCCGCGGCCACATGGAGTTTTCCTGACGTCGCCGACCAAATCGATTCACAACTGACATTCGATTTTGCGACGGCCTTGAGTAAGCTCAAGCAGCGCGACGCCCATGCGCAGGAGGCGGTGGCGCGATTCGAGGATACGCGTCAGAAGTTCGTGATCTGGAACGCGAAACAAGAGTTGCCGGACGAAAGTGCGGATAAGCGCTCGGCGATCCTCAGCGGCGAGCTCGAGGCTCTGTTGGAGGTATCGCACGGCCGCCCGGCGCAGGCGATCGAGCGACTGAGGAAACTTGCCGTTCAGGAGCACGCGCTTCCGGTGGAGTTCGGACCTCCTTTTGTCAACAAGCCGGTGGATGAACTGTTGGGCGAAATCTTACTTGAACAACATGACTTGGGCGGGGCCCATCGAGCCTTTACGGCTGCATTGGCAGCGGCTCCCGGGCGTAGGGTTGCCGCGGCGGGCTTGGAGGCTTCGCGAGGATCCACATCTGAGAGCGTCGCCAATGAGGTGCCCGGTGCCGCCAAGGCCGCACATCATTGATAGAATTTGCACGGCAATAGGAGCGGAAACAGCATGCCTTCATATCAACTCAGTGTTAACGGCAAAGATGTCATCGCCGACGTTGATGATCCCACCATGCCGCTGCTCTATTTCTTGCGAAATGAGTTGGGGTTGCATGGCCCTCGCTTTGGCTGTGGACTAGGTCAGTGTGGCGCCTGTACCGTGCATTTGAACGGCGCCGCGATTCGCTCCTGCGTGTATCCGGTCGGTAACGTCCAGGGTAAAATTGTCACTCTGGAAGGGCTGGGCACGCCGGAAAACCTGCACCCTTTACAACGCGCGTTTATTGACGAGCAGGCGCTTCAGTGTGGTTACTGCATCAATGGCATGATCATGCAGGCGGCGGCATTCCTGAAGCGAATGCCCAAGCCCACCGAAGATCAGGTTCGCGAGGAATTGCGCCCCAACCTGTGCCGCTGCGGGACGCACATCAGAATCGTGCGCGCCGTGATGCGGGCCGCGCAAGCGGGAGCAGGGGGTTGAGCGCCCTGGTCGAGCGTCGTGCGCTGCTCAAAGCCTCGGGCGCACTCATCATTACCTTCGCACTTGAGCCGCGTTTCGGTCGCGCAGTGCAGAACAAGACCACCAAGCCCGTCGGGCTGGACTCGGTTGACAGCTATCTCGCCGTGGATTCGGACGGACTGGTCACCGTCTACTCGGGCAAAGTTGATTTGGGAACCGGTGTACGCACGGCATTGACGCAAATTGTTGCCGAGGAGCTCGACGTCCCGTTCGCCAATGTCACGCTGATCCAAGGCGATACGGAACTGACGCCCGACCAGGGTGTGACTTACGGAAGTCTGTCGATTCAAAACGGCGGTGTGCAGCTGCGCCAAGCTGCCGCCACCGCGCGACAAACGCTCCTAAAAATCGCCGCAGCGCGTATGAAGGTCGCACCCGAAACTCTTACGATTGATTCGGGAACCGTCATCGGGGCCGATCAACAACGTCTTCCCCTTCAAGCGCTCATCGGCAATCAATCATTATCAGTCAAGGTGGACAAGGCCGCGCCTCTCAAGAATCCGGATAAGTTCAAGCTCGTGGGCCAATCGGTTCAGCGTCTGGATATTCCGGGGAAGGTGACAGGTCAATTCACCTTCATGCAGGACTTCAAGGTACCCGGCATGTATCACGGACGAGTCATCCGGCCCGCAGGAATGAGCGCGAAACTCATTAGCGTCGATGAGAGTTCCATTGCGGGCATTCCCGGCATT
>Ga0193716_1001947_pt1 | contig 11825 bp, 7 predicted proteins | sample U2c1metaG_FD_145901 | JGI IMG/M metagenome (GOLD analysis project Ga0193716, IMG submission 145901) | Soil microbial communities from a riparian zone of the East river system, Colorado, United States - U2c1 | ecosystem: Environmental > Terrestrial > Soil > Riparian zone | place: USA: East River...
ATAAACAACGGCATTCTTGTCCACCTGGACATCGACACGCACCTCGAATGTTGGTTTCCCATTCGATGGAACTGGGATCGCATTCGGATCGGGCGGATGGAATTGCGCGGCCACTTCCTGCGCGCGCTGATCTTCCTCGCGTGAAACCGGAGAAGATAATTTTTGCACCTGGCCGATTTTGCGGCCGGCCAGCAAGACGGGCGCGCCCAGCTTGATTCCGGCGGCGTTGTCGACATAAATCCGGTACATGACCAGCGGACGGAAAAGTCCCGGGGCGCCGAGCAGAATCAGCACCGCGGTGATGATCGCGACCGTGCCCACCACGAGCAAGCCGGTCATCACTTCATTTCGTTGTAATTGCATCCTGGCTTCCTTCCAAAATGGGGCCTTCCGTGCTTCCGCTCAAGAATTGAGCGACCACGGGATTGTTCGATTGCTTGAATTGATCGGGCGGGGCGTCTTCAATGATTTTTCCTTGATACAACATAGCCATTCGTGTGCCGATGCGAAAGGCGCTATCCATCTCATGAGTCACGATAATCGAAGTCACCTGCGATTTTTCGGTCAGACTGATGATCAATTCGTCGATCACCGAAGCGATGACCGGGTCGAGACCGGCCACGGGTTCGTCGAAAAGAATCAGCTCCGGTTCCATGACCAAGGCGCGGGCCAGGCTCACCCGTTTTTTCATACCGCCGCTGAGCTCCGAAGGCATGGAGTCTCTCGAGTCTTTCATGCCGACCAGATCGAGCTTGGCATCTACAATTTCGTCAATTTCTTCTCGCGACATGTCCGTCAGCTCTTCCAGTGGAAGCGCGACATTATCGCGAACGGTACGCGAACTGAGCAGCGCTGAGTATTGATAAACCATTCCGATGTGCCGTCGAACCTGCTGAAGCTTGCGGCGTTGCAGCCGCGTGATTTCAAATTGTTTAAAAAAAATCGATCCCGCGTTGGGCGGCAAAATTCCCAGGATCAACCGCAGAATCGTGCTCTTGCCGCTGCCACTTTGCCCCATGATCACGAGACGATCTAGCGGATTGACCAGGAGCGATACGCCATCGAGCACCTTTTTTTCATCGAACTGCATGTACACGTCGCGGAGTTCGGCCACGTGGGTGGGAGGCGCGCTCATGTTGGGAAAAAAACGGTGTAGATCGTGTTGTAGAGCGTATCGACGCCAATCACCACGGTGATAGCGGTGACCACGCTGGAGGTGGTCGAGGTCCCGACGCCGGCCGCGCCGCCCCGGACGCTCAAGCCGCGATAACAAGCGATCCCGCCGATAATCAGCCCAAACATGAGGCTTTTGAGAATGCCGGTAACAATGTCGCGAATGAGCAACGCGTCGCGGACGAGATCGATGAAATAGACGAAAGCCATATTGAAATAGGCGCGACAGACCAGACTGCTGGCGAAAATCGCCGCGATATTCGAGATGGTGGACAAACAAGGCATCAGGAAAAAGAGCGCGAGCATGCGGGGCGCGACCAGAAAACGCAGCGGCCCGATTCCCATCGCTTCAATCGCCTCGACTTCCTCGGAAACTTTCATCGTCCCAAGCTCGGCCGTAAACGCCGCGCCGATTCGCGCCGCCAGCATGATTCCGGTAAGCAGCGGCCCCAGCTCCCGGGTGAAGCCGATCGCGACCAAGCCGGGAACCAGGCGCTCGGTTCCAAATCGGGCCAATTGGTAACCGGTCAGCAAAGCCATCGTCAGTCCGAGAAAAAACGAAACGAGACCGACCAGCGGGACCGACTCAACCCCGGCGCGCTCGGTGTGTTCGAAAAAACTTGCGGCGCGAAATGGGACCCGGCCTTGCCGAATCCGATCGATCGTTTCATCAAGGGTGTGGGCAATGAACCAAAACATGGCGCCGACTTCACGAAGGAAGCTGCGGCCGAGCTGGCCGATTCCTTGCACGACCACGACCGGATTGGCCGACAAAGTCTCGCTTTGCGCCGTGTTGCCGGTATGCGTGTTTGCCATGTCGAGGGGGAAGTTGCCTCACTTCACCGTGCGGAAAAGGAGAAAGTGAAAACCGGGAACCGATGCTGCAGCCAGCCGGTGTCTTGGAACATCAGGTTTTTCGCGCGAAAAGCGTGGTGTAGCCTCCCGAGCCAAGCTTCTCTTGGAACTGATCGATCGAATCGCGCGGAAGGGTCTGCAGCTTTCCGTTTTCCGGATAAGCCAGGGTGAATTGCCGATCGAACAGCCAACTGAGCAGTTCGTTTCCTGAGTGACCCGCGCACTGTTGAGCCGCAGGATTGTACTCGCAGAAAATAGTGAGACCTTTGGATGCCGCGATCGTTTTCTCGAGACCGCAAAGCGCATTCACTTCCCAGCCTTCCACATCGATCTTGATTAGATCGATTGGTCCGATTCCTTTCTGGCCGAGAAATTCATCACCCATAACGACCTGGGCCTGGATCGAAGTCAGTTCGACATTTTCATGAAAAGCGAGATGGATGGCGGGGTATTCCTTTGCGAATGAAGCGACCGAATGATTGTTGCCGGCCAGAAACAGCGGGAAAGAGCCAGCGCTCGAAGACAAACCAAAGTTGAAAACGGAGACCTGCTTTAGCTTCGCCACGTTTCGGCTGAGCAGCGAAAAAATCAGCGGATTCGGTTCGAAAGCGTAAACCTTTCCATCAGGTCCAGTCGCTCTCCCTAAAAATCGAGTCAGATATCCGACGTTCGCGCCAACATCGAGGATTACCTGACCCGGTTTGAGAAACTGACGCATCAACGCCAGCTCCTCCGCTTCATAACTTCCCGCGAGAATCTTGAGGCGATTGCGCAAGTAATCACCGGGTGCGGTATGGAAGCCCGTGAAACGCTCGGCCAATGGCAACGCGACTTCGAGCGCCGCCTTCAAAGCCCGCTTCACAATTCGCCCAGAAAACGATCGAGCGAATATTCGTCGACAATCATGTCTTCGTTCTCAACCGCGCGAATGGTCGACCCATTTGTGGCCGCGCGCGGTTCGGCTTCGAGCACGCGATATCGAAGTGAAGCGGTTGCCGCCAGGCGAAGATAGAAATCTCGATAGCCCGCGCGCGTATTGATTTCGGCAATCAAAGTTTGCGGCCGGCAAAACACTATGTTAGCCAAGGCGGCGCCGTGCGGCGCGAGGACGACTTCGGCCCCGGCAAACATTTGCACTTGCTCCGCCCACGAGCGGGACTCGAGTTCGACGCTGGTAAAGCCAGCTTTTTCGAGGAGAGGGGTGAGGCGGTCTTCGTTCAAAATCCGGCGGACGGCGGCGTTGCGTCGCGAAATATACAGTCGGCGCGGAGAAGATCGGCGATTGGGCAGAGAATCGCGCAAACCGCGCAATGCTCTCACTTTCCACGGCGCCACAATTTGGCTGGCCTGATCCATTGAAGGAATCGTGGCCGATTCAAGACGGAAGCGTCGGTGCTCATCGACATACAAAATCTTTTCAGGCGGAACGCCGAGAGCGGTCAACGATTCGGTTTCGTAGCGCGCCCGCGAGCCGTTGATCAAAATCCGAGCAAAGGAATCGAAATCGTCGCCGTTTTTTTTAATAAGAGACAAGCGGGGCAGAAGATCGAGAACCCAATGATAGTAATTGCCCACGGCCTCGGGCGTGACCGCAATGCCGGTTCGCCCGGCGAGATATTCCAGCGCGGGAAGCCGAAGGCGGGAAAAGATCGCGTGGTTTTCCACGCCCCAAACTTCCGGCGACAAATCACCCAGCAATTTGTGATCGGCCGTGACGACGCAACCGCCGTAGCGTCCCCAGAAATCGATCCTATTTAATTCGAAAACCTGCGCCGGCATGGATGAATCCGCGACCTGCTGGCCATTCCGGCTTTGAAGAGGATGGGGGAGAGACTGCACTTTTTCCGCGGAGAAAACTTCGATGGCGGAATGCGATGAGCTGTGGTCGATGTAGGACGAGGTGGAACGCTCAATTGCTGGAGCCGCTTCCAATCCCGGAGTCACCGTGCGCAACAGGGCGATGGCTTGTCGCTTGGAATTTCTCAGCGGCAACACCAGGCGCTTGAGCGGACGCAGCCGCCATTTGTTGCGCCGGATCGCGTTTCTGGTTCTTGCCAACGTGCCGGAACCGGACGAAGAACTTTCGCCGATGACGGTTAGCGGTGAAAATAATTTGGCCATTTGAAACCCTGCTCGCAGTCGCGCTACTGACTGCGCCCGCCTTTGGGCAGCAACCTATGCAAACAGATCAGAAGAAATTTGGGCTCGTGATTCACGGTGGGGCTGGAACGATCGAGCGTAGCAATTTGACCCCGGAACGCGAGAAAGAATATCGGGCCGGACTGGAGCGTTCGCTGGCCGCCGGTTACGAGATTTTGAAGCGGGGAGGAGCTAGCCTGGACGCGACCGAAGCGGCGGTGCGGGTGCTGGAAGACGATCCGCATTTCAACGCGGGGAAAGGCGCGGTTTTTACCAATGCGGGAACCAACGAACTCGATGCCGCGATCATGGATGGTAAGACGCTCAAAGCCGGAGCGGTGGCAAATTTACGTCATATTCAAAATCCAATCAGCCTGGCCCGCCTGGTTATGGAAAAATCGCCGCACGTTTTAATGACGGGCGACGGGGCCGAAACCTTTGCCAAGGAAAACGGCGTTCCGATTTTGCCGGATCAAAAATATTTTTTCACGCAGGAGCGCTGGGACGCGCTGCAGCGAATGAAAGCGGCTGAAAAAAGTGGCGGCGCGAACGGGAAGAAATTCTTTATTTCCGATCAAGATCGGCACGGCACCGTCGGCGCGGTCGCGCTCGATCAAAATGGAAATCTCGCTGCGTCCACCTCGACCGGCGGAACGACGAACAAGAAAGCCGGACGGGTGGGCGATTCGCCCATTATCGGCAGCGGAACTTACGCGAACAATCAAACGGCCGCGATTTCCTGCACTGGAGATGGGGAATTCTTCATTCGTGCGGTGGTGGCCCATGAAATCTCCGCGCTGATGGAGCACCGCGGAATGCCGCTGGGCCAAGCCACTCAAACCGCGCTCGATCGAGCGAAGCAACTTGGCGGCACTGGCGGTCTGATTGCGATCGACCAAAAAAGCGAGATGGCTCTGCCGTTCAACACCAACGGGATGTATCGCGGTTACGTTGATGCCCAGGGCAAATTGGTGGTCGAGATTTATAAATGATGTCGTAAAGGCGGCTGGGTCAGTCGCCCGTTATTTTTAGATAGCGCTTGATACAAACGCCTCTACAACTTTGGAGTTCATGTTGCCGCCCTTTTCTCTCATTGTTCCGGCTTTCAATGAAGCTTCGCGTCTCGGCGACACGCTGCGCGCGACAGTGGACTATCTCGCCGCGGCCAGTCCGCAAAGCGAGTTGATCGTGGTGAACGATGGATCGACCGACCAGACCTCCGCCGTCGCACGCGAAGCTCTGGCCGCTGCGAAAGTCGAGACCCGTTTGCTCGAAAATTTTCCGAATTGCGGCAAAGGCGCGGCGGTGCGCAAGGGGTTACTCGCCGCCCAAAGGCCGATCGCATTATTTTCCGATGCCGATCTTTCAACCCCGCTCGAAGAAACGCCAAAGCTGATCGAGCCGATCGCGCGTGGCGAAGTTGATATTACTTTTGGTTCTCGCGCGCTCGACCGCAGTTTAATCGGCCACCATCAACCCTGGCGGCGCGAACAAGGCGGGCGCGTTTTCAACTTGCTGGTTCGGCTCGGGACCGGCCTGCCGTTCTGGGACACGCAATGTGGTTTCAAAGCTTTTCGTCTTGAGGTCTGTCGCCCGATTCTGAAAACGGCGCGCATTGTCGGGTTCGCTTTCGACGTCGAGTTGCTCTACCTCGCGCATCAGGCCGGATTGCGTCTGCGCGAAGTGCCGGTCCGCTGGAACCATCACGAAGGGAGCAAAGTGCATTTCGTGCACGATAGTTTGCGCATGCTGCGCGAAGTGATCGCGATCCGTTCGCACGAAAAAAACGCTGTCTTCCCCAGTGCAGGCGTGGGATTTCGCAAATAATCGAAGGCATCGTGAGGTCCCTCGCGTGGCTCGGGAGACAACACGTTTAGATAATGGGTGGTTACCGTAAGACATACTGCGAAACCAATACCCCTAGCGTTGTCATCCTGAACGGAGTGAAGGATCTCGCATGGGGTGGTGGAGCATTCCTGTCCGCTGAGCATCCAAGCTGCGATTGTAAGGTCCCTCTCCGCCTCAGGCGGATCGGGATGACAAGCACAGAAATAGATGGCGCCGATAAGTCGTTACTCCCTCCTCGAATTGCGGTTCATCCACTCTGACTTAAAATAAAGAATGCCGTATTCGCGGCTCCAGAATCATGCAGTCCTTTCGATTTCATCCCGCAGTGGCGCGGTGGTTCGAGCAAACGTTCGGCTCACCGACTGAACCGCAGGCTCGGGGTTGGCCGGCCATCCAGTCCGGCCGCCACACCTTAATTTCGGCGCCGACCGGTTCGGGCAAAACGCTGGCGGCATTTCTGGCATCGCTCGACATGCTGTTCCGCGAAGGCGTGAACACTGAATTGCCCGATGAAACGCAAGTCGTTTATGTCTCGCCGCTCAAGGCGTTGAGCAACGACATTCGCAAAAATTTACAAGAACCGCTCGCGGGAATTCGTGCGGCGTTGCTCGAAACGGAAGGTCGCGAGATCGATGTCCGCGCGGAAGTTCGCACCGGCGACACCAGCGCCGCGCAACGCCGGGCCTTGATCAAAAAGCCGCCGCACATTCTCGTCACTACGCCAGAATCGCTTTATCTGTTGCTCACTTCGGAATCAGGCCGGCGAATGTTGGGCACGGTGCGGACATTGATCGTGGACGAAATTCATGCGGTGGTGGATGACCGGCGCGGAGCTCATCTCGCCTTGAGTATCGAACGCTTGGCCGCGCTGACCAAATCCCGAAAGCTTTCGGGGCTCCAGCGAATTGGTTTGTCCGCGACCCAAAAACCGATCGAAGAAGTTGCCCGGTTTCTAGTGGGGACTCGGGCCGTAGACCAAGCGGGCCATCCTGATTGCGAAATCGTCAACATCGGTCACCGCCGCGAAATGGATCTGGCGATTGAGATTCCGAACTCGCCATTGGAAGCGGTGATGTCGAATGAGATTTGGGAGGAAGTTTATCACCGCCTGGCCGAGTTAATCCAAGCGCACCGGACGACTTTGGTCTTCGTCAATACGCGACGAATGGCCGAGCGCGTGACTCATCATCTCAGCGAATTACTTGGGGCTGATGCGGTCACGTCGCATCATGGCAGTCTCTCGGCCAAGCTTCGACTCGATGCGGAAGATCGTTTGAAGCGCGGTGAGCTCAAAGCCCTCGTCGCCACGGCTTCGCTTGAGCTTGGGATCGACATCGGTTCGGTCGACCTCGTTTGCCAATTGGCTACGACGCGTTCGATCGCCACGCTGCTACAACGCGTCGGCCGCGCCCAGCATCAGCGCGGCGGTCTACCCAAAGGCCGCATCTTTCCATTGAGCCGTGATGAGTTGGTGGAGTGCGCGGCGTTGTTGCGTTGCGTTCGTCGCGGCGAACTGGATCGCTTAATTATTCCAGAAAAACCGCTCGATGTTCTTGCGCAGCAAATGGTGGCCGCGACTTCCAGCGAGGATTGGGACGAAGCGAAACTTTTCGAACTCGCTCGTTCGGCCTGGCCCTATCGAAATCTAACCCGGGAAGAATTTGAGCGTGTGGTAAAAATGTTGGCCGACGGTTTCAGCACGAAACGTGGGCGGCGAGCGGCGTTGATTCATCATGACGCCGTGAATCATCGTCTGCGCGGCCGGCGCGGCGCGCGACTGACGGCCCTGACTTCCGGCGGCGCCATTCCCGACAACGCTGATTATCGTGTCATTCTCGAACCGTCAGAGACTTTCGTCGGCACCGTTAACGAAGATTTCGCGGTCGAAAGTCTGGCTGGCGATATCTTTCAACTGGGCAACGCGTCGTGGCGGATTTTGCGGATCAATTCCGGCGTCGTTCGCGTTGAAGACGCAAAAGGCCAGCCGCCGGGAATTCCATTTTGGCTGGGCGAAGCGCCGGCGCGCACGTCGGAATTGTCGCAGGCGGTTTCTGGTTTGCGTGCCGAGATAGAAAAACTGCTCAGTGAAGGTGCGAACGTTGGCGATTGGTTGATCAAGGAAATCCCGCTGCCAGCGCCAGCCGCCCAGCAAGTTGCCGATTACTTCGCCGATACTTATCGCGCGCTCGGCGCCATTCCTTCGCAGCAAACTTTGGTGCTGGAACGTTTCTTCGATGAATCGGGCGGGATGCAACTCGTCCTGCATTCGCCCTTCGGCAATCGAATCAATCGGGCCTGGGGTCTGGCCTTGCGAAAGCGTTTTTGCCGTTCGTTTAATTTCGAACTGCAAGCCGCGGCCACGGACGACGCCATTGTCATTTCCCTCGGCACGCAACACTCCTTCCCGCTCGATGAAGTGTTCCGTTATTTGAATTCAAAAACTGTGCGCGCCTTACTGGTGCAAGCGTTGTTGGATGCGCCGATGTTCACCATTCGCTGGCGTTGGAACGCCACGCGTTCATTGGCGGTCCCGCGTTTTCGTGGCGGCTCAAAACTCGCGGCTCCGTTGCAACGAATGGAATCGGAAAATCTTTTAGCAGCGGTTTTTCCCGACCAGCTCGCTTGTCTCGAACACATCGTCGGCGATCGCGAGGTTCCCGATCATCCGCTGGTGAACCAGACGATTGACGATTGCCTGAACGAAGCGATGGACATCGACGGCTTGGAAGAAGTGTTGCGTCAAATGGAGGATGGCAAGATCCGCTGCATCGCGCGCGATTTACCGGAGCCGTCGCCGTTGGCCTCGGAAATTCTCAACGCCCGGCCCTACGCATTTCTGGATAACGCGCCGCTGGAGGAACGGCGAACCCAGGCGGTTTATACGCGGCGCGCCTCCGAATCCCGCCGCGGCGGGAGCAACGATGGGCTCGGAATTTTGGACGCAGCGGCCATCGGCAAAGTGCAAAAAGAAGCGTGGCCCGAGGCGACGAACGCGGATGAATTGCACGATGCCCTGATGCTGCTCGGAGTGATGACGTCAGAGGAAGTTACTCAATCCGTTCATCATGATAAAAATGGCTCCGGCGCGGAATTTTTGCTGAACGAGCTAATGGCGTCCAATCGAGCGACCCGATTGCGATTTGCCGATAAAACTTTCTGGGTGGCAGCCGAGCAGCTGCCGATGCTGCAAACGATCTTTGAAAGAGCCGAGCTCGATCCGCACCTGGCCGCACCGGAATCCGTTCAGGGAAAAACCTGGGAACGGGCTGAGGCGATTCGTGAATTGCTGCGCGGAAGAATGGAAGTTTGCGGACCGATTACTGCCGGCGGGTTGATCGATATCCTGAGTTTAGAGCGTTCCGAAATCGATGCCGCTTTGCTTGCGCTCGAATCGGAAGGTTTTGTTTTGCGCGGAAAATTTCACGCCGGCGCCACCGAGCAGGAATGGTGCGATCGCCGATTGTTGGCGCGAATTCATCGACTGACGATCGACCGGTTGCGCTCCGAAATTCAACCGGTCTCGGCCCAGGATTTTTACCGTTTCCTTTTCGCTTGGCAGCGCGTCGACGCCGAGCATCGCGTGGAAGGCCCCGAAGGTTTGCAGTCGATCATGGAGCAACTGGACGGCTGCGAACTGCCGCTGGCCGCCTGGGAATCGACCGTGCTAAGCGCGCGTGTGACGGATTACGATCCGGAATGGCTCGATCGCCTTTGTTTTTCCGGCCGCGTTGGTTGGGGCCGCTTGAGCTCGCCGCAAAATCCGAAAGCGCGCGCCTTTGCGCCGCTGCGGACCAGTCCCATCGCGCTTTACCAACGGGAGAATCTCCAGGACTGGTTGCTTCTGGCTCACGTGAATGGTGGTGCGGAACTTCCGGCCGCTACTCAAACGGTGTTCGAAGAGCTCACCCGCGGTGGCGCGATTTTTTTCACCGAACTGGTGCGGCGCACCGATCTACTGCCCTCGCAAGTCGAGGAAGCGTTGTCCGAACTCGCGGCGGCCGGTTTGGTTACGTCCGATAGTTTTGACGGCTTGCGCGCACTGCTCGTTCCTTCGAACAAACGGCCAACATTTGGACGCAACGAAGGAAAACGCCGCCGCAAAACCAAACTCGCCAGTATTGAATTTGCCGGACGCTGGTCTCTACTGCGGACGCAACTCGCAGTCGATTCACCAGTAGCTCAAAATGGCGTGCACGTGGTCCCACGTGATGCGGCCGTTGAGAAATTTGCGCGAACATTGCTCCGCCGTTATGGCGTGGTCTTTCGCCGTTTGCTCGAGCGAGAAAATTTTGCTGTGACCTGGTACGAGCTCGGCCGCATTTACCGCCGATGGGAGGCGCGCGGCGAGATTCGCGGCGGTTATTTCGTTGGAGGAATCAGCGGCGAGCAATTTGCGTTGCCGGAAGCCATCGGCTTGTTGCGTTCCATTCGCAAAGTTTCAGGCAAGGGCGAATTGATTACGCTCAGCGCCGCTGATCCGCTGAATTTGCAGGGGATTCTCACGCCCGGGCCGAGAGTTGCCGCACTCACGGCCAATCGCATTTTGTTTCGTGACGGATTGCCAATCGCAGCCTTGGAAGCAGGCGAGACCCATCAGCTGATCGATGATTCGGTTTCCGATTCGCAAATGGAGACGGCTCTGAAAGTCGGAAAGCTGCGGGCTTCCTTGCGGCCCTATTATAAATAATTAACCGTCCTTACCGTTTTCGATCAGGTCGGCGAATTGTTCGAAAAAATACGAAGCGTCATGAGGCCCAGGCGCGGCTTCCGGATGATATTGCACACTGAAGATCGGCAATTCCTTGTGCCGCATTCCTTCGACGGTGCCGTCATTTAAATTTACGTGCGTCACTTCGACTTCGGGCGGAAGCGATTTCGGATCGACCGCGAATCCATGATTTTGCGAGGTGATCGCTACCTTGCCGCTGCGCAGATCCTGGACTGGCTGATTCCCGCCGCGGTGTCCGAATTTCAATTTGAAGGTCGAGCCGCCAAAGGCGAACCCGAGAATCTGATGCCCGAGGCAGATGCCGAAGATCGGTTTCTTACCGATCAGTCCGCGAATGGATTCGTGCGCATACGGGAGCGCCTCCGGATCACCCGGGCCGTTCGAAAGAAAAATGCCATCGGGATTGAGCGCGAGGGTTTCTTCCGCAGTGGTGGTTGCCGGAACCACGGTCACGCCAAAACCGTTCTGCCGAAGTTGACGCAAAATATTTTCCTTTATTCCGTAATCGTAAGCCACGATCCGGGAACGCACCGGAGGCAAGGGCTGTTTGGCCGACGTGGTCGCGTTGCCGTTGGCGACCGACCAGAATTGGCTCAACCGATCGTCCGGGTCCCATTCGTACGCCTTCGTCGCCGTCACTTCTTTCACGTAATCCATTCCGATCACGCCTTCGCCTTTCAGCGCGCGTTGGGTGGCTTCTTCCGGCGAAATGTTTTCTGTGGTCAGGCACGCTTTCATCGCGCCGCGCGTCCGCAGGTGCCGCGTGAGCGCGCGGGTGTCGATGCCCTGGATGCCGGGGATGTCCCATTCCCGCAGATATTCCGCGAGCGACATTTCCGAGCGCCAGTTGCTCGCAATTTCACTGAGCTCTTCAATGACGAACCCGCGCACGTGTGGCGAGCTGCTTTCCTGGTCGAGCGAATTAATTCCGTAATTGCCGATCAATGGATAAGTCATCGCCACGATCTGGCCGCGATACGAAGGATCGGTCAGGACCTCCTGGTAACCGGTCATGGAGGTGTTGAAACAAATCTCGCCGATCTTGGTGCCGGTTGCCCCAAATGATTCGCCCTCGAAAAAT
>Ga0193716_1001949_pt1 | contig 11821 bp, 12 predicted proteins | sample U2c1metaG_FD_145901 | JGI IMG/M metagenome (GOLD analysis project Ga0193716, IMG submission 145901) | Soil microbial communities from a riparian zone of the East river system, Colorado, United States - U2c1 | ecosystem: Environmental > Terrestrial > Soil > Riparian zone | place: USA: East River...
GTGCTCGGGACAGGTCGCGGCGCCTTCGCTGTAAACAGCCTGCGAAGAAGCGACCACGATTTTTTTGATCGGCAGGTTTTGTTCGCGAATGATTTCCAGCATTTGCGCGGTGCCGAAACTGTTAACGCGAACGTATTTCGCGATCTCGGGCATGTAGCCGCCGTACGCTGCCTGGTGGAAGACGACGTCGATGTCGCTCAGTGTGGACGTGATCGTTTCCCGGTCAACGACATCGCCTTCGATGAACTCCGTGCCGTCTGTGATCCAGGCCGGCTTACCATTGCGATGTGTCTGCGGCTCCAGGTTATCGAGGACCCGAACACTCCAGCCTTCGTGCCGCAGTAGGTCCGCGACGTGGGATCCGATCAGCCCGGCACCGCCGGTGACGAGCGCGCGTTTCCCGTGCGCCGTCATGGGTGGGATTCGTTAGGCCAAATCCGGCTGCGTCCTTCGCGTTCCAGCAGCTCAGAAAGAAATCCGCGTGTGGCCGGCGCGGCGAAAGCATTGCTGGCGCTGCCGTTCGCGCTGAAGAATTCGCGGCAAAGGCGGGAGAGCGTCGTGCGGTCGTCGACATCGTACCAGGTCGGCAAAAGGTGTACCGGCACATCAATCTCTCGCGCGGCCTCGATGGTCTGTTCAAGAACGCGCTCGGTGCTCCAATCGATCGTGTCGAACAGGCGCCTATGCAGTTTCTTTAAACCTATCAGGTAATAGCCGCCGTCCTCGGACGGACCGATGACAACCGAATCCTCGTCACGCGCAAGGAGGGTCACCGCTTGGGCGAAAGCCTCTGTGGGAACAGTCGGGCTGTCGGAATCGATCAGGCAAAGTGAATCAAATCCGAGCTGGAGCAGATCCTCCGTCGCAGCCGAGAGTCTTTCGCCGAACGCTTCGCCACGTTGGGGGACGAGCGCGAATTCGTCCGGTAAAATTTCCGCGTAGGCCGCCTCGGCACCGACAGGTGTGTAAACCGCGATTCCTCTCGCTCTTTTTCCATCGGCGGTCCGCAAGATCACCGCGGCTGTATCACGCAAAAAACAAATGTTCAACGCGGCCGCTTCCTCCGGCGACAAGGGTGGCGTCAGCCTTGTCTTCACGCGTCCCGCCTCCGGCGCCTTGGTCATCACAGCGAGGGCACACAGCCCCGGCGAGACGCTGTCACGCTGGCGTGGATCGAGGACGCGATGGATCGCATTCATAACGGCGTGCTCCCGCGGCCGACGCAGGATATTAATCTTTCTCGCACAGGGCGTATTGATAGCGCCCATCCCGCCACGTTTCGATTTTCCCCCATGGTTGCGTGGCAAAAAGTCGATTCATCTCGCGGATCGACAACACCCGCGCGCGGCTTGGTTCGCGATAGCCGTTTCTGAAATGCGTCAGGCCAGCGAGCAGCCACATCGTAAAAAGAGGGATCGAGGCCCAGAATGCCCATCGTGGCTCGGCGATGAAACAGCGGCCGCCGGGGCGGAGGACGCGATACATTTCTGCCACCGCGCGGCGCCGGTTCGGCAGGACTGTGAAAAGGCGCGATGCGACCAGGACATCGAAGCTGGTGTCCGGATGCGACAATTCCAGGACGTTATCGCTTTGGAATCGGCAGTTGTTCAGTCCGAGCGCGTTCCTCTTTTCGCGGGCCCAACTGAGCTGGCTCGGTGAACGATCGACCCCGAGCACCGAGATTTCGCGGAAGCGTTCTGCCAATCCACAGGAATAGAATCCGGGCCCGCAGCCAAATTCGATAATTTTTTCTCCCGGTGTCGGCCTCCCGTGTGGCCAGAGAGCCTCAATCATGCGGGTGGTGTCATCCCGGAAAAGTTTTTCGCGGCAGAAAATGTAGAGCCAGGCAAAATGTTCGAACAGACTGTCGGAGGAACTGTCGCTTAAATCGTCGGCAGGCACGGACGTAAGCGTTTTCGCGGCGGACCCCTGAGCGATCGGCAAGACCGCCGGTTCGGCGAGAGAAGTTGGGTCTGTTGGAACAGTTCTTAACATCTTCTTTAAGAATTAATCTTTAATCGAAGGAGAGTTCTTAATCTTATCGGTGCGGACAACTCGGTTGGACTCTTGAAGTCACCTCCCACCAGGCTCTGACTTTCCTCTGTTGATAACACCACGCGGTAGTTCCGACAAACCCGTTCCGGCGAAAGGAGACGAAACCTGTTGGGCGTTATTCGATCTTGTTGGCTTCTTGTTAATGGATCGTTTAACAACGCGAAATGAAGTGGGCTAGAAAGCTGATCCTGCTCGCGCTCGTCGTCCTGTCGGCCGCGGCGGCGCCGGCAGGCGAACCGACACTGCTCGACATTCAAAAACTCTTGGCGAGCAAACGTTTCGTAGATTTAACGCATGCATTCGAGCCGGGTATCCCAAGGTGGCTAGGCTTTCCCGACGAAAAGCGCGAGACAGCCTATTGGTACGAAAAAGGTAAGGGCTCGCTGGGCACAGGATTTTTCTCGGAGATTTTTACCCACGTCGGGCAATGGGGCACGCACGTCGATCCACCGGCTCATTTTATTAAAGGCCTGCGCACCGTCGACCAGATCAGCGTGAAGGAGATGGTTCTACCCCTGGTGCTAATCGATGTTCATGGCGAAGCGGCAAAGAACCCCGATTACACGTTGACCATCGAGCGCATAAGAAAATGGGAAGCGGATCACGGACGCGTGCCGTCAGGCGCTTTCGTCGCCATGCGCACAGATTGGTCGAAGCGATGGCCCGATGCCGCTGCCATGGACAACAAGGATTCAGCCGGGGTGTCGCATTACCCTGGTTGGAGCATGCCGGCGCTGAAGTATCTCTACGAAGAATGCAAAATCACCGCTTCGGGCCATGAGACGACGGACACCGATCCGGGCATCGCCGCGTCGAAGGACGATTACTCGCTCGAAACCTACATTCTCAAGACAAACCATTATCAAATAGAACTCCTGACGAATCTCGATCAGGTTCCAGAGACTGGCGCGCTCATCGTAGCGACGTTTCCAAAACCGAAAGGCGGCTCCGGTTTTCCCGCGCGGGTGTTTGCGATCTGTCCGCCGTAGCCACGACGAAAAATGGATTTGATAGACGAACTCGAAAAGCGAGTCGTCTGCGGCGACGGCGCTATGGGCACGCTGTTGCTGGACGACGGGGTGCCGATGGAACGCTGCTTCGAAGAGCTTTGCGTCTCGGAACCGGAACGGATTAAGAAAATCCATGAAGCGTACCTCGCGGCTGGCGTGCGCGTCATCGAGACAAACACATTTGGGGCGAACGCCGTGCGGCTCGAGCGCTTCGGCATGGAGCAACGCGTTTCCGAAATCAATCGGGCAGCGGTCACAGTTGCAAAAAGCGCGTCGGTAAACAGCGACATCTGCATAGCCGGTAGCGTCGGTCCATTAGGCATCACCGGCGATGAGGCGGCGTCGCGCGGGCTCGATCGGGAACGGTGTTTCCGGGAGCAAATCACGGCATTGATTGAAGCCGGCGTGGACGCGATTTTCTTCGAGACGTTCACAGATGTTGACGAGATCGAGGTTGCGTTACGGGCAAAGAACACGGTCTCCGAAGCGCCGGAACTTTGTTCGTTTGCCTGCAGACCGGACGGGCGCCTTCGCTGCGGCACGATGTTAGTCGATGCGTTCGGCAGGCTACGGGATTTGGGCGCGAAAATAATGGGCGTGAATTGCATGAACGATCCGGCGGAAATGGCGGTGTTACTGCAGAATCTACCAGTTGAATGTCCTCTGGCCGTTTATCCCACGGCTGGCTCCCCGCGATTACGAAACGGCCGCTTTCATTACGACGTCACGCCGCAATCGTTCGCCGTCTCCGCGCGTGAGCTCGTCACAAAGGGAGCGCGCCTTATCGGCGGTTGTTGCGGGACGACGCCCGCGCACATTGAGGCTCTTGGAAGGGCGATCACAAATCTGCCTTCTTGACGTTGCGCCGGACGATTTGCACACGGCGTTCGCAGCGATGAGTGTTGCGCAATGGTGCAAATTCGGCGCGCGATCATTCTGCAACTCAGCGGTCTGCTCGTCGTAGGTCTTCTGTTCTTTTTCCTGAGCCGCCTTTTCCCTGTCGTCGATATCCTGGCCGACGTGCAACAACACGTCATGCGCTGGGGAGCCTGGAGCGCGATTTGGTATCCCGTTCTCTACGCGTGCTGCAACGTGCTGCTCTTGCCAGGAGGAGTGTTGAGCGTGGGTGCAGGATTCTTCTTCGGCCTTTGGTGGGGGTTTCTGATCGCGCTCATGGGAAATGTCGGCGGCGCCGCGATCTCGTTTTTCATCAGCCGATCACTCGGGCGGCAATGGTTGAAGCGCAAGCTGCTGCGCAACCAGACACTGGTCGCGTTAGAACCGGCGATCGAGAAAGAGGGGTGGAAGATCATTCTGCTCAGCCAACTGCACCCGCTTTTTCCCACCAGCCTGCTGAACTATCTGTATGGCCTGACCCAGATCCGCTTTCGCACTTGCATGTTGTGGGTGGCGATCGGGCAGGCGCCGGGTTTATTCTTGTATTCCTATTTGGGAACGTTGGGGCAGCTCGGCTTGAATCTGGCCAGGGGCAAGAGCCATCCGCGAGTTATTGAATATTGGGTGTGGCTGGGCGGGTTTGCCAGCGCGGCAATCATCTTGATCTTGCTTGGACGAGTTGCACTAAGATTACTACAACATGTTCAAGACGAGCATAATAAAGAAAACAAATCTCGGGCTCGATCGTTGGATCTAGCGGCCCAACCGATTTATGTCGCGCCGCATAAAAAGTAATCTTCGGGAAGTTGCCACGCAAGCTCGTTTGCGGGCTTACGCGCCGTACTCAAGCTTTCTTGTAGGGGCGGCACTTCAGTTGAAATCCGGTTTGATAATTTCAGGCTGCAACGTCGAGAATATTTCCTTTGGTCTCACGATGTGTGCCGAACGGGTTTGCGTGGGGCGGGCGATCGACCAAGGGGAAAGCGCTTTTGAAGCACTAACGATTGTCGCCGACACCGAGATCCCGATAGTCCCGTGTGGAGCATGTCGTCAGGTTCTGGCCGAATTCGCCCCGACGCTTTTGATCACCAGCTGGACCCTCGCTGGCGATAGCCAGGAGTTTTCACTGGCTTACCTCCTGCCATTGCCGAACCAAGGGATCTTGCAAGTTCCACGTGGAACATGACCACGCTCGCGGCGAAACACTATGAAGTGGTTGTGATCGGCAGCGGGCATGCCGGGGTGGAGGCAGCCTTGGCGGCCGCACGGCTCGGAAGCTCTACCCTCCTATTAACCCAAAATCTCGACACGGTAGCTCAGATGTCATGTAATCCCGCCATCGGCGGTTTGGCAAAGGGTCAGATCGTGCGCGAAATCGACGCCTTGGGAGGCTTGATGGGAATCAACGCCGATGCGACCGGAATCCAGTTTCGCCTGTTAAATCGCACCAAAGGACCCAGCGTGCGTGCGCCGCGAGTTCAATGCGATAAGAAGGCCTACCAGTTTCGGATGAAAGCCGTGATCGAGCGCACCCTGAACTTGGACATCAAACAAGCGACCGTTTCACAGATTCTCGTCGACGGACAATCAAGAGTCGCAGGGGTTGAGACCGACATCGGGATGCGATGTAGGGCCGCGGCAGTGGTGGTGACCTCGGGCACTTTTCTCCGAGGCCTCTTGCATTTAGGGGATCATACGCGGCCTGGCGGCCGAATGGCGGACACCAGCTCTGGGTTGAGCGAATCTCTGCGTGAACTGGGATTCGAAATAGGGCGGTTCAAGACTGGCACTCCCTGCCGGATCAATCGGCGCTCAATCAATTTCATGCGGTGCGAGAAACAGGCCGGCGATATTCCGCCGTCCTATTTCAGCTTCTTACCGCAGCCCGACGAGCAGAACTCAAACGACGTTTTTACGCTGAATTCAGCGATGTTCCCCGTGGAACAACTGCCTTGCTGGATAACCTACACGACCCCGAAAACCCACGAAATTATCCGAAGGAATCTCGGGAAATCCGCCTTGTATTCCGGTCGAATCGAAGGCACTGGCCCGCGATACTGCCCATCTATCGAAGACAAGATCGTCAAGTTTCCGGATAAGGCAGCTCACCAGATTTTCCTGGAGCCGGAAGGCCGCCACACGGAGGAATTCTACGTCAACGGACTCTCCACGAGTTTGCCCTACGACATCCAAGTAGAGTTCATCCGGTCCATCCTAGGATTGGAGGAAGCCGAGCTAATGCGGCCCGGCTACGCTGTCGAGTATGACTATTTTCCTCCCACCCAACTGAGGCAAACGCTTGAAACCAAGTTGATCGAAGGACTGTATTTCGCCGGGCAGGTAAACGGAACATCTGGGTATGAAGAAGCTGCTGCTCAAGGACTTATATCTGGAGCAAATGCTGCATTGAAGGTCCAACGACGAGATCCATTCACGCTCACCCGCAAAGAGGCTTACATCGGTGTGTTGATCGACGATCTGATAACGCAGGGAACAGACGAGCCGTATCGCATGTTCACCAGCCGGGCCGAAGAACGTCTCTCGTTGCGGCACGACAACGCTGATCAGCGGTTGACCAGTCGCGGATTCGAAGTGGGTTTAGTCGATTCGCATAGACACACCATCTTCCGCGCGAAGATGGACGCTCTCGAAAAATTGCGACGATCAGTTCGCGAAATTTCGATCGACGGAAAACCTCTCACGTCGCTCCTCAAGATGACGGAGTTCGGTTACCATTCTCTCCCCACCGATGTCCAGAGACTCGCGCCATCGGATTTGTGGGAACTCGTGGAGACCGATCTGAGATACGAAGGCTACGTGCAGCGGCAAACCATCCAAAACGCGAGGTTGTTTCGCGATCGAGGCCGCTCCATTCCAGCCGATCTCGATTACGAGATGATCGGCGGGCTGCGACGCGAGACCCGGCAAAAATTATCGGCGATCCGTCCGCCTTCGTTAGGTCACGCGGCTCAAGTGAGCGGAATTACTCCGGCCGACATTTCGATCATATCGATCTGGCTGCAGAAAAAAAAGCTAACCCAGCCAGCCGGCGGTTAGGCGCCCGGCGAAAAGAAATCCGTGTGGTCCTTGATCATTGCCTGTTGTGCCATCGGCTATTTTTTCGGGTCGTTTCCCGCGGGATATTTCGCGGGGCGGTTCGCCGGAGTTGACGTTCGCTCTCAGGGGAGCGGAAACATCGGTGCGACGAATGTTCTGCGCGTCCTGGGGAAGCGGTGGGGCTATCCGGTTTTCGCGATCGATGTCTTCAAAGGCCTCGCCGCGGTTCGGCTCGCGTTCTTCCTGGCAAGATATTGGCCCGCGTCACAGCCCTACGCCGAATATGTCGCGATCCTCACCGCGATCATGTCGATCGTTGGGCACATGTTCCCGATCTGGCTCCGCTTCAAAGGTGGCAAAGGCGTGGCGACGACCGCCGGCGCGCTCTTTGGTCTGATGCCTTGGGCGGTTCCCTGCTTTTTTCTCATTTGGTTCATCGTGTTCGAGACCACCCGCTACGTTTCGCTCGCTTCAATAATCACCGCCATTTCGCTGCCGATCGTTGCGGCTCTTTTCGCCCGTTGGGGATTCATTGATACCTGGGCGTTGGTCTACTTTTGCGCCCTGATCATGGGCCTCGTGCTCTGGCGGCATCGCTCGAATTTTTCTCGTCTTCTCAAGGGAACCGAACAACGCTTCGACCGGAAGTGAGTATTCGAAACACGGCGATCATCGGCGCAGGCGGCTGGGGAACCGCGCTTGCCGTCCTGTGGGCGAAGCGCGGCAACGCGATCACGCTTTGGGGGAACGATCCTGAGCGCGCGGCGAAGCTGCATGAGACCCGCGAAAACAGCGAGTATCTCCCGGGCGTTAAGCTCCCCGATGCGATCAGTGTTACGAGCGAAATTGCCGATTGCAGCGGTGCGGACCTGATCGTTTTCGTCACGCCATCGGTCGCTTTGCGCTCCGTCGCGAAACGTCTCCAGGCTGCGAACCTGAATTCCGGCGCGATTCTCTTGAGCGGCACGAAAGGGATCGAGCATGGAACCGGAATGCGCATGAGCGAGGTCCTGCACGAAACTTTTCACGATCACACGGTCGCAGTGCTTTCCGGGCCCAACCTCGCCGGGGAAATTGCGCGCGGTTTGCCGACCGCCGCCGTTCTGGGTTGCAGTAATCACCAGTGCGCCGAAGAGCTGCAATCTTATCTTGGCAGTGAACGCTTTCGGATTTACTCGAGCGACGAGACGATCGGCATCGAACTCGGCGGCGCCTTGAAAAATGTGTTCGCGATCGCAGCTGGCGCGGGCGACGGCTTCGGCTTGGGCGACAATTCGAAGGCCGCGCTGGTTACCCGTTCGCTGGCGGAGTTGGTGCGCCTCGGCACCGCGATGGGTGGAAACCCGCGGACGTTTTACGGATTGAGCGGCGCTGGAGATTTGATAGCCACCTGTTTTAGCCAGCTGAGCCGAAACCGGCGCGTCGGCGAACGACTGGGCCTTGGCGAAACGCTCGAACAGATTTGCGCGAGCACCCATTCGGTCGCGGAAGGAATTCCCACCGCGAAAAGCGCGTTCGAATGCGCGCGCAAATTGCAGATCGAGACGCCGATCATCGATCAGATTTATTCCGTCGTCCATGAAGGCAAACTGCCCGATCAGGCGATGCAGGCACTTCTCGGGCGCGATCAAAAATCAGAGCGCGCCTGACTGCGAAATCTCACACCCCGCAGAACCGCGCGATGACTTCCGGATAAAGGACGCGCTCGGCGACCTGGATTCGAGAGTGCAACGATTCCGGCGTGTCTCCCGGCAGTACCGGCACTTTGCGTTGGGCAATAATCTCGCCGCTGTCGATCCCGGCATCGACATAGTGTACAGAGCAGCCAGTAATTTTTTCGCCGGCCTCCAACGCCTGTTTCCACGACTCGATGCCAGGAAACTTCGGCAAGAGCGACGGATGAATATTGATGATGCGGCCGGGATACGCCCCGAGCATCCATTCTTTCAACACTCGCATGAACCCCGCCAGAACCACCAGCTCCACGCCCGCTTCCTTCAACAGCCGCACCAATTCCATTTCCACATTCGGCTCGAGCCGCGTCCGAAATTTTCCCGGCGGCAAATAAACATTCGGCACACCGAATTCGCGCGCGATGTCGAGGATACCGGCATCGAACACATCGGAAACGACAAGGCGCGCTTCGGCATCCAAATTACCGGCGCTGATCTGCTCGAGGATCGCGCGGCAATTACTGCCCTTGCCGGAGCCAAGAATTCCCAGCGCCAATTTTTTCATGCGCCGTCTTGCTGCTTGATCTTCTCAAGTAAAGCCGACGTCGAATGCCCGGCTTCGAACGGCAGAATCCGAATCTCCGCGCCAATTCGCTCCAGCGCCGCGCGTTCTTCGGCGTGCAACGAATCCGCCGTGTAGTCGCCGCCTTTCACATAGATCGCCGGCCGCACGATCTCGAGCAATTGCGTCGCGCGCACTTCCGGAAAAGTCACGACGTGATCCACGCATTCGAGTGCCGCGATTAGTTCAGCGCGATCTTCCGCGCGGTTGAGCGGACGGCCTTCGCCTTTCAACGCCCGGACCGATTCGTCGCCGTTGATCGCCACAAGGAGCGCGTCGCCGAGTGCACGCGCCGCCTGGAGATAACGCACGTGCCCGACATGCAGCAGGTCGAAGCAGCCATTCGTGAAGACAAGTTTGCGCCCGTCCGCGCGCATCTCTTTGCCGAGAGCGCGCGCCTGTTCGGCGGAAAGGATTTTTTTCTTCATGGCTTCGGGGCGAGGAAACGTAGTGCGCGCGGAAGAATTTCAAAACGCGCCGGCTCGTTGCCCACCAGTTCACCGTCGACGTTGAACCACATCCCGGGCTTGGAATTCACGGTCAAATCCGCCGCGCGTCGGAAAACGATCGCGTCGCTCGTGAGATGGGTTCCCAGCGCCACCTGCGCCGCCAGCAGCGCCAGCTCCGCCGCCGATCGCTGCGGGACGAGGACGATGTCGAGCAGTCCGTCATCAATGGATGCTTCCGGCGCGATCAAAGTCCCGCCTCCGACGTAGCGCCCGTTCGCCACCACCACATTGTAGAGATCGAGCGTCAACGACTCCGAGTTGTCGAACGCCAGCGTCGTTCGGTAGGCGCGCAATTCCGACAACGCCGCGGCCGCGCCGCGCAGATACGCCAGCGGTCCCCATGTCTTCTTCATCTCGGGCGTCAACTTCTCGTCCACCAAGCCGCTGAACCCGCCGGCGGAAACGTTCACAAAATAACGGATCTCATCGCTCGTCACCCGCACCAGATCGACTGCGCGCGTTTCGCCGGCCGCGATCACATCGATCGCGGCATCCAGATCAGTCGGCACGCCAATCGTTCGCGCGAAATCATTGCCGGTGCCGAGCGGAAGCAATCCGACTCGCGCCTCACCCAGATTTTCCCCGATGCCATTGATGACTTCGTTCAGCGTGCCATCCCCGCCGGCGGCGACAATGACGTCGCGTCCCTTTCGAAGCGCGGTTCTGGCGAAACGCTCGGCGGAACCCCGCTTGCCAGTGAGCCGAATCTCCGCGTTCGGCACTCGCTTCAATCGCGCCACGAGGTCGTCGAGGTCCCGAACGCTGCCGGCCCTTGGATTGAGAATGATACAGGCGTTCGGCATTAGGCGGCTTGGCGGCAACCAACCCCGCATTCTTCCAGTCCCGAACAGGGTCCGCAAACTGAACTAAGAATTTTTGGGGCAGTTCCGGGGAACCGACCCGACCGGCCCAATCGATTCATGGATGCTAAGTCTGCTTGTTAGTCCCTCTCCCGTACCGAAAGGCCACTTATCATGAATCCTTATTTGAATGGACGTGTTGTTGTTACACCTCTCGCCCTAGCCATTTGGCTCTCATCCCAATTTTCGAGCGGAGCCAAGGCGCAATCCGGCTCGCCGGATCGCATCTGGCAGGGCGTCGATAAAATCCCCGCTGCGCCGGCCGCTGCGCTCAACGGAATTCGGCCGACGAAATTCAAGACATTCACTCTGGATGCGGCAGGGCTCCGATCCACGTTGGCGCAGGCGCCACTCGAGTTTACCGCCCGGCCGCCGCACAATGCGGGGCTCGAGATAACTCTGCCGAAGCCTGACGGCACCTTTGCGCGCTTCCAGGTCGAAGAGGTGGCCCTGATGGAACCGGCCCTGGCCGCCAAATTTCCCGGGATCAAAACCTATCGCGGGCGGGACATAGAGGATCCGATGGCCTCGCTCCAGCTGGATGTTAACCCGCAGACATTTCACGCGCAGGTTCTTTCGCCCTCCGGCACCTACTATGTCGATCCGTATTGGCGGCACGATGGCAGCGTCTACATGAGCTACGCGAAAAGCGATTTGTCCGCCGGCGGAAGGCAGTTCAAATGCCTCGTCGAGAGTAAACGAGAGAAGTCGCAGACCGCTGCTGCTGTTCCAGCTTCGCCGAACAATGCGAATTCTGGGAAGAACCTAAGGACCTATCGGCTGGCTGTCGCGACTTCGCTTATGTACAGCCAGTATCACGGTGGAAGTGGAACAAGCCCGGACGTTGCGTTAGTCCTGGCTGCGCTCGTTACCATGAACAATCGCGTTTCAGGCGTCTACGAAACGGAGTTGGGAATCCGGATGATTCTGGTCGCAGATGAAGACCAGATTATTGCGACCGCGACCAACCCGACACCCTATACCGACACACCCGGGGACATTGGTTCGAACCCAGCCTATATCGATCAAAGGATCGGCCAGGCGAATTACGACATCGGCCACGTTGTAACAACCGGCAGCGGTGGCATCGCGGGCCTGGGGGTAGTATGCCGTGGGTTTAACGTTTCATCCGGGGGCA
>Ga0193716_1001950_pt1 | contig 11821 bp, 9 predicted proteins | sample U2c1metaG_FD_145901 | JGI IMG/M metagenome (GOLD analysis project Ga0193716, IMG submission 145901) | Soil microbial communities from a riparian zone of the East river system, Colorado, United States - U2c1 | ecosystem: Environmental > Terrestrial > Soil > Riparian zone | place: USA: East River...
CCGTTCCCGACCCCTATCCCTAGCGGTGGCGCCTTCAATGACCCACTCTAATGTTGTGTTCGGACCGATGTGAAGTTGTTTTCGAACTACTGAGGGGACGGAAATCTGACCGCGTTTAGACATTTTGGTACGCATGGGTAAAAACTACACGATGCGTGTTATCTTTGCATGTCTTAATCCTACAAGTAAATCTTGCAACTCGCCTTGTCATCGCTGCGATACCCTGCAATCTTTCAGCGTCAGGGCAGTGTTCTGCAATTGATTTTGCTACGATAAATGCGAAAACTCTTTTCACCGACAGTGATGCTTAGCGAGAACGTAAAGACGACGGTTCAGCGATTCAATCTCTTTTCGCGATGCGACCGTGTCCTCGTCGCCGTCTCCGGCGGGCCGGATTCGGTGGCGTTGTTGCATGTTCTCTGCGAACTTCAAAAGGAATTTCACCTGCATCTCGAAGTCGCGCACTTGCAACATGGGATTCGCGGTGAAGACTCGAAGGAAGACGCGCGCTTTGTCGCGGACCTCGCGGAAAAGCTCAAGCTGCCGTTTCATTTAAAGGAGATCCATCTGGCGCTGCTCAAGTCAGATGCGGGCAAAGGCAATCTTGAAGCATGGGCGCGCGTGTCGCGCTATCGATTTTTTGCCGACGTCGTGCGTGAGCGCAAGCTCGACAAAGTCGCCACCGCACATACCCTGGATGACCAGGGGGAGACCGTCTTAATGTGGACCTTGCGCGGCTCGGGCATGAAAGGTTTGGGCGGCATGGCGCCGTTGCATCGAGTGTACCCGACAGAGGGTGGAGACCCAGCACTTACCGTCATTCGTCCCTTACTTGAGGTAAGCAAAGCAGAAGTCTTTGATTACTTGAAAGCACGACGATTTCATTATCGCATCGACCCGTCCAATCAGGATGCCACGCTACTGCGTAATTGGCTGCGTTTAGAATTGATGCCGACACTCCAACAGCGCGTCGGCGAAAATCTTGCCGTGCGTTTGAGCCGTCAGGCGGAATTGATTCGCGGCGAGGATGAACTGCTCGATCAAATGGCGCGCAAGAGCCTTGAAGCGATGCTTGGCCCTACCGGGCTCGATCGTTTGGAGTTTCTGCGTGAGTCGAAGGCGCTGCGGCGGCGAATTCTCCGTCTTTGGATCGAATCGGCGCGCGGTCATCTGCGTGGGCTGGATTTTGTTCATGTTGAGGACCTCTTGCGTCTAATAGAAGCGAGAACCCCGCAGGGCCGACTATCGATTCCGGGCGGTTGGGAGCTGGTGCGTGAGTATGAGGCGCTTAAGTTGGCAAAACGATCGAAAGGGCTCAAACCGCCGTGTTATAGTTACAGCTTCAAGATCGGCACGCCGCTGAATATTCCGGAAGCTAGGGTGGCAATTCGTAGCGAACGGATCACGGCGCCGATCGGCGAGCTGCCGACAGGACTGACGGAGGCGTTGTTCGACTTTGATCTATTAGTGGAACCGCTGACAGTCAGAAATTTCCGCACCGGCGATCGATTTCACCCGTTAAACATGGCAGGACATCGAAAGCTGAAGGATCTATTTATTGATCGCAAAGTGCCGCTTTCGACTCGCGCTACCTTGCCGATCCTGGTAATGGGTAAGGATGTCCTCTGGATTCCTGGTTATGCCCGCAGCGAGATCGCCCGCGTGTCTAAAAAGACGACGTCGATTTTGCAAATAAAGGCTGTAACCATCAGTGCTTAGGTCATAAACTCTATGTTGATCGAGCCGCATGCGTGTGTTAAACTTCGTTCTTAGATTTGGGAGGATCGGTTGAGTCAGTCATCAAAACATATCGCTCTTTGGTTGGTTTTGGCGCTCGTTTTCCTGGTCATTTTTAGTGTCTTTAGCAAGCAACACGGCCGTGAACCGGAAATCGTTTTTAGCGAGTTCATGGGTTCGGTGGATCGCGGCGACGTACAGGAAGTCCTCATCCAAGGCCACAACATTCAAGGAAAATATAAGAACGGTGAACGGTTTCGAACCTTCGCGCCCAACGATCCGGAGTTGGTGAAGTCGTTACGCGACAAAAAAGTTAAGATTGCGGCGAAGCCTGAGGACGATTCACCTTGGTACATGGTTCTGCTGCTCAATTGGTTTCCGATGTTGCTGCTGATCGGCGTATGGATATTTTTCATGCGCCAGATGCAAGTCGGGGGCGGCAAGGCGATGTCGTTCGGCAAGAGCCGGGCGAAGCTGCTCACGGAGAATCAACATCGGATTACTTTTTCCGACGTGGCGGGTGTCGAGGAAGCGAAAGACGATCTTCAGGAAATCATCGCCTTCTTAAAGGACCCAAAGAAATTTACCAAACTCGGCGGGCGTATTCCCAAAGGCTGTCTGCTTGTCGGTCCTCCGGGAACCGGCAAAACCTTACTGGCCCGGGCGATTGCCGGTGAGGCCGGCGTGCCATTTTTTAGCATTAGCGGTTCGGACTTCGTGGAAATGTTCGTCGGTGTGGGAGCATCGCGCGTGCGTGATCTCTTCGTTCAAGGAAAGAAGAACGCTCCCTGCATCATTTTCATCGATGAAATCGATGCCGTCGGGCGTCACCGTGGCGCCGGTCTCGGCGGCGGTCACGACGAGCGTGAACAGACCCTTAACCAGTTGTTGGTCGAGATGGACGGCTTCGAAGCTAATGAAGGAGTCATTTTGATCGCCGCCACCAACCGACCCGATGTGTTGGATCCGGCGCTGTTGCGTCCTGGTCGTTTTGACCGGCGCGTCGTGGTGCCGCGACCGGACGTCAAGGGACGCGAAGGGATCTTGCAGGTTCACACCCGCAAGGTTCCGGTTGGCCAGGACGTCGATATCGCCGTGTTGGCACGAGCGACGCCGGGTTTTGCCGGTGCCGATTTGGAAAATCTGGTCAATGAAGCGGCCCTGCTGGCGGCGCGTAATAATAAAGAAAAAGTCGACATGCACGATTTTGAGCTCGCCAAGGATAAAGTCATGATGGGCGCCGAGCGCCGCAGCATGATCATCAGCGAAGAAGAAAAGCGCAACACCGCCTATCACGAAGCTGGGCATGCGCTGGTTGCGAAGCTTTTGCCCGGAGCTGATCCGATTCATAAAGTCACGATCATTCCGCGCGGCATGGCCTTGGGTCTGACGCAGCAGCTGCCCATTGACGAGAAACACACCTACGCCAAGGAGTATTTGCTGAACAATCTAGTGATTCTTTTCGGCGGCCGGGTGGCGGAAGAACTGGTGCTTAACCATATGACCACCGGGGCGGGCAACGACATCGAAAAAGCCACCGATCTGGCACGCCGTATGGTCTGTGAATGGGGCATGAGCGAGAAGCTCGGTCCCATGACGTTCGGCAAAAAAGAAGAAGAAATATTTCTCGGTAGAGACTTCACACAGAAAGTCGACTACTCGGAAAGCACCGCCATCGAGATTGATGCCGAAGTAAGACGAATTATTCAGGACAGCTACTACAAGGCTAAAGATCTCCTCAAAACGAATATTCGGCTGCTGCACAAGGTGGCTGAGACATTGCTTGAAAAGGAAGTTTTAGACGGCACGGAGATCGACACGTTAGTTAGAGAGTTTGGCGGGAACGGTGGAGACCCGCTCGCTCCGTCCGCCGCCGCGGCGGTTGCCTGAGTTGTTTCTTGCCGGGGGCGCCTGCCCCTAAGACTCCACATTCCAATCGTTGCTCATTTTTCGATCGCGGTGATCCATGTATCCGCGACCGGAGAATGGCGTGGTGCATTAAGCAATAGCAAGATAACCGGGCGCAATAGTTTTTACGACAGGTGCCGTAGTGTCCGATGGGAAATCCCAAGAGTTAAACGCAGGGCCTATGAGTCTGCCGCCGCTCGGACCGCTCCTGTCGGCGGACCGAGGTTATGTCAGTACCCGCCATGGCAAGCTCGATTGCGCCCGTCGCACGGTGATCATGGGAATCCTCAACGTCACGCCGGATTCATTTTATGACGGCGGAAGGCGCTCGGAGCCAACGCGGGCGATCGCCGATGGTGTTGAGATGGTTCAATCGGGCGCGGAGATTCTCGATGTTGGCGGAGAATCGACGCGGCCGGGTGCGCGGCCGGTTGACGAGACTGAAGAGTTGGATCGCGTCTTGCCAGTGATTCGGGGCCTACGCCGGGAAGTCGCTGTGCCGATCTCGATCGACACTTACAAGGCTGGAGTCGCCCGCGCGGCCCTCGACGCTGGCGCGGATATCGTCAATGACATCAGCGCGCTGCGCTTCGATCCGGCCCTCGTTTCGCTCGTCGCGGCGGAAGAAGTACCGGTAATCCTGATGCACATGCAAGGTAAGCCGCAAACGATGCAAGCTGAGCCGAGATATAACGACGTCGTGCGTGAAGTTAGGGATTTTCTCGCGGCCCAACTCTACGAAGCGATGGATGCGGGAATAGCTGCGGAACGGATCATTCTCGATCCGGGCATCGGCTTCGGCAAAACGCTGGAGCACAATCTCCAGTTGCTGCGCGGTTTGCCAACACTTGCAGCCCTAGGACAGCCGTTGCTCGTGGGCGCCTCGCGCAAGGCTTTTATCGGTAAGATTCTCGACTTGGATCCGGACCACCGTCTGGAGGGAAGTCTCGCGGCGGCGGTTGCGGCAGTGCTCGGCGGCGCCAACCTGCTGCGCGTCCACGATGTCGCGGAAACTTGTCGCGCCGCGCGGATGGCGGACGCGATTCGCTTCGGATTTAACTCGTGACGAGACCTCTTTCATGTTTGAATTGATCCGCCAGATACGTTGGCAAGATCTCGTCGATATCAGCCTCATTACCTTTTTGGTTTATCGCTCCCTGCAAATCGTGCGCGGCAGCCGCGCCATGCAAATGATCATCGGACTAGCGGTGATTCTGGTCGCCTACGTATCGTCGCGCGCGCTCGGTTTGTTTACGCTTAACTGGATACTCGACAATTTTCTTGGCTCGATCATTCTAGTCATCATCGTCATTTTTCAGAGCGACATACGCCGCGCCCTCACGCAGGTAGGCACGGCGCCGCTGTTTGTGACGGCCGAGCGCATGGTCCAGCCGCGCGAGGATGTTATCGACGAAGTGGCGCAAGCCGCCGGAGCGCTGGCGGGTCGTAAGATCGGCGCGCTCATCGTGTTCCAACGCGAAGTCGGGCTCAACGAATACATGGAAATCGGCACCAGGCTCGACGCCCGCGTCAGCCGCGAGCTGATCGAGAGCGTGTTCTCACCCCATTCGCCGATTCACGACGGCGCGCTGGTGATTCAAAAGGGGCGAGTCACCGCGGTGCGTTGCCTTTTGCCGTTGAGTACCAATCCCAATCTGCGTAAGACCTGGGGCACACGCCATCGAGCCGCGCTTGGTGTCACCGAGGAAACCGACGCCATTGCGGTGGTGGTTTCCGAACAGGAAGGCACCGTGGCGCTGGTCGTCGGCGGCAACGTGACGGAAAACATCGATGGTGCGAGACTGCGCTCCGCGCTCAAAGATATGACTAAAGGATGAAACAGCTCTGGGAAAAAGTTGTCACCCTGGCCGGCAGCAATTTCGGCCTCAAAGCGGTGGCGCTGATCATCGCCGTCGGTCTGTGGCTCGCCGGCCATCGTGATACCGAGCGCGCGATCGAAGTCGCAGTGGAATTTCGCAACCTCCCCGCGGATCTGATGGTGGTGGATAACCGCGTCGATTATGTGGTGCTTCGGTTAACCGGGCCGCGCACATTGATATCAACACTCGACGCCGACCGGATGAAGCTCGCGGTGGACCTGAACGGCGCCAAGCCGGGATCGCTGAGTTATCCGTTGGGCGCTGATTATTTCACTATTCCACGCGGAGTGACCGTCTCCCGCATCACGCCTCCGGTGGTTCATCTGCGTCTCGAACCGGTGGTCAAACGCACTTTACCGGTGAGCGTACGCGTCTCCGGCAGGCCCGGCGCCGGCTACCGCATCGCCGAGACTGTCGCGCAGCCGCAAAATGTTGCGGTGCAAGGGCCGGCAGAAGAGGTGCGTCGCTTGTTGTCCATTGAAACTGTTCCCGTGGATGTGGAAGAAAGCCGGGGCATGGTCAAGCGCAAGGTTCGGCTGTCGAATGATGGTAAGGGTTTATCGATCGTACCGGATCAGGTGGAGGTATCGGTCACCATCGAAGAAGAGCGCGCGAGCCGTGAATTTGATCGGCTGAACGTTCGAGCGCGAGATTTTCGCGGGGTCTACAGCGTCGTGCCGCAATCGGTTCAACTGCGTCTTTCCGGTCCCAAAAGCACCATCGATAAGCTACAATTGTCTTCGGATCAAGTTTACTTGGAACTCAAAGGAATACCGCTTGGCGAACACAGTGTGCCGTTGACGCTGATTTTGCCTACGGACGTCAAAGTTATGGAACAAAAGCCGGCGCAATTTAAGGTGCGTATCACCAAGCTCGGCGAATGATCTGCATTCACAGGAGTTTGTTAAAATGAGCCAGCCGCAGCCGAAAAGCAAAAAACCCGTACGCCATTTATTCGGTACCGACGGGGTGCGTGGGGTGGCCAATCAAGATCCAATGACCTCGGAGATGGCGCTTAAGTTGGGCCGTGCCATCGCCAAAGTATTGCATGAAACCAAGCCCAACGATCAGTCCGGGCGGCAACCGCCGCCCTCCTTTGGGCGAAAAAACGGCCAAGGCGACAAACACCGCTATAAGATTCTCATCGGCAAAGATACCCGTCTGTCCGGTTACATGCTGGAGACCGCATTGGCCTCGGGCATTGTCTCGATGGGCGCGGATGTGCTTCTGGTCGGACCGATGCCCACACCCGGAGTGGCTTTTTTGACGCGCAGCATGCGCGCCGACGCCGGCGTGGTAATTTCCGCGTCGCACAATCCCTATCAGGACAACGGTATCAAATTTTTTTCCTGGGACGGCTTCAAGCTGCCGGACGAAGTTGAAGCGCGCATGGAGGAGATGATCTTCGGCGGGGCGGCCGAGGAGTCGCGCCCGACCGCTGCGGCGATCGGCAAGGCCTATCGGATCCCCGATGCCGTAGGCCGCTACAATGTTTTTTTAAAGAACAGCTTTCCCCGCCACTTGACTTTGGAGGGCCTCAAAATCGTCGTCGATTGCGGTCATGGCGCGGCCTACCGGGTTGTGCCGGAAGTGCTTTCCGAACTCGGCGCTGAAGTGCTGCCGATCGGCGTGCACCCGGACGGCGAGAATATCAACCGGCGTTGCGGCGCGCTCCATCCGGAATCCGCTCGCGAGATGCTGCTTCACGAAGGCGCCGATTTCGCCGTGGCGCTGGACGGCGATGCCGACCGCGCGGTCTTCATCGACGATAGCGGCGAGATTCTTGACGGCGACCAAATTCTCGCGATCTGCGCCCTCGACATGCACCAGAAACAGACCTTGCGGGGCGGCGGCGTGGTGGCGACGGTGATGAGTAACCTGGGGCTCGATCTGGCGATGCGGAAGGCTGGACTGGAAGTGTTGCGCGCGCCGGTCGGCGACCGCTATGTGGTCGAAAAAATGGTTGCCGGAAACTACAACCTCGGCGGCGAACAATCAGGGCATATTCTTTTTCTCGATCATAATACGACGGGCGACGGCGCCATCACTTGTTTGCAGATGCTCGCTCTCATGGTGGAAAAACGTCTGCGGTTGAGCCAAATGAAAAGTGTGATGACCCGTTTGCCGCAAGTGCTGCTCAATGTCTTTGTTAAAGAGAAAAAGGATTTCGCGCAGATGCCGAAGGCTGCGGAGAAGATCGCAGAAGTTGAACGCGCGCTGGGCAGCCGCGGCCGGGTGCTGGTGCGCTACTCCGGAACCGAATTGCTGGCTCGCGTGATGTTGGAAGGTGAGGATGAAAAAAGGATCCTCGCCATGGCACAAGCGATTGCCGAGGAAATCCGCGTGGAGGTGGGCAAGTAAATCATGATCCGTCTCGGTGTCAACGTCGATCACGTCGCGACCTTGCGCCAGGCGCGCGGCATCGATGTGCCGGACCCGGTCGAAGCGGCGTTGCTGGCGGAACAGGCGGGCGCCGACGGCATCACCGTCCACTTGCGTGAAGACCGCCGTCACATTCAAGAGCGCGATGTGAGGCTGTTGCGCGAGCGCGTTCGAACCAAAGTAAATTTAGAAATGGCGGTGACGCCGGCGATGGTAGCCTTTGCGGAGAGCGCCCGGCCCGACGACGCGTGCTTCGTGCCGGAAAAGCGCGAGGAGTTGACCACCGAGGGTGGCCTCGACATCGTCGCTCACAAATCTAAAGTTAAAGACGCGGTCGATAGACTGCAGGCCCGCGGCATTCATGTCAGTCTGTTTATCGATCCGGAGGAAGCGCAAATTAGAACTGCCGGTGAGATCGGCGCCCACGCCATCGAGATCCACACCGGGGCGTATTGCAACGCGACCGGCGCGGCGCGCGACAAAGAACTCGCCGCGATTGTCACGGCTGCTACAACAGCGCGCAGCCTGGGACTCGAAGTTCATGGCGGCCACGGCCTCAACTACGCCAATGTCCTGCCGATCGCTAAAATTCCTGAGATCGTCGAACTCAACATCGGTCACAGCCTTATCGCTCGGGCAGTATTCGTTGGGATCGCCCAGGCGGTGCGGGAAATGAAGGAACTTTTGAATCGTGTTCGTGCGACGTGATCGTGGTCGTATCGGATCCCAATCCGGGCTTCATGGATTGCACGAACACGAACCACGCGCACGTCCCACGTTTTCTATGATTGTCGTTACCGCCGAAGAAATGCGTGAGATGGATCGTTTGACGATCCAAAAATATCAGGTGCCCAGCTTAACGCTGATGGAGCGCGCCGGCGAGGGCATTGCTCGAGCGATCCTTGAGCGTTTCGGGCGACTGGCAAAGAAAGGTGTGTTGGTAGTCGCCGGCAAAGGCAACAATGGCGGCGACGGCTTCGTGGTCGCGCGCTTGCTGAAGAAAGAACGCATCCCCTGCGAAGTGGCGCTATTGGCGCACAAGGAAGACCTCAGCCCGGACGCCGGCCATAATCTCCGCGCTTTCCTCAAGCTCAAAGGAAAAGTCGCCGAGATCGATGGCACTCACTTGGAGTTGCTCGATCAACGCATCGGCAAGAACGCGGTGATCGTCGACGCCATTTTGGGCACCGGCATGAAGAGCGAAGTGCGCGGGCTATTCGCCGACGCAATAACTTTGATGAACGCTTCCGGGTCGCCGATCGTGGCCGTCGATATCCCCTCGGGGCTCGACAGCGACAAGGGAACGCCCCTCGGTGTCGTCACGCAAGCCGAAATGACGGTTGCGTTGGCCTATCCGAAACTCGGCGAAGTGATTTATCCCGGCGTTAAATTCGTCGGTGAGTTGGTGGTCGTCGACATCGGCATCGTGCCGAAAGCGCTAGCCGAAGTGGCGCCCAAGACGGAATTGCTGGAGCGCGAAACTATTCCGTCTTTGGTGCCCCGGCGCGAGCCGGATACTCACAAAGGCACCTACGGCCATCTCCTGATCGTCGCCGGTTCGCGCGGCAAGACCGGCGCGGCGATTTTGGCGTCGCGCGCCGCCATGCGGTCGGGCGCGGGCTTGGTGACTCTGGCAGCGCCGCGTTCGCTCAATAATATTTTAGCCGGGGCGCTGATTGAAGTGATGACGGAATCTTTGCGCGATAACAGCGTGGGAGAAATGGAAACTCTGAGCGACGATGATTGGCGCCGATTGATCGAGCGCAAAAATGCGCTGCTCTTTGGTCCGGGAATCGGCGTCACCGCCGCGACGCAAAACGGCTTACGCTGGCTGTTGAGAAATTTAGCTATGCCGTGGGTGATCGACGCCGACGGTCTCAATAACCTCGTGGTTGAGATCGACCGCTTGCGCCATGCCAAGACTGCACCGATTCTCACGCCCCATCCGGGCGAGATGGCGCGCTTGACTGGCAAGAGCACTGCGGAAGTGAACGCTGATCGAATCGAAATCGCGCGCGCCTTCGCAGTGGAAAACCGGTGCCACTTGGTTTTGAAAGGCGCGCGCACCGTGATCGCCACAGCGGCGGGAAAGGTTTTTATCAATCCCACTGGCAATCCGGGCATGGCGAGCGGCGGCATGGGCGATGCGTTGGCGGGGATACTGACCGCGTTGTTAGGTCAGGGGCTCACTGCCGAAGATGCCATGAAGCTGGGTGTCTATCTGCACGGTCTCGTCGGCGATACCGTCGCTGCGAGTCGCGGCGCGATTGGCCTGATCGCCTCGGACCTCATCGAGGGCTTACCGCCTGCAATGCGCGAGCTCGCGAGCGTGATACCGCGTCCTCGTTCAGTTTGACTTTCTTTCCGTGCGGAGCGGTGCGATCGATTTGTTAGGAAATCATCTCAACCCTCTGAGCCAACCTCGGTCAGACTCGAATTCTCTATAAAAATATACTAGTTGTATTCGGAGGCCCAGCTCGGAAATGGGTTCGTGGAGTGTCGTTGCGAAATCGCCCCATCAGACCTTGGGTTGGGGCCGAAGGCTAGGAAAGCTCGCGCTGGGCGGCGAGATTATCGGGTTGATCGGCGAGCTGGGCGCGGGCAAAACCTGTTTTGTTCGCGGCGTCGCTGAAGGCGCTGGCGTCGGCAACAAGGCCTGGGTACGCAGCCCAACGTTTACTCTGATCAACGAGTATCAGGGCCGGGTGCCTGTCTATCACATCGATCTTTACCGGGTTGGTAATAATCACGCGGATATCGAGGGACTCAATCTGCGGGAATATCTCTATGCCGATGGAATGAGCTTGATCGAGTGGTTTGAATATCTGCCGGCAACCGAGGTCGATGAATACTTGGAGTTGAAGATTGCTCATGCGAGCGCAACCGCGCGTGAGCTCACGTTTAGTGCCCACGGTGAGCGCTATGAGCAGTTGCTGCAAGAGTTAAAGAAAATGGTGTCACAGCGTTCTGGATCTCGAGAGTCAAAAATTCAAGCGGCGGGGAAGAGGTAGGGCTAAGCAAAGTGTCGTTGCTGGTACAGAAATATGGCGGGACCTCGGTCGGTTCCATCGAGCGAATCAAGCATGTGGCGGCGAAAGTTGCCGCGGCGAAGCGAGCCGGACATCAATTGGTCGTCGTGGTTTCTGCTATGGCGGGTGAAACCAATCGCTTGATCGGGTTGGCCCAGCAAATTTCCGAAATCCCCGACGAACGTGAAAAAGACGTACTGCTTGCGAGTGGCGAACAGGTGTCGGTGGCGCTGGTCAGCCTGGCGATCAAAGAACTGGGTTTGCCGGCGCGTTCGTATTTAGGTCATCAGGTAAGGATCGCGACCGACAACGCCTATGGCAAGGCGCGCATCTTAAGCATCGATTCGAAAAAGATTGTTGAGGCGTTGGAAGCCGGCGATGTGGTGGTTGTCGCAGGGTTTCAAGGAGTCGATGAAGCGGATAATATCACCACCCTCGGCCGCGGCGGCTCGGATACCAGCGCTGTGGCGTTGGCGGCGTTTCTCAAAGCCGACGCGTGCGAGATCTACACCGATGTCGATGGTGTGTTTTCGACAGATCCGGGCATTTGTCGCGACGCCCGCAAGCTCGCACGAGTGTCCTACGATGAAATGATCGAGCTGGCGAGCACCGGCGCCAAGGTTTTGGAAATTCGCTCGGTCGAGTTCGCCAAGAAATTTTCCGTGCCGGTGCATGTTCGGTCGACTTTTTCCGATGCTGAAGGCACCTGGTTGGTCAATGAGGAGGATAGCATGAGCGATGTACTCGTTTCGGGCGTGGCGTGCGACAAGAACGAGGCGAAAATCACTCTGGTTCGAGTGCCGGACCAGCCGGGATTGGCGGCGCGAATTTTTGGCCCCATCGCGGACGCGCACATCGTCGTCGACATGATTATTCAGAACGCCA
>Ga0193716_1001952_pt1 | contig 11816 bp, 18 predicted proteins | sample U2c1metaG_FD_145901 | JGI IMG/M metagenome (GOLD analysis project Ga0193716, IMG submission 145901) | Soil microbial communities from a riparian zone of the East river system, Colorado, United States - U2c1 | ecosystem: Environmental > Terrestrial > Soil > Riparian zone | place: USA: East River...
GCCGGACAAACCTGGCAGTGGCGGCCCCGGCCCGAACACCGCCAGACCAACGGGCACGTCAACGTCAACTTCTCGCACGCCACCGAAGTGACCGTCGCCGTCCTCACCTGACAGCCCGCCGGGGCGAGCGGCCCCGGCCCGACGGCCCGCCCCGCTTCCCCCGGGGCGGGCCGTTTCACGTCACGGGTGACACGCGGAACGCATCTTCCACAGCATGACTCAGCCGACCACCCCACCCGCTGTCCCGCCGACCCCGGCGCCGCCTGCTCCAGATCCGGCCCCGCCCGCCGTCGCCCCGCCGGTCACGCCGCCCGCGCCCGTGACCCCGCCCGCCGCCGACCCGCCGAAGCCGGCCGAGCCCGCCGCGAAAGCGTTCACGCAGGCCGACGTCGACCGCATCATCAACGAACGGCTCACCCGCCAGGAGAAGTCGCTCGGCGAGAAGTTCGCGCAGATCCTCGGCGGCGCACCGGCCACCGGCGACGGCAAGACCCCGGACCCGCTCGCGCAGGCAACCGCCATGATCGAGCAGGCGCAGGCCCGCGCCAACACCGCCACCGCGCGCTCGTTCGCGCAGGCCGCCCAGATCAAACCCGACCGGCTCGACACCCTCGTCGGCATGGTCGACATGAAGACGGTCCTGTCCGGTGTGGACGTCAACGACCTGGCCGCTGTCGACGCCGCGCTCAAGGCTGCTGTCGCAGCCAAGGCCGCCGAGTTCCCGGAGTGGAAGGCCACCGTCATCCCCGGCGCGTCGACGGCGAACCCGAACGGGGCGCCCGGCATCCCGAACATCGACGAGCGGATCGCCGCCGCCGCCAAGGCCGGTGACCACCGGCTCGCCATCTCGCTCAAGCGCGCGAAGGCCGCGCAGCAGTCCGGGTGACACCCTGCACCGAACGTGAGCACTGCAGGTAATCCGCCCGGACAACTGCGCCAGGGCACACGGAGGGTCTCCCGCTCGAACTCCGCGAGCACCAGCACGAGCGCTAGGAGCAGCCAATGTCCGGGATTGCCGGCATGGGAACCACCTTCAACCTTCCCAACTACCACGGCGAACTGTTCGGGCTGACGCCCGAGGACACGCCGCTGCTGTCCGCGATCGGCGGCCTCACCGGCGGCCTGAACGTCGACGCCAAGGAGTTCGAGTGGGAGACCTACGACCTTCGTGACCCGGACCAGCGGGTCGCACTGGAGGGCGCGGCGGCTCCGACCGCCGGGGCGCGGGTCCGCACCAACATCGGCAACGTCGTCGAGATCCACCACGAGCGGGTCACCACCTCCTACACGAAGCAGGCGGCGGTCAACCAGTTCGCGTCCGGTGCCGCGCCGATCGCCGGCGCTAACCCGGTGACCAACGAGCACGACTGGCAGGTCGAGCAGGCAATCAAGCAGATCGCCCGCGACGTCAACTGGACGTTCTACAACGGCCAGTACGCGAAGCCCGCCGACAACGCCGCGCCCCGCAAGACGCGCGGCATGATGCAGGCGGTCAGTGCTGCCAACACCGTCGACAAGGGTTCGAACGTGGCCACCGGCGCAAGCTCGGCGACCACGTCGATCACCCCGGCCGCGGCGCACTCACTGTCCGTCAACGACATCGTGTTCTTCACGAAGACCGGTGCCGCCACCAACATCAGCACGGGCCGCCCGTACTACGTGAAGACGGTCTCCACCACCGTGAGCTTCACCGTGGCAGAGACCCTCGGCGGGACCGCGCTCACGCTCGGCACCTCGACCGCGGACATCGACTACCACTCGGTGGGCGTCACGGCACCGGTCGTGGCCGACATCAACAGCTTCGCGCAGAAGGTGTTCGACGGCGGCGGCCTGACCGACGGTCTCGGCACGTTCATCGTGAACAGCTCGCAGAAGGTGGCGCTGTCCAAGGCCTACGCCGAGGCGTACGCCAAGGCCAACCCGTTCATCACCGGCGAGAAGATCGGCGGCGTCACGGTGTCCCGCGTGGAGACCGACTTCGGCACCCTGAACATCATGATCGACCGGGCGATGCCGAAGGACGCGATCCTGCTCACCTCCCTGTCGCAGCTCAAGCCCAAGTTCCTGATGATCCCGGGCAAGGGCAGCTTCTTCGAGGAGGAGCTCGCGAAGACCGGCGCGTCGGACGACACGCAGATCTACGGCGAGATCGGGCTCGACTACGGGTCGCCGATCGCGCACGGGGTGCTGCGCGGCCTGCCGTTCGTGGCGTGACTCGTGGCTACCTACGAGCACGCGCGGGAGGGGCGCCGGATCAACGTGTCCGGCGCCGAGATCGAGGCCGTGTACGTGGCGGACCAGAACTGGCGTGAGGTTCGGGAGCTGACGCCGAAGGAGCAGTTGCAGGCCGACGCGCGGGCGCTGGGTCTGGACGACTCGGGCACGGTCGCCGAGATCACCGCTCGGTTCGACGCGAAGGTCGCCGAGCTGATCGTCCAGGCCAAGGAGCTGGAGATCGACGTCGACAACCTGTCGGCGGTCGAGTTGCTGGCCGCGGTCGACGCGAAGCTCGCCGAGCCGCCGGCCGAGTGAGACTGGGAACCCTGACCGCCGCGGTGGTCACTGGTGGTGGTCGCCGGGGAGGGTGGCCGCGGCGGTCGGGGTTCCCACCTACTATGAGTTTCTGGAGGCTGGACATGCCGTGGTACGCGCAACGGGCTGACCTGCCGGACACCCACAAGCAGTGGGCGGATCCGGGGTCGCAGCACGAGGCCGTGCTCGGGCACATCGGCTACGTCGAGGTCCCGGCGCCCGGCGCGGAGCCGGTCGAGGTTGAGCCGGTCGAGGTGCCGCCCGTGACGCTGGACGACGTGCCCGCCGAAGCGGTTGCCCAGCTCGCCGCCAACATGGATGAGTTCGCCGCCGAACTCGCCGCGGCGCGCGACTCCACGCGCGGCAAGGCGTAGTCGTGGAGTCGCTGCCCTGGGTCGCGTGGGTCATCGGTCTCGCCGCGCTGTTGGCTGCGCTCGCCGTCATCTGGAAGGCCGCCCGCACGGTGCTGGCGTGGGCTCGCCGCGTCAACAACTTCTTCGAGGACTGGGCCGGAGAACCCGCGCGCGCAGGCGTGCCAGAGCGGCCCGGCGTGATGAGCCGGTTGGCGTCGATGGATGAGCGGCTGGTGCGCGTCGAGCACGAGCTGCACCCGAACTCGGGGGAGTCGCTGCGGGACGCGGTGGACCAGATCCACGGCGCGACCGTCGAGCCTGGGTGACACCCCGCCCGCACCGTTTGGGGCATGGCATGGTGTCCGTTCGCAATCCACAGGCCGCTCAGCGAGAACCACTTGCAGGGCGGCATCGTCCCGCGCGCGGTCATCCTGCACACCGCCGTGTCGAGCGCGCCGTCGCTGTTCGACTTCTTCCAGAACAACTCTGACCTCGAGTCGCACTTCTACGTGCGCGACGACGGGGTCATCGAGCAGTACATGGACACCGGCATTCGGGCTGACGCCAACAAGAACGCCAACTCGTTCGCGGTGTCGATCGAGACGCAGGACGGCGGCCAGATCGTGCCGTGGACGTCGGCTCAGGTCGACGCGCTCGTGCGCCTCTGCGACTGGCTGTGCACCACGCACGGCATCCCCCGCCGCCAGATCCCCGCGTGGGACAGCTCCGGCATCGGCTGGCACGTCCAGTTCGGTGCGCCCGGCCCGTGGACCCCGGTCAACAAGTCGTGCCCCGGCGGCCCGCGCATCGACCAGACCCGGAACACCATCATCCCGCGCGTGGCCGCGGGTCAGATCCAAGGAGACGACGACTTGCAGGCCGACGAGCGAAACGCGCTGCTATCCATCTACGCCGCCCTGTTCAACAAGTTCGACGGCACCCGGCAGGTGGCCACCAACCCGAACCAGGGCGACCAGTCCGTCATCACCCGTCTCGTCGAACTGCAGGTGAACCTGCGCGCTCTGATCGGACGCCCGACCGCCGACATCGACGAGAAGGCGCTCGCCGCCGCGCTGGCTCCGATGCTGCCGGACGTGCTCGGGCAGCTCTCCGACGAGGACGTGACCCGCATCGCGCGAGCCGCGGCCGACGAGGAAGACCGCCGGGAGCGGGAGAGGCTGGCCGGCTGATGCCATTCCTCTCCGGCCCGCCCCGCGTCGAGCAGGTGGACGCCGCGCGCTGGCGCCTACTCGCGGACGTCGTCTACGTCACCCCCGCCGCGCTGCTGGACGGGTGGGTCGTGCACAAGGCGACGTACAGGGTGCCCACGGGGTACGTGACCGACTTCGCCAGTGTCCCGAGGCTGCTGTGGTTCTTCACGCCACCGTCCGGCGAGTACACCCTCGCGGCGATCGTCCACGACTACCTGATCACCGACGCCCTGCCGGCCGGAGAGCTGACGTCCGCCCAGGTGGACCGCGAGTTCCGGGTGGCGATGCAGTCCCTCGACGTCGGGTTCGTTCGGCGCTGGCTCATGTGGGCCGGCGTGCGATGGGCCGCTGTGGCCTCGGCGCCGCGCCGGCCGGGCTGGCTGCGCACCCTTCCCCAACTGCTGTTCGTGAGCGCCGCCGCGCTGGCCCCGATTGCGGGTGCCGTCGCCGGCCTGCTCTACCTCAACTGAAGGAGGCGCCCCAATGGCAACCCTTGACGACGCGATCGACGCGATCACCGCCGACATCACCACGATCGGCGTGTCGACGTCCAATGTGGTCGGTGGCGAGGTGACGGGCGGCGGCTACACGCCGCTCGCCCCCACCTATGCCGCCTCCACCGCCAGCGCGGCGGACATCACCGCGGCGCTGGAGTTCGACGGTCCGGCCGGCACGGTGGCCACGCACCTGATCTACCGGACGGCGGCTGGTGTGCTGCGCGTGGTGGCGCTGGCCGCGTCGCGCACCTTCAACAGCGACGGTCGGCTCGACGTCACCAGCGCGGAAGTCACCGCGGCGTTCGGGAGCTGAGTCATGCCGCTCGTGGCCGCGTACGGGTTCAGCAGCATCGGCGGGTCGACGGTCGCGGACCTGTCGGGCAACGGCCACGACATCAACCTGACCGGACAGCCCGCGGCCCAAGTGGACAGTGCCGGAGTCCTCGACGGTGGCGCATTGGGCAAGACGGGAGCGGACACCATTCCGCTCCCGTCCAGCCTGCTGGCCGCCACTGAGACTGACGACCGGTCGGTTATGGTCGACGTGCTCGGGCAACGCTCGGTGTGGTGGGTGCGCTCCGAAAGCGGACCATCCCACCTGAACACGGGCGTGTTCGGGCTGCTGTCGCTGAACTCGACACAGATCATGACCCGCGCCCGCGACCAAGCGGGCGGCGCCCCGACACCCTCGTCGGCGAACATCGGCGCCCTCAGCAACACGGTGCCGCACAACGTGTGCATCACCTACAAGCGCTCCACCGGTGTCCTCACCTACTACTACGACGGTGCGGCGGTCGGCACCCAGGCGTTCACGGCCGGCACCGCACTGCATGTCGGCGCCGACGAGCTGAACATCGCCGAGTGGTCGGACACCACCCCCGCGATGGACAACCTGAGGTTCTTCGACCACGAACTCTCGGGCGCCGAGGTCACCGCGCTGGCAGGCACACCAGTTGTTGCGCCAGTGCTGGAGGCTGCTGGGTCGCTGCCGATCCTCCTCGGACTCGACGCCGCAGCAACGGTTCCGCCCGCGACGATCCCGGAAGCGACCGGCACGCTGCCTCTCGCGGTCGGCCTGTCCGGCGCCGCCACCGTTCCACCCGCAACAGTCCCAACCGCGACAGCCGCGCTCCCGGTCGTCGTCGAGCTCGGCGGCACGGCCACTGTTCCGGTGCCGGGTGTGCCGCAGGCGTCGAGCAGCGTGCACATCGCGCTCACGCTCGTTGGCGCCGCCACCGTGCCGACACCGGACGTGCCGGCCGCCACCGCGTCCCTGCCGCTCGTCGTCACGCTGGCCGGCCACGCCGCCGGGCCGCCTGCGTCCGTGCCGCAGGCAACCGCGACCCTGCCCGTCCTCATCGGACTCCATGGCAGCGCGTCCGATGGCGAGCAGCACGACATCACTCTGACCGCGACGCTCGCCACGCAACCACGGGCGACCGTCCACATCGGCGCACAACGCTGGACCGCAACCCTGGGGGCACAACCATGACCACGTGGACCGTCAACCGTCTGTCGAAAGAGTGGGTCGGCCCGATCGTCGTCGCCGTCGACGGCGACACGGTCACCGGCTGGACCTACGCAGTGCTGCCGCTGTACACGGCGCCCGCGACGGTCGACGACCTCGACGCCGCGCCGTCCACTCTCGACGGCGGCCTGGGGATCCTCGTCGGCCCCGGCAGCGACCACGACCTCGAGCCGGGCGAGTACACGATCTGGGTCCGGTACGTCGACAGCCCCGAAGAGCCTGTGCTGGCCGACGTCGGCCGCATCACCATCACCCGAGGAGTGAACCCGTGAAGTACCGCAAGAAGCCCGTCGAGATCCAGGCCGTGCAGTACTTCACGGGGAACTACGCCGAGGTGTTCGCCTTCGTCGGACATGACGCCCCGGTCGGCGTCGACGAGGATGGCGGCACGAAGTGGGTGCAGCTCACCACGGTCCACGGCGACACGGCGTACGCGCGGCCCGGGGACTGGATCATCCCGGAGCCACAGCCCGGCCGGTTCTACCCGTGCAACCCGGACATCTTCGCGGCTTCCTACGATGCGGTGACCTCGTGACGATGATCTGGGCCACCGCAACAGAAGTGCGGGCCGCGTTCGCGCTCGGCGCCGAGGCGGACGGCGCAACCGAGTGGCCCGCGCTGCCCGAAGGCGACGCCGCGGTCGACACGCTGATCGTGTCCGCCTCGCGCGCGCTAGCGGTGAAGGTCATCCGGTGGCCGATCCTCGACGACAACGACCGCCCCGAAGACGAGGAGCAGCGCGGGCACCTCGTGCAGGCGGTCGCCGAAGTGATCCGCGACCGGCGCGTCAAGGCTGTGGCGGTCGCGCAGCTCGGCGGGCAGGGCGCAGCCGCGGTGCTCGCGGGCGGCGGCAGCGTGAAGGCCGGGAACCTCGCGGTGTCCGGCGGATCCAATGGCCGTTGGCTGGCAGACCGATCCTGCGTCCCGGTCGCCGCGGTGTTCGCGTTGCAGTCGGCCGGTCTCATCGGCGGGAGCGTGCCGACGTGGTGATGTTGCTCGGGAACCTGATCCCGACCCCGGACACCGTGCAGCACGAGCACTACCTCGGGGACGGCCCGGACGGTCCACAGTGGGCGGCGCCGGTCGCGCTCGCGTGCCGCATCGAGCACGGGCAGAAGCACGTCCAGCTCGCCGACAGTCGGGTCGTCGTGCTCACCGCGACCGTGTTCCTGCTCGGCGACGTCGACGTGTCCACACAGGACCGGCTGACGTGGGCTGGCAAGACGCACACCGTCGAGCAACTCGACACGATGACGTGGCTCGACGGCCGGCCGATGCATCACGAGGCGGGGGTGGTCTGAGTGGATGACTTCGAGGCTGTGCTGCGCGCGGCCGATGCGGCGATGACCGCGGCTGTCGTGACGGGCGTGACGGAGGCGTGCGAAGACCTGCTGTCGAATTCGCGGGATGAAGTGCCGCTCGACCAGATGGACCTGTCCAACAGCGGCAAGGTCACCGTTGCCGCGAACGGTGACCGCGTCGAGGGCGCGGTCAGCTACGACACCCCGTACGCGGTAATCCAGCACGAGGCGCCCGACTTCGAGCACCAGGACGGCAGGAAGGCCGGCTACCTGCGCGACCCGCAACGCGCGCTGGCGGACAAGCACCTGAAGTACATCGCCAGCAAAGCCGAGGGAGCGCTCGGCGGCGGGTGACACCCTGACCTGATCGTGAGCGCGTGCTCGTCAAGGCGCTCGCGCTACACCTCGCTGGGCTCGGTCACGGTCGCTACGACCAGACCGGGCCCGTCGACGCACCCAAAGCGTTCGTCGTGAGCATGCCCGACCAGCCCGACCTCGCGTGGTGCGTGGTCGGGCAGAAGGGTTTCCCGACGCGAGACCTGTCGGGGTACGAGCTGCCCGAGTTCAAGGTCATCTACCGCACGTCGAAGGTCGCCGGTCACCAGCCGGGCTACGACGGGGCGGAGCGGATCCGCCGCGACCTGCAGCACACGTTCCGCATCGTGTGGGCGGCCGGCACCGAGCACGAACAGTACGTGCTGTGGTGCGAGGCCAACGAACCCGAGCCGGTCCACCTGGGACCGGACGCGGTCGGCCGACCGCAGTGGTCGGTGTCTGTCCAAACCGAACTGACCAAGGAGGCGGCCGAGAATGGCTGACCCGATCAAGAAGAAGCTCTCCCGCCTGTGGCGACTCCAAGTCAACACCGCCACCGAAGAGAGTCCCACGTGGACGATGGTCAAGGGTCTCAGCAGCCTGGGCCTGTCCATCGACGCGACCGAGGTCGACGTCACGGACACCGACTCGGACGGCTGGGAAGACTCCCTGACCACGATGCGCAAGGCCGCCATCGCCGCGTCTGGGTGGGACGGCTACACCGGACCGGACAACGCGCCCGTCGACGACCCCGGCCAGGCATTCCTGAAGGCCAAGGGTTTGCTCACCGGGGGCGAGGCGTACGTGCTGGTGCGGCTGTACCGCACCGATACCGGCGCTGGCTACACCGGCCGGTACACCGCCAACTACACCGGCGCTGGCGGCGACGTGAAGGCCGCAGAGCCGTTCGTCTGCAACTTCACCGGCGCAGGCCCGCTGACCCCCGTCATCGTCGAAGACTGAGAGGCCACCGACCACCATGGCCACCTTCCCCGATCTCTCCTCTGTCGACCACTTCCTCGCCGAGACCAGCGAACCGGGCGGCGAAGCGGCGACCCTCACCCTGCCTATCCGGGGCCGCCAGTACACGTGGCGTGCCGGCGAACTGTCGCTGTGGGCGATGCTCAAGATGCGGCGCCTCGACGAGCAGATCGCCGAGGCTGGCCGCAAAGCCGCTGCCGGCGAGCCGTACGCGTCGGAGATCGCGCTCACCACGGTCGAGCAGCGGCGCCTGGACCGCGACCTCATCGGCGAGGAGAACCTCGCCAGCATGGCCGAGGACGGCGTGATGTGGCCGGAGGCCAACCACGTCGCGGCCACCCTGCTCACGTGGCACCTGCGCGGGCACGACGCCGCGCTCGCCGTGTGGTCCATGAAGGACCGGGAGGTCACACCCGACCCCCCGGCACGCGCCGCGTCGACGAAAACGGCTGGATCATCGACGACGCGGAAGAAGCCGGCACGGACGCGTTCGGCTGGCGGGACATCCTCGCGCACTGGGCACTCGTCGAAGCGGACTTCGACCGCGAGTACAGCTACGACCTGAGCGACCCGGCGTTCTGCCGGTCGAAGTCCGCGCGCTGGTTCATGACGCGTCTGTTCGGGCTGTCCGTCCAGGCGCGACTGTGGTCGGCGCTGCGGCCGAAGCCGGAGACCGACGACTCCACCGACGACATCGACAAGCACCTCGGCGTGAACCGCGAGTGACACCGCGCCGCGATCGTGACCGTTGTGCCGCACCGTGACCTGACCCGTGACCTCGTCTGGGGGTGGGTGTCGTGGCGCTGATGGTCGGCGAGATCCTCGCCATGATCAACGCGGACAAGTCCGGGTTCACCCGTGCGACCGAGCAGGCGGGTAAGGAATACCGCGAGTTCTCGAAGAAGGTCACCAACGACAAGCCGAAGATCGACGCCGACACGGGCCCGTTCGAGAAGTCCCAAGAGCGCACCGAGAAGAAGACCCGCGAGACCGCGAAGTCGATCGACGCGTCGTTCTCGGCCGCGTGGAAGTCCGTCTCGGCGGACCTGCAGCGCATCGAGCGTGAAGCGTGGGAATCCGGCAACGGCATGGACGAGGCGTTCTCGTCGTCCCTCGCCAGCACGCGCGCCGCCATGCAGAAGCTCCGCACCGAAGCAGCGACGACCGGCCGGGGCCTTGAGTCCGACCTCGGCGGCGCGCTCCGCAAGCTCCAGGATGAGGCCCGGGAACTCGGGCAGGCCGGGAAGGAAGCCGGCGAGGAACTCGGCAGCGGCCTCTCGGAGGGCCTGTCGGAGGCGCTCGGCGCGATCGGCGGGGGCGGCCCTCTCGGCGAGCTGCTCGGCAGTCTCACGTCCGGCAAGGGCGCGATGCTCGGGGCAGGGCTGGCGCTTGGCGGCGCGCTGATCGCAGGACTCCAGGCGCGGTGGGCCGAGCTCAAGGTCGGCGCGCTGATCGCCGCACAAACCGGTGCAGCGGCAAGCGAAGCCGGCCGGCTCGGTTCGCTCGCGGGCGACATGTACGCGGCTGGGTTCGGCGAGTCCATCGAGGACGCAGGTGCGGCGATTGCTGCCGTCGTCGGGGTGCTGATCCCGGCGGACGCCGCGAACGACGCTATCGGGCGGATCGCGTCGAAGGTGCAGACGCTCGGCACCGTGCTCGGTGAGGAGTTCGGCGCGATCTCCCGTTCGGCGCGCACGTTGCTGCTGAACGGCATGGCGTCCAGCGTCGGCCAGGCGTTGGACATGATCGCGCAGGCGAACGAGCAGGGCCTCAACATCGCAGGCGACCTGCTCGACACCATCGACGAGTACAGCGGCCAGTTCGCGCGCATCGGGATCGAAGGCCCCGAAGCGTTCGGGCTGCTGTCGCAGGCCATGCAGGGCGGCGCCCGCGACACAGACTTCGCGGCCGACGCGATCAAGGAGTTCATCCTGCGGTCGCAGGATCTGACGGTGTCGTCGCGCGGGTTTCAGACGCTCGGGATGGACGCGGAGACCATGTCCCGCCGGATCGCTGCCGGCGGCGAGACCGCGCGTGCCGCGCTGCGCGAAGTGCTCAACGGCTTGCAGCAGATGCCCGCCGGTCTCGAACGCAACACCGCGGCCGTGGACCTGTTCGGCACCAAGGCCGAGGACTTGGGAGACGCACTCTTCTCAATGGACCTCGACGACGCTGCCGACCAGTTCGGTGACTTCGCGGGCAGCGTTGAGGAGGCCGCCCAGAAGCTCGAGGCCGGCATGTCGGCGGCCGAGAAGTTCGACCGCACCATGTCGAACGTCAAGTCCAACGTCGGGGGCTTCCTCGAAGCAATCACCGGCAGCGATGACCTCGACGCGATGACGCAGCAGGTCAACGAACTACAGCTCGCGACCGACCGGTTCATGTCCACAGGCGACACGTCGTGGCTCGACGACCTCAAGGAGAAGTACCCCGAACTCGCCGAAGGCATCGACAGGTGGATCGCCGCGAACCGCGGCGCGGTCGACGCCCAGAACGCGGTCACCGGCGCATCGGACTCGACCTCTGGGTCGTACGAGAAGCAGGCGCGCACCCTCGAGGATCTCATCGACCTCGAGCAGACGCGGGCTGGCGCGGTTGTCAGCCTGTCCGAGGCGCAGATCGGCTACCAGGAGTCCATCGTTGCAGCGAACGCGGCATTGGAGAAGAACGGCCCCAACCTGGATCTTGCCACGGCGGCGGGCCGCGAGAACCAGGGCTCGCTGAACGACCTCTCGAAGTCCACGTGGGACGTGATCGCGTCGATGGAGGCGCAGAACGCCACCACGCAAGACGTCCAAAACTACATGGTGGGGGCCCGCGGCGAGTTCGTGGCGATGGCCGACGCGCTGGGGCTGGACGCGACGCAGGCCAACGCGCTCGCGGACAAGCTCGGGTTGATCCCCGGCAACTACCAGGCGAGTGTCGAGGTCCTCGCAGCCGAGCAGGCGGCCGCTCGCGTACAGAACGTGCTCGACAAGATCTCCGCCCTGCCCCCTGAGAAGGTTGTCAACCTCCGGATCAACATCACGGGCGGTGGCGCGAACCAGGTGATCGGCGGCCACATGCTCGCGGGCTACGCGGGCGGCGGCAACATGCCG
>Ga0193716_1001953_pt1 | contig 11812 bp, 11 predicted proteins | sample U2c1metaG_FD_145901 | JGI IMG/M metagenome (GOLD analysis project Ga0193716, IMG submission 145901) | Soil microbial communities from a riparian zone of the East river system, Colorado, United States - U2c1 | ecosystem: Environmental > Terrestrial > Soil > Riparian zone | place: USA: East River...
AGCGCATCTGCGTGACGACCTGCGGCTGCGGCGCCACATAGTAGTTGTTGACCGGCGGCCGCTGGTAATAGGTCGAGTAAGCCGGCTGGCCGTAGGCGACGGACGGCGCGTAGCCGTACCCCGAGCCGCCACCGTAGGGACCATTGTCGACGCAGGCGGCCGTGCTGCCGAGCAACGCCGCCGCTGCGATCCACCTGAAATACTGCATGAATGCCTCCTGTCCAGATACAACGGAAGCGCGCGGCGATGGTTGCAGCCCTAGTGCGATCGCATATGGCGATCGAGGAAGGTGCGCACGTCGATCACGAAGGCCTTCCATGCCACCTCGTTGGCGCCGTAATGCGCGCCGCAGCAGCCGCCGGGCTTGCTGCGGTTGCCGACATCGGCGAGGTAGCGCACCGGCAGGCCGAGCGCGTCGAAGCTATGGTAAGCGCCATCGTAGACGTGCGTCTCGACGAGATCGCGGCCCTGCACGACGCGGTCGAGCACGGCCTGGCATTGCGTCACCGGCGTCCAGTCGTCGAGCGCGGCCATGGCGATCATCGTCGGTTGGCGTACGCGCAGCTTCGGGCCCATCGCATCGGCCAAGCCGCAATCGGGATAGACCAGGATCGCCGCGCGCGCCGGCGGCGTGACGTCGTCGAGACGGGCCGTGAAAGCGCGCAGCATCGCCGTCCCACCGCCATAGGAATAGCCCATGAAGGCCACGCGCGCCGGGTCGACGGATTTCTGGCTCTGCAGCCAGTGCACCGCCGTGTCGATATCGTGCGCGCGCGCCTCGGCATCTGCTTGCGTCGGCCAGTGTTTGCCGCAGACATCGGTGAGCCTGCGGGCGGAGAAACTGTCGACAGCGAGCGCTTCATACCCCCAGGAAGCGAGCAGCCCGGCCATGCGCGCGTTGTTCTGGCCGGGACCGCCGCAGCCATGGAACATCGCCACCGCCGGGAACGGCCCCGCGCCCTTGGGATGGTAGAGCTGGGCGGCGAGTTCGATCGTGCGGCCACCGCTCTCGACCGGCACGCGCACATTCTGTTGTGCCAGCGCCGGCGCTGCGGCCGCGATCATCAGGAACAAAAACCAACGCGCGATCATGTCTTTCTCCGCCTCGCCCATCCAACGAGGGAGGCTCGATGTTCCTCTCATACGCGGCGCGCCTTTGCGATGAGGAAATATTTCCACGCACCGGGGAATAAGCCCGTCCACGCCGCGTCTCTCCTCGTGTCACCAACGCCCAGGAGGAACTTCATGCTCAAAGCGATCTGCGCCACGGCCCTTTTCACACTCATGCTCGGCGCCGCCGGCTCGGCCTATGCCGCCGATCCTGCCACCGTCAAAGGCGGCATGTTCGTCGATGCCAAGGGCATGACGCTCTATACCTTCGACAAGGATGCCGACGGCAAGTCGGTGTGCAACGGCCCCTGCGCCACCAACTGGCCCCCGTTGATGGCCGCGGCCGACGCCAAGCCGATGGCTGCCTGGACGGTCGTCACCCGCGACGACGGCTCCAAGCAGTGGGCCTACAAGGGCAAGCCGCTCTACATCTTCGCCAAGGACACCAAGGCCGGCGACACCACCGGCGACGGCTTCATGAATGGCGTCTGGCACGTCGCCAAGCCGTGATATAGCGAGGACGCTGGCGGATCGCCGCCGGCGTCTTCTTTCTCGACTTGTAGAAAGCGCGAGATGGCCCGAGACGACGCTGGCGCGCTCCTCGAACCGCTGATCCCGGCGCTTCGCCGGTACGCCTATTCGCTCGTCCGCGACCATAGCGCGGCCGACGACCTGGTGCAGGACACGCTCGAGCGGGCGCTGTCGCGCTGGTTCCTGCGCCGCGCCGACGGCGACCTGCGGGCCTGGCTCTTCACCATCCTGCGCAACCTCTATATCAGCGCCTACCGGCGCCGGCGCCGGCACGGCACCGAGGTGGCGATCGACGACGCAACCCCGATCGGCACGCCCGCGCGCCAGGAGGCGGCGCTGGAGGCCCAGGACGTGCTCTCGGCCCTCGACCACCTGCCGGAGGAGCAGAAGTCATTGCTGCTGCTGGTCGGTGTCGAGGACCTTTCCTACGCCGACGCGGCGCGTATTCTCGACCTGCCGATGGGCACCGTGATGTCGCGCCTGTCGCGCGCACGGCAAAGACTGCGTTCGATCTTGGAGACGGGGCGCACGACGCTGCTTCGGAGAGTGAAATGACCGGCAACGATGCCCCCGTCCCCGCCGTCCCCATCGGCGAAGAAGAGCTGCAGGCCTTCGTCGACGACCGGCTCGCCGGCCCGCGCCGGGCGGCGGTGGAGGCTTATCTCGCCGATCATCCGGAGGTCGCCGGGCGCGTGGCGCTGGAGCGCCGGCAACGCACGACCTTGCGCGGCCAGCTCGAAAGCAAATTCGCCGAGCCGGTTCCGCCGCGGCTGTGGATCGCCAACATCCAGGCGGCGCGGCGGGCCCGCTGGCTGCGGCGCGGGCGTGTTGCGGCGGCGGCGCTGGTGATCTTTGCCATCGGCGCCGGCAGCGGCTGGTTCGCGAGCCGCTTGCAGCCGCAGCAAACGGCGGCAGCGCCGGCAACCACGGCTGTCGCGCGAAGTGCTGCGGCGGCCTATCGCACCTTCGTCGTCGAAGTGGCTCACCCGGTCGAAGTGGGCGTGGCACAGGAAGCGCATCTGGTGCAGTGGCTGTCCAAGCGGCTCGGGCGGAAGCTGGCGGCGCCCGACCTTTCGCCCTTCGGCTACCGCCTGATGGGCGGACGGTTGCTGCCGGCCGACAGCGTCGCCGCAGCGCAGCTCATGTACGAGGATGCGAGCGGCAAGCGCCTCACCGTCTATGTGCGCGCCGCCGACGGCACCGAGACCGCTTTCCGCTTCCAGCAGGAAGGCGATGCCGCGACCTTCGCCTGGATCGACCAGGGCTTCGGCTTCGCGGTGACGGCGACGGCGGGGCGCGATGAATTGCTGCCGATCGCCGAGGCCGTCTATCGCGGCTTCGGCGGTGTCGAGGGCGGCGTGCGCAAGGGGTGACGGTCACTTCGAGGGATCGGTGAGGTCCTCGAATTCCTTGAGGTGACGCGGCGCCCAGCGGTGATCGCGCGACTTTTCGATCAGGCGCGACAGTGCGGGCCAGCGCCGGCGGGCACCCTTGACCCATTTGCGGCCGGTCTCGAACTCGGTGGCCAGCAGATAGAGCGCCAGCACGAAGAACAGCCATCCCTGCAGGATGGGCAAAAGCCCGCCGATCACCGACAGGATCAAAAGCCCGACGATCGCCAGGAACATCAGCGGCTTGCGCACGACGATACTCGCTCAGAAATGAGTCAGCTCTCCCAGGCTGCGCGCCGCGCTAGCTCACGTCGTCGCGCGATCGGCAGGACGGAAGACCGGCAGGCCCTGCGTGCGGTCGTCCAGCGCCTCGGCGCCTTCCGTCGGCAGCGGCTTGACCCAGTTCAGAGCCGCGTCGATGTCGCCCTCCCAGATCTCCTTCGGCAGGTCGTAGAGCAGCTCGACGCCGTAGCCGTTGGGATCGTGGATATAAAGGCTGTGGGTCATGCCATGCTCGACCCTGCGGTCGAACTTCACGCCGCGCGCCTGCAGGTACGCAAGCTGCCGCAGCCACGACTCGCGGTCCGGCAGGGTGATGGCGATGTGGTTCACCGCGACCGGCATGCCGAACATGCTCCAATCCGCGGGCGGCGCCGGCAAGGCCTGGTTCTCGACCAGCGCGATGTCGTGGTGGTGGGTCTGGCCCTCGCGATCGCCGCTGTAGAACCGCATCCTGGGCGGGTTCGGGCGCTGGGCCGTCGGTTTCAACTCACCGACCTGCTTGAAGCCCACGACCTCGGTCCAGAAGCGATGCGACTCCTCGAGGTCGCGCACGTTGAGCACGAGGTGGTTGATGCCGCGCGGTGTTACCGGCTTGTCCATGGTTCCCTCTCCCGGATTGGCTCAGTCCTTGTCCTTATGGTTGGATGGCTGACAATAGTAACCCCAAACGGCCCTAAGCGCTCCCCCCTTTCAGGAGGCCGTCATTGCTGCATGCTTGGCGGCGGGGCCGGAGTCCCCTAGCAACGTAAGGGACGCCTTAGAGATGGATGGGCTTTTCCCAGGCCGCCAACGCTGCTTCCTTGAGCGCCTCGTTGACCGTCGGATGGGCGTGGCAGACGCGGCCGATGTCCTCGGCGGAGGCCGAGAATTCCATCGCCAGCACGGCCTCGGCGATCATGGTGCCGGCTTCGGCGCCGAAGATGTGCACGCCCAGCACCCGGTCGGTCGCCTTGTCGGCCAGCACCTTCACGAAGCCCTCGGTGCGGGCGTTGGCGCGGCTGCGCGGATCGGCGGTGAAGGGGTATTTGCCGACCTTGTAGGCGATGCCGGCGGCCTTGAGCTGCTCCTCGGTCTTGCCGACCCAGGCCACCTCGGGCTGGGTGTAGATGACCGAAGGGACCTTGTCCCAATCGACATGGCCCTTTTGACCGGCGATCGTCTCGACGCAGGCGATGCCGTCCTCGCTCGCCTTGTGGGCGAGCATCGGCCCGTCGATCGCATCGCCGATGGCATAGATGCCGGGCACCGAAGTCTGGAAATCATGGTCGACGGCGATGCGGCCGCGCTCGGTCATCTTCACGCCGGCCGTGTCGAGGCCCAAGCCTTCGACATAGGGACGCCGGCCGATCGACACCAGCACGATATCGGCCTGCAGCGTCTCGGCCGCGCCGCCCTTCGACGGTTCCACCGTGAGGGTGACGCCGGAGGCCGTGCTTTCGGCCTTGGTGACCTTCGAGCCCAGCTTGAATTTCAGGCCCTGCTTCTGCAGCGCGCGCTGGAGAAACTTGGTCACCTCGTCGTCGACGCCGGGCGTGATGCGGTCTAGGAATTCGATCACCGTCACCTCGGCGCCGAGACGCCGCCACACCGAGCCGAGTTCCAGCCCGATGATGCCGGCACCGACCACGACGAGGTGCTTGGGCACCTCGGCAAGCTCGAGCGCGCCGGTCGAGGAGACGATCTTCTTCTCGTCGATGACGACGCCGGGCAGCGGCGTCACTTCCGAGCCGCTGGCGATCAGGATGTTCTTCGCGGCAATCGCGTCCTTCGGCGCACCGTCCGGCCCGAGCACGGCCACCTGGCCTGGCTTGTCGATGCGGCCGAAACCCACGATCCAGGCGATCTTGTTCTTCTTGAACAGAAACTCGACGCCCTTGGTGGTGGCACCGACCACCTCGTTCTTGCGCTTCATCAGCTGGGCGAAATCGAGCGTCGGCGGCGCCACCACGATGCCGTGCACGCCGAGATCGTGGCCCGCTTCCTCGAACAGATGCGAGGATTGCAGCAGCGCCTTGGAGGGGATGCAGCCGACATTGAGGCAGGTGCCGCCCAGCGTCTCGCGCTTCTCGACCACCGCCACCTTGAGGCCAAGCTGGGCCGCGCGGATGGCGGCGACATAGCCGCCCGGACCCGACCCGATCACCACCAGGTCATATTGCTCGTTTGCCATAGCGGGAGGCCCCTTATACGCCGAGCAGCAGCCGCTCGGGATCTTCCAGGCATTCCTTGACGCGGACCAGGAAGGTCACGGCCTCGCGGCCGTCGATGATGCGGTGATCGTAGGTCAGCGCCACGTACATCATCGGCCTCACCTTGATCTCGCCGGCCACCACCATCGGCCGCTGCTGGATCTTGTGCATGCCCAGGATGGCCGATTGCGGCGGGTTGACGATCGGCATCGACATCAGCGAGCCGTAGACGCCGCCGTTGGAGATGGTGAAGGTGCCGCCGCTCAGATCCTCGATGGTGAGCTTGCCGTCGCGGGCCTTGTGACCGAGTTCGGCGATGGTCTTCTCGATGCCGGCGAAGCTGAGCGTGTCGGCCTCGCGCACCACCGGCACCACCAAGCCCTGCGGCGTGCCGACGGCGACGCCGATATCGTAGTAGTTCTTGTAGACGAGTTCATCGCCCTCGATCTCGGCATTGACCGCCGGCAGCTCCTTGAGCGCCGCCACGCAGGCCTTGACGAAGAACGACATGAAGCCCAGCCGCGCGCCGTGCTTCTTTTCGAAATCCTCCTTCAACCGGTCGCGCATCGCCATGACCGCGGTCATGTCGACCTCGTTGAAGGTGGTGAGCAAAGCAGCGGTGTTCTGCGCTTCCTTGAGACGGGTGGCGATGGTGCGGCGCAGGCGCGTCATGCGCACGCGCTCTTCGCGGTCGCCACGGCGGCGCGGCCCAGCGGGTACAGGTGCGGGCGCGGCGGCAGGCTTGGCCGCCGGCGTATCGATGGCGGCCAGGATATCGGCCTTGGTGGCGCGGCCGTCCTTGCCCGTGGGCTGGATGGTAGCGGCCGAGACGCCCTTCTCCTCGGCGAGCTTGCGGACGGCAGGACCCGAAGCCGCGAGATTGGCTCCCGCCGGCGCGGCAGGCGCCGCAGCGGGCGCGGGCTTGGGCGCGGGCGCAGCGGCAACGGGCGCCGGAGCAGCGGCAGCAGGGGCTGGCGCAGCGGCAGGCTTGGCGCCGACAGCGCCCGCGGCGCCGGCCTCGATGTGGCACAGCACGCCGCCTACCTCGACAGTGGCGCCCTCCGCCACCGCCAGATCGACGATGGCGCCGGCTACGCTCGCATTGACCTCGACGGTCACCTTGTCGGTCTCGAGCTCGCACAGCGCCTGATCGACCGTCACCTGATCGCCGGCCTTCACCAGCCACTTGGCGACCGTCGCTTCGGAGACCGATTCACCGAGCGCCGGGACCTTGATCTCGACCGCCATACTCAACTCCTTCGTTCCCAAGAGCCGCTCAGTTCACCGTCAAAGCACGGTCGACCAGATCGGCCTGTTCCTTCAAATGCGTGCGCAGCGAGCCGGTCGCCGGCGACGCCGCCTCGGCCCGACCGATATAGATCGGGCGCGTCGCCTTGACGTTCAACCCCGCCAGCGCCTTCTCGATGCGCCGGTCGATGAAATGCCAGGCGCCCATATTCTCGGGCTCCTCCTGGCACCACACGACCTCGGCGTTGGGATACTGCGCAAGACGCGCGCCAAGCCGGGTGAACGGGAAGGGATAAAGCTGTTCGATGCGCAGGATGGCGATGTCGTCGATCTTGCGCTTGCGGCGCTCGGCCACGAGATCGAAATAGACCTTGCCGCTGCACAGCACGACGCGCCGCACCTTGGCCGGATCCGTCAATTGATCGGTCTCGGCCAGGATGCGCCGGAACGACGTGCCGGGGCCGAAATCGGCCAGCGTCGAGACGCAATCCTTGTGCCGCAGCAGCGACTTCGGCGTCATGACGATCAGCGGCTTGCGGAAGCTGCGGCGCACCTGACGGCGCAAGGCGTGGAAATAATTGGCCGGCGTCGTCGGATTGATGACCTGCCAATTGTCGTCGGCCGACAGCTGCAGGTAGCGCTCGAGCCGGGCCGAGCTGTGCTCGGGGCCCTGACCCTCGTAGCCGTGCGGCAGCAGCATCACCAGCCCGCACATGCGCAGCCACTTGCTCTCGCCCGAGCAGATGAACTGGTCGATGATGACCTGCGCGCCATTGGCGAAATCGCCGAACTGCGCCTCCCAATGCACCAGCGCGTTGGGCTCGGCCAGCGAGTAGCCGTACTCGAAACCCAACACGCCCGCCTCGTTGAGCGGGCTGTCGATGACCTCGAAATGCGCCTGGCCCGCCGCCACGTTGTTGAGCGGGATGTACTTGGCTTCGGTGGCCTGATCGACCAGCACGGAGTGGCGCTGCGAGAAGGTGCCGCGACCCGAATCCTGGCCACTCAGTCGCACCGGCGTGCCTTCGGCCAGCAGCGTGCCCAGGCCAGCGCCTCGCCCGTTCGCCCAGTCGATGCCGACGCCCTGCTCGATCATCTTGCGCTTGTCCTGGAGCTGGCGCGCGATCTTGCGGTTGAGGTCGAAGTTGCGCGGCGGCTCGGAAATGGCGAGGCCGGCCTTCTTCAGCTCGTCGAGATCGACGGCGGTCGCGCCCTTGCGGTCCTCCTCGCCCGGCGCCATCGTCATGCCGGCCCACTTGCCCTCGAGCCAGTCGGCCTTGTTGGGCTTGAAGTTGGTGGCTGCCTCGAGCGCCTGGTCGAGATTCTCGCGCAACTGCGTGTCCATCGCCTGGACATCGGCCGCGGTGACGACGCCCTCGGCGATCAGGCGCGCGGCATAGACCTCCTTCACCGTCTTGTGGCTGCCGATCTCCTTGTACATCAGCGGCTGGGTGAACATCGGCTCGTCCGACTCGTTGTGCCCATGCCGGCGATAGCAGAACATGTCGATGACGATGTCGCGCTTGAAATGCTGACGGAACTCGGTGGCGATGCGCGAGCAGTGCACCACCGCCTCGGGATCGTCGCCGTTCACGTGCAGGATCGGCGCCTGCACGATCTTGGCGACCTCGGTGCAATAGGGGCCTGAGCGCGAATAGGTCGGCAAGGTGGTGAAGCCGATCTGGTTGTTGACGACGAAGTGGATGGTGCCGCCGATGCGGTAGCCGCCGAGATCGCTGAGATCGAGACTCTCGGCCACCAGCCCCTGGCCCGCGAAGGCCGCATCGCCGTGCATCAGGATCGCCATGACCTGGCTGCGCTCGGTGTCGCCGCGTTGGTCTTCCTTGGCGCGCGCCTTGCCCAGCACCACGGGATTGACCGCCTCGAGATGCGACGGATTGGGCGACAGCGAGAGGTGAATGGTGTTGCCGTCGAACTCACGGTCGGCCGAGGCGCCCAGGTGATACTTCACGTCGCCCGAGCCGCGCATCTCCTCGGGTTGCGAGGAGCGGCCCTGGAATTCGGAGAACAGCGCGGTGTAACTCTTGTGCATGACATGCACAAGCGTGTTGAGGCGCCCGCGATGGGGCATGCCGATCATCACTTCCTTGACGCCGAGCTGGCCGCCGCGCTTCAGGATCTGCTCGATGCCCGGGATCAGCGACTCGCCGCCGTCGAGGCCGAAGCGCTTGGTGCCGACGAACTTTACATGCAGGTAGCGCTCAAGCCCCTCGGCCTCGACGACGCGCTGCAGCATCATGCGGCGGCCCTCGACCGTGAAGTCGGTGCGGTTCTCGATATGCTCGATGCGCTCCTGGATCCACGCCTTCTGGTCGGGATCGCTGATATGCATGAACTCGACGCCGATACTCCCGCAATAGGTCTTGCGCAGGCGCTCCATGATCTGGCGCAGCGTGGCGGTCTCGCCGAGGCCGAGCGAGCCGTCGATCAGGATCTCGCGATCCATGTCGGCGTCACCGAAGCCGTAGTCGATCGGGTTGAGCTCGCGATGCAGGCTGTGGCGGCTGAGATGCAGCGGATCGAGGTCGGCCTCGAGATGGCCGCGGATGCGATAGGCGCGGATCAGCATCAGCGCCCGCGCGGTGTCGCGCGCGGCGCTGCGGATCTCGTCGGGGCTATGGCCAGCGAGGGCCGTGGCGGGCGCAGCGCCGTTGCCGCCTTTCACGTTGCGGTTGGCGGCGGGACGGGCGGCCTCGGCGTCGACGGCGTCGATGACGCGCGGCCCGTAGGGCGCCCAGCTCGCGCCGTGGCTCTCGGCAAGCCCGTCGCTTTTCTCCTCGGCCAGCGCCGAGAAGAAGATGCGCCACTCCTCATCGACCGCATTGGGGTCCCTGAGATAGCGCGCCTGCATCTCTTCGAGGAACGGCGCATTGGCACCGAACAGGAATGACGTTTGCTCTGCTTTCACGGCTAAGCCCTCCTCCGCCTTGCTCGGCGCGGCGGCCGCGCCCCCGCGGACCTAGCCGCGCATCGCCTCGAGCATCGCCGCGCCCAGCGCGGCCGGTGAATCGGCCACTTTGACCCCGGCCGAGCGCAGGGCATCGACCTTGAACTCGGCCGTGTCATTGCCGCCGGAGATGACCGCGCCGGCATGGCCCATGCGCCGACCCGGCGGCGCCGTGCGACCGGCGATGAAGCCGACGACCGGCTTCTTGTTCTTCGTGCTCTTGATGTACGCGGCGCCCTGGACTTCGGCGTCGCCACCGATCTCGCCGATCATGACGATGCCCTGGGTCTCCGGATCGGCCATGAACATCTCCAGGCACTCGACGAAGTTGGTGCCGTTGACCGGATCGCCGCCGATGCCGATGCAGGTGGTCTGGCCGAGGCCGACCGCCGTGGTCTGCGCCACCGCCTCGTAGGTGAGCGTTCCGGAGCGCGAGACGATGCCGATCCTGCCGCGCTTGTGGATATGGCCCGGCATGATGCCGATCTTGCACTCGTCCGGCGTGATGACGCCCGGGCAGTTGGGCCCGATCAGGCGCGACTTGGTACCGGTGAGCGCGCGCTTCACCTTGACCATGTCGAGCACCGGAATGCCTTCGGTGATGCAGACGATCAGCGGAATTTCCGCGTCGAGCGCCTCGAGAATCGAATCGGCGGCATAGGGCGCCGGCACGTAGATCACCGTCGCGCTGGCGCCGGTCTTGTCGACCGCTTCGGCCACCGTATCGAAGACCGGCAGGTCGAGGTGCAGCGTGCCGCCTTTGCCGGGGGTGACGCCACCCACCATCTTGGTGCCGTAGGCGATCGCCTGCTCTGAATGAAAGGTGCCTTGCGCGCCAGTGAAACCCTGGCAGATGACTTTGGTGTTCTTGTCGACCAGGACGGCCATCAGTTCGCCTCCTTGACCGCCTTGACGATCTTTTCAGCGGCGTCGGCGAGGTTTTCCGCCGAGGTGATCTTGAGGCCGGACTCTTTCAGGATCTTCTTGCCGAGATCGACGTTGGTGCCTTCGAGCCGCACCACCAGGGGCACGTGGAGATTGACCTCGCGGGCCGCCGCGACGACGCCCTCGGCGATCACGTCGCAGCGCATGATGCCGCCGAAGATGTTGACCAGGATGCCCTCGACGTTGGCGTCCTTGAGGATGATCTTGAAGGCCGCCGTCACGCGCTCCTTGGTGGCGCCGCCGCCGACATCGAGGAAGTTCGCGGGCGAGGCGCCGTAGAGCTTGATGATGTCCATGGTGGCCATGGCGAGGCCGGCACCGTTGACCATGCAGCCGATCGTGCCGTCGAGCTTGACGTAATTCAGCGCGTACTTGCCGGCCTCGGTCTCGGCTGGGTCCTCCTCGTCGAGGTCGCGCAGGCCTTCGAGCTCCTGATGGCGGTAGAGCGCGCTGTCGTCGAAATTCATCTTGGCGTCGAGTGCGATCACCTCGCCCGCGGCGCTCACGACCAGCGGATTGATCTCGATCAGCGAGCAGTCGAGCTCGACATAGGCACGGTAGAGGGCACCCAGCAGCGACGCGAACGCGTTGACCTGCTTGCCGGTGAGGCCCAGCGCGAAGGCAAGCTTGCGACCCTGATAGCCCTGGAAGCCGGCCGCCGGATCGATCCCCTGCTTCACGATCTTGTCGGGCGTTTCGTGCGCCACCTGCTCGATGTCCATGCCGCCTTCGGTCGAGGCGACGAAGGCGACACGACCCAGGTTGCGATCGACCAGCAGCGAGAGATAGAGCTCGCGCTTGATGTCGCAGCCTTCCTCGATATAGAGACGCTTGACGGTCTTGCCGGCCGGACCGGTCTGCTTGGTGACGAGATCGTGGCCGAGCATGGCGGCGGCGCTGGCGCCCACGTCTTCGATCGTCCTGACGACGCGCACGCCGCCCTTGCCGTTGGGATCGTCCGTGAACTTGCCTTTGCCACGACCACCGGCATGGATCTGCGCCTTCACCACCGACACCGCGCTGCCCAGCGTGCGGGCGACATCCATGGCTTCGTCCTTGGTGTAGGCCACACCACCCTTGAGCAAGGGGACGCCGAACTTAGCCAGCAGCGTCTTGGCCTGATACTCGTGGATATTCATGGAGTCCTA
>Ga0193716_1001955_pt1 | contig 11807 bp, 21 predicted proteins | sample U2c1metaG_FD_145901 | JGI IMG/M metagenome (GOLD analysis project Ga0193716, IMG submission 145901) | Soil microbial communities from a riparian zone of the East river system, Colorado, United States - U2c1 | ecosystem: Environmental > Terrestrial > Soil > Riparian zone | place: USA: East River...
TCAGATGGCTAAGAGCAAGTTTGAACGTAACAAGCCGCACGTCAACATTGGCACGATTGGTCACGTTGACCATGGCAAGACGTCGTTGACGGCAGCGATTACGAAGTATTTCGGTGAGTACAAGCCGTACGACCAGATTGACGCTGCGCCGGAAGAAAAGGCGCGCGGCATCACCATTTCGACGGCGCACGTCGAATATGAGACGCCTGCCCGTCACTATGCGCACGTCGATTGCCCCGGCCACGCCGACTATGTGAAGAACATGATCACCGGCGCAGCACAGATGGACGGCGCGATCCTCGTCGTTTCTGCTGCCGACGGCCCGATGCCGCAGACCCGCGAGCACATCCTGCTTGCCCGTCAGGTTGGCGTTCCGGCGATCGTCGTGTTCCTGAACAAGGTCGACCAGGTTGACGATGCCGAGCTGCTCGAACTCGTCGAACTCGAAGTGCGCGAGCTTCTGTCGAAGTATGATTTCCCCGGCGACGACATTCCGATCGTCAAGGGTTCGGCTTTGGCTGCGCTTGAAGATTCCAACAAGGAAATCGGCGAAGACGCCGTACGTGCCCTGATGGCGGAAGTCGACAAGTACATTCCGACACCGGAGCGTCCGATCAACCTGCCGTTCCTGATGCCGATCGAAGACGTTTTCTCGATCTCGGGTCGTGGTACGGTTGTGACGGGCCGCGTTGAACGCGGGATCGTCAAGGTCGGTGAAGAAGTCGAGATCATCGGCATCAAGCCGACGACGAAGACGACAGTGACCGGCGTCGAGATGTTCCGCAAGCTGCTCGACCAGGGCCAGGCCGGCGACAACATCGGCGCGCTGATCCGCGGCGTTGGCCGTGAAGACGTCGAGCGCGGCCAGATCCTTGCCAAGCCAGGTTCGGTCAAGCCGCACACCAAGTTCAAGGCAGAAGCCTATATCCTGACGAAGGACGAAGGTGGCCGTCACACGCCATTCTTCTCCAACTACCGTCCGCAGTTCTACTTCCGCACGACCGACGTGACGGGTGTTGTGACTTTGCCGGAAGGCACGGAAATGGTCATGCCCGGCGACAACATCGCAGTCGATGTGACGCTGATCGTGCCGATCGCCATGGAAGAGAAGCTGCGCTTCGCTATCCGTGAAGGTGGCCGCACCGTCGGTGCAGGCATCGTCTCGTCGATCATTGAGTAAATTAAGGTTTTATGCGGAAGGCGCCTGCTATAGGGCGTCTCCGCTAAACAAGGAAAAGATGAAATGAACGGTCAAAACATCCGCATTCGCCTCAAGGCGTTTGATCATCGGATCCTTGACGATTCGACGCGGGAGATCGTGTCGACTGCCAAGCGTACCGGTGCCAATGTGCGCGGACCGATCCCGCTTCCTACGCGGATCGAGAAGTTCACGGTTAACCGCTCGCCGCATATCGACAAGAAAAGCCGCGAACAGTTCGAGATGCGCACTCATAAGCGTCTTCTCGATATCGTAGACCCAACCCCGCAGACTGTTGACGCGCTGATGAAGCTCGATCTTTCCGCTGGTGTTGATGTCGAGATCAAGCTGTAAGGCTTGAGGACGGAAGGACGAACCGATGCGTTCAGGTGTAATTGCACAGAAGCTGGGCATGACTCGCGTCTACAACGACGCAGGTGAGCATGTGCCGGTGACAGTACTCCGGATGGAGAATTGTCAGGTTGTGGCTCAGCGTACAGTCGAGAAGAATGGCTACACTGCCGTTCAGCTCGGTGTAGGTCTGGCCAAGGTAAAGAATACGACGAAGAGCTTGCGCGGTCATTTCGCGACGGCTTCAGTCGAGCCAAAGGCCAAGGTCGCGGAATTCCGCGTCTCTGCCGACAATCTTCTTGATGTCGGTGTTGAGATCACAGCCGAACATTACGTTGCCGGCCAGAAGGTCGATGTGACTGGTACTTCGATCGGTAAGGGTTTTGCCGGTTCGATGAAGCGCCACAACTTCGGCGGTCACCGCGCTACGCACGGTAACTCGGTCACCCACCGCGCTCACGGTTCTACCGGTCAGCGTCAGGATCCGGGCAAGGTGTTCAAGGGCAAGAAGATGGCCGGTCATATGGGTCAGACCCGTATCACCACACAGAACATCGAAGTCGTTTCGACTGACCTCGATCGTGGCCTTATTCTGGTTCGTGGTGCTGTTCCTGGTTCCAAGGGTGCATGGATCCTGGTACGCGATGCCGTAAAGGTAGCGCTGCCGGATAATGCTCCGAAGCCAGCTGGTCTCCGGGCGCTTGCAGTCGACGAGGCCGCAAACATTGAAGCAGCCGTGTCTGATGCAGAAGTCGCACAGGCAACCGAGGGAGCCGAATAATGGACCTTTCGATTACAACACTTGAAGGCAAAGAAGCCGGCAAGGTGAAACTCTCCGAGGAGATTTTCGGTCTTGAGCCGCGCGACGATATCCTTCAGCGCATGGTCCGTTACCAGCTTGCTCGCAAGCAGCAGGGCACGCACAAGGCAAAGGGCCGTTCGGAAATCGCACGGACTGGCGCCAAGATGTACAAGCAGAAGGGTACGGGCCGCGCTCGTCACCATTCGGCACGTGCTCCGCAGTTCCGCGGTGGTGGTAAGGCTCACGGTCCGGTTGTTCACAGCCACGATCATGACCTGCCGAAGAAGGTGCGCGCTCTTGCACTTCGTCATGCCCTGTCTGCCAAGGTGAAGGCTTCCGACCTGATCATCATCGATGATCTCCTGTCGGCTGAAGCCAAGACCAAGGTGCTTGTTTCGCAGTTCGCCAAGCTTGGCCTCGAAAATGCGCTTCTCATCGGCGGTGCCGAGATCGATGCGAATTTCCGCCGTGCCGCTTCGAACATCCCGAACATCGATGTTCTGCCAATTCAGGGCATCAATGTTTACGACATCCTGCGTCGCGGCAAGCTCGTGCTTTCCAAGGCAGCAGTTGAAGCTCTCGAGGAGCGTTTCAAATGACTGATCTTCGCCACTACGACGTGATCGTCAGCCCGGTCATTACCGAGAAGTCGACCCTGGTTTCCGAACATAACCAGGTCGTCTTCAACGTAGCCAAGAAGGCAACGAAGCCGGAAATCAAGGCCGCAGTCGAAGCGCTGTTCCGCGTGAAGGTTACTGCAGTCAATACAGCTGTGCGCAAAGGCAAGGTGAAGCGGTTCCGCGGCATCGTCGGGCGCCAGAGTGATGTCAAGAAAGCAGTCGTGACGCTTGCCGAAGGGCAGTCGATCGATGTTTCGACTGGTCTCTGAGGGGCCGTGGAGTAAAGACAATGGCACTCAAACATTATAATCCAACCACACCAAGCCAGCGTCAGCTGGTCATCGTGGACCGTTCGGAGCTTTATAAGGGCAAGCCTGTCAAGGCTTTGACCGAAGGTCTGTCGTCGAAGGGTGGTCGTAACAACACCGGTCGCATTACCGTGCGTTTCCAGGGTGGCGGTCACAAGCGTACATACCGCTTCGTTGATTTCAAGCGTCGCAAGCACGACATCGCCGCCAAGGTCGAACGGCTCGAATACGATCCGAACCGGACCGCGTTCATTGCGCTTATCCGCTATGAAGACGGCGAACTGAGCTACATCCTGGCGCCGCAGCGTCTGGCCGTTGGCGACAGTGTTATCGCTGGCGCGCAGACGGACGTGAAGCCGGGCAATGCAATGCCTCTGCAGGCAATGCCGGTCGGCACCATCATCCACAATGTGGAGATGAAGCCGGGCAAGGGCGGTCAGATCGCTCGCTCCGCCGGTACCTACGCGCAGCTCGTTGGCCGCGACCAGGGCATGGCAATCCTTCGCCTGAATTCAGGTGAACAGCGCCTCGTCCACGGTTCGTGCTTTGCTACGGTCGGTGCGGTATCGAACCCTGACCATGGCAACATCAACCTTGGTAAGGCAGGTCGCAGCCGTTGGCTTGGCCGGATGCCGCACAATCGCGGTGTCACCATGAACCCGGTCGACCACCCCCATGGTGGTGGTGAAGGCCGTACGTCAGGCGGACGTCATCCAGTTACTCCGTGGGGCAAACCCACGAAGGGCAAGAAGACGCGCTCCAATAAGTCGACGGACAAGTTCATCGCTCGTTCGCGTCATCAGCGCAAGAAGTAAGAGAGGTAGTCTGAAATGGCTCGTTCAGTTTGGAAAGGCCCGTTCATCGATGGCTATCTTCTCAAGAAGGCTGAGAAGGTACGTGAGGGCGGTCGCAGTGAAGTTATCAAGATCTGGAGCCGTCGCTCCACGATCCTGCCGCAGTTCGTCGGTCTGACCTTCGGCGTGTACAACGGTAACAAGCACGTTCCGGTTTCGGTCAACGAAGAGATGATCGGACACAAGTTTGGTGAATTCGCTCCGACGCGTACCTATTACGGGCACGGCGCGGACAAGAAAGCGAAGAGGAAATAACGATGGGCAAGGCTAAGGCTCCGCGCCAGCTTAAGGACAACGAGGCGAAAGCCGTTGCCCGCACGCTCCGCATCAGCCCTCAGAAGCTAAATCTGGTGGCTGCTCTTATCCGTGGCAAGAAGGTGAATGCCGCTCTTGCCGACCTGGAATTTTCGCGCAAGCGCATTGCAGGCACGGTGAAAAAGACTCTTGAATCGGCTATCGCCAACGCAGAAAACAACCATGACCTGGATGTTGATACGCTGGTTGTTGCTGAAGCCTATGTAGGCAAGTCAATCGTGATGAAGCGCTTCCATGTTCGTGGTCGCGGTCGTGCAAGCCGGATCGAGAAGCCATTCTCGCATCTGACGATCGTCGTTCGCGAAGCTGAGGAAAAAGGGGAGGCCGCATAATGGGCCAGAAAATTAATCCGATTGGCTTCCGCCTTGGCATCAATCGGACCTGGGATTCGCGTTGGTACGCGAACACGGGTGAATACGGCAAACTGCTGCACGAAGACCTGAAGATCCGCAAGTATCTGATGGACGAACTGAAGCAGGCCGCCATTTCCAAGGTGGTGATCGAGCGTCCGCACAAGAAGTGCCGCGTCACGATCCATGCTGCACGTCCGGGTCTGATCATCGGCAAGAAGGGCGCCGATATCGAGAAGTTGCGCCGCAAGCTGTCAGAAATGACAAATGGCGATACGACACTCAATATCGTTGAAGTCCGCAAGCCGGAAACAGACGCAGTTCTCGTTGCGCAGTCGATCGCGCAGCAGCTGGAACGCCGTGTTGCTTTCCGCCGTGCCATGAAGCGTGCCGTTCAGTCGGCAATGCGTCTTGGTGCAGAAGGCATTCGTATCAATTGCTCGGGCCGTCTCGGCGGCGCGGAAATTGCGCGTATGGAATGGTACCGTGAAGGCCGCGTGCCTTTGCATACTCTTCGTGCCGATATCGATTACGGAACTGCTGAAGCACACACTGCCTACGGCATTTGCGGCGTCAAGGTCTGGGTCTTCAAGGGCGAAATCCTTGAGCACGATCCAATGGCTTCCGAACGCCGCGCTGTTGAAGGTGATGCCAGCCATCAGGGTTCGGGCCGTCGCCGCGAAAACGCTTAAATAGCGTCTTTCGGAAACGAGAATTTTGGAGTAGAGAACAATGCTGCAGCCTAAGCGCACAAAGTTCCGCAAGCAGTTCAAGGGCCGTATCCACGGCGTATCGAAAGGCGGCACGGACCTTAATTTTGGTGCTTTCGGCCTGAAGGCCCTCGAGCCGAACCGCGTTACCGCGCGTGAGATCGAAGCCGCTCGCCGTGCAATTACCCGTCACATGAAGCGTGCCGGTCGTGTGTGGATCCGGATTTTCCCGGATGTGCCGGTCACATCGAAGCCTACTGAAGTCCGCATGGGTAAAGGTAAGGGTTCGGTCGACTATTGGGCATCCCGTGTCGCACCAGGCCGCGTCATGTTCGAGCTTGACGGCGTTTCGGAAGAAACTGCTCGTGAGGCACTCCGTCTCGGAGCGGCCAAGCTTTCGGTCAAGACGCGCTTTATTCAGCGCATCGCAGAATAAGGGGTGGATGTCATGAAATCCGCAGAAGTTCGGGCCTTGAGCCTCGATCAGTTGAATGAAGAGTTGGGTTCCCTGAAGAAAGAGCAGTTCAACCTGCGCTTCCAGAAGGCAACCGGCCAGTTGGAAAAAACCGCTCGCGTCCGGCAGATCCGCCGTGACATTGCGCGCATCAAGACTGTCGCCCGCCAAAAAGCGGTCGAGAGCAAGGCTTAAGGAAGAAAACCATGCCTAAACGCATTCTGCAGGGCGTTGTCGTGAGCGACAAAAACGACAAGACCATTGTGGTCAAGGTCGAGCGGCGCTATTCGCACCCGCTCCTCCAGAAGACTGTGCGCCAGTCCAAGAAATACAAGGCGCACGATGAGAGCAACCAGTTCAAGGTTGGCGATATGGTTTCCATCGAGGAAACCAAGCCAATTTCGAAGGACAAGCGTTGGGTTGTCGTAACAGACGCCCCCGCAAGCTAACAAATCTGTATGTAAGACGCAGCAATCGCGAGGGGCAAGGAAAGCCCAGTCCGGTTGAACAAGAAGAAGGCGGCTAGTCATGATTCAGATGCAAACAAACCTCGACGTAGCGGATAATTCCGGTGCACGTCGTGTCATGTGCATCAAGGTGCTGGGCGGTTCGAAGCGGAAATATGCTTCGGTCGGCGACATTATTGTCGTTTCGATCAAGGAAGCAATTCCGCGCGGCCGTGTGAAAAAGGGTGACGTGATGAAGGCGGTGGTTGTTCGCACCGCCAAGGACATCCGTCGCGCAGATGGTAGCGTTATTCGTTTCGACAAGAACGCCGCCGTCCTGATCGACAACAAGAAAGAGCCTATCGGCACGCGTATCTTCGGACCGGTTCCGCGCGAACTTCGCGCAAAGAGCCACATGAAGATCATCTCGCTGGCTCCAGAAGTATTGTAAGGAGCAGACGATGCAGAAGATCCGTAAAGGCGACCGCGTTGTCGTTCTTGCTGGTAAGGACAAGGGCCGTACCGGCGAAGTAATCAAAGTTTTGCCGAAGGACGAGCAGGCGCTCGTTCGCGGCGTTAATCTTGTCAAGCGTCACCAGAAGCAGACACAGACCCAGGAAGCCGGCATCATTTCGAAAGAAGCGCCGCTCCATCTGTCGAACATTGCTATTGCCGACAAGGATGGAAAGCCGACCCGCGTTGGCTTCAAGATCCTCGAGGACGGCAAGAAGGTACGTGTAGCAAAGCGTTCAGGAGATCTGATCGATGGCTGATGCAAAGATCGAACCCCGTCTGAAGAAGCAGTACCAGGAAGTGGTACGTAAGGCGCTTCTCGAGGAGTTCAAATACGACAACGAGATGCAGATCCCGCGCATCACCAAAGTTGTTCTCAACATGGGTGTGGGCGAGGCAACTGCCGACTCCAAGAAGCCAACTGTCGCAGCTGAAGATCTGGCATTGATTGCCGGTCAGAAGGCGGTTATTACCCGTGCGCGCAATTCGATCGCAACCTTCAAGGTTCGTGAGAATATGCCGATCGGAACGAAGGTCACCCTTCGTAAAGAGCGCATGTATGAATTCATCGATCGTCTGATCAACATCGCGCTTCCGCGCGTTCGAGATTTCCGCGGTCTGAACCCGAAGAGCTTTGACGGTCGTGGCAACTTCGCCATGGGCATCAAGGAGCACATTGTGTTCCCGGAAATCAACTACGACAAGGTTGATCAGATCTGGGGCATGGACATCATCGTTTGTACGACTGCAAAAACGGATGATGAAGCACGCGCTCTCCTGCGCGCCTTCAACTTCCCTTTCCGCCAGTAACGGCAAGCGTAGCGAGGTATTTGAAATGGCAAAGACGAGCGCAGTCGAAAAGAACAAGCGCCGCGGTCTTCTGGTAAAGCGTTTCGCTGCAAAGCGGTCGCGCCTGAAGGCTGTCGTGATGAATCAGTCGCTTCCTCTGGATGAGCGCTTCCGCGCCACCATTCAGCTGGCAGAGCTGCCACGCAATTCCGCCAAGGTCCGTATTCGCAATCGTTGCGAAGTTTCGGGCCGTCCGCGCGGTTATTACCGCAAGATCAAAATGTCGCGTATCGCATTGCGCCAGCTGGGTTCGCTCGGCCAGGTGCCTGGCATCGTGAAGTCGAGCTGGTAAGGGAGAAGACAGATGTCTATGACAGATCCTCTCGGCGATATGCTGACCCGTATCCGTAACGCAACAATGCGCAAGAAGGGCAAGGTTTCGACCCCGGCCTCCAAGCTGCGCGCCCGCGTTCTGGATGTTCTTCAGGCCGAAGGCTATATCCGCGGATACAGCCAGGTTGATTTCGACAACGGCAAGTCCGAGATCGAAATCGAACTGAAGTATTTTGAGAACGTGCCGGTGATCCGCGAGATCACACGTATTTCGAAGCCTGGCCGTCGCGTTTACGTTTCGGTCAAGTCGATCCCGCAGGTCGCGAACGGACTTGGTATTTCGATCCTGTCGACGCCGAAGGGCGTCATGGCAGACCACGAGGCACGTGAACAGAATGTCGGCGGCGAACTGCTCTGCCGGATATTCTAAGCACCGGCTTGAAAAGGTTTGAAAAATGTCTCGTATCGGTAAAAAACCAGTGGCAGTCCCGCAAGGCGTAACAGCCAGCGTAGACGGCCAGACCGTAAAGGCCAAAGGCCCGAAGGGTGAACTCAGCTTCGTCGCCAATGACGATGTTGTGGTGAAGTTTGAAGACGGTGCTGTCAGCGTTAATCCGCGTGACAACACCAAGGTTGCTCGTTCGAAGTGGGGCATGAGCCGCACAATGGTCGTCAACATCTTCACAGGTGTTAAAGACGGTTTCGAAAAGCGTCTTGAAATCAGCGGCGTCGGCTATCGTGCAGCCATGCAGGGCAAGAACCTGCAGCTGTCGCTCGGCTTCAGCCATGAAGTTGTCTACAAGGTGCCAGAAGGCATCACTGTTGCCGTACCGAAGCCGACGGAGATCGTCGTGACGGGTATCGACAAGCAACAGGTTGGCCAGGTTGCAGCTGAGATTCGCGATTATCGTAGCCCAGAGCCTTACAAGGGCAAGGGCGTGAAATATGCGGGCGAGAAGATCGTTCGTAAAGAAGGTAAGAAGAAGTAAGGAATTCGTGTCATGGCATCGCCGAAAGAAATCATTCAGCGTCGCGCTTCGCGTGTTCGCCGCCAGCTCAAGGCGGTTGCCGGTGACCGTCCGCGGCTCAGCGTCCACCGTTCTTCGAAGAATATCTATGCGCAGGTCATCGACGATGCGCATGGTCATACAATTGCATCCGCATCCACGCTCGAAGCTGACCTCAAGGGCAAGCTGAAGACCGGTGCAGATTCGGATGCAGCGGCATTGATCGGCAAGCTCGTTGCAGAGCGCGCTGTTAAAGCCGGCATCAAGGAAGTTGTCTTCGATCGTGGCGCCTATATCTACCACGGCCGTGTCAAGGCACTTGCTGAAGCTGCCCGTGAAGCAGGTCTTAGTTTCTAAGGTTTGAGCTTTTAAGGCAAAAGTTTCGAAGTCCGGAACTGCAGGGGCTCGCCTCTTGCAAGCCGGACTTCGATAGCGCATAAGCCCCCTGAACCGGACGGTTTCGGGAATTCTGCGCAACAAGGACCGTTACCGCGGCCTATGTGGATCCAAGTGGATGCACGGCACGGTAAAATCATTCGTGCTACCGGAAAAGAAAAAGGAATTAGGAGCATGGCACAGGAAAAGAGAAGCCGCGAAGATCGCGGCCGCAACGAAGAGCGCGATAGCGAATTCGTTGACAAGCTCGTACACATCAACCGCGTTGCCAAGGTCGTCAAGGGCGGCCGGCGTTTTGGCTTTGCTGCTCTCGTCGTTGTCGGCGATCAGAAAGGCCGCGTTGGCTTCGGTCATGGCAAGGCACGTGAAGTTCCGGAAGCTATCCGCAAGGCAACTGAATCCGCCAAGCGCGAAATGATTTTCGTACCGCTGCGTTCGGGCCGTACCCTTCATCACGATGTTGAAGGCCGTCATGGCGCCGGCAAGGTTCTGCTTCGTGCAGCAACAGCTGGTACAGGTATCATCGCCGGTGGCCCAATGCGCGCTGTCTTTGAGACGCTTGGCGTGCAGGATGTTGTCGCAAAGTCGCTCGGTTCGTCGAACCCTTACAACATGGTTCGCGCGACGTTTGATGCCTTGAAGCATCAGATGCACCCGAAGGACATCGCTGCCCAGCGCGGTATCAAGTATTCGACACTGCAGGCTCGCCGCCGTGATGTGGTCGGTTCGGAAGAATAGGCCATAATTGGCGCAGCAGGGCAGGGCCATTGGCTCCTGCTCACTGTAGAGACTAAAGGACAAAGTCATGGTTGAGAAGAAGAAGGGTAAGACGGTTACGGTCGAACAGATCGGCAGCCCTATCCGCCGTCCGGCAGAACAGCGTGCAACGCTGATCGGCCTGGGCCTCAATAAGATGCATCGCCGTCGTACGCTTGAAGATACGCCTTCAATTCGCGGCATGATTGCAAAGGTTCAACATCTCGTCCGCGTTGTGGACGAGGCTTGATACCGGAGATTAGACAAATGAAACTCAATGATCTGAGTGAAAATCCAGGCGCCACCAAGGCCCGCAAGCGCGTTGGCCGTGGTATTGGTTCGGGTTCCGGCAAGACTGCTGGCCGTGGTGTCAAGGGACAGAAGTCGCGTTCGGGCGTTGCCATCAACGGTTTCGAAGGCGGACAGATGCCGGTTTACCGCCGCTTGCCAAAGCGCGGTTTCACCAACATCTTCTCGAAGAACTTCAACACCGTTTCGGTTGGCCGTATCCAGGCTGCCATCGATGCCAAGAAGCTCGATGCCAAGGCAACTGTCACGATCGAAGCCCTCAAGGCTGCCGGTGTTATTCGCCGCCCCAAGGATGGCGTACGTCTCTTGTCCGATGGCGAGATCACGGCAGCGGTAACCTTCGAAGTTTCCGGCGCATCCAAGGCCGCGATCGAAAAGATCGAAAAGGCCGGCGGTACCGTCAAGCTTCCAGCTGCACCTGCAGCTGCAGAATAAAATGACTATTCAGGCGGCGATCTTCGTGATCGCCGCTTGTACCTTTTCTTCCCGCATCATATGTAACGAAAAAAACCAAACGGATTTTTTTGTCAGATATGATGCGTAGTTTTGACTGCTACTGCGTCCTTGATGCTTCCAAGAGGACGCATGGCGCAGTAGTGCACATATCTGGGTAGGACCATCGATTCCCGCTGCGGGTAGAACGATGGAGCCCCAAAAGGGCACAGACCGGAGACTATAATGGCTTCAGCCGCTGAACAGCTCGCGTCAAATCTCAATTTCTCTGCTTTTTCGAAGGCCGATGAGCTCAAGAAGCGCATCTGGTTTACGCTTGGCGCATTGCTGGTCTACCGGCTCGGAACCTATATCCCGCTACCGGGTATCAATCTTGCCGCCTATGCCCAGGCCTTCAACCATCAGTCGCAGGGCATTCTCGGCATGTTCAACATGTTCGCCGGCGGTGCTGTTGCACGCATGGCGATCTTTGCACTCGGCATCATGCCCTATATCTCGGCTTCGATCATCGTGCAGCTGATGACGTCGGTTGTTCCGGCGCTTGAACAGCTCAAGAAGGATGGCGAGCAAGGCCGCAAGGTCATCAACCAGTATACGCGTTATGGCACTGTGCTTCTCGCAACAGTTCAGGCTTATGCCATCGCTGCGGGCTTGCAGGGCAGTCAGGGCATCGTTACCAATCCTGGACCGTTCTTCATGTTCTCGACGGTGATCACGCTTGTCGGCGGCACGATGTTCCTGATGTGGCTGGGCGAGCAGATCACCGCACGCGGCATCGGCAACGGTATCTCGCTGATCATCTTCTCCGGCATCGTCGCCAATCTGCCCCAAGCTATTTCCGGA